>JACCDQ010246429.1_pt1 | contig 63086 bp, 58 predicted proteins | sample 7446031 | NCBI WGS metagenome assembly JACCDQ01 (sample SAMN15323442, study PRJNA562643) | freshwater metagenome | isolation source: river surface water | place: USA:Blue River Watershed | collected 2017-08-17
ACAGGGCCACAGAGACGAGCGTATTCAGTTACGGTGAAACGCGGTAACCTCCACCCGGAGCAATTCCAAATAGGCACGCGATGATGTTGCTCGCGGAGCGTGCGGGTAGGAAGCTTGAGCGCCGGAGTAATTCGGCGCCTAGAGGAATGACTGTCACGCCGTCCGCAAGGACGGCGCCACAGAATCCGGCCTATCGGTCTGCTTCACTTTTTCTTCTCCGGCCGCCGTTCGGCGCCGCACTGGGCCTGGACAGGCCCAGCCTTCATGGGCCGGTTTGCCGCACCGCGACTCACCGGCGTTCCTCTACCTGGCATCGCCCGTCACGCTCAGGCTTGTCCTGTTCGTCAATGAGCGAGCCGCTGCAGGAGTCCGCGCTGAGCTTGCTTGCCTCGATACAGCTTTCTCATGCGCATACATGTGCAAAACTCATCCTCCACTTTCAATAAGATGCCTAAGTCCTTCATTTCTCAGGGTTATTGAGTCCAGGGGCTGCATCAGGTAAGTCTGCTAAGTCCTTGACTTCATTGAAAAAAATCGGTGTTTCGCCTTACCAATTTCCTTGACCGGATATTCTCCATCCTCTAAAGTGGGCGGCAGTGTGAAAAAGTGTTTTTTTGTGGGGGAAATTCGCTTGAATTGTCCGCCTATCGAATCGCACTTTCACTAACCGAATTTCTACCTCGAGGGCTTGTCCGCGTGTACCAGGGAGCGTCAGCGCTGAGCATGGATGCGAAGGGACGGATGTCAATTCCGGCCCGGCATCGGGATGCGCTTGCTGTGCAGTGTGAAGGTCGCGTTACGCTGACCAAGCATCCGCACGGCTGTCTGCTGCTGTTCCCGCGTCCGGTCTGGGAGCAGCATCGCGAACAGATCGCGAACTGGCCGATGTCGGCGCGCGCATGGCAGCGCATCTTCCTGGGCAACGCCTGTGACGTCGACATGGACACGGCCGGCCGCATCCTGATATCGCCCGAGCTGCGCAATGCGGTCGGACTGACGCGCGAGGTGATGCTGCTCGGCATGGGTAGTCATTTCGAAATCTGGGACGCTGCCAAGCTCGAGGAGAGCGAGGAGCAGGCGATCGCCGGCGGCATGCCGGATGTGTTGAGCAACTTTTCCTTCTGACGGCGCCCGATGACTCCGCTATCGGTGCCCGGTACATCGCACCGCACAGTGCTGCTGGACGAGGCCGTCGACGCGCTCGCCATTGAGGATGTGCGCCGTGATGGCCTGTTCATCGACGGCACTTTCGGTCGCGGCGGCCATAGCCGGCTGATCCTGTCGCGGCTGTCGGCGCGTGGCCGGCTGCTGGCATTTGACAAGGATCCGCAGGCCGTCGCCGTTGCGCAGCAGCTGGCGCGCGACGACGAGCGCTTTGCGATCGCGCATGACAGTTTCGCGACGATGGAAGCGGCGCTGGCCGAACGGGGCATGGCGCAGGTAGACGGCGTGCTGCTCGATCTCGGCATTTCCTCGCCGCAGGTCGACGAGGCGGCGCGAGGATTTTCCTTTCGTGCCGACGGTCCGCTGGACATGCGCATGGATACCACCCGCGGTATGTCGGCGGCGGAATGGCTGGCCACTGAGACGCAGGACAACATCGAGAAAGTGATTCGCGACTATGGGGAAGAACGGTTTGCTTTTCAGATTGCAAAGGCGATTGTTGCTCGCCGGGCCGTCGAGCCCCTGCAAAGTACGGGACAGCTCGCCGCGCTCGTGGCTGGTGCCGTCAAGACCCGTGAAAAAGGCAAGGACCCGGCCACCCGGACTTTTCAGGCTGTACGAATTTTCATCAATAAAGAACTGGAAGACCTTGAAGCAGGCCTGACGCAAGCGTTCAACCGTCTGGCGCCGTTCGGGAGATTGGTGGTGATCAGCTTTCATTCGCTGGAAGACCGGATCGTCAAGCGCTTCCTGGCTGCCCGGGCCAGCGTGCCACAGCCCGACCGTCGCCTGCCGATCCGCGCGGCCGATTTGCCGCAGCCCGAAGCGCGGCTCTTGGGCAAGATGAAGCCCGGCGCGACCGAGATCGCGGCCAATCCGCGTTCCCGCTCTGCGGTCATGCGCTGCGCGATGCGGCTGCCGCAGGGAGGCGCCGCATGAGCAACCGTGCGCTGATCACCGTCGCCGTGATGCTGGTTGCCTGCTCGCTGCTGCTGGTGAACTCGCAGTATCAGGCGCGCCGACTGTTCATCGAGATCGAGCGCGCGCAGGTGCGCAAGGAAAAGCTCGAGGCGGAATGGGACCAGCTGCAGTATGACCTGTCGGTCCTGGCCGACCATTCGCGTATCGATCGCATCGCTCGTTCCACGCTCGCGATGAGTCCGCCCGGTGCGGCCCGCACTCAGTACCTGAACGTGGGGGGGCGGTAATGCGCGCGCCCACCCGTCGCAAAGCCGCCGCGCGCGGTGTCAGTTTCTCTGCCAGCCCGGTGCTGGCGGTGCAGTTGCCGCCATGGCGTTCGCGGGTGGCGCTGTTCGTGATCTTCGCGTTGTTTCTGGTCGTGGCCGTGCGCGCTTTCTGGCTGCAGGCAATGTCGACCGAATTCCTGCAGGAGAAGGGACGCTCCCGCTATCTGCACACGATCGAGTTGCCGGCGGTGCGCGGCAAGATCACGGACCGGCATGGCGAAGTACTGGCAGCCTCGCTGCAGGTGAAGACCATCGGCGTCATTCCGAAGGCCTTCAGCGCTACCGACGAGCAGGTGCGTCGTCTCGCGCAGTTGCTCGAGATGCCGCTGCCAGAGCTCAAAAAGAAGCTGGCATCCGATCGCAGCTTCGTCTTCCTGAAGCGGCAGGTCGATGAGGACGTGGCCGAGCGTATTGCCAGGCTCGGTTTGCCCGGCCTGGATACCCGGCTGGAATACAAGCGCTTCTATCCGGTCGGCCCGGTCGCTGCGCATATTCTGGGCTTCACGAATGTCGAAGATGTCGGGCAGGAGGGCATGGAGCTGGCACAGCAGACGACCCTCGGCGGTTCCACCGGCAGCCGCCGCGTGATTCGCGACCGGCTTGGCCGCATCATCGAGGACATCGGTTACGTGCGCGAGCCGCGCGACGGTCGCGATCTGGTGCTGTCCATCGACAACCGGATTCAGTACACCGCATTTGCCGAATTGCAGCGTGCAATCGAGCAGCATCGCGCCGCGGCCGGTGCCATTGTGGTGCTCGACGTAAAGAGCGGCGAGGTACTGGCGCTGGCCAACCTGCCGACCTACAACCCGAATACGCGCAACGGACTGACCGGCGCGCAACTGCGCAACCGTGTCATGACCGACACCTACGAACCGGGCTCGACGCTGAAGCCTTTTCCGGTGGCGCTTGCGCTGGAAAAGGGCATGGTCAGGCCGGACACGATGATCGATACGCCGCCGCGGCTCACGATCGGTTCAGCGTCGATCGGTGATTCGCATGCGAATCCGTCGAGCATGTCCGTCACCGAGATCATTCAGAAGTCGTCTAACGTCGGCACGGTGCGGATGGCAATGAAATTCGAGCCGCGCGAGATGTGGGATATCTACACCTCGGTGGGCTTCGGCCAGGCGCCACGCTTTGGTTTCCCCGGCGCTGTCGCCGGTCGCCTGCGCTCGTACAAGAATTGGCGTCCGATCGAGCAGGCGACGATGAGCTATGGTCACGGCGTATCGGTGTCGCTGATTCAGGTCGCGCGCTCCTACATGGTCTTTGCCCGTAACGGCGAGATGATCCCGTTGTCGTTCCAGAAACTGGAACAGCCGCCGCAACCGCAGCGGGTGATCTCCGAAAAGACCGCGCTGCAGATGCGCGAGATGATGGAAAAAGTGGTTGGCCCGGGCGGCACGGCGCCGCTCGCGCAGGTCAGCGGCTATCGGGTCGCTGGCAAGACCGGCACGGCGCACAAGCTGGAGAACGGCCGCTATGTGAGCAAATACGTGGCGTCATTCGTCGGCTTCGCGCCGGTTTCGGATCCGCGCATCATCATCGCGGTGATGATCGACGAACCGTCAGCTGGCAAGCATTACGGCGGCCAGGTTGCTGCACCCGTGTTCGCCAGCGTCGCCGCCGGCGCACTACGCGCGATGAACGTGGCGCCGGACGCCAGTACTGACAACGTGATCATGCCGGTCGAATCGGTCACGGAAAGCATGTGATGACGACGTCTGACGACCTCACCGACCTGATCGACTGGCTGCGCGTCAGCGCGCCATCGGCGCAGTTGTCGCTCGACTCGCGTCGCATCCTGAACGGCGACGTATTCATTGCCTGCCCCGGCGAATCCGGAGACGGACGTGACTTCATCGCACTGGCCATCGAGGCCGGCGCGCGCGCGGTGCTGTTCGATGACGCCGGCGGCTTTGCATGGCGTCCCGAGTGGGCCGTCGCGCATCGCGCCGTACCCGGGCTGACGCAACTGGCGGGACGTATCGCGCACGCATGGTACGGTCGGCCCGATGACGGCCTCTTCAGCATCGCGGTCACCGGCACCAACGGCAAGACCTCCTGTACGCAATGGCTGGGTCAGGCCTTGTCGCGCCGGGAATTACCGACAGTCGTAGTCGGCACACTAGGCATCGGTCTGTTCCAGCGCGGCAGCAGCGGCCCGTTCACCGCCACCGGTTTTACCACGCCGGATGCGGTGCAGCTGCATCGCCGGCTTGCCGAGCATCGTGCGCAGGGTGCGCAGGCGCTGGCTATCGAGGCGTCGTCGATCGGTCTGGCACAGGGGCGCATGGATGAACTCCACGTCGATTGCGCCGTGCTGACGAATTTTACGCGCGACCACCTCGATTTCCACGGCACGATGGAAGCGTATGAGCTCGCCAAGGCCAAGCTGTTTGACTGGCCCGGGCTGAAGCACGCAGTGATCAATCTCGACGATCCGGCCGGGCTACGCATGATGGCGCGCATGCGTACCACCAATCCCGGCGTGCAGGTGATCGGCTACACCACCGACGGTGCGACGTCCGACGGACTGTCGCTGCTGTCGGCCTCCGACATTCGCATTGGCCAGCTCGGCACCAGCTTCCAGCTGCTGTCGCCGTTCGGCAGCGGTAGCGTGCGCACGCAACTGATCGGCCGCTTCAATGTCAGTAATGCCCTGGCGATCGCTGGTGTGCTGTTCGCGCGCGGCTTTGCCTGGGACAGCGTGGTCAGCGTACTCGAGGCGCTGGTCGCTGTACCCGGCCGCATGCAGCAGCTGGGCGGCAGCGACGGCCCGTTGACAGTGATCGATTACGCACACACGCCCGATGCCTTGCGCAAGGCCATCGATACATTGCGCGCCGTCGCGCAGGCGCGTCAGGGCCGGCTCTGGTGCGTGTTCGGCTGCGGCGGCGATCGTGACCCGGGCAAGCGGCCGGCAATGGGGCACGAAGCGACCAGCGCGGACCAGATCATCGTCACCAGCGACAACCCGCGCAGTGAAGCGCCCGAAGACATCATCGCGCAGATCGTCGCCGGCGTTCCCGAGGCTGATCGCTCCAGACTGCAGGTGATCCAGGATCGTGCGACCGCGATCCTGTCCGCCGTGCGCAATGCGGGAAAAAACGACGTCATCCTGGTGGCCGGCAAGGGCCATGAGGACTATCAGGACATCAAGGGCCGGCGGCTGCCCTTCCGCGATGCCGACCATGCCGCGCTGGCGCTGGCCACGCGCGCTACCCGTTTCGGAGGCCACTGATGCAGGCCGATTTCACCGACTTTCTCTCTGCGCTTCCCGACGCCACGCTGACGGCTCCCGCGCGCTTTGACGGCGTGTCGACCAGCAGCCAGAGTGTCGAAGCCGGCAATCTGTTCGTCGCGTTGCGCGGCGAGCGTTTTGATGCGCATGATTTCCTCGCCGACGTCGCCGCGCGTGGCGCAGCGGCCGTGGTGGTCGAGCGCCTGCCAGCCGGTTATCCGTTGCCGGCGCTGGTTGTGCCCGACACGCGTCATGCGCTCGGGCAGATGGCGAATGCCTGGCGTCGACGCTTCGATATCCCGCTGATCGGCGTCACCGGAAGCAATGGCAAGACCACGGTCAAGGAAATGATTGCGTCCATCCTGGTCGCAGCATTCGGCGACGATCAGGTACTGGCAACGCGCGGCAATCTGAACAACGAGATCGGCGTGCCGCTGACCTTGTTCCGTTTGAACGCACACCATCGTGCTGCCGTGATCGAGATGGGCATGAATCATCCGGGCGAGATCGCGCGGCTGGCCGAGATCGCTGCGCCGACGGTCGGTCTGGTCAACAACGCACAGCGCGAACATCAGGAATTCATGGCCAGTGTGGCGGCGGTCGCCGAGGAAAACGGCGCGGTGATCCGTGCGCTGGCAGCTGACGGCTGCGCGGTGTTCCCGTCTGATGACGATTACACAGCATTATGGCAAGGCTATGCCGGCACGCACCGCAAGATCACCTTCGGTTTGTCGGCCGATCCGGGCATTACCTGCGATTGGCAGCCGCTGGAGTTCGGCAGCCAGCTGACGATCAATGCGCAAGGCATGCGCTTTGACGTATCGCTGTCGGCCGTCGGTGTGCATAACGTTCGCAATGCGCTGGCCGCCTGCGCGGCGACGCTGGCCATCGGTATCGATGCACGCAGCATCGTGCGCGGTCTCGAGCGTTTCGCGCCCGTCGCCGGCCGCCTGCAGAAAAAGCACGCGGCCAATGGCGCGATCGTGATCGACGATACCTATAACGCCAATCCCGATTCGGTGCGCGCCGCCATCGACGTGCTGGCGACGGCGCCGTCGCCGCGCCTGCTGGTACTGGGCGACATGGGCGAGGTCGGCAGCGAGGGCGTGGCCTTCCACGAAGAGATCGGCGCCTATGCACGCGCACGACAGATAGATCAGCTTTTCACCGTGGGTGCGCTGGCCCGGCACGCGAGTCTCGCGTTCGGCAGCACAGCCCGCCATTTCGACGATATGGAACAACTGAATGACGAAGTCGCGCATGCGCCGCCTGGCGCGAGCGTGCTCGTGAAGGGATCGCGCTTCATGAAAATGGAGCGCGTGGTCGAGCGCCTGACCGGCGCGCAAGCGGGAGGGCACTGACATGCTGCTATGGCTTGCACAACAATTTCAGGATCAGATCGGCGCGCTGCGGGTCTTCAATTTCATCACCTTCCGCGCGGTGTTTGCGACGCTGACGGCGCTACTGATTGGCCTGCTGGCCGGACCAGCGGTCATTCGCATGCTGACCCAGCTGAAGGTCGGCCAGGCGGTACGCACCGACGGGCCGCAGACCCATCTGGTCAAATCCGGCACACCGACCATGGGCGGTGCGCTGATCCTGATCGGCATCGGCATCTCCGTGCTGCTGTGGGGTGACTGGAGCAACCGTTTTCTGTGGCCGGTGCTGATTGTCACCATCGGCTTCGGCGTGATTGGCTGGGTCGACGATTTCCGCAAGGTCGTCTACAAAGATCCGAACGGCATGCGTTCGCGTGAGAAGTATTTCTGGCAGTCGCTGATCGGGCTGGTCGCGGCGTTTTATCTAGCCTTCTCGGTCTCCGGCCCGACCAATGCGCAGGTGTGGGAATTGTTCCTGGCCTGGGTCCAGTCCGGCCTGGCGATGGATCTGCCGCCCAAGGCCGACCTGATCGTGCCTTTTTTCAAGACCATCAGTTATCCGCTGGGCGTCTGGGGCTTCATTGCGCTGACCTATTTCGTGATTGTCGGCACCAGCAACGCGGTGAACCTGACCGATGGTCTCGACGGTCTGGCGATCATGCCGACCGTGATGGTCGGCTCGGCGCTGGGGATCTTCGCCTACCTGACCGGCAGTGCGACCTATGCGAAATACCTGCTGATACCGCATATCCCGGGCGCCGGCGAGCTGTTGATTTTCTGCGGCGCGATGGCGGGCGCCGGCCTGGCCTTCCTGTGGTTCAACGCGTATCCGGCGCAGGTATTCATGGGGGACGTTGGCGCGCTCGCGCTCGGCGGCGCGCTCGGCACCATCGCCGTGATCGTGCGTCAGGAAATCGTGCTGTTCATCATGGGCGGTGTGTTCGTGGTCGAAACCCTGTCGGTGATGCTGCAGGTCGCGTACTTCAAGTTCACCAAGATGCGTACCGGCGTCGGCAAGCGTGTGCTGCTGATGGCGCCGCTGCATCACCACTATGAACAAAAAGGCTGGAAAGAAACGCAGGTCGTGGTGCGTTTCTGGATCATCACGATGATGCTGGTGCTGGTGGGGCTGTCGACGCTGAAGCTTCGCTAAGCGGCACGACAGGGAACACACGATAAACGCAGTCAACAAGCAAGCAATCGGAAAGACACAGGCGGATGCATTACGAAGGCAAACAGGCACTGGTGCTCGGACTCGGCGAATCGGGTCTCGCGATGGCGTTATGGCTCGCGCGCTGCGGCGCGCGTGTGCGTGTCGCCGACACCCGTACTGCGTCGGAGCGTTTGCAGTCGTTGAAGGATGCGTATGCCGACGCCGAATTCATCGGCGGCGAGTTTGACGCATCCCTGCTCGATGGCGTGGATTTCGTGGCGTTGAGTCCGGGGCTGGCTCCCTCGCGTGAGCTGGCGGCGATCCTGCCGGCTGCGCAGGAAAGGCATATCCCCGTCTGGGGCGAGATCGAGTTGTTCGCGCAGGCGCTAGCGGCGCTGAGGGATGAGCGCCATTATGTTCCGAGGGTGCTGGCCATCACGGGCACCAATGGCAAGACCACTGTGACCAGCCTGACCGGTCACCTGTGCCGCGCTGCCGGCCTCACGGTACAAGTCGCCGGCAATATCAGCCCGGCCGCGCTCGACGTACTGCGGCAGGCGATCGACGCCGACACGCTGCCGCAGTGCTGGGTACTTGAGCTGTCCAGCTTCCAGTTGCACAGCACATCGACGCTGAATGCCGATGCGGCGACCGTACTGAATCTCTCGCAGGATCATCTCGACTGGCATGGCGACATGGACGCCTACGCCGCGGCGAAAGAGCGGATCTTCGGCGCGAACACGGTGCGTGTGCTTAATCGCGACGATGCGCGCGTGATGCAGATGGCCAGCCCGCTGGCGACGGTGGTGAGCTTCGGCACCGATGCGCCGTCCGCGCCCGACTGCCTGGGCCTGTCGACCGATGGCGGCATGGACTGGCTGATGCTGGCCGTCGCGCATGACGACACCGAGAAAAAGAAGCGCGGCAAACCGCAGCCCGACGTCGAGATATTCCTAAACCGCCTGATGCCAGTCGATGCGCTGAAAATCCGCGGTCGTCATAACGCCACCAATGTGCTGGCTGCGCTGGCCTTGTGCCGCGCGATTGATCTGCCGCTCGCGCCGCTATTGCATGCGGCACGCCAGTACACCGGCGAGCCGCACCGCGTTGAGCTGGTCGCTACGATCGGCGGCATCGATTACATCGACGACAGCAAAGGCACCAATGTCGGCGCGACCGTGGCCGCGCTCGACGGACTGGGCAGCGGGCGCGGCGCGCATCTGCTGCTGATTGCCGGCGGCGATGGCAAGGGGCAGGATTTCGCGCCACTCGCGCCCGCCGTCGCGCGCCATGTGAAGGCCGTGTGCCTGATCGGGCGCGATGCGCCGCAGATCAGAGCAGCGCTCGCCTCCACGGGCGTGCCGCTGACGGACTGCGACACGCTGCCGCAGGCTGTGCAAGCGGCCGCTGCCCAGGCGCGCGAGGGTGACAAGGTGCTGCTATCACCGGCCTGTGCCAGTCTCGACATGTTTGCCAACTATGCGCACCGTGCGCAGGTGTTCGTCGACGCTGTGCGCGAGATCGGCCTGGATCGTGGCGAGGTGATCGCATGAAGCTGACACTGCCCCTCTTCGGCAATACGGACGGGCCGTCTGGTGACGTTCGCCTTGGCCAGCGCTCGGGCATGCTCGAGTACGACCAGGCACTGGTCTGGGTCACGCTGGTATTGCTGTTGCTCGGGCTGGTGATGGTGTATTCGGCCTCGGTCAGCCTGCCAGACTCACCGAAATACGCGAATTACAAGACTCATCACTTCCTGATGCGCCAGGCGATGTTCATCGGCGTCGGTCTGGTGGCGGCCACATTCGCTTTCCGCGTGCGCGTCGAGCAATGGGAGAAGTGGACGCCCTTCCTGTTCCCCGCCGCACTCGTGTTGATGCTGCTGGTTCTGGTGCCGGGCATCGGCAAAGGCGTCAATGGCGCGCGCCGCTGGATCGGTTTCGGCGGCTTCAGCCTGCAGCCCTCCGAAGTGATGAAGCTGATGATGGTGTTCTACGCCGCGCACTTCACCGTGCGCAAGCAGCAGTACATGCACAGCCTGTCGAAGGGTTTCGTGCCGATGGCGATTGCTGTTGCCATCTGTGGAGCGTTGCTGATGCTGCAGCCCGATCTTGGCGCGTTCGGTGTGATCGTCTGCATCGCGATGGGCATTCTCTTCCTCGGTGGTTTCAACATCATCTGGTTCGCCGGCATGATCGGCGTGCTGGCCTCGGTGTTCTTCATGATCATCCTGATCTCACCGTGGCGTTACGAGCGCATGATCGCGTTCCTGAATCCGTGGCAGGAGGACAACGCACAGGGTAAGGCCTTCCAGCTTACGCATTCCCTGATTGCGTTCGGGCGCGGCGAATTGTTTGGCGTCGGACTGGGCGGCAGCGTCGAAAAGCTGCATTACCTTCCCGAGGCGCACACCGATTTCCTGCTGGCCGTGATCGGCGAAGAGCTCGGGCTGGCTGGCGTACTGCTGGTAACCGCCTTGTTCTACTGGATCGTTCGCCGTTCCTTCGAGATCGGCCGCCAGGCCATCGCCGCCGAAAAATTTTTCGCCGGTCTGGTTGCCAAGGGCATCGGCATCTGGATCGGCGTGCAGGTGCTGATCAACATGGGCGTCAACGTTGGTCTGCTACCCACGAAAGGGCTGACCTTGCCGCTGATGTCCTATGGCGGCTCGGGGATTGCGATCAACTGCATCGGCCTGGCGGTGCTGCTTAGGATTGATTATGAAAACAGAGTCATGATGCGCGGAGGCCGCGCATGATGACTCTGTTTCGGTGGAGGCTAACTTCGCGTAGCGAAGTTAAGTGCGCGCCAGCGCACGTGCCGGAACCAAAATCGCCCGATGATGCGCGGAGGCCGCGCATGATGACTCTGTTTCGGTGGAGGCTAACTTCGCGTAGCGAAGTTAAGTGCGCGCCAGCGCACGTGCCGGAACCAAAATCGCCCCTGATGCGCGGAGGGCGCGCATGAAGCGCCTGCTCATCATGGCCGCCGGTACCGGCGGACACATTTTCCCGGGTCTCGCGATCGCCGAGACGATGCTTGCGCGCGGCTGGCAGGTGAGCTGGCTGGGCACGCAGCGCGGCATGGAAGCCGACATCGTGCCCAGGCACGGTATCGATTTTGACGCGATTGACTTCGCCGGCCTGCGCGGCAAAGGCCTCAAACACCTGCTGACCGGCGCGCTGAAGATGGCAGCCGGCTTCCTGCGCTGCCGCGCGATCATCCGCGCCCGCCGCCCCGATGTGGTGCTCGGCATGGGCGGCTATGTGACGGTGCCGGGCGGCCTGATGGCCGCGCTGTCGGGCCGGCCACTGGCGCTGATGAATGCCGATGCGGCACTGCTGATGTCGAACAAGGCACTACTGCCGTTCGCGAAAAAAATCCTGTTCGGTTTTGCCGCGCGCGACGCGCAACACAGCAAAGCGCAGGTAACGGGCAATCCCATTCGCAAGGAGATCGCCAGCCTGCCGTCGCCGGCGACTCGCTACGCACAGCGCAGCGGTCCGCTGAACATCCTCGTGATTGGCGGCAGCTTGGGGGCGAAAGTGTTGAATGACACCGTGCCCGCGGCGCTGGCGCTACTGCCCGATGGTGCGCGGCCGCAGGTGGTGCACCAGTCCGGCAAGCAGCACATCGACGCATTGAAAAAAAATTACGCGCAGGCGGGTGTGCAGGCTGACGTAATCGACTTCATCGATGACATGGCATCCCGCTATGCTGCCGCCGACCTGGTGATCTGCCGCGCCGGCGCCATCACCGTTGCGGAACTTTGTGCAGCTGGCGTGGCCAGCGTACTCGTGCCGCTGGTGGTATCGACCACCTCTCATCAGCGCGACAACGCGCAATGGATGGCCGACAGCGATGCAGCGATCCATCTGCCGCAGGCCGACATGGATGCGGCTGCACTGGCGAATTTGTTGCAAGGAATGACGCGCGAGCGCTGCCTGACACTGGCAGAGGCTGCGTACCACCAGGGCCGGCGCGACGCGAATGACGTGATCGCCCAGGTCCTGGAAGCATTGGAAAAACCATGAAGCACAAGGTCAAACATATTCACTTCGTCGGTATTGGTGGCTCCGGAATGAGTGGGATCGCCGAAGTGCTGCTGAACCTCGGCTACACGGTGTCCGGCTCCGACCTCGCCAGCAATGCGGCGAGCCGCCGGCTGGCCGAGCTCGGTGCAACGATACGTGTGGGTCATGCGCCTGAACACATCGACGGCGCGGATGCGATCGTCACCTCGACGGCTGTGCGAGCGGACAACCCGGAAGTGCTTGCCGGCCGCGAGCGTCACATTCCTATCGTGCCGCGCGCGGTCATGCTGGCCGAGCTGATGCGTCTGAAGAGCGGCATCGCAATCGCCGGCACGCACGGCAAGACCACCACCACCAGCCTGGTGGCCAGCGTGCTGGCCGAGGGTGGCCTTGATCCGACCTTCGTGATCGGCGGACGCCTCAACAGCGCCGGCGCGAACGCCAAGCTCGGCACCGGCGAGTTCATCGTCGCCGAGGCGGATGAGTCGGATGCGTCGTTCCTGAACCTGTCGCCGGTGATTGAGGTGATTACCAACATCGATGCCGATCACATGGAGACCTACGACCACAGCTTCGCGAAGCTGAAGCAGGCCTTCATTGAATTCACGCAGCGGCTGCCGTTCTATGGCGTGGCCATTCTGTGTATTGACGATCCGAATGTGCGCGAGATCATGCCGTCGGTGGCGAAGATGGTGACGACCTACGGTTTCCATGAAGACGCCGACGTGCGCGCGATCGATGCGCAGGCAGTCGATGGCCTGATGGCGTTCACCGTGGTGCAGAAGGATTATCCGCCGCTGGCCGTGCGGCTGAACCAGCCGGGCATGCACAACGTGCAGAACGCCTGTGCTGCAATTGCGATTGCGCGCGAACTCGACGTCGCCGACGAGCATATCCAGAAAGCGCTGCGCGAGTTCACGGGTGTCGGTCGTCGCTTCACCCGCTATGGTCAGTTACCGCTGCCGGGCGGTGGTGGATTTGCGCTGGTGGATGACTATGGTCATCACCCGGTCGAGACCGCCGCCACCATCGCGGCCGCGCGCGGCGCTTTCCCCGGTCGCCGGCTGGTGCTGGCCTTCCAGCCGCACCGCTACACGCGCACGCGCGATCTGTTCGAGGATTTCGTGAAGGTGTTGTCGACCGTGGATGTACTCGTCCTGGCCGACGTCTATGCGGCCGGCGAGCAGCCAATTCCGGCGGCGGACGGCCGCTCGCTCGCGCATGCGCTGCGCGTGGTTGGCCAGGCCGAGCTGGTATTCGTCGAGCACATCGCCGAAATGCCGGCGGTGCTGCTGAAGATGGCGCGCGACGGGGATGTAGTGATGACAATGGGTGCAGGATCTATTTCAAATGTGCCGGCGCAGCTGCAGCAGCGCGCGCAGGAGAGCGCGGCACGGGGACAGGAATGAGCAACAAGGATTTGACACAGGCATTCGGCAAGGTCGGCGTGCTGCTCGGCGGACGTTCCGCTGAGCGCGAGATTTCTTTGATGTCGGGTAGTGGCGTACTCAAGGCCTTGCAGTCGCAGGGCGTGGATGCCCATCCGTTCGATCCCGCGCAGCGCTCGCTGGCGGAACTGGCGGCAGAGAAGTTTGACCGGGTGTTCATCGCTCTGCATGGTCGCTACGGCGAGGACGGCACGCTGCAGGGCGCCCTCGAGCAGCTCGGTATTCCGTATACCGGGCCGGGTGTACTGGCCTCCGCGATCGCGATGGACAAGGCGATGACGAAGCGTGTCTGGCTGTTCAACGGCCTGGCCACGCCGCGCTTCGAGATGCTGCGCGCCGACAGTGACTGGAGTGGCGTTGCGTCGCGGCTTGGCCTGCCGCTGATCGTCAAGCCGGCGCACGAAGGCTCCACGCTCGGGCTGACCAAGGTGACCGATGCAGCGCAGCTGCCGGCTGCGTACGCACGGGCTGCGCGTTTTGACAGCGCGGTGATGGCCGAGGAATTCATCAGCGGCATGGAGCTGACCTGCCCGGTGCTCGGCAGTGGCGACGAGGCACGCGCGCTGCCGGTGGTGCGCATCGTCGCGCCCGACGCGAACTATGACTATCAAAACAAGTACTTTTCCGACGAGACGCAGTACCTGTGCCCGAGCGGACTGCCGCCCGAGCAGGAGCGTCAGATACAGCAACTGGTGCTGGACAGCTACCGCACCCTCGGATGCCGCGGCTGGGCGCGCGCTGACGTGATGGTACGCGCGACCGACAATGCGCCGTTCCTGCTGGAGATCAATACCTCGCCGGGAATGACCGGTCATTCGCTGGTGCCGATGTCGGCGGCGGCGGCCGGAATGCCCTATGAGCAGCTGTGCGTCGAAATTCTGCGGCTGGCCGCGCTCGACTTGCGGCCCTCCAGCGGCTGGACACCGGACTGATCGGGAGCGCGCGCCATGTGGAACGACGTCAGAACGATGAATACGCTCACCCGGCTCATGCTCGGGGTGCTCGTGCTCGCGCTCTTGTACGTTGGCTATCGCTGGGTCGCGCAACAACCGATGTTCGATTTGCGGCGCATCCAGGTGCAGGGCATCGACGGCAAGCCGCTGCGCTATGTCGATGTGGCGACGGTGCGCAGCGGCGCGCTGCCGCGTATCCGCGGGAATTTTTTCACCGTGGATCTGAATGCCGCGCGCGCTGCCTTTGAAACCGTGCCGTGGGTCAAGCATGCGTCGGTACGACGCGCTTGGCCGAACCGGCTGGTGGTGCTGGTCGACGAGTATGTGGTGCTCGGTACCTGGGGCGGTCAGGACGGACGGCTGGTGTCCGTCGATGGTCTGCTGTTTACCGCCAACCTGGCCGAGGCCGAGGAAGAAGGCGCGCTGCCATTGCTCGAGGGGCCGGACGACAGTGCGCGCGAAGTCGCGCAGCGCTTTGCCGACTTGCGCCAATGGCTGGCGCCGCTGGCGCTGGCGCCGCGCGAGCTGAGGCTGTCGACGCGCTATGCATGGACGGCAAAGCTGGATAACGGCATCGAGCTGAACCTTGGCCGTACCCATGTGCGCAACGATATGAAGGCCCGCATCGACCGGTTTGCGAGCGTATATCCGCAGCTGGCAGCGGCGCTGCCAGACCGGATCGACGTGATCGACCTGCGCTATCCGAACGGACTGGCGTTACGACGCCGGCCGCCGCCGCCACCGGCATCGGCCGGTGCAACCTGAGCAGCGCGCCGAACCGAAGGAATGGAGAAATACCTATGAAGAGCCCGTTAAAGCCATGACAAAAGACGTGAAGAACCTGATTGTCGGACTCGATATCGGCACCTCGAAAGTGGTGGCGGTGGTCGCCGAGGTGATGCCGAGCGGCCGGCACGAGATCATCGGTCTCGGCCAGAGCGAATCCCGCGGCCTGAAGAAGGGCGTGGTGGTGAATATCGAGGCCACGGTCGAATCGATACAGCGCGCGCTTGAAGAGGCCGAGCTGATGGCGGACTGCCAGATCCGCAATGTCTGGACCGGCGTGGCTGGCAGCCATATCCGCAGCTTCAACTCCAGCGGCATGGTGGCCATCAAAGACAAGGAAGTCACCGCGACCGACGTGGCGCGCGTGATCGAGACCGCGAAAGCCGTCAACATCCCGACCGACCAGCAGCTGCTGCATACGGTGCCGCAGGAATTCATCGTCGACAACCAGGAAGACGTGCGCGAGCCGATCGGCATGAGCGGCATTCGTCTTGAGGTGAAGGTACACATCGTGACCGGCGCGGTGTCGGCGGTGCAGAACATCGTCAAGTGCGTACGCCGCTGCGGGCTGGAAGTGACGGACCTGCTGCTGCAGCCGATGGCGTCGGCTGATGCGGTGCTGACGCCGGATGAGAAGGAACTCGGCGTGGTGCTGGTCGATATCGGCGGCGGCACGACCGACATTGCGATCTTCACCGAAGGCGCGATTCGCCACACGGCGGTGATCCCGATCGCCGGCGATCAGGTCACCAATGACATTGCCATGGCGCTGCGCACGCCGACTGCCGAGGCTGAAGAAATCAAGGTGCGGCATGGCATCGCCAAGCAGGTGCTGGCCGATCCGGCCGACGTATTCGATGTGCCGGGCCTGGGAGATCGCACGTCGCGCACGCTGTCGAAGGCGGCGCTGGCAGCGGTGATCGAGCCGCGCGTGGAGGAACTGTTTGCGCTGGTGCACCAGGTGGTGCGCGAATCGGGTTTCGAAGAAGTGCTGTCGTCCGGTGTCGTGCTGACCGGTGGTAGCGCGATGATGCCCGGCATGTCCGAGCTGGCCGAAGACATTTTCCTCAAGCCGGCACGGGTCGGTGTGCCTGGGTATGACGGCCAGCTGGCGGACGTGGTCAAGAGCCCGCGGTATTCGACCGTGCTGGGTCTGCTGGAGGAAGCCAAGCGGCAGTATCTGCGCGGCCAGGTGATGGTACGCCAGGGTGGCTCGGCAAAGGCGGTATGGCAGCGGATGAAGGAATGGTTCCTCGGTAATTTCTGAGGCCGGCGGCAGCGGAGCTCGGCGAGGAATGGAAAGGAAAGGCAGCAATACAGCAACACAGCCGACGGCAGCAAAGCCGTGGCATCGGAAAAGCAGTGAAAAAGCAGCGGGTAGTCGGCGATATCAGCCAGGCAGTAGGTCGTTGTCAGAAGCTTTCAAATGAACCGCAGTTGGTAGTTGTCAGCCGTCACGCACAGTGATGGCTGCCGACTGAAAACTGCATCACCAAGGGAGTCAACATGGAAATCGATATGCTGGAAAACACGAAGGGCACGATTATCAAGGTGGTTGGTGTGGGCGGCGCAGGCGGCAACGCTGTTCAGCACATGATCAACAAGGGCGTATCGGGCGTGGAGTTCATCGTCGCCAATACGGATGCGCAGGCACTGTCGCATTCGACAGCCCACAACGTGATCCAGATCGGCGAGTCCGGTCTCGGTGCCGGCATGAAGCCGGCGGTCGGCCGGCAGCTGGCCGAAGAGACGCGCAGCCGCATCGAAGATGCGCTGCGCGGCGCGCATATGGTGTTCATCGCTGCCGGCATGGGCGGCGGTACCGGCACCGGCGCCGCCCCGGTGATTGCGCAGGTGGCCAAGGAGCAGGGTGCGCTGACGGTTGCAGTGGTGTCCAAGCCGTTCTCGCATGAAGGCCGCAAGTGCATGGATATTGCCAACGAAGGCCTGGACGAGCTCACCAAGCATGTCGATTCCCTGATCGTGATCCTCAACGAGAAGCTTGAGGAAATCTACGAGGATGACAGCATGATCGAATGGCTGAGCCATGCGGACGACGTGCTCAACAATGCGGTCGCCGGCATTGCCGAGATCATCAACGTGCCGGGCCACATCAACGTCGATTTCAATGACGTCAAGACCATCATGGCCGAGCAGGGCAAGGCGATGATGGGCACGGCGGTGGCTTCCGGTGTTGACCGGGCGCGCATCGCGGCCGAGCAGGCGGTGGCCTCGCCGCTGCTGGACGGCATCGATCTTTCCGGCGCGCGTGGCGTGCTGGTCAACGTGACCGCGAGCCGCTCGCTGAAGGGCAAGGAAATCAAGCAGGTGATGGAAACCGTGCGGGCCTTCGCTGCCGACGACGCATCGATCGCCCAGGGCATTGCCTACGATGACAACATGGGCGACGAGATGCGGGTGACCGTGGTTGCGACCGGCCTGGGCCGTGCACGCCGGCCGGTCCTGGTGCCCGCACAGATGCCGGTGGCACGTACCGGCACCTACAACGAGTCGGTCGCTCCGCTGGCCGTCGATGCGGTGGCCAGTGTGGCGTCGACGCCCGATACGCCACGCACGCCGGCGGTCTGGCGGCGTGAGTCTGCGTCGGAGACCGTGCGCGCCATGGAGCGCAACGGCACGGAAACCTATGACATTCCGGCCTTCCTGCGCCGTCAGGCCGACTGATCCGGATCCTGCAGGAAATCGGCGGGCAGGGCATACTTTGGCCCGGCTCGCCGTGTCTGGCGAGTGTTGGTAAAAATGTAAAGGAGCCGGCCGCAGGCCGGCTTCGTCGATTTCGTTCTATCACCGTTTGTCAAAGGACCCGTATGACCATCAAAATCGGAGATCACCTGCCCGAGGGCAAGCTCGCTGAATTTATCGACGTCGAAACCGAAGGCTGTGCGCTTGGCCCGAACACTTTTAACGTGTCCGACCTGGTGAAAGGCAAGACGATTGCCATCTTCGGCCTGCCCGGCGCCTATACGCCTACCTGTTCGGCCAAGCATGTGCCCGGCTATGTTGAGCATGCCGAAGCGCTGAAAGCCAAGGGTGTCGACGAGATCTGGTGCGTTTCCGTGAACGATGCGTTCGTGATGGGCGCCTGGGGCCGTGATCAGGGCGCGACTGGTATCGTGCGCATGATGGCGGACGGTAACGCCGATTTCAGCAAGGCGATCGGCCTGTCGGCTGACTTCAGCCAGTTCGGCATGGGCACGCGTTCGCAGCGCTACTCGATGCTGGTGCAGGACGGCGTGGTCACGCAGCTGAATGTCGAGGCGCCCGGCAAGTTCGAAGTGTCGAATGCCGAGACCCTGCTCGGTCAGCTGGAGACGCAGACGGCATGATCCGTCAGCGCACCATTCGCGAGACGGTCAGCACGACCGGCGTCGGCCTGCACTGCGGCACGCGCGTGAAGCTCACGCTGCGTCCGGCGCCGGTCGACACCGGTATCGTCTTTCGGCGGGTCGATATCGTCCCGCCGGTTGAGCTGCCTGCCAACGCGATGGGTGTCGGCGACACGCGCATGGCGTCCGTCCTGGAGAGGGATGGCGTGCGGGTGTCGACGGTCGAGCACCTGATGTCCGCCTGCGCGGGCCTCGGGATCGACAATCTGGTCGTGGACCTGACGGCCGAGGAAATTCCGATCATGGATGGCTCGGCCGCCTCATTTGTTTTTCTGCTTCAGCAGGGCGGCTGCATCGAGCAAGCCGCTGCCAAGCGATTCATTCGCGTGATCCGGCCGGTTGAAGTCCGCGAAGGTCAGGGCACCAACGAAAAATGGGCACGGCTCGAGCCGTACCACGGTTACCGCCTGAGTTTTTTCATCGAATTCAATCATCCGGCGATCGACAGCACCGGGCAGACTGCCGAAGTCGACCTCGGCTTCGAGTCGTATATTGAAGAGATCGCGCGCGCGCGTACCTTCGGCTTCATGCAGGATGTCGAGATGTTGCGCGGCATGGGACTGGCGCGCGGCGGCTCGCTCGAAAATGCGATCGTGATGGACGAGTTTCGTATTTTGAACAGCGGCGGTCTGCGCTATCAGAACGAATTCGTGCGCCACAAGATCCTCGACGCGATGGGCGATCTGTATCTGGCCGGTCATCCGCTGCTGGCCAGCTATACCGCGCACAAGTCCGGCCACGGACTCAACAACAAGTTGCTGCGCGCATTGTTTGCCGATCCGGCGGCCTACGAGATCGTCAGCTTCGATTCCGATGCGGCCGCGCCGGCCGCGTATTCGAGCCAGCTTGAGCAGGAGTGGGCCGGGGCTTGAAGGCGTCCGGCTCCTACCCTTGAAGGAAGCGCGTTTCGCTATCGTCTCGCTGGTGCTCAGCGGTGTCATCTGGGGTTTTTCATGGTGGCCGCTGAAGTATTTTGGCGCACTGGGTCTGGACGGTCATGCGATCGCGCTGACGGCCTATGCGCTGGTCGGTGTGGTATCGCTTCCCTGGATCTGGCGCGAGCGTCATGCGTGGCGGCCTGAATGGCACTGGCTGCTGCTGATCGGCTTGTTCTTCGGGCTGGCCAACTTCCTCTTCAGCTGGTCGCTGATGGTCGGCTCCGTCGTGCGCGGCATGCTGCTGTTCTTCCTGCTGCCGGCATGGGGCGTCCTCGGCGGCAAGATCTTCCTGAAGGAGCACCTCGGTGTGCGCCGCCTGCTGGCCGTGGCGCTCTGCCTGGTTGGCGTGTTCACCATTGTCGGTGGCGTGGATGTCTTCAACGAACCGCTGAGCTTCGCTGATATCGCGGCCTTCATTGCGGGTCTCACCTACACGGCGGCCGGCATCACGAACCGCGCCGCGCGTGTGATTCCGATAGCAAGCCGTACGATGAGCTCCTTTGTTGGCTGTGGCATGGTCGCGCTCGCCGGGCTGACCGTCCATGTGCCCGAGATTCCCGTCTTGCCAGCTACCGACTGGCTGTTGCTATGCCTGTTCGCGTTCCTCTGGCTAATGGGGGGCACGCTGTTGACGACCTATGGCGTGACCCACGTGCCGGCCAGTCGTGCGGCGGTCCTGCAGGTGGGCGAGCTGCTGGTCGCCGTAGTATCGGCCGTGCTGATTGGCGGCGAGTCGCTGTCGCCCGGTGAATATGTGGGTGGCGCGATGATCATCGCAGCGACCCTGATCGAGGCTTTACGAAAATCGCCGCCCGAGGACGAGGTGCGCGCCTGAGCCGGGCATCGCGCCGCTTAGTGCCCCGCTGACTATCCCTCACGCAACCCTACTGACATCGTTGCGCCGCCTTGCCGCACCGGTCGACCCGTCTGCAGCGGCGCGCCTGCCCATCGACGTTCTGTGAAAGGCACTGAGTTCGCTTATGACCGCCGCTGCGCGTTCGCTGATTGAGCTGCTGATGTAGAGAACAATCCCCCCTCAGACACGTTTGCAACACTTTCGCGGGCGTCGCGGTCACTGCCTCGGATTGCGCAGCCACGCTTCGCCAATTTTCTCCGTTCCGGATGCTTTTGCCGAACAATCACGCGTCATTTCTACGTAGGGGCAGCGGCGCCAACCTGGCTTGTCCGCTCGATGCAGCTGGCATTGCCAGAGCGAGACTTCCGTTGAACAGGATGGCAATAGGGGTTCTGAGACAAGACGCGAAAACCTGTCGTCCGGACTGACGCAGCCTCCGTTAGTCCGATGTCCGTTCGATTTTCATTCAGCTAAAGGCCTTCGCCAATGAATCAATTGTGCAGATCCGGGTTTGTTGATTCGAATACCGACTCTTTCGACAGACCGGTGGCGGCGATCGGATGCAAAAACTCGCCAAGGGGGCCGGCGTGATTTACGTCTTTCACGACGCCTACCTGTTCAACAAACACCAGATCGAGGTCAGCTCAGGTTTCGATCGCGCGAAGTATTTCAACCGGCTCTACGATGACCTGACCGCGGAGGGCTGTCATTTTCGCCGCGATTTCCATCTCGACGATCACTGGGTCGAAGAGGGATATTGCCTGTATGAAGAAGGCGAGTTCTGGGTGGTGGCTTATGTGGATCGCGGCAGGAGGCTGTCACCCGCTTTCTTCGTTCACCCCGAAGATGCGGCCTTGTATTTCCGCGCGAAACTCCGGGCTTTACCGCTGGACGGACAGGCTGAGGTGCCGCCGCCGCCGCTCGGCTGGCGTCCGGTGAAATGAGCTCAGCAGCCAGAGCCGGGGATGCAATTCAGCGTTACGCGCGCCGGCGCGCCACCAGCTGCTGCAGCGCGTCCTTCAGCGGGCTTGCCTCCAGTTCCGCGGCCAGGGCCGCAAACGAACTGACCGCGTCGCTGGGGAGATCATGCGCTACCGGCTTCCTGACCGGTCGCTCGGGTTCGGACGGCAGTAATTGCACCTTCAAGCGAATGCCGTCAATTGGCCAGCCTTTCTCCCGGAGTTCTTGTTGCAATTTCGGCAGCATTTGCCGTAAGCGTGTCGCCAGTGCCGCGTTCGGCACGGCGATCTGAAGCTGCCCCTCGCGGATCTGCAGTGCACGGCAGTTGGCGAACAGGGTCGGCAGCAGCTGCTCGCAGTGCGACTGTAATTGCCCGATCCGGCGCGCAGCCGGCAGCAGGCCCGCCATTTTGTCGCTCGACTGCAGGAATTCGAAGGCCTCCTTCGCGCCAGGTCGCGGGCCCGGCCGACGCGCGGGCGTGAAGTTCGGTGGATTTTTCGCCATGCGGCAACCTTAGCACAGCGTCAATTTGGGCTGAAGTGGCAGTCTGTCAAGAAGGGGGTGCATGCTAGAATCGCCGCTTTGGCCGCCGCTGGCCCGTGCGCGCACTCAGCCGCGCGTTAACCGCCGCAAGGCCCTGACTCTTTCGACATTTGGCATGTCCCTACTGACCAAGATTTTCGGCAGCCGCAATCAGCGCCTGCTCAAGCAGCTGCAAAAGTCCGTTCGCGCGATCAATGCGCTGGAACCGGCACTCGAGAAACTGTCCGATGACGAGCTTAAGGCAAAGACGCCGGAGCTGCAGGCGAAGCTCGCGGCCGGCGCTACCACCGACGATATTCTCATCGAGGCCTTTGCGGTCTGCCGGGAAGCCTCGCGGCGCGTGCTGAAGATGCGCCACTTCGATGTCCAGCTGTTGGGCGGCATGGTGCTCCATCAAGGCAAGATCGCCGAGATGGCCACCGGCGAGGGCAAGACGCTGATGTCGACGCTGCCGGCCTACCTGAATGCGCTGACCGGCAAGGGCGTGCATATCGTCACGGTCAACGATTACCTCGCACAGCGTGACGCCGAATGGATGGGTCGCCTGTACAGCTGGCTCGGCCTGACGACGGGTGTCAACCTGTCGCAGGCGGCGCATGACGTGAAGCAGTCTGCGTATGCGGCCGATATCACCTATGGCACGAACAATGAATTCGGCTTCGACTACCTGCGCGACAACATGGTCTACGCGTCCAGCGAACGCGTACAGCGTGGACTGGCCTTCGCGATCGTCGACGAGGTGGACTCGATTCTGATCGACGAGGCGCGCACGCCGCTGATCATTTCCGGCCAGGCCGAGGACCACACCGAGCTGTACCTGAAGATGAATGCCGTGCCGCCGCTGCTGACCCTGCAGGTCGGCGAGGAGACGCCGGACGGCAAGGGCAAGATTGAGGTGCCGGGCGATTACACGAAGGACGAGAAGGCCAATACGGTGTTGCTGACCGAGGCCGGCCACGAGCGCGCCGAGCGCATTCTCACTGAGATGGGACTGCTGGCCGAGGGCGCGTCGCTCTACGATGCCTCCAACATCACGCTGATCCACCACCTGTACGCGGCGTTGCGTGCGCATGTGCTCTTCCACAAGGACCAGCAGTATGTGGTGCAGAACGGCGAAGTCGTCATCGTCGACGAATTCACCGGTCGCCTGATGGCGGGTCGCCGCTGGTCCGATGGCCTGCATCAGGCGGTCGAGGCGAAGGAAGGCGTGCGCATCCAGAACGAGAACCAGACCCTGGCGTCGATCACGTTCCAGAACTATTTCCGCCTGTATGGCAAGCTGGCCGGCATGACCGGTACGGCCGACACCGAGGCCTACGAATTCCAGGAGATCTACTCGCTGGAAACCGTGGTGATCCCGCCGAACCGTCCGAGCCTGCGCAAGGACCGTCAGGATCAGGTGTTCAAGAATGCCGCCGGCAAGTACCGCGCTGTGCTGGCTGACATTCGTGATTGCTACGAGCGCGGCCAGCCGGTGCTGGTCGGCACGACCTCCATCGAGAATTCCGAGCTGATCGCGGCGATGCTGACCAAGGATGGTCTGCCGCATAACGTCCTGAACGCGAAGCAGCATGCGCGCGAAGCCGAGATCATCGCGCAGGCTGGGCGGCCGAAGATGATCACGATCGCCACCAACATGGCAGGTCGTGGCACTGACATCGTCCTGGGCGGTAATGTCGACAAGCAGATCCAGTTCATCGAGGCGGACGCCGCTCTGTCGGATGACGAAAAGGCTGCCCGTGCGCAGACCTTGCGCGACGAATGGCAGTCGCTGCATGAGCAGGTGGTTGCCGCGGGCGGCCTGCACATCATCGGCACCGAGCGGCACGAATCGCGCCGCATCGACAACCAGTTGCGTGGACGTTCGGGTCGCCAGGGCGATCCGGGCTCGTCGCGCTTCTTCCTGTCGCTTGACGATCAGCTGTTGCGGATTTTTGCGGGCGACCGCGTGCGTGCCGTGATGGAGCGTCTGAAATTGCCGGAGGATGAGCCCATCGAGGCCGGCATTGTGTCGCGCTCGATCGAGTCGGCACAGCGCAAGGTCGAGGCACGCAATTTCGACATCCGCAAGCAACTCCTCGAGTATGACGACGTCGCCAACGACCAGCGCAAGGTCATCTACCAGCAGCGTAATGATCTGCTCGAGAGTGACAACATGGTCGAAACCAGCATCGCGCTGCGCCATGGCGTGTTCACCGACCTGTTCCGCCAGTACGTGCCGGAAGGTTCGATGGAAGAGCAATGGGATCTGCCCGGCCTGCAGGGTGTGCTGCTGCTCGAGTGGCAGATCGACCTGCCGCTCAAGGCAATGGTCGAGGCTGAGCCGGAGCTGACCGATGAAGATCTGCTTGAGCGCCTGATCGCAGCGGCCGACCAGATCTATCAGTCGAAGATCGACATGGTCGGTGCTGAGCATTTCGGTGGTTTCGAGCGCAACGTGATGTTGCAGAGCATGGACACGCACTGGCGCGAGCACCTCGCTGCGCTCGACCATCTGCGCCAGGGTATTCACCTGCGCGGCTATGCGCAGAAAAATCCGAAGCAGGAATACAAGCGTGAGGCCTTCCAGCTGTTTGCACAGATGCTCGACCTGATCCGCAATGATGTCGTGCGCGTGATCATGACGGTACGTATCCAGTCGCAGCAAGAGATCGAGGCTGTCGAGGAGCAGATGGCGCATCCGCATCTCGAGAATGTGAATTACCAGCATGCCGATTTCAATCCGGCCGCATCGCCGGAAGAACTGCTGGCGCCGCCTGCACTCGATGAACGTCTGGCAGCTGCGACTCTGGCGAATGCACTGCCGAAGGTCGGCCGCAACGACCCTTGCCCTTGCGGCAGCGGCAAGAAGTACAAGCAGTGCCACGGCAAGCTGGCCTGATGTAGTTTGCCGGCTCTGCCGGCAGGAAGAGTAACGACACTGGATCCCGGCCTGCGCCGGGATGACGATTTCAGGCACAAATGCCTCTCGAACGTCATCTGCGCGCAGGCCGGGGTCCAGTGTCATTTGAACGCTGAACCACCGACTCACGAAGGCACGACCATGGCCGTCAACTTCCCCCTCCCTACCCCATTCAAGCTGAAAGCCGTCCCGGGCATCGCGCTCGGCTACGCGGAGGCCGGCATCAAGAAGGCGAATCGCAAAGACTTGCTGGTGATGAAGCTCGCGCCGGGCGCGACGGTCGCCGGTGTGTTCACCACCAACCGCTTCTGCGCGGCGCCGGTGCAGCTGTCGAAGGCGCATCTCGAGCACGCTGCGCAATCGGGCAAGCCGATCGCTGCGCTGGTGGTCAATACCGGCAATGCGAACGCCGGCACCGGCGAAGCGGGGTTGGCGAATGCGCAGGCGACCTGCGATGCACTGGCCAAGTTGCTGGGTTGCGAGCCGTCACAGGTGCTGCCGTTCTCGACGGGGGTGATCCTCGAGCCGCTGCCGGTCGAGCGGCTGGTCGCTGGCTTGCCGCAGGCAATTGCGAATCTCGCCGAGAACAACTGGTTCCATGCCGCACAGTCGATCATGACGACCGACACCCTGCCGAAAGCGGCGTCACGTACCGTCACCATCGGCGGCAAGAAGGTCACCCTCACCGGTATCTCGAAGGGGGCCGGCATGATCAAGCCGAACATGGCCACCATGCTCGGCTTCGTCGCCTGCGATGCGAAAGTGCCGCAGCCGCTGCTCGACCAGATGGTGAAGGACGCGGCCGATGCCTCGTTCAACTGCATCACCATCGACGGCGATACTTCGACCAATGACTCGTTCATGTTGATCGCCACCGGCGCGGGTGAGCTGGAAGTGACGAGCGCGGATTCCGATGAGTACCAGGCGCTGGCCGCCGCGGTGACCTGGCTGTCGCAGGAGCTGGCGCAGCTGATTGTGCGCGACGGCGAGGGCGCGACCAAGTTCATCACGATTAACATCGAGCAGGGGCGTGATGTCGAGGAGTGCCGCAAGATCGCTTATGCGATCGGGCATTCGCCGCTGGTGAAAACGGCTTTCTTTGCATCCGATCCCAACCTGGGTCGCATCCTCGCCGCCATTGGTTACGCGGGTGTGGCCGATCTGGACGTCAGCAAGATCGACCTGTATCTGGATGATGTATGGGTCGCGAAGCAGGGCGGGCGCAATCCGGACTATCAAGAAGAAGACGGCCAGCGGGTGATGAAGCAGAGCGAGATCACGGTACGTGTGACACTGGCGCGCGGCAATGCGTCGGCGACGGTCTGGACCTGCGACCTGTCGCATGACTACGTGTCGATCAATGCGGATTACCGGTCGTAAGTCCGCCGCTTTCGACCGTATCGCAATCAACTCGAAAAACAGAGCATGAAAGAACTCGAACAATTCCTGCAGCGCGCCGAAGCTGTGCTGGCGCGCGTCGAAAAGCTGTTGCCCGGTCCCGCTGCCGAGGTGGATTGGAACGCCTCCACTGCCTTTCGCTGGCGTGTGCCGCGCGATGGCCGCGGTTATCTGCAGCCGGTCCGCAATCCCGCGCGCATTCAGTTCGACGACTTGCGCAACATTGGTCCGCAGAAGGCGCAGATCGAGCAGAACACGCAGCAATTCGTTACCGGCAAACCGGCCAACAACGTGCTGCTGACCGGCGCGCGCGGTACCGGCAAGTCTTCGCTGATCAAGGCCTGTCTCGCGCAATATGCACCGCAGGGGTTGCGGCTGATCGAGGTCGACAAGGAGCATCTGGTTGACCTGCCTGACATCGTTGAAAGGGTCGCTGAGCGTTCCGAGCGATTCGTGATCTTTTGCGATGATCTGTCGTTCGAGGAAGGCGAGGGCGGCTACAAGGCGCTGAAGGTCGCGCTCGACGGCAGCGTTGCATCGCAGTCGGACAATGTGCTGATCTACGCCACGTCGAACCGTCGCCACCTGCTGCCTGAGAAGTTCTCGGACAACGAAACCTACCGGCATGTCGATGACGGTGACCTGCACCCCGGCGAGACGGTCGAGGAAAAGATCTCGCTGTCCGAGCGTTTCGGGCTGTGGCTGTCGTTCTATCCCTTCCGTCAGGACGACTACATCGACATCGTGAGGCATTGGCTGAAACACTTCGGCGTGCCTGAGTCGCAGTTTGCCGAGGCCGAGCCGGAAGCGCTGCGCTGGGCGTTGCAGCGCGGCTCGCGTTCCGGCCGCGTGGCGTGGCAGTTCGCGCGCGACTGGGCAGGCAAGCACGCGGCCTGACGACGATGGCCGATTCTGCGCAGCCCATCGACGTGGCCGTCGGCATCCTCATGAAGCCGAACGGCGATGTGCTGCTCGGCCAGCGTCCTGCCGGCAAACCCTACGCTGGCTATTGGGAATTCCCCGGCGGTAAAGTCGAGCCGGGCGAGTCGGTGCTCGATGCACTGAAGCGCGAATTCGCCGAGGAGATCGGTGTCACCATCGTGTCGGCCGAACCGTGGTGCGGCGTCGAGCATGTGTATCCGCATGCGCATGTACGGCTGCATTTCTATATCAGCCGCGAATGGCGGGGCGAGCCGGTGGGGCTCGAGGGGCAACAACTGGCGTGGCAGGGCAGCGTACAGGTCGAACCGGTGCTGCCGGCGACGATACCGCTGCTGACATCGCTGGATGGCGTCCGCTATGCCGACCCGGCGGAGAGCGCTGGATAGCGAGGCGGTCGCGGAAGGGCCAGAGCTTGCTGCGTCCGCTCATGCGGCAGAGGTCGCAGCGTACCCCGCCCCATCAGTACCGACCTGACGACACTATGGAATATTGTCCGGATCCGGCTCTTCGTCTGGCCGCGTGCCGGCAATCTTGTATTTTTCTTCGGCCCACGCGCCCAGATCGATCTGCTTGCAGCGCTCGGAGCAGAATGGCCGGAATTTGTTGGCCGTGCTCCATTCGACTTTCTTGCCGCAGGTCGGGCAATCGACAATCGCTACCATCTTTGCTGGCGAAATATCAGAAGTTGCAGAGGGTGAGTTCGAACGGCACGTCGCCTTCGTAGGGCCTGGGCTTCATGTCGCCGTCCTGGCTGGTGAAGCGTATCCACAGCAAGTATTTGTTTGCCGAGATCTCGGGAATCGCGCCCAGCCTGTCGTCGATGTGCACCCGCAGCAATTGGTAGCTGCGGCCTTGCAGCATTTGCTGATAGCTGCCGGAGATCGCGATGATCTGCGTCGCCCGCCCGGATTCGCGCAGCAGGCGCAGCACGATGCGGATGGCGGCGAACAGCGGCTCGAGCGGCGCGAACCAGCCCAGAATGTCGTTGCGCCGCTGCTCGGCCGGCAGTTGTTGCCATGCGTGGTAGGAGGGCAGATCGAACTCGCAGGCGCCGCCCGGGATGATGGTGCGGCCACGGATGCTCATCAGCCATTCATTGTCGCGGATATGCTGGCCGGTCTTGCCCTGCATGCCAATCAGCGCGGTGCTGGTCTGCTCGATGTCGTTCAGTACCGCATCCAGCCGGGTAGCTTCGACATTCGGATTGGACTTGAAGCCCAGCAGCGTATTTTTCTGCCGCTCCAGCTCTTGCAGCAGATCTGATTTCAGGTCGGCGCGACCCGCGACTTCCAGCATCTCGTAGATGGTCGTCAGCGCGACGTGGTGTTGCAGCGGGTGATCGTGACGGATGAAGTACTCGAACTTCTCGTGGAGGTCCTCCAGCCGGAGCAGCGTGCGAATACGCTCGTTGAAAGGGTATTCGTAGACGGTCAAGGGCGTGTCCCCGCAAGTTGGCTGGAAATTAAGTACTGGATTCTGACCGAAGCTGTCGGAAATTACAAACCTTTGGCCGGTACGGCAAGTCCTTTTTTTCGGGCCAGCGCCAGATACTGCGTGTGAAGCCGGGTAACGGCGCGCTCGACAGCCGCGCGCTCGCCATCATTGACGATCACGTCATCGGCGACCGCCAGGCGCTGCTGCCGGCTGGCCTGGCTGGCCATGATGGCTTCGACTTGGACTGCGGGCAGCTGGCTGCGCTGCATCACGCGCTCGATCTGCAGCGCCTCGGGGCAATCGACCACCAGTACGCGGTCGACCCGGTCGACCCAGCGGCCTGACTCGACCAGCAGCGGCACGACGAAGACCACATAGTCGCCTTTAACGGCCTGCGCGGCGGCGTCGGTCTCGGCAGCGATCAGCGGGTGCAGGATGGCCTCGAGTCGTCGGCGCGCGCCGTCATCGGTAAACACCCGCGCACGCATGGCCGGGCGGTTCAGCGAACCGTCGGCGCTCAGGAAGTCTGCGCCGAAGGCCGCTTGTATCGCCGGCATCGCCCGTCCGGCCGGTGCGGTCAGCTGATGCGCTATCAGGTCGGTGTCGACGATGCTGGCGCCGTGAGCTGCCAGCAGGTCGGCGACGAAGGACTTGCCGCTGCCGATGCCGCCGGTCAGTCCGATGGAGAATTTTTGGGTTGCCAATCTGTTGATCCTGACAGTATCCGTACCGATGGTCGCCGCTTCATTCAGGGCACACGTCCCAGCCAGGCCTGCATGATGTCTTGTCCGTAGATCAGTGCCAGCAGGCCGGCCAGCGCAAGAAAGGGCCCGAATGGAATCGGATTGCCGCGCTGCTGCCGACGCAGCGCAATCAGCGTCATACCGACGATCGCGCCCAGTACCGATGACACCAGCACAATCATCGGCAGCATCAGCCAGCCCAGCCATGCGCCGAGCGCCGCCAGCAGCTTGAAATCGCCATAGCCTATGCCTTCCCGACCGGTGATCAAGCGGAACAGCCAGTACACACTCCACAGCGACAGATAACCCGCTGCAGCGCCGATCACCGCGTCCGGCAGCGATGCGAATACGCCATTCAGGTTGACCAGTAGCCCGGCCCACAGCAGCGGCAGCGTCAGGTCGTCCGGCAGCAATTGCGTATCCAGGTCGATGAAGGCCAGCGCTACCAGCGTCCACGCCAGCGCCAGCGCGGCCATGCCGGCAGCGCTGCTGCCAAGACGCCAGATCAATAGCGCCGCCAGCAGTGAAGACAGCAGCTCGACCAGCGGATAGCGCAATGGGATAGCGGCTGCGCAGTGACGGCAGCGGCCGCGCAGCCACAGCCAGCCGAGCAGCGGCACATTTTCCAGCGCCGACAGTTGATGCCCGCAGGACGGGCAGGCCGAACGTGGCACCAGCAGGTTATAGGCTTCGGGATGCGGCAGCGGTTCGTCGCGTTCCTGCGCGATGAAATTCGCGGTCTCGCGTTGCATCATCACCGGCAGACGGTAGATCACTACGCTGAGAAAGCTGCCGGCCAGCAGGCCCAGCAGCGCCCAGGCCAGCGTGGTGGCAACGCTCCCGGGCGGCGCGCCGAACAGCACGGACATCAGTGCATTCATCAGACCACCGAGCCGAGCTTGAATATCGGCAGGTACATTGCGATCACCAATCCTCCTATCAGCCCCCCGAGGACCACCATGATCAGGGGTTCCAGCAGTGAGGACAGCGATGCGACAGCCGCATCGACTTCTTCTTCATAAAATTCCGCCGCCTTGCGCAGCATGTCATCGAGCGCGCCGGACTCTTCGCCGATGGCGGCCATCTGCGTGACCAGCGGCGGGAATACCTCCGACTGCTGCATCGCCACCGTCAGGCTGGTACCGCTCACGACGGCGGCCGCAATACGCAGGGTGGCCTCATGGTACACCGCATTGCCGGCCGCGCCAGCGACCGGCTCGAGCGATTCTACCAATGGCACGCCGGCCGCAAACATCGTGGCCAGCGTGCGCGTCCAGCGCGCCACCACCGCTTTGCGGATCACTGGCCCGAACACGGGAATGCGCAACAGCAGCCGGTCCGTCGCCGCCTGCATCGCTGCCGAACGCTTCCATGCGCGAGCAAACAGCGTCACGCTGACAGCGACGGCGCCGGCCACCAGGTGCCAGTACGACACGAACTGATCCGACAGCCAGATCACGAACAGCGTCGGCAGCGGCAGCTCTGCGCCGAAGCTCTCGAACACGTTTTTGAATGAGGGCACGACCCAGATCATGATCACTGCGGTGACGATCACGGCCACCCCGAGCACCGCCGCAGGGTAGAACATCGCCGCACGTATCTTGCCCTTGAGCGCCAGCGTCTTTTCCTTGTAGGTGGCCAGTCGCGCGAGCAGGTCCTCGAGAATGCCGGCCTGCTCGCCGGCCGCCACCAGACTGCAGAATAGCCGGTCGAAGTATTGCGGATAGCGATGAAAGGCCTGCGCGAGACTGGTGCCGGTTTCGACATCGGAGCGCAGGTCCAGCAGCAGCCGACTGACCGCGGGATTCGCATGGCCGCGCGCGACGATCTCGAAAGACTGCAGCAGCGGTACGCCGGCCTTCATCATCGTGGCCAACTGCCGGGTGAACGCGCACAGGTCTTTCTCGCTCACCTTGCGACTGCGCGGTAGCGCCTTTTTTTTCAGGCGCACAACCTGGATCCCCTGACGGCGCAGCTGCAGAGTCGCGGTCGGTGCGTTCGGCGCGCGGATCTCCCCGCTGGCGGGCCGTCCGCTGCGTTCGCTGCCTTCCCACGCGTACAGGATGTCAGCGGACTTCTTTACCGGATTGGGGAGGGCGGCCATGGCGAGCTCCTTATGCAAAGGGTAGGCGAAACGGAAGCGGGGGCGAGGCAGAGGGAGGACAAGGCCAGTCAGCCTGAAGGCTCATCCACAGCGTGCATTCGGCGCAGGTGCTTACGCATTGGTACAGCCGAGAATTTCCTCGACGCTGGTCAGTCCCTGCCGGATCTTCAGCAGGCCGGCTTCACGCAGCGTCAGCACGCCTTCGCGGCGCGCCTGGGCCTCGATCTCCAGTGCCGTGCCCTGCGCGAGGATGATCGCCTCGATCGCCTCGCTGACCGGCATCACCTGATAGACGCCGACCCGCCCCTTGTAGCCGCTGCCGTTGCAGCGCTCGCAGCCGACGGCACGGTACGGCGTCCAGTCACCAAGATCAGATTCGGCGAAGCCAGCCGCCAGCAGCGCGTCGGATGGCAATTCGATCGGCTGCCGGCAGCTGCATAGCCGACGGGCGAGGCGTTGTGCCGTAATGAGCGTGACGGCCGACGCGATGTTGAACGGCGCCACGCCCATGTTCAGCAGCCGGGTCAGCGTCGATGGCGCATCATTGGTATGCAGCGTGGAGAAGACCATGTGGCCGGTCTGTGCGGCTTTGATCGCAATGTCTGCGGTTTCGATATCGCGTATTTCACCGACCATCACGATGTCCGGATCCTGTCGCAGGAAGGCGCGCAGTGCGACCGGAAAACTGAGGCCGGCACGTTCATTGATGTTGACCTGATTGACGCCCGGCAGATTGATCTCGGCCGGATCTTCGGCGGTCGCGATATTGATGCCGGGTTTGTTCAGCAGGTTCAGGCAGGTGTAGAGCGAAACGGTTTTGCCCGAGCCGGTGGGTCCGGTAACCAGCACCATGCCGTAAGGGCGTTGAATCGCATCCAGCAGCAGCGCGCGCTGTTCCGGCTCGTAGCCGAGTGCGTCGATGCCGAGCTGCGCCTGGCTGCCATCGAGAATGCGCATCACGATCTTTTCGCCGAACAACGTGGGCAGCGTCGACACGCGAAAGTCGATGCTGCGCGTGCCGGACACCGACAGTTTCATTCGGCCGTCCTGCGGCACGCGCTTCTCGGCGATGTCGAGCCGCGAGATCACCTTGATGCGCGAGGCCAGTTTTTCCTTGATCGCCAGCGGGGGTTGCGCGATCTCGCGCAGTTCGCCGTCGATGCGAAAACGGATCCGATAAAATTTTTCGAACGGTTCGAAATGCAGATCCGATGCACCGAGGTTGATCGCATCGGTCAGCATCTTTTGCAGGAAGCGCACCACCGGCGCATCATCGATTTCGCTCGCCGTACTATCCTGCGCCGGACTGGCGGGCTCATCCACCAGCGCAATGCCGTCGAGATCGTCGCCGATCAGCTCGGACAGGTTTTGCTCGGCGCTTTGCGATAGCCGTGCGATCAGTTCCGTCAGTTGCGGCAGCATGACCACCACCGGATCCACCGGCAGGCCGGTCTGGAATTTCACCTGGTCGAGCGCCTGCGTCTGGGTCGGGTCGGCGATTGCGACGGACACTCTGTGTGCTCGCCGGGCCAGCACCACGACGCGGTGCAACTGCATCAGACGCGCGTCGATCGCCTTGGTCGGCAGTGCCTGCGGATCGAGCGCTGCCAGATCGAATAGCGGGCAGCCGAAATGCACGGAGCAGAATATCGCGAGCGAGCGCGCATCGAGGGCGCCGCTTTTCAGCAAGGCGTCGATGAACGGCACTTTATCCGTCAGCGCACTACGCTGGATCGCGTCGATCTGTTGCGGGCTGAGTTTCCCGGCCTGCTGCAACGCACGCGGCAGGGCGGACAGTACAGAGCCGGAGGGGGCGGGTTGGGCAGTCGGGCGCATGAGTCCTGGCAAAGAATGCGGCCGCGCGATCATGCCGCCGCCCATCAATGCGGTCTTGCCAGGAGAGCTTGCTCAGTGGCGGACGCGAGTCAGGGCCTGTACGCGGGCAGCACGAGTGACGTAAGCGAGCAACAGGCCGGCGTGCAATCCGACGCCGCAGCGTGGGTTTAGCGCGGCCTGTGCAGTCTGACCATCTTGATGACTTGCTCCTGCACCTGGACGATCTCGATCACGCAGTCGGCGACCTTGACGCTGACGCTGGCATCCGGGATTTCCTGCAGGATCTCAAGCAGCAGACCATTGACGGTTTTCGGGCCGTCGAGCGGCAGACTCAGTCCGAGTCGCTTGTTGATGTCGCGCAGTGATATCGATCCTTCCAGCAGACATTCGCCCTGCGCGTCCCAGCCGAACTGGTCAGCACGTGTCGCGCCCGGGGTCGAGGTAGTGAACTCGCCAACCATTTCCTCGATGATGTCATCCAGCGTCACCAATCCCTGCACCTCGCCATACTCATCGACGATGACCGCCAGTCGCTCCTGGTTTTCCTGGAAATACTGCAGCTGCGTGAACAGATCGGTTTCCGGCGGAATGAAGTACGGCGCGCTGAGCAGTTCACGGAAATGATCGACCGTCAGCTCATCAACCTGGTTCAGCAGCGCCATCGCCTTGCGTACATGCAGCATGCCGACCACCTGGTTGATCTCGCCTTCGTGTACCAGCAGCTTGTTGTGATAGCAGGTCGTCAGTTCATGCTTGATCTCGTCGACGCTCAGCGACAGATTCAGCGTCTCGATTTGCGAGCGCGGCGTCATGACGTCTTCGACGGTCACGCGCTCGAGGTCGAACAGGTTCAGCAAAATGCTCTTGTGTTTGACCGGGATGAAGTTGCCGCCTTCCAGCACCATCGAGCGCAGTTCTTCGGGCGATAGTCGCTGGTCACGCGCGTCGCTGCCGGTACGAATGCGCAGCAGCCGCAGCAAGCTGCGCACGAACAGATTCACGAACCATAGCACCGGCTTGCCGATGAAGATCAGAGGCTTGATCACGAACGCTGCCGGTAACGCAATCCGTTCCGGATAAGTCGCGCCAATCACCTTTGGCGTGATCTCGGCGAACACGATCAGGAAAAATGCGACGACGGCCGTTGCGATAGTCAGTACTTCCTCATTGTTTCCAAATGCAGAGATTGCGATCGAGGTCACCAGCGCAGTGACCAGCGCATTGATCGCTGTGTTCGCGATCAGGATGACTGCCAGCATCCGGTCGGTACGGTCGAGCAGCCAGAGCGTGGTTTGCGCCAGGCGCGACCCGCGTCGTGCGAGATGCTTGACGCGGTGACGATTCAGCGCCATCAGCGCGGTCTCGGAGATCGAGAAAAACGCCGACGTGGCCGTCAGCGCGACAAGGGCGATCAGTTGCACCCACAAGGGCACGGAATCCATGGGGCTCCGGAAAAAAGAGGACGAGCCACATTATACGGACGCCAGGCCGGCAGGCGGTTTTGCGCGGGGTGGCGAGTCCGGGTGCCAGCGCGCCGGCTTGCTGCCATGCGCCGTGTTGCGCTCATGCGGCAGCGAATGCACTGGCCGATCCTTTCGGGCGCTGTGGGGTAGGGGACGCTGACTCTGATATCGGTACAAAAAACATCTCAAAAATGCGCCGGCTCGGTATAGCATAAGCGGCGGAAAGTAAGCGCATCCTGGAGGCAGGGCCCCGCCTTATTCACGAAATGTTTCGGCGAATTCAATAAAAAACATGAATCCCACTCCCTATGTTTTTTATTTGCTCTCTTTCTTTCTTCAGCTGGCCGCAGTCATTCTTGTGCTGTCGCTGATCAGCCGCTTGCGTTTTCAAAAAGCGGCTGCCTTGCTGCTGGCGGCCGGCCTGGGTCTGATGGCGATCCGCCGCCTGATTCCCTTTCAGCATTTCGTTCCGGAGCTTGGGTTTCTGGACGGCGACCATATGGCCGACGGTGTGCTGTCGCTGGTTATTTCCGCGCTGCTCTTTCTGGGCTTGCTGGGTATCCGGAAATCGATGCGGCGTCTTGAGAACTATACCGACCTGATCGAGAGTCGCTCGCGTACCGATTACCTCACTGGCGCGTGGAACCGCCTCGAGATCGAGCGCCGGATCGAACTCGAAATCAGTCGCAGCAAGCGATATGCATCGCCCGTCGCGCTGGTTTTATTCGACATCGACCACTTCAAGCGAGTCAATGACACTTATGGCCATGAGATTGGCGATGAAGTCCTGAAATGTCTGGTCAACTTCTGCCACGCGCACATTCGAGAGATTGATGTACTTGGCCGCTTTGGCGGTGAGGAATTCCTGATTCTGATGCCGAATACCGATGAAGGCGCGGCATTCAGTGCGGCTGAACGATTACGCGATGGCGTCGCACGGTACATATGCACCAGCCGCAACGGCGAGCCGATTCGGGTCACCATCAGCCTCGGGGTCTCGGTGCTGCATGCGTCAGCCGTGACGGATCCTTACCAGGAGATGAAGCGGCTGATCAACCAATCGGACCAGGCGATGTATCAGGCCAAACAGGGCGGACGCAATCAGACCCGACTGGCCGTGGTGAGTTGATCCGGTGGGCGCTGCCGGATTCGCGATTCCCGGGCTGCGTCGTCTCGCATGGCCTTCTTCTTGCGCCCGCGTGCATCCATGCGTGCCTGCTGCTCGCTGTACACTGCGCGGTGTTGATTGACCACTCCTTCTCCCCGATGCGCCCGGATAGCTCTCCTGCTGATAGCCGCCTGATTGACTCGCGCTACGCAGCCGCACGCCTCCTGACTGCCCTGATCATTGCCACGCTGGGCAATGGTGGCATGTACATCCTGTCGGTGGTGCTGCCGGAAATCCAGGCCGAGTTCGGCGTGACGCGGGCCGATGCGACCTTGCCCTACACGCTGACCATGCTCGGTTTCGGACTTGGCGGCATCGTATGCGGGCGATGGGCAGACCGCTTTGGCGTCAGCCGAGTGATCCAGCTCGGCGCGCTCGGCCTGCTGGCGGGCTTCGCGATCGCAGGAACCGCCTCAAACCTCTGGCTGTATGCGCTCGCGCATGGCGTGCTGATCGGATTCTTCGGCGTGGGCTGCGCGTTCGTTCCGTTGATGGCGGATACCTCGATGTGGTGGAACCGGCGGCGAGGCATCGCGGTCGCCATTTGCGCGAGCGGGAATTACCTGGCGGGCGCGGTGTGGCCACCGATCGTGCAGTACGGTGTGCAGCAGATAGGCTGGCGCGACACCTATCTGTTGCTCGGAATCGGCTGCGCGGCGGGCATGGCCTTGCTGAGCCTGCGCCTGCGCCAACGTCCGCCAGTCCAGCCGGCAGTCGCGCCAAAAGTCGCTGGTTCTGCCCATGGCAGTGACAGGCCATTCGGTCTCTCGCCTGCGAAGGCGCAGCTGGCCTTGTTTGTGGCGGCGATCGGCTGTTGCGTCGCGATGGCGATGCCGCAGGTGCACATCGTTGCGTATTGCACCGACCTCGGGTTCGGTGCTGCACGCGGCGCAGAAATGCTGTCACTCATGCTTGGATTCGGCATCGTGAGCCGGATCGCCTCGGGGTGGATTGCCGATCATATTGGCGGACTCCGGACCTTGCTGATCGGGGCCGCGCTGCAGGGGATGGCACTCCTGCTGTTCCTGCCCTTCGACGGCCTCGCCTCGCTGTACCTGATCTCCGCGCTATTCGGTCTTTTCCAGGGCGGCATCGTGCCGTCGTATGCGATTGTCATTCGCGAGCACTTCTCCCCGGCCGAAGCCGGGGCGCGCGTGGGCAGCGTGATCTTCGGCACGCTGATCGGCATGGCCTCGGGTGGCTGGATGTCAGGCGTGATTTTCGATGTGACGGGACGATATCAGGCGGCTTTCATCCACGGCATAGCGTGGAATCTGCTGACGTTTGCGATCGTGTTCTGGCTGTTCCGGCGCTCGACGCAGGCTCGCGCGGCACTGCCCGGTACGAGCGCCTGATTTTTGAGGGAAAAATATCTGGCTGCAACATGAGTGCGCGGTGGGATTGCGCTTGATGCTGAATGCTGCCGCTGATCAGTCAGCAGATTTGCCGAGAAATTCACGTTGAAAAATAGCCATGCGAATGACATCGCAGTATTCGCCGCCAGCGAAATATTCTTTCTCCAGCAAGCCTTCCTGCTTGAAACCGATTTGTTGGTACACATGAAGCGCCGCCGCGTTATCCACGTCGACCACCAGATACACTTTGTGCAGGTTCAGCGTCGTAAACGCATATTCCACCGCAAGCCGGGTAGCTTCGCGAGCGAATCCGCGACCTTGATATTCGGGAGCAATGATGATCTGAAACTCTGCGCGCCGGTGAATATGATTGATGTCCACCAGTTCGACCAGACCGACTCTTGCGCCATCGGCCTCGGCAATAAAGCGTCGCTCGGATTGATCATGAATATGTTTTTCATATAAATCACAAAGTTCGAAGAAGGCCTCATAAGGTTCTTCGAACCAGTAGTGCATCACGGTTTCGTTGTTGTCCAGCTCATGAACGAAACGCAAATCTTCCCGCTCCAGCGGGCGCAGGCGTAATGGTGTGATGGTCTTCATGTTTTGCGCTGTTGCTAAAACGAACCGCACAAGTCAAGCCCGCAATCCGTATGTGTGTGGCGACCTTCGGAGTCGCGGGTCGGAATACCGCGCCAGCACGACCAGTTTCAGTGGCCGGTGCCGGATCAGTGGCCGGTGCCAGATATGAAACCATCTGTGCCTGTAAAAGCAGTAATGATCGAAGCTGTGCGATGTATCAATTGGCGGGTGACGCTGACAACATCAACCCGCGCCCCGCCGGGCTGCCCGGCATTCTGGCGGCAGACCATATCCTGCGGAGCGAACTTTTTTCTCTGCAGTAAATTCAACCTGAAACCACTGGCAGAGCGGAGTTACGTAACGGTAATTCCACACGTAGCCGCGGTTGCGAGCCAGTCCGAACTGGATTTTGGATACCCCAATCAAATCCACGACCTCACTCTCGTCCAGTCCCGGAACGATTTTCGCGAAGTTTTCATCCGTAAGTAGTTGGCGATATTCCGTCAGGATGCCTTGCGCATCGAAATAAACCGCGTAAGTGTGTTTGCCCGAGGGGCCGCGCGGGAAATCCAGTCGCCGGGCGCTGTCGAGATCAGCCGGCAAGGGATTAGGCGTGCCGAGACGCGCTATGGTTTCGCTGCGGGTAAGGCCGATAAACTCATTGGAGGGCCCGTATCCCGCGCAGCCGCCGATCATCAGCACACTCGTGAAAAGAATCGCCCTGTACCATCCGCCAGACTGTATGGCCATCTCTTGTACCCCTTTCCGAAATTCCGAATCATTCTCGACAAAATATTAACAATCGCGCAGGATTCGTGCATGCGGGCTGCTGGCTGGGTGTTGCTGTCCGCAGATTGACGACCTTGAGGTCCGTCCTGTCGGGCTTGGGCTGCACGGAAAATTCAACGGAAGGCCATTGGCCAGACCTGGCTAACTGAAAACTCGCGGTCTTTGGCAGATCGACTGGATGCTTGCCCAAAGGAAATGACGGCCCGATCAACCGGATCCGCTCGCTCGGGATCTCAAAGCAGTCTTAACGCATCGATGCCGGCCAACACGGTCGCGGCTTCAGATCACGCGGCGTTGAATGGGGTGCGCACGTGATTTTTCGTCCAGTCACTGGACGTTCACATTCCGCCAAGTCAGAAAAGCAAATCCCCCTGCCGTTGCTCACAGGGGTTCTTGACTTAGCGGGCTCGGGGGCGGAATCGAACCGGACTGAGGATGGTGGAGCCGGCAGTCAACATCGTCGCGCAACCAGACTCGTCAAGTCCGTGAGCTGGTTGTCCGATGCTGGATGGCGCGCACCCGTCTCAGGTTATCGGAAAGTTCGGCGCTTTGGTGCGGCGTATGGCGCGCCGGTGCGTGGTGCAAGGTGGCGGAAAGTGATTCGCCCTTTGCCCAAATCGTAGGGTGACAGTTCCAGCGACACGGCGTCGCCGGCAAGAATTCGAATGTGATTCTTGCGCATTTTTCCACCCGAATAGGCAACGAGGCTGTGGCCATTATCCAGGGTGACGCGGAAGCGCGAATCCGGTAATACTTCGTCAACGATGCCCTGCATTTCAATCAATTCTTCCTTGGCCATGGCGGTTCCTTCCGTTGATTAACTGCGATTAAAAAGCTGACGATGTCTGCTCAGGCAAAACGTTGCTGTATCCAGCGGCGTCCTTCTGCAATGGCATATCGCGCCGCATCTTCCTTTGTGGAGAACGCTGGTAGGAAACGAAACACGCGATCATGGCTGCCGTTGCGAATCGACACCGAGGCGGTGTAATGACCCGATTCATCGAATCGTGTCAGCGGTGAGACAAGGTACTTGCCCACTGTGAGGGTATTTTCTTTATTGGTAAACATAATTATCTGCACGCAAGCATGCGTACGGGTATTCGGTTAAAAAACGTTCAGCGCGATCGCCGAAACGTGGTGGCCTTGGCCAGGAAATCGTCGGTGCTCCAATAGCAACCGTGGGTATGATGCTCGCCGTGATGGGAGAGTTTGACGGACAACGCGCCGGTGAGATCAGCGGTTTAATGGGAGGGCGGAAGTGCGACAACCGCGAGCCAGGTCAGACAACTTCTATTGCAGTGGAGAGCATTCTGCAAAAGCCGCGACATCATACACTGATTCTCAGGAAAAGAATCTTTTATGTTCTGCGCTTGCTCGGCGACGCCTCCGTCGTCACTGACCGGGAGATCTTTTCGCAGGTGGCCGTGGCTAAATCCCATCGAACTCAGAAGTCGCTGTCCGGTATTCATCAAGCTGCGAACGCCGGATCAGTTCTGTACAACCGTGAAATTTCTATACTTGAGTACCAGCGGCGCTCCCTGAGCCAAGGCCAGCGAAAGCCGGGTTGCAACCCCTGTGATTTCTTTTTCCAGTTCTCGAAAAATTTCTTCGGGGAGGTCGCTTTTGCACAGCCGCTGAGCACCAAGCTCATCGAGCGTCTCGTTTGATATGAAACAGGTCGGAGCCGAAAGATTGCGATGGTTTCCGAAACGGAAAGTAGGCTGAACCGAAAAATTTATTCCGGTGGTGGTCACGTCGAGATCTGAAAAATTCATCATGAGATGGACTCCTGAGAAGGAAAGTATCCGAAAGGAATCCAGCGGGAACGCCTTACTGCGGTGACTGGCGGACAGGAAAGAGTCAGATCGGGAAGGTCAAGCCGAAACCTACTATACGCCCCTTGATGAACTCCGCCAGTGTTTTCGGTCGGTGCCAGCGTTCACTTGATCGTGGCCAAGCTTGAGCCGTTATCATCGTGACTACGCAGCATTTTCCAAGCAGGCGCTCGCGATCTGTTATCCCCATACGAAAACCTAAGGCAAGGCCAATCCTCCCGAAAAGTAAGCCGCTGGCCTGAGGCGGAATCCAACCGCGCTGAGCAGGTGTCATCTGGTTACCCGCGTTGTTCATTAGCGGGCCGCCAGAAAAAAGTCTGAAAGCTGTCGAAAGAAATTTTAGAAAAGGCTAGGTGATCCACCGGAAGTCGTGTATTGTGAGCCTGCACTTCACCAAGTTGATCACCGTAGGTCTCTCACCTGTTTGGCTCTTTACCAGAGCGATTCCCGTCTGACTCCCCCGTTTTTTTCCTTGCATGATGTGCATGTGGCGTATGCGCAGCCTGGCTATGCATCGTCTTCTACACTATTTCAAAATTAAGGAAAATCACCATGAGTAATCAAACTGGTATCGTCAAATGGTTCAATGACTCCAAGGGCTTCGGCTTCATCACGCCTGACGCAGGTGGCAGCGATCTGTTTGTACATTTTCAAGACATCACTGCGAACGGCTTCAAGAGCCTGGCTGAGAACCAGCGTGTCAGCTTCACCAAGGGCAATGGCCCGAAGGGTGAGAAAGCCACCAACGTTCAAGTGATCTAAAAAGAGTCAGGTTCATGCACTGAGTGCGTGATCTGCAACGTCCGCCGAAGCACCTGACTCCCAGTCAGGGCTACAGAGGGCGACAGAGAAATTGTTCCAATGGCGCGATTTCTTGCTTGCTCAAAGACCCGCTGTAACAGCGGGTTTTTTTATTGTCTTTTCGCTCAACAGTTGGGCTGTTCCGACGATCAAATCTGCATGCTGTGAGGTGTCAGCTCATTCACAGGGTGTTTGGTTTTCATTGCAGTGATCATGGCATCCGACAAGACTGGGAGAATAAAGATGGAAAACATGAACTTGAGTGATGTAAGCGATGCCGTGTCTGGCATGCAAGCATTACGTGACGGTTTGACCGCTGAGTTAGATGAGATAGAAGATCGTATCAATGAACTTGCGCACTCATCGTTGGCAACGTCGAGTAGTGGCATGGGTGACTTGCGCGTTTATCATGTCGCCCGAGCCGCTTTGTATAGCGGCCTTGCCAGCATCAATGAAGTGTTGGGATGGGTACGCCTGATGGCCGCAAAAGATTCCGACGGCAATATGGCGACGGTAGTGAAATCTCTTCCAACCGTACCGGTGGTTTCGCTTCATTGAGCGAAACAATGTAATGACCCACTAAAAATCTGCTCAGGTACTATCCACGAAAGGAAAGTAGATGAGCACGACGATGGAAGAAGAATTCAAGCGCAATACGCAGTTGGTGCTAGATGTTTTGCAAGTCCGCACCGTCCAAACATGGCCTTGGGCGGTTTCACACCAAAACAGCGGTTGGCCATGGCCGCGTGACTCTACTTCTGCTCCCCTCAATTCCGGAGAAATTTCCATCGCGATTCTAATACAAAGACAAGTAGCACCTGATCTGCCTGGCTTTTTCCGAATCGAAAGCCCAAAAACAAAAAAGTCCCAGCAAGCTGAGGCTTTCGGGATATTTCTGGTGGCCCGGGGCGGAACCGAACCGGGCTGAGGGTGCCTGATCCGCCTATTGGTATCGCTTGGTCAATCGAGGTCACACACTTATTTCATCAACTCAACCAGTTGATCGAGAGCGATTCCCCAGCCCTCTTGAAAGCCCATTGCTTCATGCGCCTGTTTACCCACTGCATCCTGATGCATCACGACGGCGGTGTAATTCGTTCCTCCGTTCGGGAGTGACTCCAGTCTGAGATCGACCACGAAGAAAAAGCCGAGACCTTCGTCGTTTGCTTGTGGCTTCAGTCTGAACCCGGGTCCCAGCGCATTCGTCCAGACTAGTCGTTGTCGGGGCTCGATGGCCAAAAAGCAGCCCAGATTGTCCGGCATTCTCGTGCCTTCGGGCGATTGCATCACCGTGCGGAAAATTCCGCCAGGACGCAAGTCGATCTCACACTCGATGACCTTCCATGGTCGAGGGCAAAACCACTGCATCAGGGTGGCCGGATTTGTCCAGCCCTCCCAAATCCGGGTGGGCGCGATGCTGATCTCGCGGTGAAATTTAAGATCCAGCAGCGGATTGAGCGTCATGTCGAGCCCCCGGATGAACGCAGATAGTAGCGCTCATTGTGGAGCTTCGTCGTCAAAAAGCAACCCCCCGGGTCATTGCTGACAGGGGTTGTCATGTTTGGTGGCCCGGGGCGGAATTGAGCCGGACTTGAGGATGCCTGATCCGACATGCCCCCCTTCAAGGCCCGGCTTGGTGTCACCGCTGTGCAGAGCCAGCGTTGCGCTTTATTTCAGCGACCCCAGACTCCCTTGGAGAATAACGAACATCGTTGAAAGTGGATTAGTCCCGATCTTCTTTGTCCTCCAAGACTTCGCCGGTCGTTGCGTCGCATTCTATTTCCCAGGATTTTCCATCTTTGCCCTGAATGTTGACATCAATGATGGTAGTCCCGTCTTCGGCTTCTACCTCAACTTCGGTTACTGCGCCCGGATGACGTTCCAGAGCAGCTTTGATGCACTGGTTTAACTTCGCGTTATGTTCGTCGGGATTGGCAATTTTGATCTTTTCTTTGTGATACTCACTGCCTCCTGAATAGGCAGGTGAAATAGAAACCATGGCTGTGGCAATGATTGCAATAATCGCAGTATTTTTTTTCATCATTTGCTCCTGTCAAAATACGATTTCATTCTAATCCGAATCTGACTGTTACCCTCCCTTCGGTCTGGGTTACGCGGAATCCGACGAAGAGTTCAAGTTGAATTTTGACCGCATAGTCGCTGTACTCCCACCGAGCAATCGTCCGGCAACTGAACACTTACCCCAGCCATAAGCTCAAAGTCCCAAAACAACAATTCCCCACCACGCATGCTAAAGCTTTTTCGGAATGTCTTGGTGGCTCGGGACGGAATCGAACCGTGCCGAGTATGCTTGATCCGGGGTCGTAGGCGTATAGTTGCATGACAGAACTGACGATCGTACCGTGTTGCAGAACCAGTAAGGTAATCGTGAAAATTTACTATGACAAAAAATTCAGGTCCTGATTTTTCCGATCGAGTCCGCGCAAGTTTTGCTAAACAAAATGCAATGCATCTCATCAAAGCAGTTATGCCTGTAGTCGAGAAAGGGTTAACTGAAATCCATGTTCCACATTGGGAAGCAATTGAGCAGCAGCATGGGTTTGTGCATGGTGGAGTCGTTGGCATGATTGCTGATACCGCCGGCGGCTATGCCGCGATGACGTTAGCACCGGAAAATGCATCGGTTCTGACCGTTGAATACAAAATTAACCTGATCGCGCCTGCTGACGGTGAGAAGCTGATCGCTCGCGGGCAAGTAGTGAAAGCGGGACGTACACTGATTATTTCGAAGGCGGAGGTTTTTGCGGTAAATGGCTGCAAGGAAATTTTGTGTGCCCTTATGCAGCAGACCATCATGGTTGTTCAGGATAAGGCAGAGAAATGATGGTGGTGATGATTTCTAATGCTTGAGCCATCAATCACCGTCCGGTAACTAGACGCTTGCATTATCTAGCTACCCAGCGGCTGAGGGCTGGGACCCGCAAGAAGATTGCGACGAAAACAAAAAAGCCACAGCAGGCACGCTGAGCCTTTTTAGAAATTTCTTGGTGGCCCGGGGCGGAACTGAGCCGGACTGAGGATGCCTGATCCGGCAATCACCACCTTCTAGGACTGGACCCTCGCAATTCATCGTGCCCTCTCGTAGTTTGGGGCAAAGCTGCATCTGGCAGCGCGTGTGACCTGCTCCCGTAATTAGTCCGAAACCAATCTGGAGTCTGCGGTTAAAAACCGTTCTAAAAATTCTTTCGGCGTCTGGTCATCCAGCGAGCTGTGCGGCCGCTCTTCGTTGTATTCCTGCCGCCAAGTGGCAATCACCTCTCGCGCGTGCCGCATCGACAAGAACCAATGCTCGTTCAAACACTCATCGCGAAATTTGCCGTTGAAGCTCTCGACATAGGCGTTCTGGGTCGGCTTACCCGGCTCTATGAAGCGTAATTGAAGCTGCTGACGATAAGCCCATTCATCCAAGGCTTTGCTGATAAATTCCGGGCCATTGTCAACCGTCACTGATTGCGGTAGCCCGCGAAACTCGGCCAGCCGCTCCAGCACACTGACAACACGCCTTCCTGGTAAAGATGTATCGACTTCAATGGCCAAACATTCTCTCGTAAAATCGTCCACGATATTCAGGCAGCGTAGCCGCCGTCCATCCACAAAGCCGTCCGACACGAAGTCCATCGACCAACTCTGATTCGGGCCGGTGGCCATCACTTTTTGTAGCCGCTCTATCCCTGCAATCCGTTTGCGTTTGCGACGGCGCACCATCATTCCAGCCTCGCGATACACCCGATATGTCCGTTTCCAGTTCAGCAGCCAGCCCTCGCGCCGCAGCAGCACATGCAGCCGGCGATAACCGTAGCGCCGCTTCTGGCCTGCTAATTCGGTGAGCCGCTCTTTGAGTGGCGCATCATCTGGCCGCTTCGATTCATACCGATACAAAGACCGCGAAATACCGATCAGCCCACAAGACCGGGTGACGCCGAACTGGTGCGTCACCATCAAATGCGTAACTGCTTCACGCCTGGCTTGTGGGCTCACCACTTTCGGCCAACAATATCCTTCAAGGCCGCGTTATCGAGCAGCGACTCGGCTAACAAACGCTTGAGCTTGCTGTTCTCGCTCTCCAGCGCCTTGAGCCGCTGCGCTTCCGAAACCGTCAGACCGCCGTATTTGGCCTTCCAGTTGTAATACGTCGCATCGCTAATGCCATGCTTGCGGCAAAGGTCGGCGATCTTGCCGCCGGTTTCTGCTTCCTTGAGTACCCCGATGATCTGTTCTTCGGTAAATCGGTTCTTCATGCCTGCCTCCCTGTGAAGCAGACTCCATTTTAACTTCGTACTATTTCAGGGGAGCAGGTCAAGGCGCCTAAGCATCTAGAAAATCGATAGCGATTCAGTTGCCCTTGCGCGCAATGCAAAATCAGCGAATCCCGCGGCTGCCAACCCTGCACTCTGGCGGAATGGCGTAACCGGAAGAACGCACTTTGTTTTCAGAGGTGAATTCAACCTGAAACCATCGGCATAACGGCGTCACGTAGCGATAATTCCAGACATATCCGCGTTCGCGTCCAAGCGTAAATCGATCCTTTGAAACGCCGATACGATCGACTACCTCGCTCTCATCCATCCCCGTAGTGATTTTTGAGAAATTCTCATCGGTTAGTAATTGCTGATAGCCGCGCACCTTGCCCTGGTCATCGAAATACACCGCATAAGTATGTTTTCCAAACGGGCCGCGCGGAAAGTCCAGCCGCTTTGCAGCATCCACGCTTGTAGGCATCGGGTTGGGGCGTCCGAGGAGGGCAAGCGTTTCAGTTTTCGTCAAACCGATAAAGTCATTTGACGGTGCATAACCGGCACAACCAGAAAGCGCGAGTGTCATTACTGAGATGGCTGCCTTGAAAACCTTGTTTGTGTGAGGCTTCATTTCTTGCACTCCTTCCGTGAATTCGCGATCATCCGCGGTTCGATATTATCAATTCAACAGGAGATACGCATGGATTCAGTGGAAAATAAGCCGGTTATTGGATTTTTGGGCATCGGATTGATGGGAAAGCCTATGGCCATCAATCTGCTGAAGGCTGGATTCCCGCTGATTGCTTGGAACCGAACGACCGCTAAGGCTGCCGAACTGGCGCAACATGGTGCGAAGATCGCCGAAACAGCCATAGACGCAGCACACGCGGATGTGCTCATCACCATGCTCGCCGCCGGTCCCGAGGTATTACAGGTCGTGCGAACCATTGCAGACGTCATCAAGCCGGGAGCTCTGCTAATCGACATGAGCTCGACTCGCCAGTCCGAAGCCCAGGAAATTGCAGCTGTGCTGAAGACACGCGGCATACATTTCATCGACGCGCCGGTATCGGGCGGTGTCGTGGGGGCTGAGGCCGCAACGCTCGCAATCATGGCTGGGGGAGCACCTGAGCAATTCGAGCGCGCGAAGCCGATCTTGTCAGCGATGGGACGTGCGACGCTCGTCGGGCCGGAGGGCTGCGGTCAGGTCGCGAAGCTGTGCAATCAACTGATCGTCGGTGCGACGCTCAATATCGTCGCTGAGGCGCTGCTGCTGGCGCAGGCTGGCGGTGCCGATCCGAGCGCCGTACGTGCCGCCATCCGTGGAGGATTTGCAGAAAGTCGCATTCTCGAAGTACATGGTCAGCGCATGCTGGATAGAAACTTCATGCCAGGCGGCCAGATCAAGACGCAACTCAAAGACATGAACAATATCCTTGATGCCGCCGCGAAGGCCGGCATCAAGCTACCGGTAACCGAATTGGTCACCACGTCTTACCAGTCGATTGTCGATGCCGTTCCTTACGCCGATCAGGCTGCCATATTGCTGGCAGTAGAGAAGCTTAACCCGGGCAAGCGTGTCGGTACAGCGGATGACAGCCTACCCGCGTAACGGCAGGTAATTACCGCAGCGGTGGGCCGGCAAGGAAGCGTTCGGCAATCCTGACCCAATAACTGGCGCCGATCGGCAGTAACTCATCGTTGAAATCGTAGCTCGGGTTGTGCAAGTTGCACGGTCCGAGCCCATGACCGACATCGCGGTGCGCGCCGTCGCCATTACCGATGAAGACATAGCATCCGGGTTTCTCAAGGAGCATGAACGCGAAATCCTCCGAGCCCATGGTCGGCTCCACATTCGTCAACACCCCTTCGTCGCCCACCACCTCCCGCATCACGCCGGTCGCAAACTCGGTTTCGATGACATGGTTAATCAGCGGCGGGTAGTTCCGTTTGAAGTGGAAATCGACCGAAGCATTGAATGCGGCGGCGGTGTGCTCCGCAATTTCCTTCATACGCCGCTCGATCATGTCGAGGACCGGTATCGTGAAGGTACGCACGGTGCCGATCATGTTCGCCGAGTCGGGCACGATATTGGTAGCGCTTCCTGCATGGATCTGTGTGATCGACAGAACAGCCGAATCGAGCGGACTCGTATTGCGTGACACGATGGTTTGCCAGCTCTGGGCGATCTGCACCGCCACCATGATGGGATCGATGCTCATGTGCGGCTGGGCCGCATGAGAGCCCTTGCCCTTGATGACGAGTTCGAACTCATTGGATGATGCCATCATCGGCCCGGGCACCACGCCAATACAACCAGCCCGTGCACCCGGCCAGTTGTGCATGCCGAACACAGCCTCCATCGGGCACTGCGCAAACAAGCCGTCGTCCATCATGGCTTTCGCGCCGCCAGCCCCTTCTTCGGCCGGCTGAAATATCACATACACCGTGCCATCGAAATTGCGATGCTTGGCTAGGTAGTAGGCCGCGCCCAGCAGCATCGTCGTATGTCCGTCATGCCCGCAAGCGTGCATCTTGCCGTCATGTTTGGATTTATGCGGAAAGGTATTGTGTTCCTGAAGTGGCAGCGCATCCATATCGGCCCGCAGGCCGACCGAGCGGGTGCTGGTGCCATTCCGGATGACGCCGACCACGCCGGTGCCGCCAAGACCGCGAATGACGGGAATGCCCCACTCGGTCAGCTTCTGCGCAACCAGTTCCGACGTCTTTACCTCTTCATAAGACAGTTCGGGATGGGCATGAATCGTTCGCCGGATCTGCTTGAGTTCGGCGTGGAATTGAATGATCGGTTCAATCAGTTTCATTGGTGTCTCTTCCGGGCCTGTGCGCCTCTATGGGCGCAACCATATCAATGCCTGACAACATCCGCTGCGGGCTGTGTAATATTACCCCCACACTGTCACTGCCGTAACTCAGTCCGTCATTAAACCCTTTTGCCATGTCGGAGTTTCAGATGAACACCCGCGTCGTACGAGCTGCTTGTCCCCACGATTGTCCCGATACCTGCGCGATGCTGGTTACCGTTACCGACGGCAGGGCAACTGAAGTTCGCGGCGATCCGGATCATCCGAACACCGCAGGCGTGCTGTGTACGAAAGTATCGCGCTATGTCGAGCGCACCTACCATCCAGAGCGACTGTTGTACCCGATGAAGCGGATCGGCCGCAAAGGTGAAGGCAAGTTCGCGCAGATCAGCTGGGATGAGGCGCTGACGACCGTCGCTTCGCGACTCCATGAAATCGCCGCCCGCGACGCCCGTGCCATTCTTCCCTATAGCTATGCCGGCACGATGGGCGCGGTACAGGGCGAATCCATGGCCATGCGGTTTTTCAACCGGCTCGGCGCCTCGCTGCTGGACCGAACGATATGTTCGACGGCCGGCGGAACCGGCTACAAGTACACGGTCGGCGCCAAAATGGGTACCGACACGGAGCAGTACGAGCATGCAAAGCTGATTGTGATCTGGGGCGGCAATCCAATTGCGTCGAATCTGCACTTCTGGATGAAGGCCCAGGAAGCCAAGCGTCAGGGTGCGATTCTGGTGGCAATCGATCCCTACCGCTCACTGACCGCGGCGAAATGCCAGCACCACATAGCACTGCTGCCCGGGACGGACGCCGCGCTGGCGCTCGGCCTGATGCACCTGCTGGTCCGAGACGATCTGCTGGATCATGACTATATCGCCCGTTACACCGTCGGTTTCGAACAGCTCAAGGCACGAGTGGCCGAATGGACTCCGCAGCGTACCGCCGATACCTGCGGCATACCCGTCGAACAGGTGGACATGCTGGCCAGGCTCTACGGCGAGACCGCGATGCGTGGAGAACCTGCAGCCATCCGCCTCAGTTATGGATTGCAGCGCGTGCGTGGTGGCGGAATGGCGGCGCGCAATATCGCGTGCCTGCCGGCGCTGGTAGGGGCCTGGCGGCACCCGGCCGGCGGCGCGTTGCTGTCGTCTGGAGAGAGTTATCCGAAGCTTAGCGCGCAGATGGAGCGGCCTGACCTGCAGCCGTCTGATCCGGCGCGGCCATCGCGCACGATTAACATGAGCACAATCGGCGATGATTTACTGAAACCGGCGTCAGCAGATTTTGGCCCGCGCGTCGAGGCAGTCGTGGTCTACAACGCCAACCCGGTTGCAGTCGCGCCGGAGTCAGCCAAGGTCGCCGCAGGATTCGCGCGTGACGATCTGTTCACTGTGGTGCTGGAGCAGTTCCAGACGGATACCGCCGACTATGCAGACATCGTGCTGCCTGCGACCACCCAGCTAGAGCACACTGATGTGCATGCGAGCTATGGTCACCAGTACATCATCGCTAACAACCCGGCTATCGCGCCGCTTGGCGAGGCCAAGCCGAATACCGAGATCTTCCGCTTGCTGGCGGCGCGCATGGGTTTCGATGATCCTTGTTTTTTTGATACCGATGACAAACTCGCAGCGCAGGCCTTCGATGCGAACCACCCGCGCGCCCGTCGTTACGACTGGAATCGAGTCAGACAGGATGGCTGGATGAAGCTCGATATGCCCGCAGCCCCGTTTGCGCAGGGCGGTTTTCCGACGCCATCGGGGAAGTGCGAGTTCTATTCGGAGCAAATGCTGCATGCGGGACTCGACCCCTTGCCGGCTTACACGCCACCCTACGAGTCGGTGGCTTCGGCGCCGGAGCTGGCAAAAGACTATCCGCTGGCCATGATTTCACCGCCGCAAAGGAACTTTCTTAACACCACCTTCGTCAATGTGCAGAGCTTGCGCGCGACCGAAGGCGAGCCGCATCTCGATATCCATCCGGATGATGCAGCAGCACGCGGGATCGCCGACGGTGACCTCGTTCGCGTGTTCAATCGACGAGGTGAATTGCTGGCCAAGGCTCGGGTCAGCGATGCGCCGCGCCGCGGACTCGTGGTGGCCCTGTCTATCTGGTGGAAGAAGCTGGCATCCGACGGCAGAAATGCCAATGAACTAACCAGTCAGCGCTTGACCGACATGGGTCGCGCGCCGACTTTCTACGACGTGCTGGTGCAAGTCGAAAAGCTGCAACCGTCTTGAGCTCACCGATCAACCCGTTGAACTGCCAATGAAAAAAATCCTGCCGCTGCTGTTGTTCGCCAGCCTGCTGTCCACGCTGGGAGGCTGTGCCCAGTTGGGCTACTACACGCAGGCAATGCAGGGGCAGATGTCGTTGCTGGCCAGCGCGAAACCTATCGATACATGGCTGGCGGATCCCCGCGTCGAGAACAAACTCAAGACCCGCCTGCGGCAGGCGCGTGACATACGCGCGTTTGCTGCTGCCGAACTTGGCTTGCCCGACAACGGTAGTTACAAAAGCTATGCTGATCTCAAGCGGCCCTTTGTGATGTGGAATGTGGTCGCCACGCCCGAGCTGTCGCTCAAGCCGCTGGCGTGGTGCTTCCCGGTCGCCGGGTGTGTCGACTATCGCGGTTACTATGATCGGGGCGCGGCCCAAGGCTTCGCCGCCGCTCTGCGCGCCCAGGGGCATGATGTGCGTGTGTCGGGGGTGCCGGCGTACTCGACACTGGGCTGGTTCAATGATCCGGTACTGTCCACGTTCATCGACTATCCCGAGGCCGAGATTGCGCGGCTGGTTTTCCATGAACTCGCGCACCAGGTGGCTTATGCACCCGGCGACTCTCAGTTCAACGAATCCTTCGCAACCGCCGTCGAGGAACTTGGCGTGGCACGCTGGCTGGATCGGCACGGCGACGATGCGATGCGCGAGCGCTACCGCCAGTACCGGCAGCGCAAGGACGACTTTCTGGCACTGCTGGCACGCCATCGCCTGCAGCTCGAAGCAAGCTTTGCGCAGGAGACTGCGGATGCCGACAAGCGTGCACGCAAGGCGCAGATCTTCGAATCAATGAAGCAGCAGTATCAACGGATGAAGGAAGAGCACTGGGGCGGCTACACAGGCTACGATCACTGGTTCGCAGAGGGGCTGTCGAATGCCCATTTCGCACTCGCTGCGACTTATCATGACCTCGTGCCGGGCTTTCGCGGGCTGTATGCGCAAGTCGACGACCTGCATCATTTTTATTCGCGTGTGAAAACCCTCGCGAAACTCGACAGGACGCAGCGCCGTGCCGCACTTGCCGCTTATGCAGGTGCGATGGCCATTGCACCGGTAACGCAAACTGTTGCGGCTCAGTAAACAGACAACACTCACGATTTCCGCTAGGATCCCCCGCTGGAGAAGACCGGCTATCCACAGGATGTGGATGGATCTGTACATAGCGCCGTGATCGCCCACCGTCCGAGCGCAAAATCAAAAAAGGGTGCCGCATGGACAAGTTCTGGTTGCGTTTCTATCCGGCCGGCGTGCCGGCAGAGATTGATCCCGCTTGCTATCGCTCGCTGGTTCACCTGATGGAAGAGTCGTTCGCCAAATATGCGCAGCGTGACGCCTACGTTTGCATGGGGCGTGCCATTACCTATGCCGATGTCGACGCCATGTCACGCCGCCTCGGTGCCTGGCTGCAGGGGCAGGGACTGGCGCCGGGTGCCCGTGTGGCCCTGATGATGCCCAATATGCTGCAGTACCCGGTAGCGCTCGCTGCGGTGCTGCGCGCCGGCTATGTCGTCGTCAATGTCAATCCGCTGTACACGCCGCGCGAGCTGGAGCACCAGTTGAAGGACTCCGGGGCCGAGGCGATCATCATTCTTGAAAATTTCGCGCATACCTTGCAAAAGGTGATCGGCCATACCAAGGTCAAGGTATCGGTCGTGGCCAGCATGGGCGATCTGCTCGGCGGCATGAAGGGGACAATCGTCAACTTCGTCGTGCGCAATGTGAAAAAGATGGTGCCGGAGTTTGCCCTGCCCAACGCCATCCGGTTCAACCGCGCGCTGAAAGAAGGCGCGTCCATGCCAATGCAGTCGCCCACGCTGGGTCATGAGGACATCGCCTTCCTGCAGTACACCGGCGGCACGACCGGACTGTCGAAAGGCGCGATGCTCAGCCATCGCAACGTGATCGCCAATCTGCTGCAGAACGAGGCGTGGCTGCAGCCTGCGCTGGACAAGGAGCCGCGGGTCGACGCGCTGACCTTCGTCTGTGCGCTGCCGCTTTACCATATCTTCGCACTGACCGTCTGTTGCCTGATGGGCACACGGCTCGGCGGTCTGAACATCCTGATTCCGAATCCGCGGGACATTCCGGGCTTGGTGAAGGAGCTCGGCAAGTACAAATTCAACATGCTTCCCGCGGTGAACACGCTCTATAACGCGTTGCTGAACAATCCCGACTTCGCCAAGCTCGACTTCTCTGCGCTCAAGCTGTGCAACGGAGGGGGTATGGCCGTACAGAAGGCTGTGAATGATCGCTGGCGCGCAATCACGGGTCGCAGCATCATCGAGGGTTATGGGTTGTCCGAGACCTCGCCGGTCGCCACTGCCAATCCGGCTGACTCGGATGATTTCAGCGGCACCATCGGATTGCCATTGCCGTCGACCGAGATCGGCATCCTGGATGATGCCGGGGTCGTGCTGCCGCCGGGGCAGGCGGGTGAGATCGCGATTCGCGGTCCACAGGTGATGGCGGGTTACTGGCAGAAACCGGAAGAAACGGCGCGCGTCATGACCCCGGACGGATATTTCAGATCGGGCGATATTGGCGTGATGGACGAGCGAGGTTACGTGACTATCGTCGATCGCAAGAAGGATATGGTGCTGGTATCCGGCTTCAACGTCTATCCGAGCGAGGTGGAAGCCGTTGTCGCGATGCATCCGGGCGTGCTCGAGTGCGCGGTGGTAGGCGTTCCCGATGCGAGCACCGGCGAAGCGGTCAAACTGTACGTGGTGCGCCGCGATCCTTCACTGACCGCCGAGGATCTGATGGATTACTGCCATGAACAGCTGACGGGCTACAAGCGTCCGAAACTGATCGAGTTTCGTAACGAGCTGCCCAAGTCGAATGTTGGCAAGATCCTGCGTCGGGAACTCCGCGACGCCAAACCGGCAGGTTTGCCGGCCTGATGCGGTGACGCATCGTCGGGCAGCCGGTAAGGCATGTCAGATGGCCTGACATCTCGGCCGGCCCGACCGGTGCATGAGTCTGAAAGATCAGCCAGCAGATGACTCACTCTGCAGGTAGCGGTGGCAGCTGACGAGGCTTGCGGTCCTCGCCGACGGCCACATAAGTCAGGGTCGCCTCAGTGACCTTCACGACCTCGGCCTGCAGCCGGTTACGCTCCGCGAATACCTCGACGTTCACCGTGATCGACGTCGTGCCGGTCTTGATTATCTTTGCATAAAACGACAACAGATCGCCGACGAACACCGGCTGTTTGAAGACGAACGAATTCACTGCGACAGTACCAACGCGGCCGTTTGCGCGTCGTACCGCTGGCAGGGCGCCGGCGATGTCCACCTGAGCCATGATCCAGCCGCCGAACACGTCGCCATGCACGTTTGCATCGGCCGGCATTGGCATCACCCGGAGGGTGGGCATGGTTTCAGGCAGCTGGGTGGTTTCAATCTTGGTCATACCGGGTTTCCTACGTAGAGACAATGGAGGCTGATGGGGCAGCAGGCGCTAAAATCACACTGCAGCGACAGCCCAACAGAATAACCCAGCAGCAATTCTCCGTCCGATCCTCATGCGTCAATATGCCAGTCAGTATTCCGAAGCTCCCGCGAACCAGGGCACCCGTAACGACTGGGCGACCCTGAGGACCCTGTTCCCCTACTTGTGGGAGTGGAAGTGGCGCGTACTGTTCGCGCTGGTCTGCCTGGTGCTGGCCAAGGTCGCCAACGTCGCGGTGCCGATGGTGCTGAAAGAACTGATCGACGGGCTGACGATTACGCCGGAGCGCCCGGCAAGCCTGCTGGCGCTGCCGATCGGCTTGCTGGTGGCCTATGGCCTCTTGCGGCTGTCGACCACCGCTTTTACGGAATTGCGCGAATTTTTCTTCGCCAGGGTGACGCAGCGCGCGGTGCGCAACATCGCGCTGAGAGTGTTCCGCCATTTGCATGCGCTGTCCCTGCGCTTTCACCTGAACAGACAGACCGGCGGCGTCACGCGCGATATCGAGCGCGGTACGCGGGGGATTTCGTCACTGGTGTCCTTTACCTTGTTCTCCATCTTGCCGACGCTGGTCGAGATTTCGCTGGTGCTCGGTTATCTGTCGATTCAGTACGACCTGTGGTTTTCAGTGATCACCTTGGTCGCGCTGATCGTCTATATCGGCTTCACCGTCATCGTCACCGAATGGCGCACCCATTTCCGGCGCACCATGAACGAGCTCGATTCGAAGGCGAATGTCCGTGCGATCGATTCGCTGCTGAACTACGAGACTGTCAAATATTTCGGCAACGAAGAGTATGAAGCCCAGCGTTACGATGAGGGCCTGCAGCGCTACGAGCGCGCCGCGGTCCGTTCGCAAAATTCGCTGTCGCTGCTCAACACCGGGCAATCGCTGATCATCGCGACCGCCGTGTCGATGATGCTGTGGCGTGCAACGCTGGGTGTGATCAACGGTAGCATGTCGCTCGGCGATCTCGTGCTGGTCAATGCATTCATGATCCAGCTGTACATCCCGCTGAATTTCCTCGGTGTTATCTACCGCGAACTCAAGCAGAGCATGGCGGATATGGAGAGGATGTTTTCCCTGCTTGACCAGAACCGCGAAGTGGCCGACGCCGCTGGGGCCGAACCGCTGAAGGTCGCCCATGCCAAGCTATGCTTCGAACACGTTGATTTCAGCTATGAATCCAAGCGACAGATTCTGTTTGACGTTGACTTCACCGTACCGGCTGGCACGACCACCGCTGTTGTAGGACACAGCGGGTCGGGCAAGTCGACGCTTGCGCGTTTGCTGTTCCGTTTCTATGACGTCAATGGCGGCGCGATCCGTATTGATGGGCAGGACATCCGGCAGATCACACAGACCTCGCTGCGGCAATCGATAGGTATCGTTCCCCAGGATACGGTGCTGTTCAACGACACCATCGAGTACAACATTGCCTACGGTCGACCCGGCGCCAGTCACGAGGAAATCGTAGGCGCCGCACGCGCCGCCTATGTTCATGACTTCATCATGAGCCTGCCCGACGGTTACCAGACCACGGTCGGCGAGCGTGGGCTGAAGCTGTCCGGAGGGGAGAAGCAGCGGGTCGCGATTGCGCGTACCTTACTGAAAAATCCGGCCATCCTGGTGTTCGATGAGGCAACTTCGGCGCTCGACTCGCAGGCCGAGCAGGCGATACAGGCGCAGTTGAAGGAGATAGCACGCGACCGTACGACGCTGGTGATTGCGCACCGGCTGTCGACCATTGCCGATGCGCAGCAGATTCTCGTCATGTCGCACGGACGTATCGTCGAGCGCGGTACCCATGTGCAGCTGCTGGCTGCCCGCGGCCTGTATGCCGACATGTGGGAGCGCCAGCAGGCGCGTCGCGACCACGCCAACGGCGATGAGGCCGGTAGTCCGTCAGCCGAAGTCATCGCGGGAGCTTGAACGACCAGTGAGGCCTGTCCGGATCGCCGCCGCGGCCGGTTCGGACGTGGCCTGGTACCCTGGGCTTGCGCACTGATTTGCCCCACGATCGGCGTTCGCCGTCCTGTAAAATTCTGCCTTTGTCGAAACCAACGCCGTCACTTCCAGCCATGTCTAGCCCCACCTCGATTACTCTCACGCGTCCCGATGACTGGCATGTGCACCTGCGCGACGGCGCCGTGCTGGCAGATGTGGTGCCGCACACCGCGCGTCAGTTTGGCCGTGCCATCGTGATGCCGAACCTCAAGCCGCCGGTTACGACTACCGCGATGGCCGCCGCGTACCGCGAGCGCATTCTCGCTGCGCTGCCACCTGAGCTCAGCTTCGAGCCGCTGATGACGCTTTACCTGACGGATAACACCAGTGCCGACGAGATCCGGCGCGCGGTCGACAGCGGTTTTGTGAAGGCAGTCAAGCTGTATCCCGCCGGTGCCACCACCAACTCGGATGCTGGGGTCACGGACCTGAAGCGCTGCATGGGCGCCCTCGAGACCATGCAGGAACTTGGCCTGCCGCTGCTGATCCACGGCGAAGTCACCGATGCCGACATCGACCTGTTCGATCGCGAGGCCGTGTTCATCGAGCGCGTGCTGCAGCCGCTACGCAAATCGCTGCCGGCTTTGCGCGTCGTGTTCGAACACATCACCACCCAGGACGCGGCTGACTATGTGCGCGATGCGGAAGGAGATATCGGCGCGACCATCACCGCGCACCACCTGCTGTACAACCGCAACGCGATCTTCAAGGGCGGGATCCGGCCTCACTACTACTGTCTGCCCGTGCTCAAGCGCGAGATCCACCGGCAGGCATTGCTGCAAGCGGCGACTTCGGGCAATCCGCGCTTCTTCCTCGGCACCGACTCGGCGCCGCATCCCAAAGGTTTGAAGGAACATGCGTGCGGTTGCGCCGGTTGCTATACCGCACTGCACGCAATGGAGTTGTACGCGCAGGCGTTCGAGGCTGCCGGTGCACTAGATCGTCTGGAAGGGTTCGCCAGCTTCCATGGCGCGGACTTCTATCGACTGCCGCGCCATACCGACACAGTCACGCTGGAGCGTAGCGCCTGGGTGATCCCTGACGAAGTGCGCATGGGCGACGCCGCACTGGTGCCGCTCGACGCGGGGCAGTCGCTGCAGTGGAAATTCGCCTGAATCACCTTCGCTGTCCATGGCATTTGGCACCATTGCCTGGGACGCGCCCTGGCTCGCTTTCCTGCGAGAGCTGGGCGAGCCGCTGGCGCGCCGCAACGACTGGATAGCTGTTGCCAGCCAGCTCGCCGCAGCGCGTGGCGTGCTCAATCTGCGCGGTCAGCCCATCCGTTTCATTCCGCAACAAGCGCTGCCGGCTGGCACGCCCTACGAAGCGCACATTGCGACCACCGGCGAGGTGCCGACGCGCGACAACCTGCATGATTTTTTCAATGCGCTGGCATGGCTGCATATGCCAGCCATCAAGCGCGAACTGAATGCCTTGCATGCGCATGCGTTAGCGCAGCCGGCCGCTACAGGGACGCGCGGCGGCCAGCGCGATGCCGCGACCCTGTTCGACGAGAATGCGGCCTTGTTCATCAGCATTGATTCCTCCTTACTGGATGCATTACGCGAGCATGACTGGACGACCGTGCTACTCAAACCGGCTGATGCGTTTTTTGCGACGTGCGATGTTCTGTTGTTCGGGCATGCGCTGGTCGAAAAGCTGCTGGCGCCCTACAAATCCATCACGGCGCATGTGTGGACCGTAGCGGTGGAGCCTTCATGGTTTGCGCTGTCGCCCGCGCAGCGGATTGCTGATCTGGACTACCGTGTGGCGGACCGTCTGCGCGACGGTTTTCGCAGTAGCGACTTCTGTCACTTGCCGGTGTCGGGTGTGCCGGGCTGGTGGTCCGGGCAGGACCGGACGTTCTACGAGGATGCCGAGGTATTTCGTCCGAAGCGCATCCGCCGGCCGTCTGGCAGTTGAACTGGTGCCCGGCATGAGTCGGACACCAGACGCATGCCCGTCCTCGTCAGAATCCTTTCTGTATCCCCAAAATGAAGGCGTTTGACGAGCCCGATTGCGCCACGCTTGCATTCGTCCCGGCATCGACATTGCCGGAGTACGACGACGGCACGCCTTCGGTCGCACGATTGAAAGCCGCGTACAGATTGGTCGTCTTCGACATCGCATAGACGGCCGAGAGATTGATGATATCCGGATTGCCTGCACTATCGTTGCGCGCATAATTCACGCCCACGCTGGTGCTCGGTATCAGCTTCATCTGCGCCCCCAGAATGTAGGTATTGCTGGATGCGCCAAGCACCGGATTGAAGCGCACATAATTGGCGGCCAGCCTGATCGGTCCCACCGGTACGCTGGCGCCGATCAGATACTGCTTGTACTGTTCATCGCGGTCGGATCCGGCAATGACGACATTCAAGTCGCCGAGTGCATAGCCGAGGTTGGCTGACACGAAGCGGTTTTGGCGTGTCGCGCCGGGTGTTCCGCCGAGCGCATACATGACGCTGCCCGTCACGCCAGCGATCATTTCCGACGGCAGACTGTACGTGACCGAGTTCGGGATGAAGAAGCCGCCGGTGGTGCCCAGCGACGGGTCGGCATCGGTGCCGCCCGGGAAGGCGGGAACCGGCGATCCGGCGGTCGTGCCCGTCCCACTGATGACGCTGCCATCACGGTGCATCAGCAGGGCAGGGACATAGAAGTTATTGCCGGCCAGCCCGAGCGTCGATGTGTAGGCGGCGATGAACGGCGACAAGTTCAGGCCGGCGGTGACGGAGCCGAACGGCCCGCTGATACCGGCATTGGCCATCCTGCTGAAGACGCCCGTCGTGCCTCCGTTGGCGATGGCGCCGTTACCTGCGTTGAAGCCACCCTCCAGCCGGAAATGTGCTTTCATGCCGCCGCCGAGATCCTCGGTACCTTTCAGGCCCCAGACCGACGCCGCCCAGTTACCTTCGCCGAAGCTCAGGCGGCGCTCCGAATCCGGGCCAATGCCCGTGGCATTGACCACCGATGCATCGATATTGCCGTACAAGGTCACTCCCGACTGCGCAATCGCCGATCCGCTCGCGAGCAGCCCCAGGATGACGCACGCAAGAAGCCTTTTGTTCATCGCATTTCTCCAGTGGTTGACAAAACTCTGACCAGTCTGGTGACGCGAGGTTTTTCCGGGGCTTCGCAAGACAAGCCCGCGATGCAAATCGTTTGTGAGACCTCAATGGCATTGAACTTTCAGCAGGCGCGCGCCCGCTAATCCGTGAACCAAAAAGAAGAAAGCCACCCTGTCGGATGGCTTTCGGTGTCTTCAATGCAGAGCCCTTGCTGGTGGCGACGAGCCCGCCCAGGCTTGCGGCATGGAGCGTTGACGGTCAGTGATTGACAAGTCGCGAGGGCAGCATCAGTACGAGCACGACGCTGACCAGCAGCATGCCGCCGAACAGGATCAGGCTGTGTTGCGCGTTGCCGGTGACATCGGTGATCCAGCCGACGACCGACGTGCTGACCATGCCGCCGATGTTACCGACCGAATTGATCAGCGCGATACCGGCAGCCGCCGCGGCGCCGTTCAGGAAGGTCGGCGGCACGCTCCAGAAAGCAGCCTGGGTGGTGGACGCCGCTGCGGCGGTGACGGTGAGGATCAGCATGGTCAGCACCAGGCTGTCGAAGTGCATGCCGGCCAGCGCCAGACCGATAGCGGTGACAGCGCAAGGCACGGCGGTATGCCAGCGGCGTTCACGATGCTTGTCGGCCATCGCGTTGTTGTAGATGGAGACGACAATCGCCGCGAAGTAGGGAATCGCAGTCAGCAGGCCGATATGTACCGGGTCGCTGACGCCGTTTTGCTTGATCAGTGTTGGCAGCCAGAAGATCAGCACATAAACCGCACTGACGATACAGAAATATGCGGCCGTCAGCTGCCAGACGATGCCGCTCTTGAAGGCGCTCGCGAAGCTGGAGTGCGATTGGTTGCGGGCCGCTTCCTGCGCAATGTCTTCCTTCACCATCGCAGCTTCGCCGGCGTCGAGCCATGGAGCGTCGGTCGGCTGGTCTCTCAGTATTCGAATCACCGCGTAGCCGAGCACGACCGAGGGAATCGTCTCGAGCAGGAACAGCCACTGCCACCCACGCAGTCCGCCGACATCGACAAACGCCGACAGGATCCATCCCGATAAGGGGCCGCCGATCACACTCGACAGCGGCACGGCGGCCAGCAACAGTGCGATTACCTTGCCGCGCCGCGCCGACGGGAACCAGCACGACAGGAAGTACAGAACACCGGGAATGAAGCCGGCCTCGGCTACGCCGAGAAGGAAGCGAAGGATATAGAACTGCGTGGGCGTCTTTACGAAGGCCATACCCGCGCCGATGATGCCCCAGGTGATCATGATGCGTGCGATCCAGAGCCGCGCGCCGACCTTGTGCAGCAAGAGATTGCTCGGCACCTCGAAAAGCACATAGCCGATGAAGAAGATGCCTGCGCCGAGACCGTAGACGGTATTGCTGAACGAGAGATCATCCAGCATTTGCAGCTTGGCGAAGCCGACGTTCACGCGGTCGAGATAGGCGGCGACCAGGCACAGACAAAGCAGCGGCAAAAAGCGCCAAGTGATTTTTCGGTAGAGCGCATCGCGCACGGCATCAGTCGCAGCGGGCGCGACGGTGGAATGGGCTTGCAAAGGTGTCTCCTCGGGTGGCGCTGTATTTTTATGGGCAGATGATTATCTTCGGCGGCACATTGCCGGCGAGGCCGGATCGGGCGCTGCGGATGGTACAGGGAAATCTTGTCGGCGGGAGCGCTTGTCATCCTTGCCGCCAGCGTATGGCTAGCCTGCTGTTCGTCAGTCGACGTTCAATCGTGGTTCGAACGTGATTGAACGCGGTTCAAACAGGACTGGATTGCACCGGCGGGATGTCGGGCATGGCGAGCTGCCGGTTCACCGGGTTTGCGGGATGGCGAGCGCGTCACACGCGCTAGTCTTTGCCATCCGGGATCACCGCATCCGCGACGGCTCCGACCGTTTTTGCGACCACTTTCACCCCGGTTGCCGCGACCGTGACGGCGGCATCAGCCACAGCGATGACCGCGCATCCGCTGAGGCTGGAAGTCAGAAGGATCGTCGAAAAGAGTGCGAAAAGTTTCATGATGAAGACGTTGCAATCGAGGATGCCACATTGGCCTGACTATGATGGCCGGACTCCGAAAACAAAAAACCTTGTCGGGCGCGAGGCGCCTCAGACAAGGTCTTTGGAAGTCATGCCATCGCATCGAGAATCGCCCGAGCGAGCGGATAACGCAAGAAAATAATGAATGGCAGGAAGGAAATTGGTCGGGGTGAGAGGATTCGAACCTCCGGCCTCTACGTCCCGAACGTAGCGCTCTACCAGGCTAAGCTACACCCCGATTTTGCAGGATCGACTGCATTTTCCCTCACAGAGAAAGTTGCCCGAACTGCGAAAGCGCATGAGTATAACAAAGTCCGGTCGATATGGCGATGCTTAAATTCAATTAATGATTTCGGTCGACCGCGAAGTCGGCGAGCGCCAGCAGGGCCTCCCTGAACGGGCTCGCCGGCAGTGGCGCGAGTGCAGCCTTGGCGCGGTCGCGTGCGCGTTCTGCCTGCTCGCGCGTGTACTGCAGCGCGCCCGAGGTGGTGATGGCGGTCAGCACCTCGTCGAAATGGGCTTCATCGCCTGTCGAAATGCACGCGCGAACCAGGTCGCGCTGCGCGGCTGTGCCGTGCTGCATCAGGTAAATCAGCGGCAGCGTCGGTTTACCTTCGCGCAAGTCGTCGCCGACATTTTTGCCGATGTCGGCCGCGTTGCCGGAATAATCGAGCACGTCATCCACTAGCTGAAATGCGGTGCCAAGACTGCGACCGTACTCCGCGGCGGCGGCGATGGCCGGCTCTGGCGCGCCAGCGATCAGGCTGCCGAGCTCGGTTGCTGCCTCGAAAAGCTTGGCGGTTTTCGAGCGGATGACTTGCAGGTAGCGCTCTTCGGTCACGTCAGGGTCATGCATATTCATTAACTGCAGTACTTCGCCCTCGGCGATGACGTTGGTCGCATCCGCCAGGATCTGCATCACGCGCATGCTGTCGACGGATACCATCATCTGGAAAGCGCGCGAATAAACGAAGTCGCCAACGAGTACCGATGCCGCGTTGCCAAACATGGCATTAGCGGTCTGTCGGCCGCGGCGTAATTCGGATTCATCGACCACGTCATCGTGGAGCAGCGTCGCCGTATGGATGAACTCGACCACAGCCGCCAGTTTGAAATGATCCTGCCCGCGATAGCCCCATGCGTTGGACATTAGCAGTACCAGTGCCGGGCGAATGCGCTTGCCACCGGCGCTGATGATGTAGTCAGCGATCTGACTGACCAGCGGCACATCCGAATGCAACTGCGAGCGGATGGCTGCATCGACGGCTTGCATGTCGCTGGCGATCACGGACAAAGGTTGGTTCTCGGCGGGTTTGGGGGCGGACACGGTGGTTGGCGGTTCGGTTAAAGGCCAGAATTATACGATGCGGCAGAGGGCAATCCGTCGGGACCAGCGCGTGGCCTGTCGTCGGCCCGGGGCTGGGCAGGGTTTTGACTTGCGTCCTAAGTCTATGTATAATTTGGGGTTTTCCTTGTTTGACAATGATTTTGTCTCGCAAGGTGAAGCAGTATCCCGGCCCTCGCGCGCCGGGCGTTTTCTCCCAACTCAATTGATGAGGTTCCCATGTACGCGGTCATAAAAACCGGCGGCAAGCAATACAAAGTTGCTGCTGGCGAAAAACTTAAAGTAGAACAGATACCGGCAGACATCGGCTCCGAAATCACCCTGG
>JACCDQ011212976.1_pt1 | contig 63086 bp, 88 predicted proteins | sample 7446031 | NCBI WGS metagenome assembly JACCDQ01 (sample SAMN15323442, study PRJNA562643) | freshwater metagenome | isolation source: river surface water | place: USA:Blue River Watershed | collected 2017-08-17
CTTTAAGTAGTTTGCTCATTAGACACCTCAATAATCGCAGTTGATGTTTCTCTATCTATATGAAGTTTACCTTCACAGACAATATTCCAATCTTCTGATTCAGTTTCTTTTTCACTTTTAACTGGTACGCGAACATCTAAGTTTTTAAATAAATACTCTTTATCATTTTCAAATACTCTCCACACATGGTCAATTGAACCTCTACCTTTTTGACCGCGAGTTTTGTTAAATCTTATACGATACCTCATATAACTTCAGCCGATGACATCATGCAGGTTTTTTGTTCTGCGTGTTGTACTGTTAAGTTAAAATGCACAAACTTAATCGGAGTATTTGAGGAGTGGCGTGTAAAAGAATGAGGTATCCATGAGTTAGAAAAAATTAATTGCCCTTCTTTAGGTTCAAAGTTAATCATTCTACTTGCGGACGTAGCCAGGTTAATATCTTTTTCTGGCAAATCTATCTGCACTTTTCCTGCTCTTGGATCGTGAAAAACAACTTTTAAGCTATTTTTTGGCACTTCTAGAAAGTAAAACCCAACTATTTGCGTACCAAAACCGTGAATGTGTTGCTCCATTGAAGAGTGTTTGTGGTGTTCTTGAGTCCACATTTCAGTAAAAGATACTACTTTGTCTTCCATAGCGTAGCCTTGCTCTTGCAAAATATTCCAAGCAGTTGCACCGACAAAATCAGCAAAACCGTCTATACGAGAATCCATATAAAAACTATCCCCCATTACAACAGGATAAATTTCATCTAAATCTTGCTTTGCGCGTGCTTTTTCTAAATATTCTTCAGATACTTCTTTAACCGCTGTTAAAAAATCTGGTCGGTTAATTAAATAAATAGGACTTGAAAAATGAAATGCTACATCTAATTGAGTGTTAAGATTTTGCGTCACAGGTGTCTCCAATAAATTTATATCTCAATGGGAGCTGATAACTCAACCCAACTATTTAGTGTTCCGTCCCATCTATATAGCTTACCATCATTCGGTCTAGGAAAAGGTGGAATATAGCTACATACGGATTCATCAAATACCCAAGCAGTACAGTTTTCAAAGTTAGGTAATTTTGCCCATAAGTCTTTCGTGTATTGTTGTTTTGCTTCTTTTTCTATTTCATTCATAGGACGTACCAACCACACATCTTTATATACGCCATCAACTAACTGATATTCTGGCTCTTCTTGAACAAACACCTCATAAACACCTAATTGAGGTTTTTCAACACGTTCAAAAAAAACCCAATTTGTGGGTACTTTCCCAAACACTTGTAGTAAATTTTCTTCTAATGCTGGATGATTTTTAAACTGCCCATTTTCTGTTTCGATATAAAGTTTCATTATAGGTTACCTGTGCAAGTTGACGGGAATGAACGTGTATTGCCTGGCCAGATGATACGAACTGCGCCTCCACCACCTTGCCCACCCGCACGCGAAATACCACCAAAACACGGACATACATACCCTCCAGTACCACCGCCTCCGCCATAAGTACCGCCATTACCCCCAATACCACTCTGTGAAGGACCTGCTCCGCCAGAACTTCCGCTAGAGCCACCAGTCCCACCTACTGCATTGCAAGTTACAGTTGCACTTGCACCATTTGCCCCGCTACTGCCAGAACCTAAAATTCCTACCCCACCGCTACCAGAACCTCCACGATAAGCTATACCGCCACAAACAACTCTACCTTCGCCACCGCTACCCCCGGCACCTCCCGTTGCAGACACAGAGGCCCCAGATGAATTTCGGTATCCACCATTTCCACTATACCCCCCTGCGCCAGAAGCAGCGACTAGATTAGTCGTGCAGTCATTTGGTCCTCCTGCGCCACCTCCGCACCCAACAATTAATCGACCAGCTCTCCCTGCTCGAAGTGAACAAGTAATTATTAATCCTCCACCGGCTTCTACTAAAGAAGTACCAGAACGAGCAAGTTTTGAATTACCCCCATTTGTGTTGGATGCTCCACCACTTCCAACTGTTACCGTAAGCGATTCTCCTGGCGTAACGCTTACATTGTTAGAATATGCAAGTCCACCTCCTGCGCCTCCACCAGTTCTTACTACACCGGGTTGCCCTCCTGCACCGCCTCCAACAGCTACAATAGAAACTTTAGTTACACCTGTCGGAACCACCCAAGAATAAGTACCAGCAGTTGTATAAGCCTGCTGGCTTGGTGGTACCCCATAAGTTCTAAAATCGCGCATTACCGCTTGAAGAATTCCACTCATTAGGTCAACCCCGCACCAGAAATAATCCAAGTAGTCGATGTCATTTTAAGTGCTGTAGCTGTGCCGTATTGTGCAAGTGAGCGTGTACCTGTTGTGCCTGTACCAGCTAAATACATCGTGTCTGTTGTGATAGCAATACTGACCACTTGTGAAGTCATGTTTACAAAAGAGATTGCTGTACCGATTGGATAAGCTACCGAGCCATTAGCAGGGATAGTGAACGTCCGAGCGTTAGCGTCAGTTGATGGGTGGAATATGTGTTTACCAGCGTCAGACGCAACAAGTGTATAATTCGCTGATTGACTGTTTTGAGGGATGTTGATATACCCTATCCCGTTTGTGCCATCAACAGTTTGACCAGCTGCAAACGTAATTGCTCCAGTCATCGTACCGCCAGTGGTTGGTAGATAACCAGAGACTGATAGTGCTTGGAAGCTAGGTGCTGTACTTCCTCCATTAGAGGTATAGACATACCCTGCTGTACTTGCTGGAGCTAAATTAGTGGCAACAGCTGGGGTAATCTCAACAAAATCTGTGCCGTTCCAAGTTACTAAAGATGTTTTTCCTGAAAGGATTGTTACACCCGTAGTAGGTCCAGCACCTACGATTTTAACTGACTGTGATGTAGAGGTTGCATTAATAACAACGTAAGTTTTATCCGCTGCTGGGGCTGTAATAGTCAATAAACTTGCAGGGTTACCTGTGCATCGAATAATCTGATACTGTGAAGAGCCTGTAGCGCCTGTCCCAGCCTGACTTAAACTTGCACCTGTTGTTTTGGTTAATGTAACTGCCGTCAAGCTACCACTAATAACCTGTGTACCCGCAACGGCGCCGTCTAAATAGGCGGTAATATAGTTATTAACTGTATCCCCCCAAGTACCAGTAAGCTCCCCTGTAACGGGTAGGGCTAACCCTAAAAGTGATGTATATGCTGTTGTCATGTTTTTAACCTAATGTGTTAATGGGTGTCCAAGTTGGGTCTTGTGTTGTGGTAATTGATGTCCAGTTAGCAGTTTGTGTATCATCTATAAGCTCCCATAAAAAGCGTGAAGTTACTGAAGAAGATGCAACTACTGCCTCACTAATACTACTAACAACCGTACCCTGCACGCTAACTGTATCTATTGTGGTCACAGCTTCAGTAATACTTGATAGGTAGGTAGCTAACGCAGATACCGTGTCTACAGCATTTACAGGCTCTAAAACACTAGCAGTTATTACTACAGTAGCTATCTGACTATCAGTTGCTGTTATCGATTCGCTAATAGACGGGCTTAGTACTACCACTCCCGTTTGAGAGTCAGTTACGGTTACCGTTTCAGTTAAACTTACTGCCGCATTTAAAATCGCAGATTGAGTACTTGTTGCTGTAACAGCTTCCGTGACAGAATTTTCATACCCAGAGCCGCCCCATGCCGATGTTCCCCAACTTCCGCTACCCCAACCGCCAGCCACAAAAAATTCCTACGCTGATGCTGTATAGGTTACAAGCAGTGAATCACCTGAAATAACCGAACGAGATGTTGCAAAACTCCCTGCTGAATATAGGGTTCCAGTAGTACCCCCCTTAGTACTATTATTAACTAGAAAAGCTCCTGCAATAGTAGCGGTAGCGTTAATGTTAAATGTAGCTTGTGAGCTTGAAATAGAACTAGTAGAAGTAGGTGTACCAAATACCGCTTGCGGTCTAGTAGCATTAGAGTAATCAGTGCTTTCTGTCCAACCAACGTGAGAGCTTATAGTATCTGCATCCGCATAAGTTGGTGAAGTAGCACCACTAACTAATCCTAAATACCACGTAGTTGTTTGAGTGCTTGATGCAAGGTATACGTTTAGTAAGTTAGCTTTACCTACAGTCACAACAAGATTGTCAATCTCATCTTCCCATTTTAAATTTCCATTAGCATCAAGGCACTTTACTTCATACCGTCCTGTTGCATTTACTGATTCTACATACATATCTATTACCTAATTAGAAGACCGGATGATGGCAGAAGTTGCTGTATTCGCCGGAAAGGTTATTGTAAAAGTTGAAGTTGTTGTTTTATCGCTACCAAAGTCCAGTACAGCTACAGACCTATCGTCTTTAGAGCTATTATATATCAGAGCGCCGCGTGCTGTGAAACTTGATGTAGGCCACGAGATATTATCAAAGCTAATGTACGCAGTCCCATCAGAGGCGTTTACTGTTGGCGCTACTAAGGCTTTACCTGTCGCTGTATACCCAGTGCCAGAAATCTCATCTACAGCTGTATACTCAGTAGTGTTTTGATTAAGTGTAGCGTTAGCTGTGTACAAAGCAATTTTAAACGTATCCGTAGTAAAGTTATGGATAGCCTCGTAAAGCTCTTCTTTAAAGCTGGTTGTTTGTCCTTGTACTATCATCTGACAGGAATCCTTGCTTGACCGTTACGGTATGCATCGCCTCTATCTTTACCTGTAGCAAGCGTATTGAGTAGGGTCATTGCTTCTTCGTAGCGTTGACGATAATTAGCCATAATGTCCGCGTCACCTTTAAGGAAGGTGTACGCCTCTAAGATAGAACCATATAATAAAGCAGAATCAAAGTTATCTCCTAGCCATGTTATACCACCAGACTCTTCGTTTGTAATTGAGGGAGGGTAGTAGAAGTAATGCAACTCTGTATCGTACTGCACGTCAGGTGTAGGACCTAAAATAAATGTTAGTTCGTCTATGTTATTAGATTGAGGTCCAAAAATAGCGTAGTACTTAGGTGTTCCTGTACTGTTAGGGTTTGGGTATGCTTCACGAATAAAGTTTACGTCCTTATTTAAAAGATACGTATAGTTATCATCTGCATCAATAACAGCAATCGAGTACGCTGATAGGAAGTCCCCAGGACATTGCAAATACTTATTGTTTGCACTAATCACGCCCGTGACGTTTTTACGTAGGTCTGGTAGCTGTATGCTGTTGTAAATACGCTGTTCTGCTTGCTCAATAAATAAGTTAAGCTGAGTTGTAGAGAACGTATTCTCAACGTAGTCTTGAATCGCTGTGCACAATTCTGCGTAAGTCATAGCTTATGCCATCGGTCCGCGAGCTGTTTTACCCTTAGTAGCAGCACCATTACCACGAGTTTTAACACCAGACGTTTTAATGCCTGTTTGTGGGTAGCCTGCTACTTTAGGGGTTGGTTCTGTTTTAATTTTGCCTGTCATGGTAGTTCTCTAAGTTGTGATTGTAACAGTGCCAACAGACGCGATGGCAACAAGGTAATTAGGTGTAAGTACTGCATCAAACTGTGAAGCGCCACCAACTGGTGCCCAACCCCATTGGAATATACGACTTCCGTCTGAGGGTAATTGTAACGTATTTAAGCCTGCTTGGTAATAGCTTGTATCGGGTCTTGGGTTTCTTAACGCTTGTGGATCAAAAATTGGATAAAGACCTAGTAATAATTGTGGTTGATCTGGGTCCCAACAACTCTTACAGACAAGTATATTCGTTATTTTTGTCTTGATAGTTAACTTTTTAAGGTCTTTTAACTGAAACCTTTGCGAGCAACGATCACAAAACGCATGGCTCCACTTACCTGAAGAATACTTAACAGACATCTAGGTCTCCTACAAATTCTGGATATCTACGCGCGTATTCCACTTTCCAAGTATCTCCGTAATTTCTTTTTATATTTGAAATTCGCCCTGCGCGTTTTCTATTTTCAACTTGCTCGGGTGAACATTTATAACCTTTACTATACGCGTTTCCTTTTCTAGCATTTACAGCGTTCTCCCTATACTCTGGGGTTGCCCATAAAGCTTTTACTCGTTCAGATTTTTTCTTACGCTCTTCGTCAGTAAATGCAATTCTACCATCTTTACGCTTCATTGTATTTTCTGTAGGATTTAATGCACCTATACAACTAGATTCATAAAACTTTAAATTTTCTTTAGCGCAGATGATTAGTATTTTTATATCAAATGCTGATGCGCCATGTTGGTGATACGTCTTACTAAAATTGTCATATGTTGTTACTTGTTCGTTACTGTGCATACTACTTAAGTGCTGGCCCAATCTATTTCTAATATTTGTAGAACTACCTATATATGTTCTATTAGTAATCGTATCTGTAATCATGTATACACCACTGATGCTACCAACAGTGAATGACGCTAATCTACTATCTTTATATTGATTTGCCATAACCCCTCCTATATTTAGAAAGGGATACTTTACCACATCAGTCACACTATTGTCCACATCAATCACATAACTAAACGTGCATAATCCGAGGAACAAAGCGATTACTTGCCTTTTCTCTATCTTCTGACATAGCTAGGTCAAGTTGCTGTTCATAGTCTGCTTTAAGCATTTGAATGCGCGTAGGGTCTACACCAGGTAGCTTCATACTTAAATAAAAAGCTAATCCCGCAACTAATGCATTCAATAATCTAAATGGGATATCTTGTGTATTTACCGCGTTCCCTGCATCTTGAATTCTGCGTAGTCGCCAGTAAATAAAATAGTAATAAGGTGCTTCGGCTGTACCTTGGTCTGGTGTAGGCCAAATATTAATCTGTGGGTTCTTAACAACCGTAGTTGCGCCATCAGGATACGTTGCCCCCGTGCGGCGGTTAATCCATACTTGAATCGGTCTACCCCGTGCATTCTTATTAGGTATGGTAGAGTAGGTCGATTCAGAAATACGAGAGATGTTTATGTCAACTTGGTTTTGCCCTGTGCCTGTACGCACTACATGGTCTAGTAAATCAATCGTATCGACAGGTAGGTCATAAGCAATTTGGTCTGGTACAAGCGGAATTACACCTTGCTCAATCGTCCATAAATTAATACCACGATTTGCAAACTCGATTGTGAGAAGATTTAAAGAGCGTCTAGCCGTTCTAAAGTCGTAGCCACTGCGAACTTCTTGGCCACAGCGCTCGTAGCATTCCTCTACTATATCGCCTAAATCAAGGTTAAAACTAGCTGTACCAGTTGTTGTCATTATTTTTTACCTTTTCGTCCAGGTACTTTTTTAGGGTTAATGCACCCCATTCCACGAGAGAATCTCATAAGTATTTACCTTTAGTGTGACCTTTAGTTGCACAACCATCACCGCGTTTAGAAGCCGATGTACGCGATACACTTCCACCCGATGCAAACTTTCTAGGTGGTACTTTCTTAGCAGGTTTAGGTGGACGCTTAGTCATACCGCCTTTTTTAAAGTCCGTGTCTTTAAGTTCTGAAGGTTTAGGTAAATCAGAGTCTTCTGCTTTAACCAATGTACCCGTTTGTTTATATCGGTCAGTAATGTCTTTTAACGCAGCGGTGTCAGCTTCTCTACCTTTAGAGAAAGCCGCCCACTCATCAGCCATACTACTGCGAGAGCTTTTAGCTGGTGACGCCGTTTTACTTGGTGCGCTTGATGCTTTTGGCAGGCTAGCAGGCTTAATTTCTATCGACTCTTTCTCTACCACCATCGGTTTTTTAGATGCGCTAGAAGGCGTTACCGATACAGAAGTTGACTTAGTAGCTGACTTAGTAGGTTTAGCTCCGTCATCATCCATATAGGAGTCTTGTGGAACTTTACCTAAAATCTCATCTACTTTTTTAGAACGCTCGGAAGGGCTTAAACTATTTGAATAGTCTATATCAGCCTTCTTCTTTGCAGCGGCTTTATCAAAGGCGGCTTTCATTTCAGAAACTGTTTTCTTCTGAGAATCAAATGGACCTAACCCTGATTTTTTCCAAGCCCCTCTTTCTGCTTCTTCTTTAGCGTTATAAGGTCCTTTAGGTACGCCTGTAATAAATGCACCCATCTCAGTCTCCTAGACGAATTTGCCGCGAGTACGGCCACGAGAAGCGATACCATCACCACGAGTAACACCACCGCCTTTCATACCACAGCTTTTTACTTTACCGCCCTTTTTGTATTTTTTGTCTTCGTTTTCAGGAGGTGTAAACGCTTCATCAGGGTCAAAAGTTTCACGAATATTAGGTATGTGCGCTCCATAATAAGCCGTCCCTTTTGTAGAACCTCCTTCAGGGTTAATCTTATCTACAATATCACGAGATTCATTATATTTACTTGATTTACGGCGAGCTTCTTGAGTGTCTGATAAATGTTTTGCACTATCTTTAAGGTACTTTTCACCTAAACCTTCTCTACCTTTTGATCTCTCAATAGCATCCCATCTCCCAGCTCTTAAGTCTATGTCAGCATCTTTTTGAACACGATTATTAGACAGCGGTTTGTCCATATCTAATTTACCATCACCGTATTTCTGGCGGTAGTCATCATTTCGATATATTTTTCCGTTTTTTACTGCGTAAGGTTCTCTTTTGTCGTCTGATGTTGAACCGCCCTTAGCCATCATCTTACCTTTAGTATGGCCTTTAGTAGCACAACCGTCTGCGCGAGTAACACCACCTTTAGCGTAGCATGAACCGCCACCTTTCATTTTCTTACCGCCATCTTTCATTTTTTTAGAATCTTCCATCTTCTCACCTTTAGCATATTGCTGAGGAGTAAGTTTACCAGACTTAATAGCTTTGCCTTCTTTAAGCTCTTCGCTATAAGTTTCTTTACCTTTAAATAGCTTTTTTAAATTAGCCACGTTACCACCTTCTTTAAATTTTTTGCCTTTATCGGCTTGATTAAATTCTTTAGCTACACTTACTGGTATACCCGCTTTCTTTGCAAAGCTTGGGTTGTGAGCGGCGGCAGCCATGAAATTACGTTGTTTCTTACTTGTACTAGGCACCGCAGTTCCATCGTTTTAGAGACGCTGCTTTACGTGTAGGTTTACCATTCTCATCTTTCATAGGGCCTGGCATACCACTCATACGTGCACAAAAAGACTTACGTCTTCCCGCATCTTTCTTGGTTTTAGGGTTAGGTGCTGGTGCTTTTAAGTTAGAGCCAGTAGCCGCATTATACTTTGCACGACCTTTGGCTGTAAGACCTGCGCCCTTAGAGACGGGGAGCTTCTCACCTCTACCTACTGCTAATACAGGAGCTTTCTTTGCCATATTATTTACCTGAGAAATGTTCAAACGCCCAGCCCATTACACTACCAATCGCTGCACCTAGTCCACCCATAACCATTAAAACCTGCCATCCACCCTTAGCTTCTGCAAGGGTCTTACTTATTTCAGCTATAGAAGTTTTAAGCTCTTCCATATCCTTAACCAACTTATCCATATCAGTTTGCAAGTGTTTAATCTCATTTTCGTGAACAGCTAATTTGATTTGGTCGTCCATCATGGCTTACCCGTAGAAGATAGTCACGCCAACTACAGCTGCGCTAAGAGTCAGGTAAATCCCAGTCTGAAATAAAATACCTTCTTGAGGGATAGCTACATAAAATGGGATTGGGTTTGTGTTAGAAGGTACGTCTATTTCACATAGAATAGTTCCTGTTGCGCTACCATCTCTAAAGGCAACTGTAGCCGCTGTACTAGCGGCTGGGGTTACTACAAAACCTTTAAGACGGACTCGACTACCGTATAAACTACCAGCAACACTCGTGTGCGCACTCTTGACATCATATTGCATACTCATAATTAATCTCCTATTTAAAAGGGGGGAGATAAACTCCCCCGCAGACTAATTACGCAGTTTGCGCTGTTGGGTTGTATGTGCCGTTAGATAAGCGAACCATATACTCAATAACAAGAACACCAGTACCTGTAGTAAGTGATGTGCCGCCAACTGTATAAGTTACAATCGCGTCAGTAGAACCTACGTTAGCAATAAGAGCCGCTGCGCCAGTAGTCGCTGCAACTGCAACCGCATTAGACCCTGCATTGGTTACTGTTGATGAAGTTGAGATGGCTGTGCCGCCAATGGATAACGTAATTGTTGCAGCTGAGGAAAACGCTGCTGTAGTGATGAACTGCATACGAGTGATTAACGCACCCGCTGGAATTACCATAGCTACGCTGCTTGCAGCGTCCGCATAAGTAACAGCTGTGTCTGCTTGAGCAACAATAGTTGCGCCCATGTTGTTGATAGTACCAGCAGTTGTGCCAGTTGTGTTAGGTACGGTTCCAAGTCTCCAAGGACCAAAGTGTGATGCTAAACCCATTTTAATCTCCAAATACACGTAAGATACGCAGTCTTGTGTAAAGCTTGCTAGGTCAATCTGCGCAAATAATTAAGTTCCTAGATATAGGCTGATAGTACACCAATTAGTTGATTATGCAACTATTTTATTAGCCTTTTTGAGGTTCTCTAATTTTGGGATTACTTGCAGGTTCCAAGGTACATGAAGCCCGCATACGCTGTCATTTGTTAAAGGGATAATATGGTCTACTTCATATCGCACACCAGTAAGTTTTGTTAACTTTTGAGCCTCAATATAAAGCTGTTTTATGTTGTCTTTTTGCTCTTTTGTTAACCATGCAGGAGTAGCCTCTCTGTGTCTACGTCTACGTGCATTGCATATAATTCTGCATATTTCAGGGTTTTCTTTTCTGTACTTTTCTTTATACCTTCTTTGGTTTTCTAACGGACGTGCTAGTGCTTTAGCCTTTACAACGTCTTTATTTTTCTCATAGTATCGTTTTCCTGCAGCTTTTGATGCTTCTGATTTAGGTGATAATTTACGACGTTCATTATCCGTAGTCCAATCCTCTTTCATACATTCAGTACACGTACCCTTTGTTTTACGCGGTGATACGTGCCCGCGCGTGCAAGGCTTACCTGTAAAGTAATATTTAGCACCAGTACGTTTAGCTTCTTCTCTTGTAGTAGGGTAGTTCATAATTATTCTCCGTATGTGTATTTGACACGGGGAATTATAATACAAAAAGAAACCCCCGTAAAGGAGGTTTCCATAATCTTGCTAAACGCTTGATTTGTAAGGCTTATGCGCCTGCGCTTCCGTACATTCCGAGCGGATCCGACCAGCCGAAGCTGTAGCGTTCGCGAGCTTTGTATCTCATGTTGCCTGTATCAAAATCGGAATCTGATGAAGTTACAAGAGATTGACGCACAAAATGTTTCAAACCGTTTGGCACATCAGTGGTTAAGAACCAAGCATTGTTATCAGTTAAGAAGTTGTTAACTGTATAACCTTCTGGAATCGAACCGTTGTTTTTCAACGCGTTGATGTCGTTATCGGTTGTACCTACACGTTGTTCTGTTTCGAGCAAACGAGTTGCAACGAATTGAAGCGCAGGTGGCACAATCAATTTTTTAGGTTTAGCAGCAATCAAAAGTCCACGTTCGTCAGTCCACTGTGCGATTTGGATAACAGCCGCTTCTAAAGAAGTTTCGTTTAAATCAGCAGGGGTTGAAGGGATGTTTGAGTTAGTGCCGCCAGACACTAAAGGATGCGCAGATGAGAACAAGCCTACGCCGTCACCGCCAGTATAGGCAGAGTTGAAGCCGTTGTTTAAAACAGCTGCCGCTTTTACTTGCTTTGTGTATGCCATAGCACGAGCCAACGCTTTTGTATAACGAGCAGACAATGAGTCATACAAGTTATCTTCTACAGCTTCTTCAGTTAATGAGAAGCCAAGAGCAATTGTTTCGTGGTTATAGCGTGCAGTCCAAGCTTCTTGACCAGCTTCATATTGAATAGCAGAACCCTCGTTTTTAACTGCCGCTGCAGCAAAACCTGAAAGTTTTGTTTCTTCTTCAAATGAACGCTCAGAAGATTCAATATCATAAATTTCTTTATGTTGTTCACCGTAACGTGCGTACTCTAAACCGAATAACGCGTTAAGGCCCGGTAATAACTCTTTTAATAGCTGTGCTCTAGAAATTGCCATTGTTTATTGCTCCTTAAGCAGCGTAATAGTTGTGGACACCGAAGTTCAATTTTGCCAATACTTCAGGCGATTGAACTAAGACGATGGTAGCACCAGCAGATGGTGTAGTCGTTACAGCAGCACTAATAGTTAAAGTAGTGTTACCAGTAGTAGTTACTGTTGCAGCTGTTGCTACGTTAGCACCTACGCCTAATTGTTGTAATTGACCACCAACTAATTGGAAGATATCCGTACCAACTGGGATAATCGTACCCACAGCTAAACCAGAAACAACAAACGATGTTGTTGAAGTGCTAACAAATACAGCTGAGTTAGTAACTTGCGTTTCAGGAACAAGCTCCATAATACGTAAAGCACCGCCAGAACCTACAGCAAGTGTAGTATTAGCAGCAACCAAACCAATACCAGAGTTACCAGTAGCTGTGCTGCCCACTGGAGTGTTAATAGTAGCGTTCAAACCAATCATTGCTGTTGGGAATGAAGAGATAGTGTTAGAAGACGCACTAGCTACTGCTACGATTTTAAACACTGTGTCAGGGTCATCACAGATAATTGCTTCAGCATCACCAGCTAAAGTACCTGCTGGCCAGTATTGGCTCCACAACTTTTGTTTAGTTGATGGGTTAGTGTATGTACATCCTAAGAACACACCGATTGTACCTTTAGTGGTCAAACTTGTGCTAGTAAGAGACAAAGTAACAAAACCTGCATTACCTGCAGCTGTACCAAGAGTTACTAAATCACCGTAAAAGATGTTAGACGCATACGCGTACGCAATAGATAGAGTACGAGTAGAGCCTGCAAAAACTTGACCCCCGATTAAATTTACAGGTTTTAACCCGTAAGGGGCTTGTACTGTAGGATAAGCCATTTTAACTCCTAAAATAATTAATTAAGTACCTTTGCCAAAGGTAACCTTTGAGCTTCTATCTCTAAATATCGGCATACGTGGGTCACTTTGACGCATTAAATTATTATCCACAGCTTCCGCCTGTTGGCTTGTCATGTTCGCATAGTATTCTGTGCGTTGATTAACAAACTCAGTTGGAGTCTTACAGAGTAATAACCCGCCTATTTCAATATTGTCTTTAAAACGACTATTGGGGTCGGCTAACAGTCTAAATTTAGGTTGTTCGCTCAACGCTACGGCTTCCCATCCTTCTCTGAGTTTGGCAGCTAAGTTACTTGGGTCAGCATTGTTAAGTGTTGAAATACGAATCCATCTATATGAAAACCCAGCCTCTTTGTCAGGCTCAGGGAGCAACTCTGGTGGCATCCACTGCTTAGGACGTTCTGAGATTGCACGGGTTTCGATTTCACGAGTTGTTCTTGCATTATTATCTGCCATTTTGGTTCTCCAAGGCTAAAGCTGCTTTCGCATATTGTTCAGGGGTTAAGCCAAATTTCTTTGCTAAGTTGACCTGGCTCTGAGTTAACTTTATCTTTGTTGCTGATGTACTTCTCGTAGCGGGTGCAACGACATTTGATGGTCTGCCCCTACTCGATTTTCTATCGTCTGAGTCTCCAAATTGTTCGGGAAATCGTCTGCGTATCGTTTTGTCCAATACGTTGTAATATTCTTTAGAGCCTACTGGTACGCCTTCGTCTACAAGTTTTGCATGAAGTCCAAGAGCTGCGCTGGTCATTTCTTTGTCTTTACCAAACCACTCATTTCTTTCTTGCCAGTCCAAAGCCTTTTCGTCAGGCCGTGGAACTTGTGGCTCCGCAGGGCGTTGTAGCCTTTCTTGCGCCTGTTGTACCTCATAATCAGGTGTTTGTAAAGCCCCTGCTCGCATATTATGTGCTTGAGCCAGTTTTAGGGTGGCTAGTTGCATCTGCTCTTGAGCTTCTACAACACCGTCAGCATCACCAATTTCATACGCGTCCTTGTATGCACGCTTGGCTTCCTGCAGTTCTTTTTGTGCTAAATTCTGCACATTGTTAATGTATTCTTTCTCGCCATTACCCAATACTTGGTTAACGCGTTGGTTTTCTTGAAGCAATCGTTGCGCTACTGCAACAGCCTCTCTATGCTCACGTTGAGCCGCTTCTTTCTCTCTACGCTCGTCATGATAGACTTTGCGCATTTGTTTTAGGCGTTGTTGAGCCTTTTCATCATACGAGTCTAATTCATCTTCTTCTAATTCATCAACAATGTGTTTGGGCATTGGTTGACGACCACGATCTTCCTCTGGAGTATCGTCTTCAATTTCAATTTCGATATCGTTGTCGTTATCGTCAATCTCATCGGGGAATTTATATTCTGTTCTTTCAAAATCTGCCATAGTCTTGTCCTATTTTCTTGATATACCGCGTGGGTCGAGTACAACTGCTTCTACCGTATCGTCATTAATAAGGCGAAATTCTCTACCATGAATAAGTAAACGTGAGCCTGAGTTAGGGCGAACTAAGATAAAGTCGCCTTCTTTACACCACGCACCGCTTGGAAATTTGTTTTCGTCTTTGTAGGCTTCTGGACCTAACTTGACTACAAATAATACGGTTGTAAGTACTTCTTCATTACGCAGGGTTATGTCGGCTTTTGCGATACCACCTTCATATTCTTTATCTGCTTCTGGGATTGCGCATAGGATTCTGTATCCTGATGGCATGGGGAGTTGCGTTGCTTTCTCTTCATTAGTAGCTTCTGTTTCATAGCTACCAACTATTTGTGGATTCTTGGGGTTTGACCCAATTAAAATCTTGGACATTTTGTTTCCTGTTTGTGGGAGTAAAATATGCCGTCTTTCCGTGCTGTCATGATAGTAATCTCGGTATTCGCCGCTGTACTTTCAAGCGTTCCCAAGTCTCCTATTTCCGAGCGTCAGGCCATTACTGGTGCGCTGTGCGCGTACTATCAAGTCATAACAGCTACAGGAGTTAGCCACTTCTCCCCGTACGCTTCAGGTGTAACTGTTATGCTTCATAATGCTTCATAATGCTTGTCTTTCCAAGCTGTCAAAAAAACCACCCCGCCATTGATAAATCGCCAAAAATAAAAACGTGGGGTGGCCGTGTTACCTAGTCTTCTATCTTGTCCTTCATATCTAGGACGTACCCGCGAGCTGTCTGTAGCCCACGAATTTCACCGCATAGTTGTTTATACGTTTCCATTGAGTCAATGCGCTCAGAACATACTGCGTCTTTTAACTGCATAACTTTTTCATCAATATGCTTAATTACTACATCAAATACGTCCATTATTCTTCGCCTTTCTTAGGTTTCTTTGAGGGTTCTTTTACCTCTCCCCCTTTAGCAAACGCTTGTTCTTTTTGATGCGCACGGTTTATCTCAGCTTGATGGCCTTGGTGCGCTACATCAAGTATCTTGTGTTGTTGCTTATGACTACGTTCAAGTGCGTTTTGATAGGCTTGGTGAGCCATATCTTCTGCTTTCTCTGTCTGTGCGCGTTCGCGCTCGAGCATCCCTTGATAAGCCTGATGAGCCAAACTCATCTCAGTTTCAGTCTTTTTAGCCGTAATTTGAGCCGCATCTTTTAGAGCTTGAACCGTTGTTTTGCGCTGCTGGTCTTCTTTCTTCATTGTCATATCAGCCGCGTTTTTAAGCGCTTCTACTTGCAGTTTTTTCTCGTCATGAGTTTGTTTACCTTTATCAAGCGACTGTTTAACGCCTAGTTGCGCTGCGTTTTTAAGAACGTCAATCTCACGTTGTTTATCTGCTGTTGCTGTTTGCGCTGCAATTCGCTCACGGTCCACTTGTATCTGCTGCATTTTAACTTGAATCTCGGCTTGGTCTCTCTGCGCTTTGTTTTGAATCTCTTGCGCTTTAAGCTGAAGTTCTTGCATCTGCATTTGGATAAGCGGGTCTTGTGCTTGTTGTTGCGCTTTCTGCTGCGCTGCGCCAGCTTGGTTTTGCTGTAATAGTTGAGTAGCTGCTTGCGCGAGTAGTGGAGCTAGAGCCGCTTCTACTTCTGGGTTCTGCTTCATATCTTCGCCGTCATCATCCTCTTGTGGAGGCATTTGCATACCAAGCTGTACTTCAACATCTTTTCTATATTGAAACCCTAAATGCTCTGCTACGTGAGACATTACAGTTGCTTGAATCTGTGGAAGTAGTGGGTTACCTTGCAACGTACCCATAATTTTAGGGTCTTGTAACATCGCCATGTGAACGGCGATATGCGCATTATGGTCTTGGTTAAGGAACGCTTTTACGGGTTTAAGTCTAAGAATGTTTTGATTCTCAGACACTGGATCAACAGGGAACTTATCTTCTTCTAATGGAACCAGCTTTTGCGCATCCTTAATCCCGAGAGCGTCAAGCATCTGGCGGTGAAGAACGGGCAAGTTATAAAGTTGAGGTGCGCCTTGCGCAAGTTGTAAAACCGCTTGGTACTGTACGATTTTCTGAGCCATCGTAGACGCATTAGGGTCAGATACAGGAATAACTTCTGTGGTCTCGTAATCAGACTTTTTGGCTTTTCGACTTCCTTCTTCAGGTTCATAATCGTAATCCTCCGGTGCATAAGCTGCAATAATCCCTTTTAGAAGACCAAGCTCTTGCTTCATCGAGTAATGTACACGCGCTTGAACAGCAGTAATAACTTTAAGTGTACGCTCTAAAATAGCTAGTGTAGTACCTACAGGCGCTTGCCCTGACATATCAGATACTTGCAAATCAGCTGCGTTAGCAAACCGTCTACCTTCTTCTACTATCTGATTAAGTAATGCCATCAATGTTTGTGACGGCTCTTTATAAGGAAGTGGTAGTAAGTTATCTCGAATCGTACCACTAGGCACATCTACATCGCGCCACTCTCCAGGAGAAATAGGCGTGTCATCCCCTTTAATACGCATACCACGAGCTTTAAAACCACCTGGTAGATTACTTAATGTTCCTGCATCAACCAGTTGTCTAATAAGAGAAGTACCGGACTTAGCAAATGCGCCAATAAGATGAATAAGGCCAAAGCAATAAAAGCCAAAGCCAGGGACATACCCATAATGAACAAAATGTTGTCGTTTGGTGTAGGTTTCATCATCAGGCTCCCAGTTACGTCTAATAGATAAGATTTCTTGGCTTCCTTTTTCAATTGTCACTACATAAGGTAGTGCAATCCCTGTCTCTTCACCATTTTCATCTGTATGTTCAAACCCCGGTAAGTCAAGGTCAACGTGCATTTCAAGAACTTTGTAGCGGTCATCTGACGTTGCGCTAAAGCCCATTTTCTCAGCAATCTTCTTCTCAACATCATCTAATTGACCGCTAGGCTCACCTAAGTCAACGTCACGATAAAACCCAGCTACCTGAAGCCTACGCATATCGTTTTCAGTTTTACGCATGATGTGAGTCACGCGTTCTGCTGTTTCTAAATTAGACGCGCCATAAGGCACAACCATGTCTTCAGCAGGTACAAATAGTGATGTTTGACGGTTTAAACGCGGGTCAAAATACACTTTCTTAAACGCATTACCAGATAACCCAAGGCCCCAGAGCATCCGCTCATGTTCAGGTCTGTACTCAGTCATCACATCAAGCAGTTGGTGATTCATGTCATCTTGGACGCGTGTCGCCGCTTCCTTCTTGCTAGCGGTCTCTTTGCCGATTATGCGTGTCTTAACAGGGCCTGCTGATGGGAATGTCGCCATCATAGTTTCAGCTTGAAATTTAACCAACGCTTCACTTAATAGGGGGTGGTGCACGCCACACGCGCCATCCCAAGGCTCAGTTCGCTCCTCAATCTTCATACCAAGCAGTTCTAAACCATCCGTGTAGGTTGTAATCCAATCTTTACGCGAAGCTACGTCATCATCAAAGTCAGACAGTAAATCCGATGCAATAGACGAAAGCTCTCCATCATCTAAGAGTTTAGCCAAGTTCTCATCGAACTCTTCATCCGTTTCATCTTTAGGGTCGAAGTCAATCTCCATTCCACCCATTGCAATATGCATTGCCTCTGGGTCTTCAATCTCTATCTCAATATCGGGTTCTTCTCCGCCAAGTAAGGACTCAAGTCCTAGCGGTGCTTGGTTTAGGCTTTTATCAAACATTATTTGTCCTGTTTCCGCGAAGCGGTATTAGTTGCTGGGTTGTACTTGTAATCACTAGGTTTACCACCTGAACGCTTGACTGCACGGTCTTTAGCACGTTGAGAAGCTGTCATATTATCGCGTTGTTTACCTTTAGCTGTTAGTGTTTTACCATCTGCTTTAAGGTCCCCCCTCTTCTTTAATATAGCTACCGCTTCTTCTTTATTACCAACTTGAGCTGCTAACCTATTTACTAACTGGTGCTTACCCATACATTTCTGTGTTGCCATATTTAACCTACCTATTAGTAATACGCACTACGTCTAGACCGCCCTTTAAACTCTCGCTCAGGTTCTGGCTCATCCAAATTAGTTGAAATAAACCCACCTTTTCTAAACCTCGCCATCGCCATAGACACGGTATCCACATAGTCATCATGTTGCCCTGCGGGGAATGACGCTACCTCTTCAATAACTTCATCCGCAAAACGTGTGTTCGGTGCCCATACTCTACCAGAGTGGAATAAGTCTGCAACAGCATTGAGCCTAGATATCTTATCGTTTCCTCTTGTAGGCGTGAATTCCATCACTGGAATACCCATTGCCCGTAGCTCATATATAAGTGGCGCACCAGATGCTTTCTTTTCAACAATTATACTATCAGGTTGCCAATAGTTATAGTCATCTAACACAACTTGCTTAAGCTCAGGAAACTCATACCGCCCACGTTTTGCATCAAGCATAATAATATTAGCCTGCATCTTACCATCTTCACTGTCTTGATAGAACACACCCCACACAGTACACGCACTATAGTCAGCCCGCTGAGACTTCTCAAACGCCGTATCCCAAGTCATCAATATAAAGTCTGTAGGCGGTGGGTCTTCATTAGTCCACTTCTGCCACCACTCTCTTTTAACTATTGCACCCTCTTCAGAGGTCGGGTCTTGCTGATACTGTGCCTGCCACTTGGACACGTCAATCGCTTCGCGTGTTGCTTCAAGCTCTTCAAGACTCCAAAACTCAGGCCACAGCGGTTTACCCGATGGCAATATGGCAGGGAACTCTACTACTTTCCAATTCTCGTTGCCTCTCTGCGCCGCCGCCTCAAGCACCTGCCCAGTTAAGTCACGCTTTGACCACCGAGTCTGAATGATAATTATGGCTCCGCCAGGCTGGAGACGCTGACGCGGCCCAGACGTGTACCACTCGTACACTTTATCGTAAATCTCAGGATTACTTGCAGCTATCGCCGCTTCTTGTTCACTGTGCGGGTCGTCAATTATCAGCAAGTCAGCACCTTTACCAGTTACTGCACCGCCCACCCCGATAGCAAAATAGTCACCTCCTGCACTGGTGTTCCACCTACCCGCCGCCTTCGAATCAGACCGCAAACCTACATTGGGAAACACTTCTTGATACGCTGGAGAGTCTACTAAGTTACGCACCTTACGCCCAAACCCTACTGCAAGGTCAGCAGTATGCGAGCACTGAATCACTTTCTTATTGGGGAACCGCCCAAGGAACCATGCTGGCAGAAGGAACGAACCAAACTCACTCTTTGTATGACGTGGACCTAAGTTAATAATGAGTCGCTTACACTGCCCGTTGGCTACACGCTCAAACTCCGCTGCTATCCTTGCATGGTGCCGACCATAAATAAAGTCAGGCCACACCGACTGCACAAACGCTAAAAAGTCCGTCTGTGCCTTTTCTCTCTCTTTTCTGCGAGTAAGCTCCCGCACAAGCTCCGCTAAGCGCTCTTTATCTGATGGAGGTATGTGAGCTAACTTACTCATCGTCTACCTCTTCAAACTCTTCCTGAGTAGGTGCACCTTTAAGCTCTTCATCTGAAATCTGCTCGTAAGTTACATCTATAGCACCCAATTCACCACCTACAGAGTACGTTGACATCAACTCATTAAGCTCAGACTCTAAGTCGCCTATCGGTCTATCGGCAGCAGCTACTTCTACTTTAGTTGCAAATAACCCAATTTCAGACACTTTTCCTAGCATTTCAACCGCTTTTATCTGAAGTTTTGGATCTTCATTCTCGGCAAGTTCAAACAGTTTAAAAAGCACGTATTGACGCATCTTGTTTGTAGAATTTGCCAACGTGTAATCAAAACGCTTTAAAAGTTGGTCTAACGCTTTAGCCGCACCGGGTGTGGTAGGTGCAACAGGGGCATCAGGTTGTTCTAAAAATATATTTAGCGCTTCATTTTTTTCTGCATAAGTTACTTTAGGCTCTGGTGGAGGGGGCGGCTCTGGAAATCCCTGCTGCGTTAGAAAATCTTGGTTTAAAAACGCTTCTTTGGCAGAAAATCGCCGTTTTACTACCTCATCTGGGGCGAGCTGTTCGTATACAGGGGAAAATTCAAAAGTTTCGTCCTCATCAAATTCCCCGAAATCATCTATTTCGTCATTTATCTGCATATTCTTTCTTTGTTATAAACATACATGAGCGTCTAGCATACCTTACTTTGCAAAATTTTTGTGAAAAATTTTTTTGATAGGCGTTTATATAAGTGACGGGGGGTATTTCCTTGTATAGGGTGTGGGATTAGGAGTGATTTGGTAAAAGGTTAGGTGCAACTTAGGGTAAATTGAAAAAAGTGGTGGTGCGATGAGCGTATTAGTATGTATACGAGATAGTGGAATCCTACTTTTAAAAAATGGGGGGTGGGGTTCACCGCATACCATGCTGTCAAATCATTGTAAAATTCACTGAAAATAGCCTAAAAACGCTGTTTTTATACCTTATATATAGGACAAGGTGGTACGGTACCACCTGTGATTGAATAAGATATTACTTGACATTCTAATACGCTTGTTATAAACTGTAGTCCAGTTAAGCAATAACGCCTTAACTGAAGGGCAATGTTGCCCGCATATATTTATAGCGAGAATTATCATGTCAAATAAAGAAAGTGTTACCGTTAACGCGTCTGCAATCGTTTCTAGCATTGCTGAACTGTATTTAAAAATTAATGTTGCTGAAGGGCAGTTACACGAAATGATGCAAGCACGCCTTGCATATATTAAGACATTACAAAAAGCAGGCTTTAAAACTGTGCAATTAGGGCAAGCGAAGGCTAAAGCCCCCAAAGCGGGTGAATTAGCCTACACGTTGGCTAGTGAAATGGCAACCGCCGCTTTTAAAGCAAGCGGTAAAAGCTACACTGACGGGCAATTAGCCCAAGCAACAAAGGGTTTTATTAAGTGTTTGAAATTCTCTTTAGAACATGGCATATGGGTTAATAACCCAAGCCGTGACGGCGATAAGGCTTTAGAAACTGCTAAAGGTGGTACCGTACCACCTAAGAGCGAAAAGAAAAAAGAACGTGAAACTAAAACCGACAAAAAAGTAGACGTTACTAAACTTGCAGAACGCTTGAACGAGAAATTAACTTTAGCAGATACGCTTAAATTAATGGAATTGTTATGCGGTTCAATATCGCATAAGGACGCAACGTACAAAGTAACTAAAGCGTAGTAACCAATAGGACAGGTGGTACGGTACCACCTGTCCACCATAAAACATAATATAGGATAGAAAAATGAAACATTTTAAAATGAAATACAACGGCACAGACGTAGGTACATTTTCTGAGTATCAATTATTAAACGAGTTTGAGGATTATGAATGGAAATTCATAGAAATTGAACCCTACACCCCACCGCTGATTGAGAAGGCATGGCGTTATAAATACGCTATGCGGATGGAATACTTTATGCCAATGTATTCCAAGAACCTTTAACATTAAAGCCCTCGAAAGAGGGCTTTTTTTTGTCTGTTGTTTTTTAAAGGTGGTACCGTACCACCTATGATAACTGTTCCCTTGTGGACGGTGAGCAATCGTGGAGCAGATGGTGAGCTGGGAAGGTGGTACCGTACCACCTGCGATAACTGTTTCCGAAGGAGACGGTGAGCTGTCGTGGAGCTGGACAGGATTGATGTTACGGTTTACTTGGGATTTACTTCGTGATGGGATTGATGTTACGGTTTACTTGGTATGTAAAATCGATTTGTAATTGGCAGTTTTTGCAGTGCAATTAGCATAAATATTTTTTAAGCCCAGCAAATCCGCAGTGTGTGTTTATACTACTACTACTACTAACTATTATTATATATATATATATAAGAACTTATATATTGGGTTTTATAGGGATTTTAGCTCCCTGTCACACACGTTTGACAGAACTCAGTTTTTTGCTCTTTTTTGACCTCTTCCTTTTTCTCTTTTCCAAAATTACTTAATACTATCACGCAACTATGATATCATATCTACAGGTCGCGGATTTAGTGGGCGCAAAAAATTTTACTCCTATTAGGACATCAAAAAACGCCTATTACAAATCGATTTCTTATACCGTCACCTACAAATTGTAACACTTAAAAACACCACATGAGGATGCAAAAATGGACGAAAAACTAGCTTTACAAGAGGCAAATCGCCTTAATAGACTATACAGTGCCGAGTATAAAGCCTATTTGCGAGCATTACAGGGTAAGCAAACTAGACTAGAAAAGCGCAAAGCGAACAAACTTGCACGAGAAGTAGCACACAAAGATAAGACTAATGCAGTATTCGATAGGCTTTATGCAATGACTCACTACACCTATATAGTGGAAGGTAAGAAGACGGTTAAGGAATTGAACGTACTTAAACCACGTGTAAAGAAAATACTTACAAAGGTGGTACGGTACCACCTTGATACCCCAAAAGAACCACGCCCAGTGCTAACACAGGCGATGGTACAGACTAAGTTCTTCTATGACTCTACGACAGGCGAGATAACACATAACGAAGGACGGTATGCAGATAAGAGCGCAGTGCAGATGCCGCCGCCACCAAAGATGCCATACAAGCAGAACCTTGAGCTAAATAGGCTACCACTAAGAGCTAAAGGCAAACTACCAGTCCACACTGGGTTTGCATCCTACACGACAGATGCCTATGCGCTACTTGATGATGAGGTAAGACTGCAATGCATAAGACGCTACTACCTAGAGCGTAACCCAGACCTCACTGCAACTAATGCAACAGTACGCAAAACATATTATATAAGGGCAATCCCACGCACACCGCGCGTGTACATAAACAAGAACTCATACCTTCCGCAAGCAATAGCCTATTTATATATGGGTGCAGGTGGTCGCTTTGATTACAGTAAGGGGTTAGACAGCATACAGCGTGTAGCGCAGGAAGTAACGTGCGAACCGTACGGTACACGGCATATCAACCCAAAGACAAACAAGCCCTGTGCATACCCATGCAGGGATGGCAACCCACTAAACTATGCATGGGATAACATAAAGCCCGAGCCACTGAATATGGCAGTATTAACACGCGCTCCAGATGCACCACGCAAGCCCATAAACAGAGGTGATGCTCATCTACCAGATACATACAAGCGGCGGATGACGTACAGCACAGAGCGCAACGTGCGTGTAGAGAACGGCACATATACAGTACACAGCATGGGGAGAGGGAATAAAACCACAGTGTGTGATACATGGGAAGATGCAGTGACTGTATTTAATGCACAGCTCAAACGGATTAAAGGCGTGAAGTCGAGATTACCCAATGGCATAACGATGGTAACAACTGAAATAAAAAAGCGATAACTGTTCCTAAAGAAGGGGAGCTACCTCAATCAAAACAACAACATACTGCCCCATAACGCTTGACTTAGGGGATAAAAGGGCGTATAATATGTACCAAGAGATGAGAAAAGCATCTCGGAAAACAAAGGTGGTACGGTACCACCTGCTAATAACAACTGGGGAACATCATGAACGACACATTCACATTTGAAGAGTTTAAAGACAGCATGACTGAAGAAGAGGTTAAAGGCTGGCACTATGAGGGTATTAGCATAGCTGAGCTGTATCATGAATACCTATTGTCACTAGACCCACCATGCAACTACCGCCCCGAGTGGGCGTACTAAAACAATGCATAAGCCCTATCTAGTAGTGGGTTAAAACACTAGAGGGTAGAGAGGCGGTTAAACTTATGATAGTTACTCGCGCTGTCGGCTCTACCACACCTTACAAATCAAGCACTTACGCTTGACATAGCCTAACAATAGGCGTATAATATGTACCAGATGTAGAGAGTCGTCCCCTTAAGGGACTGCAAATTGAATCGGAGGTGGTACGGTACCACCTTTCAAACTAGACCGAAACACAGAGGATACACACATGAACGCAGTACATTTAACAAACGGTAGTGGCAAACTTGCCAACATCATCAGCATTAACACACCAACCAGCACCAACCCATTCTGCCAGTCCATGCAGAAAACAGACAGCGTGTGTAAATCATGCTACGCACAGCGATACGAGAAGCTACGACCCAACATCGTTACAGCGTTCGAGCGTAACTTATTCTTATCCGAGCGTGAGTTACTACCATTAGAAATACCAGCTATTAACGAACAAATAGCACGGTTCGCAAGTTATGGCGAACTCATTAACATGATGCACTTTATTAACTTACTGCGCATTGCCTTAGCTAACCCGCGAACCGTCTTCACACTGTGGACTAAGCGGTACAGAATTGTACAACGTGTGCTTAAGCACATGGATAAACCAGACAATTTAATCCTTATCTATAGCAGTCCTGTAGTAGGTAAGGTGAGCGCACTGCCTAAAGGCTTTGACAAAGTATTCACTGCGTTTGCTAAGGGGTCTGACACCACTGACATTAACTGTCACGGTGCTTGCAACGACTGCAGACTGTGCTACTCACACAACAACACAACACTCATCAACGAAATTATTAAGTAAGGTGGTACGGTACCACCTTCAACAGGAGAACATCATGACATTATCAGCATCAGCTATGCTTTGCACACTTAACATCTCAATCTGGACAGCGCGTAAGCTCGACAAGAAAGTATCTCAAGATGTAGATACGGCTAACTCAACGCTTACTAAAGCAGGTAACTATCACAAGAACCTGCTGGCAGGTGACGACTCACTTGCCAAGATACAGAAGATAGCCGGTGAGGCTCGGCTATACCACTCACGGTACACATCGCCGTGGAATGATAACGGTCAGCGTCTGCTGACCACCGCTTACTTCCTCGAATACAAGCGGGCTATGGGGGACTACGAAAAAAAGTTTTGGGATGAGGTTGATGCGTTCCTCCCTCAGTACGGACTTAAGATATCAGCGGCGGCGTTTCAACTAGGTAAGCTATTCGATAGGGATGAGTACCCAGATGAGGACAAAGTCCGTAGTAAGTTTAGCTTTAGCATAGGGTTCTCTCCTGTGCCAGAGTCTGGTGACTTTAGGGTAGACATTCAGTCAGAGGAGGTAGCTGAGCTACGCCGTCAGTACGATGAGATGTATGAGTACAACATCGCTAAGGTTAACCGCGATGCATGGGATAGGCTGTATGACAGCCTCACTCAACTGAGCTTTGGCTTGCGCACTGAGGCAGATGGTAAGAAGGGTAAGATATATGACTCGGTTTACTCGTCAGCATCAGAGCTGTGTGAACTACTACGTCATCTCAACATCAGTAACGATACCCAACTAGAAGAGATGCGTCAGCGGTTAGAGGATACGATACTAGGTATCGATACAAAAGATATTAAACAGAGCGACTTCATGCGCTCACAAATTAAACAAGAAGTCGATGCTATGCTCGACAAGTGGAACGACTAGGAGACAGAGATGGAAGAGCTAGACAAAATGTGTAGAGAGTTATTGGACTATTGTACCGATATGCACTGGTGTGATGAGGACATGGCTGTAATATTTGAACGATTCTTAGAAGAATATAAACAAGGAGAACCAAAATGAAAGACTTATTTGATGTAGTACTAGGCAGTACCTTATGTGCGGCATTCGTGTTTGCATTCGTAGCCTTCATGACAATCATTGCGGGGTAGATATGGGATACCGTAGCACAGTGGCATTCATAATATCATTCAAGACAAAAGAAGAACTCGACAATTACCTAGCACCACGTCTGCTAGATGAGAACCTTAAGAACGACAGAGATAACTTTGAGCGTATATCTTGGGATGATGCATCAGCACTCTACTACACTGAGGATGTTAAATGGTATGACGATTTCCCCGATGTGATAGCACTTACTAAGCTGTACAAAGATACTATTGAGGCAGGAGGTGCGTATCGGTTCATCCGAGTAGGTGAAGAGGACAAAGATATCGAGGAAGAGTACGCAGAGTCCGATACAACAGAACCATTCTGGGATGACTTCTATCCAGTAACATCAATACAAATGCCATCAACTTACAAACTAACATTCGGAGAAGAACAATGAAACCATATAGCTCAATCACAATGCAGAACGCAATCGATTTAATTAACGCAATCGGCGACACAACCACAGTCTTGGTACAAGGCGAGATGGGTATCGGCAAGTCATCCATACTCAAGGCTCTACAAAAGCAACACCCCGACCACATCACCTGCTATGTGGACATTACAACTAAGGATGTCGGTGACTTCCTAGTACCACAAGTGCGTCAGCTAGACGGTACGTCTGTCTGCTCATTCATACCCAACGAAGAGTTCGGGTTTCACTTACGTAAGCCTGTGATTATTATGCTCGATGAGATTGGCAAGGCTAGTAAGTCTGTGATGAATGCGTGTCTTAGACTCATGCTCGAGCGTAAGCTCGGCACACATAGTTTGCCAGAGGGTAGCATCGTGTTCGCTACCACTAACCTATCAGCAGAGGGTATCGGTGATAATCTCCCACCTCATGCACGCAACAGAGTAGACGTGGTTAAGGTACGCAAACCAACCAGTGAAGAGTGGCGTCTTGGCTTTGCTATGAGTGCAGGTGTTGACCCAGTCGTTATTGCGACAGCTAACGAGTACCCAGCGATGTTCGCATCGTTCGAGGACTACGAGAAACCAACTCAAAATGAGTACATCTACGACCCCCGCGTTCCACGCCCTGCGTTCGTTACACCACGCAGTATGGAAGCGGCAAGTAATATCCTCAAGCGTTGCCGTCACCTACCCGAAGACGTGCTATACCATGCGCTTATTGGTGTGATTGGTGAGCGAGCTACGATGGACATGATGAACATCCTCAAGTTAGATAACACGATGCCTGCATGGCGTGAGATTGTAAACACGCCCACTACTACGGTAGTACCAGACAACGGCGCATCAGTCTGCTTGATTGTATCTAAGGCATTACATAACGTAGAGGTAGATACGTTCGACTCTTGGATGACGTACTTAAGTCGTATGACCAGAGAAGCGCAGGCTATGTTCGCTATGTCTATCATGAGTGGTAAGTCACCTAAAAGAGATATAGCTGTACGCAACAAATTATTCACCTCATGGTGTGTAACTAACGGTTATTTATTCTAGGAGAGCAACATGAAAGCAGAAGACCGCATACTCAAGGCGCACATCGCTTTGATGCAAGACAAACGTACCCTCGCCTACTCTGGCATTATTATGGTAGGTAAGACAGTTATTAGGGATGACATAGCAACAGCGGCTACCAATGGGCGTGATGTATTTTATGGGCGTGAGTTCGTAGATGGTTTGACCGATGCTGAGATACGCGGTCTTGTGTTGCATGAAGCCAAGCATAAACTCTATCAGCATTTGTTTATATGGCAGAAAATATTTGAGGAGGATGCCGAGCTTGCGGGTATAGCCTGCGACTTTGTGATTAATTTAGAAATACTAGACATTGATAGAGGGGGTAGCTTCATTAAGTTGCCCGAGTGTGGGTGTATCGATGAGCAGTATCGTGGTATGAATACCGCAGAGGTATTCGCTAAGCTCAAAGAACAGTACGGTGATAAGCAAAGTCGTACCAGTAAGGGGGGAGGTAAACTACCTCAAGAATTAGATGAGCATCAGTGGCAAGATGCCGCCTCGCTGTCGCCCGAAGAGAGGGAACAGTTATCTAAGGAGATTGATAGCGCAGTACGCACTGGCGCACTTTTAGCTGGCAAACAAGGCGGTGACGTAGACCGTAGCTTCGAGACTATCATGGCATCAAGAGTAGATTGGCGTGAGCAACTCCGTGAGTTTGTGTCAACAACGTGCGCTGGCAAAGGTGACAGTACATGGGCAAAACCAAGCAGACGGTGGCTATCACAAGATATTTATATGCCCAGTCAAATCAGTGAAACAGTAGGCTCTATGTGCGTGGCGATTGATACATCGGGTTCTATTGATGACGAGGCGATTACCAAAGCCTTGAGTGAGGTGGTGGCTATATGTGATAATACAACTCCCGAGAAGGTTGACCTTCTTTACTGGGATACGCAAGTCGCATCTCATGAACAATACCGCGAGGATAACTACGCTGGCTTGGTTAGCTCTACTAAACCTGCTGGCGGTGGTGGTACAGACGTAGGCTGTGTGATGCAGTATATAGATGACAACAAACTCAAACCAGAGTGTACGATTATTATTACTGACGGTTACACAGACTTTCCAAAAGACCATCCGACATACCCTGTGATATGGGTTATCGTAGGCGGTAATAACGTAGTGCCACCATTTGGTAGTGTGATTCGCTTGGAGGAGTGATGATAGCGTTTAGATTTATAGGTGCAGAAAAACGTAGGTGTCTTGTAAGAGGGGTTAACACCTACCATAATCTATTTAGAAGCGACAGACTAAATACCGAGAGACCTTCTGACTTCCCAACAGATAGTCCTATAGAAATGGACTTTGACGAGCTTCCAGATATTATCCGCGCTCGTGTAACTATGCTTACTTTGGCAGAGAATGACGAGCATATAGAAGGCGTGGGGCTTAACGGGGTAAAGAGTCCTGCTGTGCATAACTTTATGTATATCTATGAGGAGGAATGATTGACGTTATTAGTAGACTTAGGTAAGAGAACTGCTGTACCATTAGACGATGCTCTCCCTACTCGGGAGATGAAAGAGATAAGTTTTGAGGAGGTTAACGAGTTAACCCCACCTGTGCCAGATAGGATAGCCTTATTGCAAGTTGCGCCTGTCGGTGAGGTTGTGCCAGACATTGGGCAGAATAGGGGTGATGGTGTGTTCTTAGTATGTGAAATGTAAAAAAACAAGGGTGTCACTAGAGGTATGACACCCTTATCAAGGTAGGAGTAACACATGAAACACAAAAGACTCACAGGAGAGATTTGTGTGACTACTCTAACATAGTTAATTTAAGTTGCAAGAGGTAAAGACATGATTAGGATTGTAGAGATTCGCAGTGATGCGCCTAATGTTGTAGAGGATGTTGTAAATAGGCTTAGTAGTAAGGGGCTTTATATGCAGTTTATAGATAGGCTAACGCTCAAGGTGTGGAACGGCGACCCCAACTGCTGGGTGCATATGATATGGTTTGGCTCACTCACTGGGCAGACTAAAACGGTAGTAGTAAATAGAATTATTAAGGAGTTATGTGATGGCAAAGACGCCTGAAGGTGAGATTAAAGACCAAGTACGCAAAGTGCTTGATGAGATGGGTGCGTATTACTTCTTCCCTGCGGCTAACGGATATGGTCGCACTGGTATACCCGATGTGATTGCCTGTGTTGGTGGGCATTTTGTAGGTATAGAGTGTAAGGCAGGTAGTAAACAACCCACAGCCCTGCAACAGCGTGAGCTTGATAATATCGAGAAGGCAGAGGGTACAGGTATCCTCATTAACGCCGACAACATCGACATTTTAAAAGATATTTTGGAGAACAGACAAGATGTATATGGCAGATAGTGACGCAAGCTGGGATGCAGACTATGACCCAGACGATTACCCCACAGCACGCAGACCAAACCACTGGTTGAGTAGAGAGCAAGTGCAGAACTTAATAGAAGAAACTAATTTAAAACAATACTTGGAGAAACAAAATGGAAAAAATAATTAATTTTTTACAATGGTTAGATACATCTAACGTAGCTTACCTTGTGATGATACTTCTATTCCTAATCCTTGCCGCTATGCAAAGTGCTACACAAACTGAAAACACAAGACTGCGTAAGATGCTACGCAAAGCCGTATTGGAGACAAAACGATGAATAACCACGACAAGTACATTGATGTAGTAAACAAATTATTAAAAGATGCATTAGGTAATTCAGAGAGTATGGCTGAGCTGGCGATCGTTCTACACAAAGGCATAGCCGCACTAATTATGAATATAAAAGACGAGCATCAAGAGGATATGCTAATAGAGGTAGAGCCAATGGTTAGGTCGTACCTTGAAGAGATAAAAAAACATCACACAACTACAACAGCAGTATTTAAAGCATAGGAGAACAACATGAGCGCAATATTAGTTTTAACACTTTCATTCCTTACAACAGAAACTACAATCGACAAAAAAGGTAAGACCACGCAAGTGGAACGCATTGCCTACACTACAACTACTATACCGTATGACAACATGACGGCTTGTGCTAACGCTAAGGAGGAGTGGAACTTTGCAGTAGGAGCGTATCAAATGAGTAAACGTCCAACCCGCATCATCACTGCGGTATGCAATGACAGTTCAACGGGGACAGTGCAATGAGCTTACTAACACTAGACCAAATCCGAGAAATAGGTAACTTCCCTGAGATAGATATGTATTCCAGAATACCATTCAAAGAGAGACTGATGAGATGGAACGAAGCGCAATCACCTTATATATCTGAGCTAGGACAGAACCTACCAGAAAACGTGCAAAGTCCTAATGTTATGGGAGGCGATGATGGCTCAAGTAAACCCAATGCAGTGATGGTTGCGTATAACACATACCAAGAACGTGAACGTCAAGAATGGGCAAGACTATTAGGAGGAAGCTAATGAAAACTATGACGCTTAAAGAATACTGTGAGTTGCATAAGATAGCGAAGAACACGTTGCTGTTTCATTTGGAGAAGCTAAACTTCCCACCGTGTGGGTCAGTACAAGTGAGCAGGCGTAGACCAAGTTATGTGTGGAGTATAGACAACTTAAACATGGCTAAAGATAGAATTAAACACAGGATGGTATCACTATGAAAGATGACGCATTAGTATTGATTGCAGTAGCTACATTTGTAGGTGGCATAATAGTAGGTACGTTAGCAGGGTTTGGGTATCACAGACACCACCACGAAATCATCAAGACCAACATAGGAGAATTTATTTTGAGAGAGGGCAAGCTATACGGTGTGTACGAGTTAAGCAGGGATAATCAAGGCAACATGGTGGTGAGATGAAATATAGCGTATACTATGGACTTAATAAATTACTACTAAGGAGATGTTATGGAGATAGGCGATAAGTATAATAGATTTACAGTGTTAGATATATCTGGACGTACCGGTGGAAGACTTTGGGTTAGGTGCGATTGTGGAGTAGAAAAATCTATACTTAGGAGTCATGTACTAAGCGGTAATAGTAAGTCATGCGGATGTCTTAGGAAAGAGAATTATAAAAGTATGGCTTATAAACACGGTGCAGTTTCTCATATAGACGGTAAAAGGGTAGCTACTCCAGAGTATAGGGCGTGGCAAGCTATGAGAAACAGATGTTTAAATGTGCGTAGTAAAGATTATAAATACTATGGTGGTAGGGGCATACATATACATCCTGCATGGGGAGACTTCAATATATTTTTTTCTGATATGGGGGCAAGACCTTCACTAAACTACACATTAGAACGGGTGGATAGTAATGGTAATTATGAGCCAAGTAATTGTATTTGGGCTACCCGAAAAACCCAAGCTAGAAATAGGTCGTATGCAAAAACAAAAAGCTGGGAATTAGCACAACAACTAGGAGTTAAACAAATGACAGCACACCATTATATATGGCGAGTTAGGGCAATGGACAGAGGGGTAGAACATACACCTCTATCTAAAGATATAGAACTTAAAGTGAGAGCGTTCTTAAAAAACGTAGATAAATCATGGCTTTAGTAGTAATCGATTTCGAAACTTTCTATGACAAGACCTATAGCTTATCTAAGATGACCACTGAAGAGTATGTGAACGGTGATGAGTTTGAGGTGATTGGCGTAGGTATTAAGGTAGACGATAAGCCTACTATCTTTTACACAGGCACTAAGGAGGAACTCAAGGCGTACCTAGACTTATATGATATACCCAATCAAATCCTGCTGTGTCATAACACATTCTTTGATGCAACGATTCTGTCTGAGTATTTTGGTATCACTGCTAAGAAGTATCTCGACACGCTGTCGATGGCTCGTGCAATACATGGTATCTCAGTAGGCGGCAGTCTAGCTAAATTAGTAGAGCATTATGAACTAGGAGCTAAGGGCACAGAGGTAGTAAACGCACTGGGCAAACATCTCAAAGACTTTACTGAGGAAGAACTTGCAAGATACGGTGAATACTGTGTGAACGATGTGGAGGTTACGCATAAACTATTCCATGCACTGATGCCGCACTTTAATACACAGGAGCTATCACTAATTGATATCACTATTAAGATGGCAACGAACCCTACACTGACTATTGATTTGCCCATGCTGGAGTCTTATCTGCATGAAGTACGCACAAAGAAAGAAGACTTACTGAGTCGAGTGATTGCCGATAAGAAAGAGCTGATGAGTAACCCTAAGTTCGCGGCACTGCTTGAGCAGTATGGTGTAGAACCTCCAATGAAAGTATCACCTACCACAGGGAAACTAACGTATGCATTTGCAAAGACTGATGACGGACTCAAAGACTTACTTGAGCACGAGAACCCCGATGTGCAAGCACTGGTTGCAACACGGCTGGGTGTTAAAAGTACAATCGAAGAAACCCGAACTGAACGCTTTATTGGAATCGCTAAGCGAACTAATTACCTACCCATACCACTGAACTATTATGGCGCGGCGACAGGTAGATGGTCAGCAGGGGGCGGACAGAAAGTAAACTTCCAGAACCTGCCTAGAGAAAGCACACTTAAGAAAGCTATCGTTGCACCTGATGGCATGGTCGTAGTAGGGGCTGACTTATCTAACATTGAACTTCGTGTTGGTCTTTGGGTATGTAATGAGATGGAGGCTCTCAAGTCACTTGGCGATGGTCGGGATTTGTATAAAGAGTTTGCATCCCTTGCGTTTAACGTGGACTACGATGAGGTAACAAAGGCACAGCGTTTTATTGGTAAAACTTGTCTTGCCGAGGGAACTCCTGTACTATGTGAATCGGGGTGGAAACCTATAGAAAAAGTTTCCATAAATGATAGGGTATGGGATGGGGAGGAATGGGTATGCCACCTAGGATTAGTTACGAACGGTTTGAAAGAAACGCTAGAGATTTGCGGGATTTGGTTAACTCCAGATCACCTAGTGTGGTCAGGACAGAAGTGGGTACGAGCAGATCAGGTGGGTTCAACAGAGTGCGACCTATCCCAAGTATTGGATGCAGGGTCGGAAAAATTACCGTTACAGGGTACGTGTTGGGGGCAAGAGGGGGGCTCAAAGCCCTCATTGTTAAATGTGATTGTGGGTTTCCTGAATACACGTTGGACCGGCATAACTTCAAAGAGTTTAAGACTACTAGATGCTTTAAGTGCGCTCGTAAAGCAGGGGCTACAAAAAGATACTGGAACTACATTAGTAGTATGCCGGACGATGACCATAGGGCTAGGCTACTTAATAGGCTATGTGCAGCAATTACTAGATGTCATACACCCTCTAGTCTGTCGTACAAATCGTATGGGGCGAGAGGAATTACTGTATGTGATGAGTGGCGTAATGACAAAGGGGAATTCCTTAAATATGTACAGACCTTGGAAGGATGGGACATCCCAGAGTACGATATGGACAGGAGAGACAACAATAGAGGGTACGAACCGGGGAATATTAGGTTCATCTCAAGGAGCGACAATAACAGAAACAAACGGAGGGTCAATGACCTCGAAGATGAGGTTACCCGTCTACGACTTGAACTCAGTAGGTACGAGAAATAGATTTACAGTACTTACAAATAGAGGTCCTATAATTGTCCATAACTGCCAGCTCGGGCTTATCTTTGGTGTAGGACATTCTAAACTCCAAAGCTCTATAAAATCACAGTCAGGTACTGACTTAGGTGAGATGGAAGCCAAACGTATTGTAGACCTCTATCGACAGACATACACAGGGGTGACAGCGTTTTGGAAAACGTGTAGTAAAGCCATTGACGCAATCGCTAACGATGAGGAGTTTAGTTTTGGCAGAAACGATTTGTATATGGTGGATGGTAAGCGTGGTGTGAAGCTCCCGTCTGGTCTGCATATGCAGTACCCTCAGCTTGAGAATGTAATAGACCAAGAGTCGGGGGAGAAGGGATACAAGTACAAACTGCGCAACGGTTATGATAGACTTTATGGCGGTAAGTTAACAAACAATCTGGTGCAAGGTACGGCACGATGCATCATGTCAGAAGCTATGGTTCGCATAGCTAAGAGGTATCAAATAGCATTGTCTATTCATGACGCGCTATACATTGTTGTGCCAGAGAGTGAGGCGCAGGACGCCTTAGATTATTTAATTGAAGAGATGTGCAAACCCCCATTGTGGATGCCCGACATACCACTAGCGGCTGAGGGTGGATGGGGTAGAAGCATAGCTGACTGTTAGGAGAATGAGATGAAACTAAAACCACTAAATTCGTATCAAGAATGGATGTGTAGGAAATACAGAAAGTGTAAGATTGATGCTCATATAAAACAATACTGCCGAATAACAAGACCTACTCGGATAACACAAATTATACAAAGGGTATTCTAATGCTAGATGAATATGATGAATGGGGTGACGACACCGAACTGTTATATGAAGCATATCAACGACAAGCTCAAAAACTAGCTGAACAAGTAAAAGAGATGCTTGAGGTTATAAAAGAAGTTAGGGATTGGCACGATGTAGACGGTACGTTAAGTGGTGAGCTTGAGATTATGAATAAAGTGTATGACCTACTAAAGAAGTATGAGGGAGAATGAGATGACTAAGCAAGAGATGTACAAACGCCTCGAGATGGCGCAACAAAACAAGAAAGAACTTAAGAAAGTAAAATTAAAACTGCTCGCAGAGATACAGCAACTCAAGCTGATGCTTAGGGCAATGGAAGAACAGGAGGTACTTGATGGCTGAGATGACGTATTGGGCGGTGATTACATTCACCGTAATCTGCTTTGCAGTAGAGTTTAGTATAAAGGATGACGATGATGACCTTAGATGACGCGGTGTGTATTGGACTGTATGTTGGGGTATTAGTTTTAATGATGAGATTGTTATGGACAAAGTTAAGAAAGTAGAAGCAGTAACGCCTGTGGCAAAGGTTGAGCCATGTGAGCATTCGCACTGGCAAGTGTACCAAAGTTTAGGGTATCGGATATGTGACAACCCTAAGTGCAAAGAGAAGAGACCTATTTTTAACGTGATAAAACATCAGAGGTAAGTATGAGCGGTGAGAACATAGAGTACAAAGAGCGCATAGCGCAAACACGTTTGTTTATAGAGACTTGCGTTGCTAACTATCCTTGGAAAACTGATAAAACAGCTGAGAAGTTTATAGAGGGGATGATGTTTGCAACAGATTTGATTGAAAACAAACCACGTCAAACTATACGGATGATGCAAAATGACACACAAGATTGAACAAAAGATTACAGGATACAAAGTAGTAGACAAGGATTCCTTGACAACTGAAACGCCTGTAGATGTAGAAAAGATGCACGAACTATTGCCCAGACCAGAGTATTTGCAAGGGACGACATATAAGATTAAAACACCTCAGAGCGAGCACGCTCTGTATATCACCATCAATGACATGGTGCTGAATGGCGATGAGCGTCACCCTTACGAGATGTTTATCAACTCTAAGAACATGGAACACTTTCAATGGGTACTCGCATTGACTCGATTAGTATCTGCTGTATGGCGCAAGGGTGGTGACTCTACTTTCCTTGTTGATGAGTTGAAGAATGTGTTCGACCCGAAGGGTGGGTATTATAAACGCGGTGGTGTGTATATGCCATCGCTCGTAGCTGAGATAGGAACAGTTATCGAGCAACATCTAAAAAGCATTGGTGTGATTAAGACCGTAATAGATGAGTATCAACAAGCTTATATTCAAGAAAAACGTGCGGAAGTAATGGGTAGTGAAGAATCTGGCTATCCTGCTCACGCGACACTATGTAGCAAGTGCAATACCAAGGCAGTGATACTTATGGATAATTGCCAGACGTGCCTTTCATGTTCTGAATCTAAATGTGGTTGAGTTATGAGTATTCAATACAAGCACACAAAAACTGGTAATGTTTACTTATTTAAAACTGCGTGTCATATAAAAATTGGCAATAAGTGGGTTGATGGTATTGCTTATGTTAATGAAAACAAACATCGTGAAATGTATGTTAGAACTAAAGATGATTTTTTTAATTCTTTTGAGGAAATTATTGATGAGGTGGAGTTATGAGCAAAGAACAAGCACTGCGCATACTTAAACTCTTGTCAGGTTTAGAGATGTATGTCTTTATGCAAAAAGATGTACCCGACCATCATACCGATGAGCTGATTAAGGTTATTGGTGACTTAACTGACTATGTACTAGGTGAAACAAAATGAATGATAACTCATATCTGTTTGCTTTTGGCGCATTAGCATTGGTTTTTACGCTTATGTTTGTAGGAATCATGTACGAAAAAGAAGTGACAGTAGACTGCATTAAATCGTCATCGAAACAATGCTATACCGTAGATGAAATTTATAAATTATGCACAGGAATTACAAAATGAAAATAGAAATTAAGAAACTAACTAAGAATGTAGTCATCCCTGCCTATGAAACCACAGGTAGTGCGGCAGTAGACTTAAGAGCTAACATCACGAAACCTATTAAGTTGGACTTAGGTGAAGTAGCAATGATACCGACAGGTATTGCAATCAATATCCATGATGTGGAAGCGGCGGCTCTTATTATGCCACGCAGTGGGCTTGGACATAACTACGGTATTAAGCTGGGTAACAGCGTTGGTTTAATTGATAGTGATTATCAAGGTGAGCTTAAAGTATCTATTAAGAACACAGGCAACGGGCTGTATAAAATCTCACCGCAGGACAGGATTGCACAGATGATGTTTGTGCCAGTGATACGAGCGGAGTTTGTAGAAGTAGACGAGTTCAGTAGCATTACTGAGCGTGGTGAAGGTGGTTTTGGGAGTACAGGAAATGATTAGTCCAACAGCTTATATTTTAATCAGCACTATTTTAGCGCAAGGTAAAGTTACTCAAATCACAACATCATTTGCAGACAAGCCAAGTTGTGAGAGCGCGGCAGTACGACAAGACTTTATACTAAAGTCTTTAGATATGAGTATGACAAGATGGAACTTAACCTGTCATCCGTACTCACTCACTGAGGAAAAGAAATGAAAGTTAGAGTAGATACGGATGACTTGTACCCTCTATATGAGTTATGTGATGGGTGCGGTAAAGAAGTCGAAATAAGCGATGAGTTGTATAAAGAAATTAAAATAGTAATGGATGCATTCTGGGATATGCAATCCGTATTAGAGGGGTTATACCGCAGTAAACCTAGTGAAAAATCACCTTATACTTTTTGTAACATAACTGACTATGAAGAGGATGGGGTAGACGATAGAGGGCTACTAAAGTTTAAACTAAAAGAAAGATACACTTTCTCATGGGAGGATAAACTATGAAAGTAACACTAGTTCAACACACACCAAACCCAGAAGAACATATTGGTCTACTTGCAGGTATCTGCTACGGTAAGACAGGTGAGCAATCACCAGAGCAGTGCATTAAAAGAGCAACGCACTGCGTAACTAAAGGGCATCTATCAACACTACGTTTTGCTCACGCTACGTTCTTGGTTGAGGATATTAGTCGTATCTGTTCACACCAGTTTGTTCGCAGTAAGCATTTGGATTTCTTGCAACGTAGTCAGCGGTATTGTAATGATGAACACATGAAAATGATTATTCCAAATAGTGTAGATGATATTTATGGTGAACAAGCAAGAGCTTATGTAACCGCTGCCGTTAATTTATATGACGACTTAATTGAACTAGGAATTAAAAAAGAGGATGCAAGATTCTTTTTACCGCAGGGGATAGGTACAGAATTACTGGTAGTAGGTAACTTCCAAGCGTGGTATGACTTTATTAAACTGCGTAGTGGTAAAGAGGTGCAATGGGAGATACGCGCAGTAGCACATGAGATTAACCGTCAGCTTCATAGTATTGCGCCTAACATCTTTGTGGAGCTAGATGATGAATAGATTGTGTGAAGTATGTAATTTAATTAAGGAAGAAAAGTCCTTTAAAGAAAGTAGTACAATATGTAAGAGGTGTGCGGTTGTAGCAGGTGTACATGAACACTTGCAAAGAAGGAAACGTAAAGATTTAAGCTCACTAGATAACAAGATGTGCACAGAGTTTATACGAAATCAAATACTAAAACCTACAGGTTGGGAGATGACATTATGAAAGACAAACCCAAAACAATCTATGATGCATACACACAAGGACAACTCTATATGGGCGACTCAGTACATGAAGCAAAACCAGATATGGTTAACGAGCCTTCGCATTACAAAAATGGTAAAATAGAATGTATTGATGCAATGGAAGCGATGCTTTCTCCCGAAGAGTTCGTAGGGTATTTGAGAGGTAATGTGTTTAAGTATCTATGGCGATACCAACACAAAGGTAAAGCACACGAAGATTTGCAGAAAGCGCAATGGTACTTAGCTCGATTAGTATTTGTTCACAACCCAAAATAATTATGGCAATAGAAGAAGGAAACACAGACCTCGCATCACTGCATGAGGAGATGATGCGAGACAAGGCTATAGCACTTATATGTAGAAAAGCCTCAAAGATAGATACAACTAACCCTACGGGGCTGTGTTGGACGTGTGCAGAATTTATAGGATACAAGAGGAGATGGTGTGACAAAGATTGCGCTGATATATTTGAAGCCCAAAATAAGAAAAATAGGTAGTTTCTGGGTCTGCTACACAGAGTGGGATTCTATAACGTGTACAGGCTCATCGCCTGAGAAGGCTTACTTAAAATGGATAAGCAAAAATGAACGTCCCGAGTTTTACTTATAGCTCACTGAGCAGGTTTATCACTTGCCCAAAGCAGTACGAAGCACATCATGTTTTAAAGTACATACCCTTTGCAGATACATCAGCTACGCTATATGGGAAAGACCTACATCTTGCGGCTGAGAACTACATAGGTAAAGGCGAAGAACTACCCGAGCGGTTTATATTTGTTAAGAAGTTCCTTGATACTATCAACAGTATCAAAGGTAGAAAGCTCTGTGAATACAAACTTGCGGTGGCAAAGACAGATACTGGGTATGCGTATTGTGATTATGAAGCACCAGAGAGATACTGGCGTGGCATTGCAGACCTTGTCATCGTAGACGCAGATAGTAAGAAAGCGTATATTGTGGATTATAAAACAGGTAAGTCAGCAAAGTATGCAGACACTAAGCAACTAGCTCTACTAGCGGCGGCGGTGTTTCTAGAGTTCCCGTATATTGAGACTATCAAAGGGATGTTACTCTTCGTAGTAGCTAACGAGATGGTTAAAGAAGAATATACATACGAGAATAGATTAGATATTTTTGGTAAACTAGCGCCTGTATTAGCGCAACGGTCAGTAGCCTACGAGACGGGAGTGTTTAACCCTATCCCTAACGGACTATGTAAAAAGTGGTGTCAAGCTACCCGTTGCATTCATAATGGTAACTACAAGGAGGGCTAATGCCTTACAAGAATAAAGCAGACCGCAATGTTAAGCGGGAGTATGAGTTAGAGAAGCTTCGCCCTGGGGCGCATGAAGCTCGCATGGAAAGACAACGTGCTCGCCGTGCATTTGATAAAGCGGGTATTGACCGTGATGGCAAAGACATCGACCATATTAAAGGTGTTAAGGCTGGGAATGGTAAAGACAACCTACGTCTTAGAGCACCAGAAGTGAACCGTTCGTTTCAACGCAACAGTGACCATACTATGAAGAAGAACGAACCACCAAAGAAAGCTAAGCCAAAAAAGAAGTAGTATGAAAATATCCGTAAAGTCAGTGCAAGTCATCGCAATGGAGTCTGGTTTACCTGAGAGCGTGGTAGAGCGTCATATAGACGCTCTATGTACTATGTCTCTTAGAACACGAATTAGCGAACGAAAAGTATGTTCAACTAAAATAAAAGGATGGTACTTTAGTAGGGAGAAAAATAAGCCTCAGCTATTTGAAGTATTAGAAGATAATTGATTCGCCCCCTTAAGGGGCTGACGGAGTGACAATGGAAATACAAGTGATTCAAGACAAGGTCTTGTCTATTAAGACCTCTACGCCCGATGCTATTACGGGCGTGATTACAAAAAGTAAAATTAAAGATATTGCTTTTGGTACGGCAGAAGTGTGGGTTAACTTTGGATTAGGTGAAGCGCATATACTAAACAATATAGGTATTAAGAATGTACCCTCACCTATTCGCACACAGTACACATGGACAGGGATGTATAAACCCTTTGACCATCAGCGAGTAACGTCAGAGTTTCTTACACTAAACCGTAGAGCTTTTTGCTTAAATGAAATGGGTACGGGTAAAACTAACTCTGTTATTTGGGCGGCTGACTATCTGATGAATCTTGGTGTGATACGCCGTATGCTTGTGGTCTGCCCTCTATCTATTATGGATGCGGCATGGCGCAAAGACTTATTTAAAACAGCCATGCATCGCTCAGTTGAGATTGCACATGGTAGTAGAGAGAAGCGTGCTCAGATTATTAAGGGCGGTGCAGAGATAGTAATTATCAACTTCGATGGCGTTGAGATAGTAGAGAAGGAGATTGCAGAAGGCGGGTTTGATTTGATTGTAGTAGATGAAGCTACGCATCTGAAGAATGTCGCAACACGCAGATGGAAGACGATGAACCGACTAGTCACTGCAGACACATGGCTTTGGATGTTAACGGGTACACCTGCGGCGCAGTCCCCAGTAGATGCGTACGGACTAATTAAACTAGTTAACCCTCAGCAAACACCCAGAGCGTTTAATGCGTTTCGAGATATGGTGCAGATACGCACATCACAGTTTACGTTTAAGAACCGTCCAGATGCACAGCAGATAGTTCACAGATTCATGCAACCTGCAATACGGTTTACCAAAGAAGAATGTTTAGACCTGCCAGAGCTAACGTATCAGACAAGAGATGTACCGCTGTCGCCACAACAAGAGAAGTATTACAAACTCCTCAAGAAAGAGATGCTCATGCAGGCGGCAGGTGAAGAGATTACTGCGGCTAATGCGGCAGTTGCTTTGAACAAACTATTACAGCTTTCATCTGGGGCGGTGTATAGCGATACTGGGGAAGTGATTGAGTTTGATGTTAAGTCTCGTGCGGCAGAGTTACTAAGTATAGTAGAAGAGACATCACATAAGACAATTGTGTTCGTGCAGTTCAAGCACACCATAGAGATAGTAGAGAAGATACTCTTAGATGTGGGTTACAGTGTAGGCGTTATTCACGGCGGCATTAATGCAAACAAACGCTCTGAGTTATTCAATGCATTTCAGACTTCGCCTAACCCACAGATTCTGGTTATTCAACCGCAAGCGGCGGCGCATGGAGTAACTTTGCACGCGGCAAACACAATCGTCTGGTGGGGCGTAACGCTTTCACTCGAAACATATAAGCAAGCCAATGCACGTATCCATCGTGCAGGACAAGTGAATAGATGTAGCGTGGTGCATCTTGTAGGCTCACCCGTAGAGAAGAAAATCTTAAACGTATTAGAGGATAAAGGTGAAGCTCAGACTAAGTTATTAGATTTATATAAAGATGTTATTAGTTGACATGGGACGGTAGGTACTGTATAATATAATCTCCTTCAAAAAGATATGGGGAAACACATGAGTACATTAAATGTAGAACAACTTGTCAAAGCATATATTAAGATGCGAGACGCTAGGCAACAACTACAACGGGAGTTTGATGAGGCAGACGATAGAATTAAACAGCAACAAGAAGCAGTACAACAAGCTCTACTTGAGCTTTGCAAAGAGACGGGGACAGACGGACTTAAGACCTCAGCAGGCACAGTAACACGGACGATTAAAACACGATACTGGACAAGCGATTGGAACAGTATGAAAAACTTTATTAAGGAACATGACGCGTTTGAACTTATGGAGCAACGAGTGCACCAGACGAACATGAAATCCTTTTTAGAAGAGAACCCAAACCTCATGCCTCCAGGCATGAATATTGATAGCAAATATGCCATAACCGTAAGAAGGAAATAATATGGAACCGCAAGAAGATGAAGACGTCTATTTGACAACTGACCAAGTTATGAAGATACTAGGCCTCTCCCGGCAGTCTATCTCTAGATTAAGGCTCACTGGTGTGCTGACTACTTATCGTCAAGGCACAAAGTATCTATCCAGTGCAAAAGAAGTCGAAGACTTGGTAACACAAAGAACCACAATAGTTAAAATCAATCACACACAAGAGGGTAATACCAATGGCTAACGAAATGAGCTTATTCACAACAGGCGCGGCAGTTCCAGCACACTTTGCAAAGAGAGAACTTAGTGCAACAACTAAAGCCCTTATGGGCGGTGCATCCGATGCTCGCCGCATATCTGTAAAAGGAGGTATCTTTCGTTTACTCGTAGGGGGTAATGAGGTTGCTAAGAATGAAGACCGTGCAATGAACATCATCATTGCGGCGGCGGCTCCTAATACATCACGTCAATATTATGCAGGTACTTATCAAGAGGGCGTAGTAGCCGCACCCGACTGCTGGAGTTCAGACGGAGAAGTACCTAACGTGGCTGTTAAAGAACCTAAACACACAAACTGCAAAACGTGTCCTATGAACGTAGCAGGGTCGGGTCAAGGTACTAGTAGAGCTTGCCGCTTTAACCATCGACTGGCGGTTTTACTTGAGAACGATATGCATGGTGATGTGTATGAGTTATCTCTTGCGGCAACGTCTATCTTTGGTAAAGGTGAGAACGGTAAGATGCCTTTATTCCAGTATGCCAAGCAACTAGCTGGTCATGGTATGAACGTCACAGACGTGGTAACTGAGCTTCGGTTTGATACAGACTCTGCAACACCTAAGATGATATTCCGTGCAGTACGTCCACTTGAGTTAGCTGACATTGATGTTGTACTTAGTAAAGGTTCTTCAGTAGAGGCTATTCAAGCTATTACTACAAGTTACTCTAGTGCGGTAAAAGAGGAAGCACCAGCACCTAGCGGATTTAGACCTACAGTAAATGCACTGCCCGAACCTACGGAAGAGCCTGTTGTAAGAGAGAAGAAGGCATCAGCTAAACCAGCTGACCCAACTGACCTAGCAAGCACATTAGCTGAATGGGCTGACTAAGTATTAACCTATTAGAAGGGGCGGATAGCACCGCCCCTTTTTTGTCCCCATTTTTAGGTGTAACCATGAACAGGATAGATTTTTTAAAAACAGTATTAGCAGACGGCGGTATGTACTGCGCTGTAGGAATAATAAATAAAAAAGTTAACCAAGTATTCTTTAATACTATAGAGGAGTTAACACAATGGTCAGATACTCAAACTCTGGCTGGCGTAAATGTTTTCTTTGCATTAGCTACCTATCATACAAACATTAGTAGAAGTGCTAAGAACACCAAACTGTTTAAGTCTTTATGGATTGATTTAGATATTGGTAAAGGAACTGAGTACGAAACACAGGTTACAGGTATCGCTGCTCTTAAAGATTTTTGTGTCGCGTCTAGCCTTCCCAAACCGTCCATCGTGTCATCAGGTTATGGGTTGCACGTTTACTGGTCGTTTGAAGAAGAAGTCGATTACAACGAGTGGAAACCTTTAGCTACTGCATTAGCGGATAAGATAATAGCAGAGAAGTTTAGTATTAAAGATTTAGGTGTAACAACTGATGGTGCTCGCATATTGCGTGTACCTCAGACAAAAAATTATAAGCTCGGTGATGCAGTAGATGTTGAATTAATAACACTTGCTCCATCTACACCCATTCAGTATTTTAAAGATGCACTAACACCAAGAGACACATTAACTCCCCTAGCCAAAGCAGAGCTTGCCGCTTCTAACGTAACAATAAACGATACGACTCGTGCGTTACTGGGAAATATCATTTACAAGTTCTCACGGGTAATGCACAAAAGCCTTAGCGGTAGCGGCTGTGCACAAATGGCAAACATATACTTAAATCAAAACGATATCCCAGAGCCTCTATGGAGAGCAGGACTTTCTATTGCACAGTTCTGCGTGGATAAAGAAACAGCGATACATAAAATATCTCAAGCACACGATGAGTATTGTCCTGCTGAGACCGAGAGAAAAGCGTGGCTTATTAAGGGTCCGCATTTGTGTGAGACATTTAATCACATCAATCCAGAGTTATGCGTAGGGTGTAAGCATTCTGGAAATATAACAACACCCTTGATGCTAGGTAGAGACATACTAGAAGCATCGCCTTCGGATAACATTGTTACTGCAGAGAGTAAAGAACTTGGCACAATCGACATAGAGATTCCCCAATACCCATACCCATACACCAGAGGACCTAATGGAGGCGTGTACGTTAAGAGCGTACTTGATTCTGGTGATGGTGAAGAGACTGATAAAGTCTTAGTGTACGAAAACGATTTTTATGTAGTGGGAAGACGTAGTGACCCAACTGATGGGGAAGTTCTGCATATGCGTCTTATCAGACCCTATGACGGCGTGAGTGATTTCATCGCTCCTCTTGCCGCAGTAACAGCAACAGATAAATGTCGTGAGTTCCTATCCCATCGAGGGGTCGCCGCTCATGCAACTCAGATGAAACTTATTATGGCATACCTAGTAGCGTGGACTAAACACCTACAGAATACAACTAAAGCAGAACAAGTTAGGGTACAGTTTGGCTGGACACCCGATGACGCGGCATTTGTTATCGGTTCAAGAGAGCTTGTAAAAGGCGCACCTCCTAAGTTCAGTCCTCCTTCAGCAACAACACAAGAGGTAGTTAAGAAATACAATAGAGAAGGTACTATCGATGAGTGGTCTAGAATTGTTAACACCTATGCCCTTCCTGGAAATGAAGTACGTGCTTTTGGTTTATTTATGAGCTTAGGTGCTCCGATGTTTAAGTTCTTCTCACTAGGAGGTGCTATCTTGCATCTAACTAATGCATCATCTGGTGTGGGTAAAACAACTGTGCAGTATGTAGCGAGTAGTGTGTGGGGGCATCCTAAAGATACGGTACTTACCAATGAAGATAAACTACTAGCTAAGTATCACCGTATGGGGGTTATCCAGAATCTTATCCTTTGCATTGATGAGGTAACTAACCTGCCACCCGATGAAGTAAGTGACTTGGCATTTGGTATTACTAATGGTCGTGGTAGAAACCGTATGAGTTCTTCGGCTAACGTAGAGCGAGTTAACAATACTACATGGTCTATGCCTTGCATTACATCGGGTAACAACAGTTTACATGAGGTGCTTCAATCTCATAAGGCTGACCCAGAGGGTGAGGTGCTTCGTATCTTAGAGCTTGAAGTGGTACGTGTAGACTCTTTGTCTAAACAAGATACTGACCAGTTATTTAGTAGAGACTTATATAAAAACTATGGGCTTGCTGGCGAAGTTATTGCGCAGGCTATCTTAGATAACTTAGAGGTGTCGATAAATGATTTGTTTGCCATTCAACGTGACTTTGATAGTAGAGCTAATCTAACTCAGAGAGACCGCTATTATTCTGCATTGATTGCTACGGCTATATTTGGCGGCAGACTTGCAAACGAGTTGGGTATTATTAACATCCCAGTTGAGCCTGTAATTGATTATCTGGTTAAAAAGATAGGACATAAGGCGACAGTGGTAAAAGTGCAGGAAGAGAAAGCATCTGCTAACTTAGGTTTGTTTATGTCAGAGCATATGCAGAACCAACTGGTTATAAATAATAAAGCTCCTGCTATCACGGGTGCGCTGGGCGTACCCATTGAAACTCCACGCGGCGCTCTTGTGATACGCAGGGAGCCAGATACTAAGAGAGCGTTTATCATTGCATCAGTCATTAAGGCGTGGTGTGCGAAGAAGCAGATATCCTATAAGTGTATGGTAGCTGACTTAAAGAAAATAGGTGTCCTAATCGATACGTCTAAGGTTAGGATGTCCGCAGGAACGGTGCAGGATAGCCCTGCTGTCATGGCACTTGTTTTAGATACTTCTAAAATGAATTAAAAAAGGGGGCATATGCCCCCTCTCTTTTATGGATGAACTCTATTATATAGAGCTTTAGATTTTCGTTCTAAGTTGAGGATACGTTCTTCAATACTATCGAGTTGTGTACGTTTATCAGCAGGAGACATAGAGTCGTTAGGTATAGCCATAATAACGCGCTTCTTACGATTTAACTCGTCTACCTTTGTGATGATATGGTTGAGTGCAGTATGCGCACCTTTGTTTAACATATCTCTATTCTCTTCTTTATAGGCTCTAGCTTCCTCAAAGCGTTTCTCACCTTTAAGCATATTGTATGTTCTAAAGGTTTTTTCCTGCTCTTCACGAAGTCTATAGAAGATATCTTGTGATTCATCCGAGTGAGCTTTACCTAGTAAAGAGGGCATTCCAGGAATACTTCTAAACGCATCGGCTCCAGATTTATCAGCGTAGGGGATATCCATACCTTGTCTAAGCCCGTAGTCAATAGTCGCAAGTGCGGCTGCCCCTGTATACCCAGCAAACCCCTTAATGAGATGGTCGGCACTGATAGGAGATATAAACCCAGTTTTACCTAAGAGCTTAGCAAATTCAGACGTATCGCTTTTATATTGATACTCTTTTTCTGCGCCTACCAACCGTTGAGGTACTACGTTTCTACCCGTAAAGAAGTCGTGATTAATACTCACTTCAAGGATAGGTTTAATAATAGTAGGTCCAACAGGCGCATTTGCAAATGCCGCTACTACCGCAGACTTCATAGCCTCTTTAGCTAACTCAGGATTTTCTGTGCCCTCATTCATTAAGTAGGTATATGCATGGTTACCCGTTACAAAAGGCAGTGCAAACACGTCAGCACGAATAGGTAGAGTAACATCAGACTTAATACCCAGTGCTCTTAATGGGAAAATGTGGGTATCTTTTTCTCTTGAGTCTTTGTTTTTAAACTCATCGTCATCATCGCCGTGGTCTGCAAGGGCGTTATATAGCCACAACATCGCCATCATCTGAATAGTGGTACTTGCCATAGTAGCTACAGCCGCTTTTCTTTCTGAAGGTGCAATCCCTCTTCCAGATATTGCATTGTACGCCGCGCGGTTAGCTTGAATATACGCGCCCAAGAAAGGAGTAATTTGTCTTATAGCATCTAGTCCAGCACTTGCACCGCGTCTACGGAAGTTAATTACCTCAAAAGCTCTTTCTTGTGCAATGGCTTCAGCTTCGGGTCTACCCTTCATCTCTTTCATAGTGCGGTTATAAATAGCTTGACGAATAGCATTATCACCAGCCATAGCAAAATGTTCTGCCATAGCTTTAATCTTACCAAAGGCACTCTGTTTACCTGCATGATGACCACCGTACGCAAGGTCATGGATACTCACACCGAACTGGTCAGCAAAATCTTTCTGCCCTACAGCACCTACACGTTTAAGTCTTTCATGCGCTTTAGTTGTGCTAACTGCTGTACCCACAAATTCTTTTAGAACTTCAAACGGTAGTAGTAAAGGACGTTTAACACCCGATGTGTACATAGCCGTATAAGTATCTTGTGGAAGCTGCGAAAGCGTAAACAGTGGATTATATACGATACAGTTACGCAAGAACGTAGCCAACTTAGCACCCATACTTAATGCAGTACGAGGCACGGGACATACCCCGTTGAAAGCAAAACGCATGAAAGGGTCTTTAAATTCCCAATATTCTTTTACACCATTACGGTAGCACACTACAGCAGTCGGACCGTTTTTATCCAGCTCAGTTACAGCGCCTTGAGGCAGTACATCTTCTGCAACGTCAACAAGCTCTCTAGATTTGTCTGCTCTAATAGCTTTTACATAACTGTTAACAACCCACTTCTCCATGTTAAGCACAATGTCGTCTACTTCACGGGTTTTAGAACCTTTCATTTTATGTTCTGCCTGCCCTGCCATAAGATTACCTGACTTACGGAAGCTGTTATTTGCCATCTGTGCATACATTTCGTCAGGGTCTTGAGAGTCCATAATACGATTAAACGGTACATAAGCCACAGCGTCCATATAGTTAGAGGCTTGCTCTTGAGAGTATCTGCCTGACGCTACAAGCGTATCAATAACATTCTTTCTAACCCGATGCCACATCTCCATAGGCTCTTTAAACTCAGGCATAGAGTTAAATGCCGCTAAATGAGTAGCTACTTCTGCCCGTGACATATGCAAGTTTTTAGCTAAGTCTGTAATAGGTTTAGCTTTTCTTAAATATGCACTGCGGTCAGAACCGCTTTTAGTTTGAGCAGTTGCTATGATTCTGTCTGCAGCTCTATACAGCTCATCAATACGAGCTGCTACCATGAACTCCCCAAACCGCTTAGAAGACTCTTCAAAAGTTTCATTATACTTAGTAGCAATATCACTTATTAGCTGACGGATTCTCGGCATATTGTCGGGACTGTCTACGCCTTCCCACATATGAGTAGCAGAGCTTTTTTTAATACCCCCCGCTAGAGCACCTTCGCCAGCTACAGATGTAACGTGCATAGTTTGAGATTGAGATACCCGCATTAAGAAATCACGCATTTGGTCCCATGTAATCTGAGACCCTTTAACCATCTTAGTTAATTGGTCTCTAAGTACGTTGATATATCGTGCATCATAACTAACAAGCTTAGTCTCAAGTTTGTCTATACCTTCCTGTATATTCCCTGCTGTTGTAGATTTTACTGCCCCTGCTTTTGGCGGATTAGCTTGCTGTCTTGCTGTTGTTGCAGCTTGAGACGCTTGTCCTTCTGGAGTGAAAGAAAACGCTGTGCCTTCTCTAGGTGCACGAGTAGAAGTTTGTGATTCTCTGCGCAGTGCTTTAGATGCAAGGTGATGGATATCTGACTCGGTAATGCTAAGTTTTGCACCAAATGTAGTGCGTACCCAGTTTTTAACAGCTGATATTGCACGGCGTACAATAGGGAGCTTAGGCGCGTTCTCAACTAGGTATGCTAGAGTTTCTTCGCCTTTTAAATGCTCGGGTGTATTTGCAGGGACAGATTTGCGAGCACGGTCAAACGCATCACCTTTAGTAGTTAGAGCTTGAGACGTTAAATCGCCCCAGACTTTATCCCCCACCATACCTCTCATACCAACGTGCACACCCACTTCATGCATCGCCACTTTAGGTAGCGTCTCTGGGGTTAACTTGTTGGCTACTAAGTGCACCTCACCTTGAGGTGTTGTAAGACCTTGAACTCTTTCTGGGTGTCTCCCACCAGGTAGTGTGTCTGGTGTATCATGTAGAGTTAACTTACCACTAGCTACAAGGCGTTTCATCTCTGGTGTGAGATGAGGTTGCAGGGACTCTTTAGTATGTTCTGTATTTACGCCCTCTGGTGCAACAGATAGTCTAGGTAATGTTTTCTTTTCTGTACGCAAAGCTTTAATTTTATCATCTAAATCTTTTACCTCATCTGGGTCTAAGCTTTCCTCTTTTTGAAACTGTAGGTCTGCAATCTCGTCATCTACATCTAGCTGAGTACGTCCAGTATAAGCTTCTTGCTCTGGCGTTTTCTCTGTTGCTTTCTGTTGTACGTTTAAAAATGCATCAATAAGAGCCTGCTCTTTTTCCTCTTCAGATTGCTTCTCTTGGAAATCATTAGCTACAACACTGCGGCTTACTTCAGGTGCGGGTGTAGGCGGTGTTTCTTCCTCTACTACAGGCGTAGGTGATTCTTCAGGCGTAGGTGTTTCTTCCTCTACTACAGGCGGTGGTGTAGGCGGTGTTTCTTCCTCTACTACAGGCGGTGGAGGTGTATTATCTTCTTCCTCTTGTTCATCTACTATAGGTGCAGTTTTAGCTTTCTTAGGTTTAAGAAGTTCCGCAGGTAATTTTAAGTTTGTTGCTTCTGGTAGAGGTACGTTTTCTTTAGTCCACGTTCTTCCATCCTTGTGCGTATACTGTGCTGTATAAAGGGGAGTTCCATCTTCGTGCACACCTGTCTGCTCATAGGTAGCAGTCGTAGTGTTATTTTTTGCAGTCCCTTTACTTTCTGGTGGAGGCGTTACCTCATCCTCTTCTTCGTTTTCTGGAGGCGGAGTTTCGTTTGTTGTTTCTGTTACTCCTGCTTGAGACTTTGCATTTGCTATAAATGCATTCCACGCATCATTATTAAAGTCTGTGGGTAGGCCGTGTCTGCCTTTTTTATTTTCTCTATTAGAAATAACATCTTCAGCTTCTGCAATACCTTCTGGTGTAGAGTAGTCAATCTCTGATAACGCATCAAAAAGCTTTCTATGGTCGGCTTTATAAATACCTACATTTTTAAGCTCACGAGCTACATTTAAAGGGCCTTTAGCTACTTCTTCTTGAGTGGCTTCACCTTCTGGTTGAGCTGGAGGTTGTTCTTGTTTACCCCCCATTACAGATGCACCGCCACCAACGATACTACCTAGAATACCGCCTTTAATAGCTGCAGTGTCTACGCCTTGCAGCAGGGGTCTGTCCAGTGCATAGTTAGTCCACATAGCTTCTTGAGCAGATTGAGGAGCCTCTTCAAATAACCCTTCACCTACAATAGATGCAATAGTGCGCTGCACCATACCGGGGTTTTTAGCCGCTTCTTCACCAATCTCATTAGTAACTGCTCTACGAAGACCGCCAGTCAACAGCGTATCAGGGTCAAAACCCCCTAGTTTTTCAGTTAGCTTACCGCCTACTCTACTTAGTGCTCCTGTAACAACGCCTTGCCCCAATGCTGACAATCTGCCTTTAGCATCAAGTTCTTTATCTGGGGATTGAGAGCGAATCTCTTCAGCCCCTTGACCAGCAGTAATAGCCGCTTCACCTAAAGCACCTCTAGCAACAGCAGACTTAACACCTGCAAGTGTACCTAAAGCTTTACCACCTATACCCCCTGCAAATATAGCAGGGACGGCTTCACCTGCGGCAGACAATGCACCGGATGGATGTTCCATAAGAGAGGTAGCGTGTTCACCCAAAGTCTTAGCTTCACCCCAAGACTTATTAGCCTCTTGCTGCTGAGGTGAGAAGTACCCGTACTCTGGGTCACTTAGCTGTTTTTGCATCTTGTTGAAATCAACACCATGCTCTTCAAGGAACTTACCCGCATTAACACCTGGAAGCAGATCAGCAATACCTACTAACGCTTGGTCTACTCCAATAACCCCTTTAGCCGCTGTCGTTGCAATATCTTTAGCAACATCTCCAGCTGTACGAGAAGGAAGTTCTTCTTTAGGAGCGCTCCACTGAGATTTAAAATACTCTAGTGCTTGTTCTTCTGTAGCGCCTTCTGGCGCGTCTACGTCATACTCTTTACCGTCTGGAGCAGTTACTATATATGAAGGCATAAATACTCCTATTGTTTAGGTCTAATAGAGAACCCGCCGTTAGATGCTTGGGGTGTAGGCGTAGGAGTAGGGCTTAACCACTTACTAACAAAGTTACGGTCATCTACTACTTTTGCTGGAGGAGGGGTGTAATGTTTCATAGGAACCCCCATAATCTTACCCGCACTTTCTGCATAATCCTGTGCTTCAGCCATATGAAATGCCGCTAAACTTTCGTCCCCTTTTTCTTCAGCTAATTTAGCTTTACCTAAAGCTATTTTCTCAGCCGCTTGAAACCTACCTATCATCATATTTTCAGATTTACTTAAACCGTCATTCCCTGCAGCCTCCATAGCTCGGTTATGACGACTCGTTTCTGCTGTACTTGCAGCAGAACTTCCAGCAGCTAGTTGAGACCTTTGCATTGCGGCAGCATTGTCTTCCTTGTTCATGTAGTATTTATCAGCACCAAGCCCAGCTTCTAGTTTAGCGGCTTGTTTTGCTAATGCACGTTTCTCATTCGCTGCATCTTTACGCTCAACACTATTAAATCCAAAGTTAGCGGCGGCTATAGCTTCAGCACGTTGAGACTCTTCAATTTTACTTCTTAACTCATCAAGTTTATCCATCCGACCTGCAATGGCTTTCTTAGACTCGCCATAAGCAGACAGACCTTTAGATGCACCTTCACCGATATTAGCAAACGCATTAGGAGACGTACCCGCCATCGTAGCAAGACCTGCCTGCATTAGAGCCATCCAAGGCGCTTTATCCTCCTCACCTTTAAGTGAGGATTCTCTAGATGCAATACGTTCTTCCTGCTTCGCAATCGCTGGGTTAGTACCGATAGAACTTAAATACTTATCTCTTTGAGCATTGGGGTCTAAGTCCGCGCCAGTGTATCTATCCGCATAGTCCTCGTCATTAACTTGATAAGGCGTATCACCGCCCTGAGCAAAAGCAATAATCCCACCGCCTGCATAGTCTTCTTCATCAATGCCGCTAGGTAAAGAGTCAATGCCACGAGGTTCTTCTTGTGCTCTGCGTGCCATGTGTTCTTGCATGACATCATTATGAGCAGCGTCTAGTATTTGATCAGCCACAGGAGGAGGTGGGTTTATACCTTGTTGAAGGGCTTGTTGCTGTGCCATCGCTTGCTTTTGAGCCATTGCTTTTTGTAGCATGGGGACTACAACGTAGTCAGGTACACCGTTTTGACGAGCCTTAAGCAACTGGTCAACTGAGTACATAGAAGGGGTATTCATCATCTTATTTTCCTCCTTTCATCGCGTTATATACCGCTAAGTCACCAATACCACTACCTTGAGCTTTAGGCTTTTTAATAACACCGCCTTTCTTCTTAAACCCACCACTAGCACCATATACGCCTAGTCCTGTGGCTGCTAAACCGCCATATTGAGAAAGCACACTAGGTGCAGGGGCGAACGTACTTACATTACCTGTCTGTACACCATTAAGCGCATTAGCAAGTCCTCCCAAACGCTCCCAAGGATAATTTTGTTGGTAGTCGTTATAACTAATCGCGTTGTTAATAGCTTGTTGCCCCAGTGCTTGTTGTTGTGCACCGTAAGCATTCTGCATCCCCGCAATAGACTGTCTTTGTGCAAGCTCTTGATTACCAAGATTTGCCATTTGTTGACCCGCATTACCCGCAAGACCGTACCCAGCCTGTGCACCTTGAACACCTTGAAGTCCCGTTTGAGCACCTTGTATCGCTTGTGCTTGCCCTGCAAGCCCCGTTCTAGCACCTTCAAGACCATACTGACCAGCGGCAGTTGCAGCACCTACGCCAGCTAACCCAGCTTTCGCCCCTTCCATACCTTGCGCAGTACCTGCTAACTGAGCGTTAACACCTTGAAGTCCTGTGTTAGCACCTTGTATGCCTGTTTGCAGACCTTGTAGTGATAAGTCTGATGCCTTACCAATGTTAGCTTGGGCGTTATTAAATGCAGTATTGTAGCCTTGTCCAATAAGGTTTGCTTGCGCTAATTTGTTAGATTGGTCATTGAGGTTATTTACAACAGCTTGACGACTACCACCATACGCACCTTGTTGCGCTGCTTGGGAATTGGCTTTTTGATTAGCAATATCGTTTTGCTGTGCCATCAAATCTAACTGAGGTTGCAACGACTGCTCTAAGTAAGGGTTCATATACTGATTAACAGTTGAACTGTCTGTTATCTGCTTAGCAAAGTCTGTCCCTACCCCTGCGGCAGTGTTTCCATAACCTGCACCTTGAGCACCATACGCCATACCACCTTGAATACCTAAACCTTGACCAGTTAAACCTGATATAGCACCAGAACCACCGTAATCCAGCGCATTGTTACCTAAGTTATAGGCGTTTTGAGAAGCTGTGTCCGCAGCGGCGTTACCAATAGTAGCCGAGTTAAGACCGGCATTGTACCCAGCATCACCATAATCCATTGCTTTAGAGGCTGTATTAAGCCCACCAGTAGCAGCAATATTAGTTAAGTCAGCAGCAGTTTGATTTTGACCAGGTAAACCCATATTTGCCGCAGCAGAATAAGACATATTCTGCAAGCCTGTGGCAGGGGCGGTCATTAAATTCGCGTCAAACTTACCCCCAGGAGAAAGAAAACTAGCAGGTTGATAAGGTGCAATTCCTGTAGGAGAGAACGTACCGTTAGTTGATGAACCTAAAGACTTTAAACTGTCCGCAATACTAGTACCCCCAGCTGCATACCCTTTAACCTCTCCACCCTTTGCGTAGTTAGAAGTTTGAGGTTTCCAATTACTGTCTATTTCTGGTACAGGCTTTCCAGGGTTATCCGCAGAAGTGAAGGTCTGCCGTGTCATTGAGTTAAATAGCATCTCATAGTAAGGCGCAAGCTCTTTAGGGATATTACGCTGTTGCACAGTTGTGTTTTGTCCACCCCCGCTACCACCACCGTAGAATGTCGGTACGACATAAGTAAAAAAATACTTTTTAAAACTTTTAATAATCATATTGATACTTCCAGTAAGGTACTGCGAGGTTGAAAGTTGAAGCGTTTCCAGAGCCTAATAATAGCTGGGCGTCCGTACCCTTGAATCATTGTTGCTCCACGCATCTTTAATAAATTTTTTAATTGGCTAAAGCTATATTGACTAACAACCAGTCTACCGCCCACTGCTGTTATAAAGGCAACACGATGCAGTGGGTAGTTAATATACGAGATAGTTGCAGCACCTCTCATTACGTTATCCTCATCTACTGCCACAAAAAGCTCCCAATTACCGCTGACAAGATAGCTTAGTACATGGTCGTCATTATACGTCATGTTAGGTGAATTCTCACCACTCCCTTCCTGCAACCCAGTGATAATATAAGACTTAACTAGAGGCCATGTCTGTTGCACAAACTCAAGAGGCACTGCGTGTACGGTTATCATACTAGGAACGGCCTATACCGGTGCTTTTAAGTAGCTGTTGTTGAGCCAATTGTTGTGGTGTTAATTGTTGTGGACCCACTAAAGAGGTAATCCCCGCAGGGGTGTTAGGGTTTGATGATATTGTATATGACTGATTATCAAGATTAGAATTTGGTAATGACTCAGCTAATACAGGTGTGCCTGTATTTGTCATGCTTGTTTCAGGTATAGGTGTTCCTCCCCAACCTTGAACCATAGGCGTAGGCACTCTACCCGTATTCTTTGCCATATCAGCGTATAAAAGTGGCACTACTCCCGACTCACCATTAGTACCCTTAGCGTCCGTATTTAAATTTTCTTTCGACACAACATTATTTATATTGGGCGTTACTATCCCTGCATTGAAAGGAGTCTCAACTAATGCGGCTTTTTGAGCAGCTGTTTCTTCTGGTGTTAATTGTTTAGTTAAAGTAACTTGCGGTGCTAATGTAGAGTCATTACCAGTCACAGCTTTTATAGAATCATTGGCAGCTACTATTGGCTTATCTGTTACTACTGGGGGTGTTACAGTTGTTGGCGTCACAAATTGACTATTTTGTAATGCTTCTTTTGCCTGGTCAAACGCGGATACGCGCTTCCCATTATCATTTTGAACTAGCTGATTACTACTATAATAATTGTTAATAGTCTCCAATTCTGTAGGCGTCACTAATTGATTATTCCATAGGGAAACACCTTCTTTTGCATAGTCATGCCGAGTACCATCTGGACCAACCCCATATCTAGGGACAGGGTCTTGTATCCCAGCTAATAGTATGAGTTCACCGTTAGGGTTATTAACAGGGTCATAATACGAATTTTTAGGCTGTCCTGTATCCTTTTCAACTAAAGTGTCAATACCAGCATTTCCAGTTACAGCTTTTATAGAATCATTAGCAGCTACTGCTGGTTTATCTGTTACTACTGGAGGGGTCATCCAATTAGGTGGTAGGTTTATACCGTTTTTTAAATCCTCTATTGTTGAAAGTGTATAAAAATCATTTGGGTTATCGGCAAACCATTTCCATCTTTCTTCTGGACTTTTCCATGAATCTATAATGTCGGATATACGCTGTGTACTTGCCGTACGAGCATTAAATTTAGCATCTTCTTCCGCGCGAGCCTCTTGATTAGCTTTTAGTTGCTCTGGTGTCCACCCAAGGGCGTCCATCAACAATAAATCGTTATTATTACCATATCTTTTACGCTTTCGCATTGCAGGGGTAATATAGTTCATATCAGTGTACTGAGTACCGCCAGCTAATGTATCAATCCCTGCCGCAGTAGCTTGATTAGCTGCAAGATTAGGGTCAACTGCTCCCTGTTTACGCAATAAACCGCCTGGGTCTAACTGCACAAGTTCCGTTGACGTATCAATCTCTGGTCTAGTTGTAGTAGGAATCACCATATCCTCAGTATCCGCAACCCAAGGACTATTTATTGCACTGCCGTCAGGGTTAGTTTGATACAAGTCTAGTAAGTTTTTACTAAGCGATGAGCCTTTGGTGAGGTCATTACCTGTAGGCATTCCAGCAGAGTTCTGCAAGTTTATAATGTCTTTAGCAGTGACATTTTTATCAAAGGGTTTACTTATATTTGCTAACTGCGTTGATGTCATTGCAGCTGGTTGTCTTGACTCAAGAGAACTTTTATAGTCTGAAGCAAATGGATTTTTAACAGACCCTAGTAAACTGGTAAGCGCATTGGCATAAGGAGACGTTGATTTTGACTCATACATACCTGTAGCAGAGTTAAAGGTAGGTGCAATATAAGCCCCTCTATTTGCTACTCCTTGATTGTTATATGTCTGTACAAACTCAGACATATCTTTAGGTTGTATTTCCCCACCGTTATAGACAAACTTACCCTTATCATCTTTAAAAGAACCTACAGGCAAAAGACCATTAATCCCAGTTTTAGACTCTGCTGAGTCATACAAAGATTTAGTACCTGACACTAGTGTTTCAGGGTTTTTTAAAAGGTTAGTAAGTGCATCAGCTTTATCAGCGTCAGATTGCACCAAATAGTTAGAGCCTTTTTGCGAAGCTAATACTTTTGAAGCTACTTTAGAGAGCGTGTCATTAAACCCTTGAACACCAGATGCCGTAGTGGCTGACGCAACCTTATTTAAGTAGTCATCTGAGAATAAAAGTTTTCCTGTATCAGGGTCTAGTATATCACCGTATGTGGATTTTAACTTATCAGCCGACATACTACCGGCTTTATATAAAGATGCTGATGGAGTTGAGCTAACAGCTGTAGTAAGGGTTGCAGGGTTATAAGGCTTAGTACTTGACCCATTTACGATATCAGCTACGATAGTAGCTAACTCGTCTTTTGTTGCTTTAGGGTTAGCTAACTTGGCAGACTCAGTTGCTACTTTTGTCTTTGCTGTTTTTAGCGCAGTTGAGTTTGCAGTACGAGTCTTTGTATCCCCAGAAATAATACCCTTATAAAAATCCGTAGAGAACGCATCGCCTTTAGAATCGACTATACCAGGATTGCTTTCAACCAGCCAATTTACAGCTAGAGGAGGGATTTTGTCTTTATATTTAGAGTCAGTTTGACTGATTATGCCACGTATATACGCTAACTTTTCATCATAGGTAGGGATTTTTGCAAGCGCAGTTCCCCACTCAGTGTATTTTCTACTTGCGGCAGGGTGGTCTTTAACAGCTTGATACCATCTGTCCATAAAAGCTTTATCTGCTGCAGCTAATCCAGGGATTTCCGCAGGGGCTGTTGTAGTAGTTGTAGCCATTTCTATCTCCTAAGCTGGCAGGTGTTTATTAGCCTTGCGGAGATTTTCCGTGGCTGGTATAACTTGAAGGTTTGTTGGTATCATAGGTCATCCAAATGTCTAGAGGCTTTTGAATCAACTGCAAACTTACCTTTGCCTATAGATTTTTTACGGTCATTTTGTACTCTGTCCATCATAGCATATAGAGCTTTAGCACCGGCATCTGTAGACCCATTACCTATTTCAGACACAATTCTCGCTGGCACCACAAATTCATTTGCCGCAAGGCGGGCTGGCTGACGCCCTTCTATTGTTGCTGGTATGTCATCACTAACCCCCGTTCCAGGACCTTTAAGCAGTCTGCCGCCATCAGAATACCCTCCTAAATCAGAAATACCACCGTGTGCCATCATCTGCACAGAGTCGCCCATATACCCTTGATTGTTTACCACTTCATTACGGTTAGGGATATCTAGCGTTCCTGGACTTTGCATCTGCGGCGTTTGGTCGTAGTTATCTAGATCTGTAATCCCACCTGCTGCAAACTGAGGGCCATACGGGCGATATACACTAGGATTCCACTTTACGTTAGCGCGAATACCAGGTTGAGTAGGTGCTACATCTTCTTTAGGCTTATCAAGAGCCATATTAGCTGCTAGACCTATACCACCAGACGTAATATAAGGGTGTTCAGTAGCAAACCTACCCACTGCATTGTCCATACCACTCATAGCTCCAGTTGCCGCACCACCAATCATACCCGTAGCAGCGCCTTTTGCCATACCCTCACCAACATCCTCCCCTCTTGCTCCAGCCATAAGTCCACTAAGTCCAGCATTCATAGCGCCGCCTTGCAAAGCACTACCTGCCATTTTAAGACCTGTGTTACCTACTATGTTTCCTTCTTGACCAAACGCATCAGCAAGAAGGCGAGTTCCCATATTGGCATCTGTGTAGGCTTTAGCATTGGCTATTTGACCTTGAGTTGCTTGAGGCCCAACAAAACCACTTTGTCCTGGAAGTGTACTAATTCCCCCAGAAGAGTTACCCATAGCGAATTGTTGAGCAGCTTGTTTAGCTGCTTCTTGTGAACCTATTATATTTGTAGAGTTAGCAGCTGGGTTTATAACAGACATCTGAGCGGGAGAGGTAGACTGTCCAAGCATACTACCAATACCCTGACTAGCTGTTTGTGTGGGTGCTTGAGAAGCAGTTTGAGTAGCCCCTTGTGCCAACATTTGATTAATACCTTGACTAGCCGTCTGCGGTGCAACCGCAGCTGTAGCCGTTGGAGCAACTGTAGCTGCCGTAGTAGCTGTTGGAGCGGTTGTCGCCGCTGTTGTAGCCATTGGAACAACTGTCGCACCAGCACCGCCTCCAGTAGCGCCTCCAGCCCCGCCTCCAGCCGCAGCACCAGCCGCAGGGCCAGAAACAGCAGTACCGATACCGCCTCCTATACCGCCCAACGTACCGCCGATAGCCACAGACTTTAAAATATCTTCAGTACTGCCGCCGTTAACCCCTGTCATAATACCGCCAGAAGCTGCACCGACACTTGCGCCAACCATAACTCCAATCCAACTCATAATATTTCCCCAATTAACTGTTGTGTTTTCTGTTCATACTCTTCAAACGTATCGGATACAAGCTCTTCTTCAAGCTCTTCCATAGACGTTTTATCTGAACGATGAACTGTGATAAATGTGCAATCTGTTTCAGCGTAGCCTAGGCGTTTAACACCGGGCTTATCTACTGTGATGTAAGGTGCGGTAACGACTACTGAAGTCTCACCGTTTGTGATGCGGAGTGTACCCTGAGCTAGAATACCAATGCTTTCGTGATTGTGAATCTTACCTGTAAGTAGACAGCCTTTAGGAATAAAAAGAGACCGACAGTAAACGCCGCTCAGATGATAATGCTGTGCGGGAGACTCTACCTGCGGCATAGTCCGCATAAGGGCTTCTAATTCTAAGATTTTTGGCATATTGCCAAGGGTTGCTAAGTCGCTCACGATACCTCCAAAGTTTAGCTAATAATATCATGAGTATAGTGCTGAAACAAACGTAGCTGTAAGGATTGCAGGGGGTATTGCAGGTGAGAATGCATTAGCGGCTTCTGCTTTAATAATAGCGCGGGTATCATCAGCAGCCCACATAAGCTCAAAATAATCTCCCGCATTCATAGGGATTACAAAATTCCACGCCGCTACTGACTCAGAAGAGCTCGACCCTGTCAATTGAAGTTTAGTATTTGAATCTGCAATATCAACACCGTTTACTCTAGGCCACACCCATATACCAATATTTGAACCACCTGTCTTAGCTAACTGCAAAGAGAACTGAAAGTTATAATACCCAGCCACGCTGGTTACGATGTGTGACGTAGTTGTTCCAATAGCAACTTGGTTTGCGTCAGCTGTATTGTTAAACGGTATGGCATAAGCTGTGTTTATAACAGATATCGTCTGCTGCGTGGTTAAATAAAAACTACCATTGGGGAACTTTAAAATGCTTCCGCCTGCTACACTTAATAACTGCGAGTTAACATTATCAAGCTGATTAAAATACAAACGCAAGATATTACACAGTTGATTAAGATAGTCTTTACTATACTGCACCTCAGCAAAAGGTAAGCTGGGTGCTTTAGGAGTTTGGGGAGTATTAGAAGCCACTACCACCTCTCGCGCCGTCTAGTTTGAAATCGAGTCGCATAGCACCTAACTGCCACATAGACCCCAATTGATTATTCTCAATCTTAAAGGAGAACTGTCTACCACGTACACGAATAAAGACTTGTCCTGTGTACTGCTCAATAGGTACTGTTGCTGTTCGAGTTACCGCAGCGTTGTCACTACCTCCAACTGACGCTGGGTTGGTATACCCACTACCTGAATTCATTAAAGGAATAACCGACAAAGTAGCTGTTGGATTCGTAGTTGTAGAACCTCTAAAAGTTAAATCTGGAAGCATTCTGCGAATAAACACAAAGTTATGCCCGTCATCAATATCCGTTTCAGAGCTTGTGATATACGAGTAAATAGCCGTTGGCGTTGCAGTGGTGTTGTCGTCTACGCCATTCTCATGGTTAACGATGTTGCGTATGTACGTTGCAGCTATAGGGAAATCTAAAATCCCAGAGTCAAGCCAAGCAGTACGGCCCATCGTGCCGTAATACCATATATCCTCAGCGTAGTTATAGATTGCATATTTGTCCACTACTGTACTATTTGTAGAGCAGTAGAACCACCAGACTTCGTTAAACCCTTCGTTAGTACTTGCAAACACCTGCTCAATCTGCTGGATGTTAAAGTCATTAAAAATGTACTCTCTTAAGTCACAGTTCTGAGTGCTTACACGACCATCGTATTTGTAGAATTTATCACGCCCCATCCAGTACACAACACCCGAAGCAAGCGTAGCGGCATTTTGCCCTACAATAGAGATGTTATCACCCATTAACTGCGCATTCCACACCAGTGGATACCCTAAATACTGCATAGAATAGAGCGTAGAGTCTGTCCACACTAGAATCTCTTGACGTGTTTGAAGCGCTGTAATGATTTGAGACCCACGAGTTAAACTCAGTGACCCTGCTTGGTTAGTAACTGATGGTGTCCAGTCAGCTGCATTCTCTTGGTCAGACCAGCGTACTAACAGTGGGCTTTGAGTAGATACACCGTAGTCATTAGCGCCAAAAGCAAATACAAACCGGTAAGTATCTGATACGGTAATATAGTTCTGAATAGTGGGAACATCTGACGCTCCAGCAATAGTAGCTAAGTTTACTGCTCTTTGTGAAATAGACTGTGTGCCTGACTGCGTACCTGTAGTAGTAATCAATGCGCCTGATGGTGTAGCCGATACGTTAAAAACACCTGATGCATAATTGCGAATGTAGTACGTTGTACCCGTAGCTATTCCAGTAGGTAGTGCGCCTGTCGTTTCAAAGACTATCGGTGCGCCTTCAGTGTAGTGGTCTGTTGCAATTATCTGCGCTGGCCCTGCAATGCTAATAGACGCGGTAGTGCTGGCAAGCCCTCTGTCTGCATAGTAGTAATACATCGCACCCGTGCGAGGACCGAAGACTAAATCTTGACCATAATTACTCTGTGACCATAAGCGAAGTGAATCGCTAGACGACTGTCCTGTACCCCAAGACCCACTACTCCACGCGCCTGCACCCCAACCACTAGTAGGTGTTTGATACTCTGGCCCTACCGATATCTGATAGACAGCACGAGGCGTTCCACCATTCCCAGTATCTGAACTGTTTGCCGCTACACTAACTGAAATAGAGTAAGAGTTTGCATTGATGTAGGTAATTTGAAACTCAGTATTGAGTATCGCCGCTGTAATTGTTCCGCCTAAAGCAGTAGCACCGTTAAATGTAACGTAATCCCCATTAATGCATCCATGATTAGTTGCGCTAACTGTAATGACGGTAGACCCATTAGTAGCTGTAAAAGGACTTGTTAGGTTAGCTGCGGTGCGTATAGGGGTGATGTCGTAGTAACTACCTCCGCGAGAGATATAGAACTTTGTATTAGTCCCAACACCTATAAGCGAAACTTGCCCTAAAGTCTGCCACGCCCACAAAGAGCGACATACACCGTCAAAAGTAGAGCTAGATATCCTATTCCAGCCGCCTAGTTTCTGAGGCGAGCCTTGACGAAAGCGTATTTTATCGCAGTCATACCAGCCGCCTTCTGTGTATAAGCGCGTGTTTTCGCGATTAACCCCACTTTTAAAGATGATTTTCTTAAGGGTCATTACTTAGTCCTATTTATCCGTTCCAACGTGCAATTTTACCATCACGAACATCAATATGCGTAAAAGAATTGTAGCGTCCAAGGCCTCGGCACTCTAAATCAAAATGCTTCATTAGGTATTCTTGCACTTCGCGTGGTTCAACATCTTTCACTTTAATGTCTGCTGCGTTACCGAGAACGTGCTGGCTTTCTTTTGCCCCGCCTACTTTAGTGTTGTGTGCTTTGCATCGTCTACCACTCATAATTGTAATAGGTTTACCAAATGATTTTCGAATACGGTCTAGTAAGTCAACGAGCTTTGGGTTTACGTCTTTCTCTCCGCACCCGCAGTGGCACTCAAATTCTTCTGGCTTAAAGTATTCGCTCATACTAACTACCTTCTGATACAAATAGTCCGATCATGCCAAACACCACACCAGCGGCAGTTAACCCATCGTGAATAGGACCAGCATTAATATTCATACCTGCCATTGTTGCTAACGCTGCCACACTCGCGTGTGTAGAAGGCTCTTTTAGTCTGGCGTTTAAATAGTTCCATGCTTTAAGTAGTTTGCTCATTAGACACCTCAATAATCGCAGTTGATGTTTCTCTATCTATATGAAGTTTACCTTCACAGACAATATTCCAATCTTCTGATTCAGTTTCTTTTTCACTTTTAACTGGTA
>JACCDQ010956730.1_pt1 | contig 62957 bp, 55 predicted proteins | sample 7446031 | NCBI WGS metagenome assembly JACCDQ01 (sample SAMN15323442, study PRJNA562643) | freshwater metagenome | isolation source: river surface water | place: USA:Blue River Watershed | collected 2017-08-17
ATTACCCGTGTTTCACACAGTCATTCTATTGAAGATTTTATCATGAAGGGACGCGACTTAGAACGAATGGTTTTGGCAAGAGCCATAAAACTACATGCTGAACGAAAAACTATTGTGTACAATAACAAAACTGTTGTTTTTTCATAAATATTAAAAACTTAACTAATATCCAACAAACTAATAACAAAACCTTAACACTACTACTATCAATCATTTATGATATTTGCAGTGATAATAAACTGGTTATTTATTATTTTGGTTTTGGTTAGTTATGAAAATGCCGATAGCTTAAAGAAGTTATCGGCATTTTTTATTGATTTATTTTTATGAAAGACAGTACTTCCGAATTAAAAAGAATTGGCTGTTCTACATTGACCACATGACCTGAATTTTGAATCACACAAAGTGTAGAACTACGGTAATGACTCGCAACCACTTTACGAACAGCAGGCAAAAACATATAATCTTCCTCACCCATTATATACAAAGTAGGAATATTCAATTCTACCTGTCGAAACCATTTCAATACTGGATTGATTTCGGCAGTTAATTTGAACCATTTGATGAACTCCTTTTGGTACAATTTCTTAGCTTCGTTGATAAACAAGATTCGGGATTGCTTGTGATTTTTGTTGGGCATAATCACAAACGCAAAAAAGCGATATAAAATCAAATACGGCAAAACATACTTAAAAGTATTACCTACAACCATCAAGATTTGCGAACGAAAATTCATTTTTAAAATGGCACCACCCATAATCATACTTTGCACGCGTTCTGGATACATTTCGGCCAACTGGCGAATTAAAATTGTACCTAACGAAATTCCCACAAAATGTGATTTTTCAATTTTCAAATGATTCAATACTTCTAAAATATCATTGGCCAAAGCCGAAAAAGTATATTTTTGTTGGAACGCCTTTTTTAAGTTCGTTTTCGACTCTCCATGCCCTCGCAAATCCAACAACAATACATTGTACTCTTTTTGAAAATCACGAATTTGTTTGAACCAAATAGACGAACTACCACCAGCCCCATGGACAAAAGTCACCCATTGGTTGCTGTCTTTATTCTCGTATAGGGTATAATTAATCAAGGAGTCTTTTTTGTAAATATAGAAATTAAAATTGCGTTAGCCCAAAATAGCTTGCATTTCTTGTTGCATTTGTAACGCTTCGGCTCTTGCTTTCTCTGCAAAATCAATTCCATTTGAAGCATAAATTATCGCCCTAGACGAATTAATTAACAAACCTATATTCGTATTCATTCCGTATTTACACACCTCAGATAAGCTTCCTCCCTGCGCTCCTACTCCTGGAACTAACAAGAAACTATCTGGAATAATTTTTCGAATTTCAGTGAAATATTCTGCTTTAGTAGCCCCCACAACATACATCAAATTGTGACTGTTTTTCCAAGTCTTGGAAGTTTCTAAAACTTGCTTGTACAATTCAGTTCCATTCACGTTCAAAGTTTGAAAATCGAACGCTCCTTCATTAGAAGTCAACGCCAACATAATGGTGTGTTTGTCTTCAAAAGCTAAAAAAGGTTCTACCGAATCTTTACCCATGTACGGCGCCACGGTTACCGAATCAAAATTCAAATCTTCAAAGAATGCTTTAGCATACATGGAAGATGTATTTCCAATATCACCTCTTTTCGCATCGGCAATGGTAAAAATATCGGGATAATTTTCGTTGATATACGAAATTGTTTTTTCTAAAGACAACCAACCTTTAATTCCATACGCCTCATAAAAAGCAGTATTCGGTTTATAGGCTACAGCCAAATCATGCGTTGCATCAATAATGGCTTTATTGAATTCAAAAATTGGATCTTCTGTTTCCAATACGTGTTGCGGAATCTTATTCAAATCCACATCCAAGCCTACGCATAGAAATGTTTTTTTAGCTTGGATTTGATCAATTAATTGTTGTGTTGTCATTGTTGTATGTTTAACCGCAAAGTTCGCAAAGTTTTTCGCAAAGTTCACAAAGTGTTAAAAAAAATGCCAAACTTAATTTCAGTATGGCATTTAATTTATTCTATTTATATATTTTTCTTTTCCTCTGATTGCTAAGATTAATTAAAAATCATCTTAATCTTTTACTCTGTAGCAAACGAACTAGACTAAAAAACTTCGCTAGCTTTTAATTTTTCAGTATTATTTACTAATTGTAATTCGTCTATAATTTTCTGAATATCACCATTCATAATATTACCCAAATCGTATAATGTCAACCCGATACGGTGATCGGTTACACGACCTTGCGCATAATTATACGTACGAATTTTAGCCGAACGGTCTCCTGAACTTACTTGCGAAGAACGTTTTGAAGCATCTTCTTCTTGTTTCTTAGCCAATTCCATTTCGTACAAACGAGAACGTAAAACCGTCAACGCCTTGTCTTTATTTTTATGTTGTGATTTCTCATCCTGACACTGCGCCACCAATCCTGTTGGAATGTGCGTTAAACGAACTGCCGATTTCGTTGTATTTACCGATTGTCCTCCAGGTCCTGACGAACAGAAGAAATCCACACGAACATCATTCATATCAATTTGCACATCAAATTCTTCTGCTTCTGGCAACACCATTACCGTAGCGGCTGATGTATGCACACGCCCTTGAGTTTCTGTTTGCGGCACACGTTGCACACGGTGTACTCCTGCTTCAAACTTCAAGGTTCCGTAAACATCTTCACCAGTTACTTCAAAAATAATCTCTTTAAATCCTCCCGAAGTCCCTTCGTTCATATCCACTACTGAAGTTCTCCAACCTCTACCTTCACAATATTTTGTGTACATACGGAACAAATCTCCTGCAAAAATACTCGCCTCATCACCACCTGTTCCGGCACGAACCTCCACCATCACATTTTTAGCATCTTCAGGGTCTTTCGGAATCAATAGGAATTTGATTTCTTCTTCTAGTTCTGGCAAACGCTCTTTTGCTTCGTCCAATTGCATTTTAGCCATTTCGACCATTTCAGCATCAGATCCATCCGCAATAATTTCGTTGGCTTCGTCAATATTAGCCATTAACAAAACGTATTCATCACGTTTATCTGCCAAGGCTTTCAAACCTTTGTATTCTTGATTCAATTGCACATAACGTTTCTGATCAGCAATTACATCGGGTTGAATAATCAAATCCGAAATCTCATCAAAACGCTGCTTAACTATCTGAAGTCTATCTAACATCTTATTTTTTCCTTTATTTGGACGGCAAAAATACAAAAAAGATTGCAGAATTAATTTCCGAAAATCAGATTTTTTAGAGGCTTTTTCATAATATTGTATTCGTTTAACACCATTGTAAAAACAACAAATATGCGCAATACTATCTTTCTTTTCGCCTTAATCACATTTTTTTCTTCCTGTAACAACAAAGGTAAAAACGAAAAAATAAAATCGGCTGAATGGCTTCTTGGCCAATGGGAGAACCAATCAGAAGAAGGAATAGTTAGCGAAAATTGGTCTAAACCCAACGATAGTAGTTTAATAGCAGGATCTTTCTTTATCAAAGAAAAAGACACCTTGCATTTTGAAACCATTCGTTTAATCGAAAAAGAAGGTGAATTAGTGTACCAAACGACCATCAAAGGACAAAACAATGACAAACCCATTTTGTTCCCTTTACTTTCTGAAAACGAAAATGAATTAGTGTTTGAAAATCTTCAAAACGACTATCCACAAAAAATCAAATACCAACGCCATTCAAAATCGGCTATTACCATTACTATTTCAGGAACACAAACTAAAAAAGTAGTTTCAGAGCAATTTAAAATGGCCAAAATCAATTAAAAAGTATCGCTTTTTCAAAATAATCCATCACACCTTACCTTAAAAAGTAAGGTTTTTTTATGCCTAAAAAATTGATTTTCAATACATCGTACACAATTTTAAAAATATTATTAAGATTTAATCTAAATAAACTTTGAATTACCAATTGTTGCTTTTATATTTGCATCGTTATTTTTAATTATTCCAAATAAACGATTATGAAAAAGCAAATTTACCTCTTACTTATCGCCTTACTCTCTTTTTTAATTAGCTCTGCTCAAGAAACAGGTTTCATAGAAGGTAAAATTATTTCGAAAGACGGCTACCCACTTTCCGATATTTCAATTAGATTAGGGAAGAAAGCATCAGTATCAAAAACAGATGCTAAAGGCCAGTTTCATTTTGAAAATTTTCCAGTTGGCATACATACTATTACTATTGAAGCAGAAGGGCTAAAAAAACAAACACAAGATGTTAAAGTGGTCACCAATGAGACGACTAAAGTTACTTTCACGTTAGAGGAACAAATGGAGACATTAAGAGAAATCGTAATAGTAATCAAAGAAAGTCCAAATAAACGAAAAGTCAGCGCGGTACGTTCTGGCTTGAAACCAATGGATATCCCACAGAGTATACAAATTATTGACAACGAAATTATTGCACAACAACAAGCTATTCGACTAAGTGAAGTGATAAAAAATGCCAATGGTGTTTATGTTGGTTCAGCTCGTGGTGGTGCACAGGAATCTTTTTGGTCTAGAGGCTATGACATGACAGCAAACAATATGTTTAAAAATGGTTTTCGATATAATGCAGGTTCGATTCCAGAAGTATCTTCTCTAGAAAAAGTTGAATTTTTAAAAGGTGGATCAGCTTTATTGTATGGAAATGTAGCTCCTGGTGGAATCTTAAATTTGGTTACCAAAACGCCATCTTTCAAAAAAGGGGGTGAAATTGCTATGCAGTCAGGAAGTTTTGCGTTTTACAAACCTTCAATTGATTTTTATGGACCATTAAATAAATCCATTGCCTACCGGTTTAATGGTTCCTATGAAAATTCGGAAAGTTTTAGAAATGTAGTCAAAAGAGAACGCTATTATATCAATCCTTCTTTCTTATTTAATTTGAATACAAAAACACAACTTACCGTACAAGGTGATTTCATGAACGATAATTGGACGCCCGATTTTGGCACAATACTTATTGGAAAACAAATTTATAATGTAGGTAGAGCTAATTACTATGGGGCATTGTGGTCTAATGGAAATACTAAAACAACCAGTGCCTCCGCCCTATTAAACTATTCACTAAACAAAAATTGGAAACTCAATTTCAATTTGTCTTACCAAAATTATGACCGAGAATGGAAAGGGACAGAACGTATTCAAATTACCAATCCTAATGGAACTTGGAATCGACCTTTGGGACAATATAAGAATTTAGAAGCGATTTTAGGCAAACAATTAAGTCTACAAGGTGAGTTCTATACCGGAAAAATCAAACACCAAACTTTTTCAGGAATTGACTTTGAAAATTCAATAGCAACGGCTAACACATTTGTATTTTCACCTGTTAATTACGACACCATAAATGTATTTACTTTTGAACCAACTAATCAAACAACTACAGAACCGAATGCAACAAATACCCAAAAAGTAATCACAACCACCAATCGATTCGGGATTTACACTCAAGATTTACTTTCCTTCACTAACAAATTCAAATTGTTAGTAGGAATTCGCTGGTCTTGGCAAGAAGCAGTAACAGCAACACATAAATTAACTGTAAACCCAGTCACGATTACAAAAGGGATTCGACTTCAAGACAAAGCGTTTTCGCCAAAAATTGGATTCATCTACCAACCCGATAAAAATTCGTCAGTATTTGCCAGTTATTCCAATTCGTTTACACCAAATACAGGAACAACAGCCGACTTGAAGCCTATTGAAGCATCCGTTATTGATCAATATGAAATAGGTGTAAAAAAAGATTTTTGGAACGGAATCTTGAGTACCAATGTTACCGTTTACCAAATAAACAATAGTAACTTAGCACAAACCGCCGAGTTTAAAGCCGATGGCGTTACTCTAAATACTGATACCACTATAAAAGTATTGAATGGCGAAACTAAGAGTAAAGGAATCGAAATTGACATTAACGCAAAACCAATAGAAGGATTAAATATTGCAGCTGGATACAGCTATAACGACAGCCGCTATTCTAAAACCAATAAAGTCAACGGTGGTTTTATTGAAGGGGACAGATTAGTTCGAACTCCTGTAAATACAGCTAATTTAAGTTTCTTTTACAACATTCCCTCAGGAAAACTAAAAGGGGTTTCTATTGGTGCGATTGGTAATTATATTGGAGACCGTTTTGGCGGATGGAACGATCAATATGTGGTAAACGCTACCACCGGTGCCGTAACAATTAATGACAGGGATATTCCTCTTACAGGCTATACCACTGTAGATATTTCAGCAGGTTATACTTGGAAAAAATGGAATATTCTTTGCAAATTATCGAATATCACTAACGAGTTAAATTACACTGTTCACGAAAATTATAGTGTCAACCCAATTGCACCACGTCAAATTTTAACCAGTATAAAATACAAATTCTAATTAAACCTTTTTACATTAGCTATGTCTATATATAAACCAAAACTAACAAATTATGAAAAAAATAAATTGGAGAGATTTACACCGTGACTTAGGGTATTTCTACATCGGGTTAATCGTTTCTTTTTCTCTTTCGGGAATTATTCAAAACCATAGAAAAACGTGGCATCCTGAGAAATATACGGTAGCTACCAAAGCCGTAAACTATGCGATTCCAAAAGAAGAATCTTTATTAACAGAAGACTTTGCTAAAGACTTAGGAAAAAAATTAGGTATTGACGATGAATTTAGAAGATCTCGTGTAAAAGAGGGGAAATTTCAAATCTCTTTTGAAAAAAATGATGTTGAATTTGACCTAGCAACAGGAAAAGGAGAAATTTCTAGCTTTGCCAAAACGCCTATCATTAACGAAATTTTAGAATTACACAAAAGCAATTCCAATTTCTGGATTTATTACTCTGATATTTTTGCCATCGGATTGATAACAATTGCTTTAACCGGAACCATTATGATCAAAGCGGGTAAATTCAGCTGGAAACAACGCGGATGGAAACTAGCCGTTGCCGGAATCGTATTTCCTTTAATTTTCTTATTCCTGTTAGGTTAATTGACTATAATTCACACAAAAATCCCGTTCTGGATTCAGAACGGGATTTTTGTATTTAAAAAGTAGCACTTATTTTAATCCTGCTAGGCTTTGCTCAATCGTAGCAATTTTTGCCAAAGCATCGGCTTCTTTCTTGCGTTCCAACTCGATTACTTTTTCGGGCGCACCCGCCACAAATTTTTCATTCGATAATTTTCCTTGTACTGATTTCAAGAATCCTTTAATGTAATTCAACTCTTCGGTCAATTTGGCAATTTCTTCTTCCACATTGATATTTCCTGTAATTGGAATACAATATTCATTCGATTTCACACGGAAAGACAACGCACCATCCACTTTATCTGACACATACTCCAAAGCACTGATATTTCCCAACTTGGTTACTACCGCATCAAAATAGGTCGACGTTTTATCATTATTCACCACCTTCAATTCAATCGCATCTTTGAACGGGATATTTTTGTCTTTACGAATCGTTCTAATACCCGAAATCACTTCAATGGCATTGTCAAAATCAGTAATCAAATTGGCGTTAAATGGTTTCATTGTTGGCCAAGTCGAAACAATCAACGCTTCTTCTTTCGTTCTTTCAGCCAATAATTGCCAAATTTCTTCGGTCAAGAACGGCATGAATGGGTGTAGTAATTTCAAGTTGTTTTCCAACATTTCAATGGCTTTCGCCAAAGTCAAACTGTCAATTGGTTGTTGGTAGCCCGGTTTTATCATTTCTAAAAACCAAGAACAGAAATCGTCCCAAACCAATTTATAAATACCCATTAAAGCATCTGAAATTCTGTATTTTTCAAAATTATCCTCAATATCTAAAAGGGTTTGTTGCAATTTAGCTTCATACCATTCAATGGCTACTTTAGACGATTCGGGTTGCGAAATAGCATCCGACACTTCCCAACCTTTAATCAATTTAAAGGCATTCCAAATTTTATTCGTAAACGCTTTTCCTTGGTTACACAATTCTTCGTCAAACATAATGTCATTTCCTGCCGAAGCACTCAACAACAAGCCCACACGCACACCATCAGCACCAAACTTATCAATCAAGTCTAAAGGATCAGGAGAGTTTCCTAATGATTTCGACATTTTGCGTCGTTGTTTGTCACGAACCAAACCTGTTAGATACACATTCGTAAATGGTTTTTTACCCGTGTATTCGTAACCTGCAATAATCATTCGCGCTACCCAGAAGAACAAAATATCCGGTCCAGTAACCAAATCATTCGTTGGATAATAGTAGTTAAAATCTTCGTTTTCAGGATCCATTATTCCTCCAAAAACTGCCATTGGCCACAGCCAAGAAGAAAACCAAGTATCTAAAGCATCGACATCCTGAGTCAAGTTGTCTGTTGTCAGTTGTTGGTTGTTGGTTCTTTGTTTTGCTAAAGCTAAAGCTTCTTCAATGGTTTCGGCAACCACAAAATCTTCTTTTCCATCGCCATAATAATAAGCTGGAATTTGTTGTCCCCACCACAATTGACGCGAAATATTCCAATCGCGAATGTTGTTGAGCCAATGCGCATAGGTATTATCAAAACGTTTGGGATGCAATTTAATTTCGCTATCCTCTAAAACCGCTTTAATAGCTGGTTTTACCAAATCTTCCATTTTTAAGAACCATTGATCAGACAAACGAGGTTCAATTACAGCTTTGGTACGTTCTGAAGTCCCTACTTTATTTAAGTGAGTTTCCGTTTTTACCAAAGCACCAACCGTTTCTAATTCTTTGGCAATAGCCTCACGAACCACAAAACGATCTTGTCCTTGGTAATGCAACCCAAAGCTATTCAAAGTAGCATCTTCATTGAAGATATCAATAATTTCTAGATGATGTTTTTCACCTAAGGTTTTGTCGTTCATATCGTGAGCAGGTGTCACTTTCAAACAACCAGTACCAAACTCAACATCGACATACTCATCTTCAATGATGGGTACTACTCTACCGCAAATTGGTACAATGGCTTTTTTACCTTTCAAATGAGCAAAACGCTCGTCGTTCGGGTTAATACAGATGGCAGTATCTCCAAAAATAGTTTCTGGACGTGTCGTTGCCACCGTTAAAAAATCATTACTCCCTTCGATTTTATAATTAAGGAAATACAATTTTCCTTGTTGTTCTTCATAAATTACTTCTTCGTCTGACAAAGTAGTTTTAGCTTCTGGATCCCAGTTAACCATTCGGTAACCACGATAAATCAATCCTTTGTTGTACAAATCAACAAACGAACGAATGACAGAAGCCGACATATCTGGATCCATTGTAAATTTAGTACGTTCCCAATCACAAGAAGCGCCTAATTTTTTCAATTGTTCCAAAATCACGCCGCCATATTTATCGGTCCATTCCCAAGCGTGTGCTAAAAATTCCTCCCGAGTCAAATCATTTTTATTAATCCCTTCGGCTTTCAATTTAGCCACCACTTTGGCTTCAGTAGCAATCGAAGCATGATCTGTTCCTGGTACCCAACAGGCGTTCAATCCTTTCAAACGCGCTCTACGAATCAATACGTCTTGAATCGTATTGTTCAACATATGCCCCATGTGCAACACTCCCGTAACATTGGGTGGCGGAATTACAATAGTATAAGGCGTTCTATGGTCTGGTTCTGAATGAAAATAATTGTTTTTCATCCAGTAATCGTACCACTTTTGTTCAATTGTTTTGGCGTCGAATTGTGCAGGAATTGTCATTGTATCGTAAATTCTTTTAATCGTTATATGGTGTTTATTTTCAAAATTTGAGTTATCGTACACATCAAATTCAGAAATAACGCTTTATAAATTGGCCTACATATTGTGAGCCAAATAAGCAACAAAAGTAACTAATTAACTACACTATAAAAAACGAAATAAAAATTTGTAGTGTAAATAAAAGAAACTAACTTTACTAAACATTTAAATCATTTTTGAAAATGCAAAAAACAATCGCACTTCTATTATTCACTTTGTTAAGCAATATTAGTTTTTCGCAAAGTGCTAAAATTGAATTTTCAGCCAAAGAAAACACCATTGATTATGGAAAAGTAACCAAAGCTACTGATTCTGGTATCCGTGTTTTTGAATTTACCAATACTGGTGATGCACCTTTAATTATAACTAATGTACTTTCTACTTGTGGATGTACCGTTCCTACAAAACCGGAAGCGCCAATTCTACCTGGTAAAAAAGGGAAAATTGAGGTAAAATACAATATGGCCACAGGACCTATTCGCAAAACAATAACAGTAGAATCAAACGCCACCAATTATGAAGGCGGAAGGATTGCTCTAAAAATAAAAGGAGAAGTAGTCGAATAAGTTACTTTTCAATTCCATTTAGAAAACGCCTTTTGAATTTCAAAAGGCGTTTTTATTTTGGAAATGTAACCACATAGAAACATAGATGTTATGTATTATCAAAAGCAGACATAGAAATACTATTATTTTCCACATAGCTATGTGAATAGTAAAACACCTAACTCTCTCTTTATTAAAGAATCAAACTATGTTTCTATGTGGTAAAAAAAATATATTCGAGTTGCATTTTAAACTACACTAATAGAAAGATTCCATATTATCAACTAAATACCTTAAAAATATAACATTTTAAGCTGTTTTTATGAGCAAATACAACGACTAATTACAATAACTTAAGAAAAAAAATTGCAAATTTGCAATTCAAGATTACAATCATGCCAAAACTATCCACCCGAGGACACTCTATGCCAGAATCGCCAATTAGAAAATTGGCTCCCTTTGCTGATATGGCAAAGAAAAAAGGACACAAAGTGTACCATTTAAATATTGGACAACCCGACATCAAAAGTCCAGAAATAGCAGTTAATGCTATTAAAAATATTGATTTAGACATTATCGAATACGGCCCCTCTGCTGGTTATGAAAGCTACCGAAGTAAGTTAGCTCAATTCTACACCAACCAAAATGTCAATGTTACTACCGAAGATATTTTAATCACTACCGGTGGTTCCGAGGCGTTGTTATTTGCTTTAGGAAGCATTATGGATCCTGAAGACGAGTTGATTATACCTGAGCCATTTTATGCTAATTATAGTGCTTTTGCTGCCGAATCTGCCGCCAAGGTAATTCCAGTTAATTCGGGTTTTGAAACTGGTTTTGAATTGCCTTCTATTGCTGATTTTGAAAAATTAATTACCCCCAAATCAAAAGCTATTTTGATTTGTAATCCAAATAATCCAACAGGGTATTTGTATTCGGAATCAGAAATTCTTCAATTGGGTGAATTAGTAAAAAAACACGATTTGTTCTTAATTGCTGACGAAGTGTACCGCGAATTCATTTACGGAGATGACAGCCACTATTCAGTAATGAATTTAAAAGGTGTAGAACAGAATGTCATCATGATTGATTCCGTTTCAAAACGTTACAGCATGTGTGGCGCTCGAATTGGTTGCATGGTAACCAAAAACAGAGACGTAATTGCAGCTGCGATGAAATTTGCACAAGCACGACTTTGCCCACCAACTATTGAACAAATTGCTTGCGAGGCGGCTATTGACACCCCTCAAAGTTATTTTGATGAAGTTATTACTGAATATAGAGAACGTAGAGACACCTTAATTGCAGGCTTACATACTATTGAAGGGGTAAAAGTAAGCACTCCGAAAGCTGCTTTTTACTGCATCGCTGAGTTACCCGTTGACAATACGGATGATTTTGCGCAATGGCTTTTAGAAAGCTACAATTTGAATGGCGAAACCGTAATGGTAGCACCTGCAGGTGGTTTTTATTCTACTCCCGGTATGGGATTGAACCAAGTGCGTATTGCTTATGTATTGAAAAAAGAAGATTTGATTCGTGCCGTAGCCGTGTTGAAAGAAGCAATTCCTGCGTATAACGCGAATAGAAAAGCGAAATAAACAACTCAATAACACTATAAAATATAAACTAAAGCAATACCCAAAAAGTATTGCTTTTTGCTTTTTGCGCAAACAACGATTAATTCATAAAAGTGCTTCCTTTTTTTGCATTTTATTAATTATCTTTACCGCTTGAATTGACACACCCATTATAACAATAGCTTTAATGATAAACAACGAAGAATTTCAAGACGAAATAGGAAACAATCATATTAGTACCAATGCGAAAAATCCGCTAAGAGATGATGCTTTTGCTATTGCTGACGATGACAAAATTGAACGAATCAAAAAAGACGTAGAAAATATCCTTACCACTCTAGGTATGGATTTGACCGATGACAGCTTGAAAGGTACTCCTAATCGAGTGGCTAAAATGTTTGTGAAAGAGATTTTTGGGGGACTAAATCCTGCCAGAAAACCAAAAGCTTCTACATTTGACAACAACTACAAATACGGCGAAATGCTAGTGGAAAAAAACATTACTGTATATTCTACTTGCGAACACCATTTATTACCAATTATTGGAAGAGCACACGTGGCTTATATTTCAAACGGAACCGTAATTGGTCTTTCTAAAATGAACCGAATTGTAGAATATTATGCTAAAAGGCCTCAAGTTCAAGAGCGTTTGACGATGCAAATTGTACAAGAATTACAAGAAGCATTAGGCACTGAAGATGTAGCGTGTGTAATTGATGCCAAACATTTATGTGTGAATTCAAGAGGAATTGGTGATATTGAAAGTAGCACCGTGACCTCGGAATTTGGAGGTAAATTCAAAGAAGCACAAACCAAAAGAGAATTTTTAGATTACATCAAATTAGAAACTCGATTTTAAACAAAAACGACTTTAGCAACAGAAAACCTTAGCCCTGATGGAAGCGGCATCCTTTTTTAAGGTAGCCTGAGGAACTCGAAGGCTACAGAAAAAGATACAGCGAACAGCAGGACACAGCTCCTAAATAAAAATACAATGCCATTATATAAACGTCAACAACTGAAAATATACAATTCTCTTTCGGGAGAAAAAGAAGTTTTTACCCCTATTCATGAAGGAAATGTTGGAATGTATGTTTGCGGCCCAACGGTGTATAGCAATGTCCATTTAGGGAATCTGAGAACTTTTATGTCGTTTGATGTGATTTTTAGGTATTTCCGACACTTGGATTATAAGGTGCGTTATGTGCGAAATATTACCGATGTGGGGCATATTGTAGACGATGTGGATGAAGGTGAAGATAAAATTGCTAAAAAAGCACGTTTGGAACAATTGGAACCAATGGAAGTAGTGCAACGCTACACGGTCGATTTCCATGAAATTTTGGGTGCTTTTAATTTTTTACCACCGAGTATTGAGCCTACGGCTACGGGACATATTATTGAACAAATCGAAATCATCAAAAAAATAATTGATGCCGGAATTGGATATGAAGCCAATGGATCGGTGTATTTTGATGTGGTGAAATTTAACGAAACGAATCATTACGGGCGTTTGAGCGGCAGAAACATTGAAGATATGTTGGCCAACACCCGTGATTTAGACGGTCAATCCGATAAAAGAAATCCGCAAGATTTTGCCTTGTGGAAAAAAGCCGAACCGCAACATATTATGCGTTGGCCTTCGCCTTGGAGCGATGGTTTCCCTGGTTGGCATCTAGAATGTACCGCAATGAGTACCAAATATTTGGGCAATCATTTTGATATTCACGGTGGCGGAATGGATTTGAAATTTCCGCATCACGAATGTGAAATTGCACAAAATGAGGCTTGTACGGGGCAAACTCCTGTTAATTATTGGCTTCACGCCAATATGTTGACGCTGAATGGCAAGAAAATGGCAAAATCTACAGGTAATAACATTTTACCAAGAGAGATATTGACCGGTGACAATACTATTTTAAGCAAAGCTTTTTCAGCTTCAGTAACTCGTTTCTTTATGTTGCAAGCGCATTACCGAAGTATTTTGGATTTCTCTGACGAGGCTATTGTGGCTGCCGAAAAAGGATACAAACGTTTGATGGAAGCGATGAGTAGTTTGAACTCAATTCAAGCTGCTAAAGAAAGCACACTAAACATTGCCAAATGGAAGCAATTGTGCTATGACGCTATGAATGACGATTTCAACACGCCAATTTTAATTGCGCAATTGTTTGAAGGCGTTCGTTTTGTGAATGTACTAAAAGAAGGTAAAGAAACATTGACTGCCGAAGATTTGAAACTATTTTCAGTAGCTATGAACGCTTTCATTTTTGATGTTTTAGGATTAGAAGACGAAAAAGTAAGCGACGGAAATAACGACAAATTAGAAGGTACAGTGAATCTACTTATCGAAATGCGTAAACAAGCAAGGGAAAACAAAAACTTTGCATTGTCAGACCAAATTAGAGACCAATTATTGGCTTTAGGCATTCAATTGAAAGACGGTAAAGAAGGAACTACCTTCAGTTTGTAATGTTGTAAGCTTTGCACCTCATTCAAAAAACACGATTATGGTATCTAAAATTCTTATTTTCCCTTTTTTGATGTTGGTGCGCTTTTACCAAGTTGCTATTTCTCCATTCACTCCTGCTGCTTGCCGATTTGAACCTACCTGTTCTTCATATATGCTAGAAGCATTGAAAACACACGGCTTATTCTACGGCTTATTTTTAGGTACTAAACGAATTTTGAGTTGCCATCCTTGGGGCAAAAGTGGGTATGATCCCGTTCCTCCGAAAAAATGCCAGCACTAACTATAAATGCAATTAAATCTATAATTTTACATTAAATAAAAAAACAAATGACACACGCTTCAGCTATTGTTTGGAATCCATCAGAAGGAATTGATTTAGGTTTTTTCATGATTCGTTATTACAGTTTAATGTTTGTAATTGCCTTTGGATTGGGTTGGTACATTATGAAAAATATTTTCCAACGTGAAGGTGAAACCATTGAAAAACTAGATTCATTGTTCATTTGGACGGTTCTGGCTACTTTGGCTGGTGCCCGTTTGGGACATGTGTTCTTTTACGATTGGGAGTATTTCAGAAACAATATATTGGAAATCTTTTTGCCTGTTAAATTCGAACCTAGTTTTCATTTTACAGGATTCCAAGGTTTAGCGAGTCATGGTGCGGCTATCGGAATTATAATAGCGATGTATTTTTACAGTAAAAAGATGTTGCAAAAACCTCAATTATGGATTCTAGACCGTATAGTGATTCCGGTAGCAAGTGGGGCAATTTTTGTTCGAATGGGTAACTTCTTCAATTCAGAGATTATTGGAAAAGAAACCACATCCTCTTTTGGAATTAAATTCATCCGAGATTATTTTAGCCCAAGAGATGCTGTTAATGCTACTCAAATTGCAGATCCAAACGAAGCTTACAAAGCAATTGCTACTGACCCAAAATTTGCGACACTTTTAGAACAAGTTCCTGCTAAACATCCAACCCAATTGTACGAAGCCTTTTGTTACATCTTTGTGTTTGCAATTTTGTTTTTCTTGTATTGGAAAACCGAAGCTCGGAAAAAATCAGGCTATTTATTCGGATTGTTTTTGGTACTACTATTCTCTGTTCGAATTGTGGTCGAATCTGTTAAAGAAAGTCAAGGAGGGTTTGAAAGTGCATTAGGCTTATTATCGACAGGTCAGTGGTTGAGTATTCCATTTATCTTGATTGGCTTTTATTTTGTATTTAGTGCTAAAAAAGTTTAAAAATGGGACACTGATTCTACGATTGAACTGATTTACACAAATTCTTTTAACATTTATACCTTTGTTGATCTGTGAATCTGCGATTGAAATTTAAAATTGAAAAGGCTTTCCATTATTACGGACAACCTTTTTTGTTTCAGGTCTAACACATAATAAAATTTTACTTCAATATACTTTCAGCTATTTCAAATTGAATCTGAGGATATAATCCTTTCATTTAACACAATTAAAATAATTATAATTGCAAAGGATTCATTTTGTTTTTTCACTCTATAGAAATAGGAAATGAATAGCACAAAAAAAAGGATTCAACTTTCGTTGAATCCTTTTTAATATATAACTATTGAAAATTAAGCCTCTTTATGCTCTTTTTCAATTTGGTTTTTGTCTGATCTTGAGATTGTATCAACCAATACAGGAGTAGCGATAAACAATGAAGAATACGTCCCCACTATAATACCTACTAACATCGCAAAGATAAATCCTCTGATTGACTCTCCACCAAAGATAAACATCGTCAATAATACTAAAATCATCATCAATGAGGTATTCAATGTTCTTGATAAAGTTGTATTAATAGAAGCATTTACAATTTCTTCAAAACTTCCTTTACGTTTACCCATAATAAACTCTCTAATTCTATCAAATACAATTACAGTATCATTCATTGAGTAACCAATAACGGTTAAGATAGCTGCAATAAAATGTTGATCCATTTCCATGTGGAAAGGCATGAATTTATAACATAAAGAATAAATTCCTAATACAAATATCACGTCATGCGCTACTGCAGCAATCGCTCCTAATGAATACTGCCATTTACGGAACGAAATCATTAAGTATAAGAAGATAACCGCCATTGCCCCTAAAACAGCCCAATACGAGTTAGTTTTGATATCTTCAGAGATAGAAGCTCCTACTTTTGAAGCCTGTAACACACCTATTTTTTTACCATCATACGAATTGATAAACTGATCGTAAGAAGTATTTGAATAATAATGTTGTAATGCTTTAAATAACTTTTCATTCACTTCTTTATCGACATCCATCCCTTCTTCGGTAATTTTATATTTAGTAGTAATCTTTAATTGATCATCTGAACCAAATACTTTAGCCTCTACAGTAGTTCCAAATTCCTTTGATAATTCTTCAGAAACAACAGAAGCATCAATTGGTTTTTCAAATTTTACCTGAAACGTTCTTCCTCCAACAAAATCAACACCTTGATCCAATCCATTTACAAAGAATATAGATACCAAACTCACAATAACTACTATCGAAGAAAACACATAAGTAATTGTTTTAATCTTGATAAAATCAAAATGGAAATTAGTGAACCAATTTTTAGTGATTGCAGTAGAAAAAGTAAGATTACTGTTTCTTTCAATATCTCTGTCAATAAAGATTCTTGCAATAAAAATTGAAGTAAACAACGAAGTTACAATACCAATTAATAATGTCAAAGCAAAACCTTTAATTAATCCTGTACCGAAAGTAAACAAGATGGCACCAGTTAGAATATGCGTCACATTAGCATCAATAATAGAACGCATAGCACCTTTCCACCCGTAAGAAGCAATTACAGTTTCAGACAATGATCTTCCTTCACGCAATTCTTCTTTCGCTCTTTCATAGATAATAATGTTTGCATCCACTGCTGTTCCTAATGTTAAAACAATCCCTGCAATACCTGGCAATGTCAATACGAAACCAAAACTTGCCATAATCCCAAATAAGAACAATAAGTTCAACAACAATGCTAAATTAGCGTACCAACCTGCTCTACCATAGTAGAACACCATCCATAAACACACTAATAAGAACCCTACAACAGAAGAAATTGTACCTGCATCAATAGCAGCTTGTCCCAATGATGGCCCTACTACTTCTGATTGAATAATATCTGCTGAAGCTGGTAATTTACCGGCTTTCAATACATTGGCTAAATCTTTAGTCTCTGTAACATCAAAGTTTCCAGAAATTTCTGATCTACCTCCGGCAATCGGTCCGCTAGATACTCCAGGAGCAGAATATACTACATTATCTAAAACAATCGCAATATTGCTTTTTTGAGTATAAGCCTTACCTGTTAATTCTTCCCAAGCTTTAGCTCCTTTACCATTCATTTGCATAGAAACTGCTGGCTTTCCTAACTGATCAAATGTATCACTTGCATCAGTTACTACTCCTCCACTCAAAGCGGCTACATTATCTCTATTCCCTTTTAGCGCATACAATTCAACTGCATCAATATCATTTGATTTTGCATCTTTAATTTTTGTTGGTTTCCCCCAAACAAATTTTGCATAACGTTGATCACCTGCCAATAACACTCTAATATCTGGTCTTCTTAAATATCCTCCAACAACAGCGGTATCTTTTGGGGCAAAAATAGCCAAAACTGGACCTCCACCTTGACCAATAATTTTATCTAATAATGGATTATTCCCTTTTTTAGTTGAAGCAGAATCTTTAGCATCAGTTAAAAGTGCACTTAATGAATCTTTAGCTACTTTTTTAGTTACTACTTTTTTCACTTCTGTTTTCTTTAACGACTCATTCGCAGCCATTAAGAAGTTGCCTATTTCTTCTACTTTATAGGTTTCCCAAAATTCTAATTGAGCGGTACTTTGCAACAACTTTTTAATTCTATCCACATCTTTTGCCCCAGGAAGTTCTACAAGAATTCTTCCTGATTCTCCTAATTTTTGGATATTGGGTTGTGTCACACCAAATTTATCAATACGTTTTCTCAATACACCAAAAGCACTCTCTACAGACTCATCAACTTTTCTTTTGATTACCTTTTGAACTTGTGCATCTGTCATTTGAAAATCAACACCACCTTCTCCTTGCAAACTTCTATTGGCAAAAATATCAGGAGAAGCAAGTTTAACTGTGCCTTTTGAATTGGCTTCAAAAGCTTCAAAGAAAGCATCAATATAAGTTTGATTTCCTTTTTGATTAGCAGTTGCATCGGCTAAGGACTTATTGAAAACTGGATTTTTAGAATTGTTAGACAATCCTTTCAAAATGTCTTTTACAGAAACTTGAAGAATTACATTAATTCCACCTTCTAAATCCAACCCTTTATTTAGTTGTTTGTCTTTTACTTCGTTGAAAGTAAAATCAGAAAAACCAAGGTTTAACACCTTTTCTTTTCCGATTGAATCTAGATATTTTAATTCTTTTTCAGGATTTCCACCCGCAAAAGCTTTAGCATCACTTGCTACTTTATTAGCTACGAAAGTGAAAGAAAGTTGGTAAATACTTACCAATGCAAATAAAATTGCAAAAAATTTAATGAGTCCTTTATTCTGCATTATTACTAAAAATTAATTATTTTTTTATTTATACTACTTAACACACTGTAAAACAGTAGTTAAAACTGCTTTTCAAACTTGTTGTCAATTAAAAAGCAAGACTTATTTTTTAAAAACGAGCAAATATATAATTTAAGGTTAAGATTAACCAATTTATTTACCAATTAATCTCAAAAAAAAGACTGCAAAAAAGCAGTCTTTTCAATTTATGTTTAAAAATTATGCTAAAACTGATTTCAAATCAGCATTCATATTTCTAACAGCATCTGCACTTTTAGCAAATAACGCTTTTTCTGCATCGTTTAATGTAATATCAACGATTTGCTCCACTCCATTTTTACCAATAATACAAGGAACACCAATACAAATATCATTTTGACCGTATTCTCCTTCCAAGAAAACAGAACAAGCAATCATTTTCTTTTGATCATTCAAAATGCTATCTACTAAATAAGCCACTGAAGCTCCTGGCGCATACCAAGCTGAAGTTCCTAAAAGTCCTGTCAAAGTTGCACCTCCGACCATAGTTGATGCAGCTACTTTTTCCAATGCTTCTTGAGAAAGAAACTCAGAAACCGGAATACCATTGTAAGATGCTAAACGAGTCAAAGGAATCATTGTGGTATCACCGTGACCTCCAATTACCATAGCAGAAACATCATTTGATGGCTTATCCAAAGCTTGCGACAAATAGTATCTAAAACGAGAACTATCTAAAGCGCCACCCATTCCTATAATTCTGTTTTTTGGCAAACCTGTAGATTTCAATGCCAAATAGGTCATGGTATCCATTGGATTTGACACTACGACTACAATTGTATTTGGAGAATGAACTAGTATATTCTCTGCAACTGTTTTCACAATACCTGCATTAATACCAATTAATTCTTCACGAGTCATTCCTGGTTTTCTTGGAATACCAGAAGTAATCACTACCACATCACTGTTGGCAGTTTTTGAGTAATCATTGGTTACCCCAATCACTTTAGTATTAAAACCTGTATTAGTAGCACATTGCATAATATCCATAGCCTTACCTTCAGCAAAACCCTCTTTAATATCCAACAAAACTACTTCGCTTGCAATTCCTCTATACGAAATCACGTCTGCACAGGTTGCTCCCACATTTCCTGCTCCTACAATTGTAACTTTCATGTTTTTATTTTTAAAAATTATTTTTATTTTCTAAAATCTAGACTGAAGCCCTAAGTTACGCATCAATATTGGCATAAACCGCATTTTTCTCGATAAATTCTCTTCTTGGCGGAACTTCATCTCCCATCAACATAGAAAAAACACGATCTGCTTCAACCATGTTTTCAATGGTTACCTGACGTAAGGTTCTGAAATTTGGATCCATTGTAGTTTCCCACAATTGTTCTGCATTCATCTCTCCAAGCCCTTTATATCTTTGAATGGATGCACTTCCTCCCATTCTTTCATTCGCTAAATCGCGTTGATCTTCTGTCCAAGCGTACTCTTTTTTATTACCTTTCTTAACTAAATACAAAGGTGGGGCAGCAATATACACATGTCCTTTTTCGATTAATTCTCTCATGAAACGGAAAAAAAATGTCAAGATCAAAGTAGCAATGTGACTTCCATCGACATCCGCATCACACATGATAATTATCTTATGGTAACGCAACTTCTCTACATTCAAAGCTTTACTATCTTCAGCTGTACCAATAGTAACACCTAAAGCAGTAAAAATATTACGAATTTCTTCGCTTTCAAACACCTTGTGATGCATCGCTTTCTCCACGTTCAAAATTTTACCACGCAATGGCAAAATAGCTTGGAAATTTCGGTCACGTCCTTGTTTTGCCGTTCCACCTGCAGAATCTCCCTCAACAAGGTATACTTCACATTTTTCTGGATCTTGCTCAGAACAATCAGACAGCTTTCCTGGTAATCCACCCCCACCCATAACGGTTTTACGTTGCACCATTTCACGCGCTTTTTTCGCAGCATGGCGGGCTTGGGCAGCCAAAATTACTTTCTGAATAATAACACGAGCATCATTTGGATTTTCTTCCAAATAATTCTCCAACATTTCTCCAACAGCTTGACTTACTGGAGAAACTACTTCTCTATTCCCTAATTTAGTTTTGGTTTGTCCTTCAAATTGAGGCTCAGAAACTTTAACCGAAATAATCGCTGTCAATCCCTCACGGAAATCGTCTCCTGAAATTTCAAATTTCAATTTATCCAACATTCCAGATGCATCTGCATACTTTTTAAGTGTTCGTGTCAAACCACTTCTAAAACCTTGCAAATGGGTTCCTCCTTCGTGTGTGTTAATGTTATTTACATACGAAAAGATATTCTCTGAATAACTTGTATTGTAAATTAAGGCCACCTCAACCGGAATTTCTCCTTTTTCGTGATCCATAGAAATCACATGACCAATAATTGGCTCACGATTCCCATCTAAATAACGAATGTATTCTTTCAAACCTTCAGTAGAATGAAATACTTCGGAAAGGAAATTCCCGTCTTTATCTAACTCTCTTTTATCTGTAAAAGTGATTTTTATTCCTTTGTTCAAGAAAGACAATTCACGCATACGAGACGACAAAGTCTCATACGAATACTCCGTAGTTTGCGTAAAAATAGTTGGGTCTGGATAAAAAGTAACAATAGTACCTCTTTTAGTAGTATCTCCAATTTGTTTTACTGGATACAAGGCTTTACCTCTTTCGTATTCTTGTTCGTAGATTTTTCCGTCACTACTATGAACCGTCGCTCTTAAATGAGACGACAAGGCGTTTACACACGAAACTCCTACACCGTGCAAACCTCCAGAAACTTTATACGAATCTTTATCAAATTTACCCCCTGCACCAATTTTGGTCATTACAACCTCTAAGGCCGAAACTCCTTCTTTTTTATGAATTCCAACAGGAATACCACGACCATTATCTTCAACAGAAATGGATCCATCTTCATTGATTGAAACACTGATAGTATCACAATGACCACCCATAGCCTCATCGATGGAGTTATCTACCACCTCATAAACCAAATGATGCAATCCTCGTACTCCAACATCTCCAATGTACATTGATGGACGCATTCTTACGTGCTCCATTCCTTCTAATGCCTGAATACTATCCGCTGAATAATTATTCTTGTTAATCTCCTCACTCATATTTTTAATCTAAAATGTAAAATTGTATAACAAGCAAATATATAAAAACAGGGGATATTTGAGAAGGAAAATGCCGTTTATAAATGTTAAGTTATCAACATTTGTTTATATTTTAAACAATAAAAGACGTTCTTCTTGCGAAAAACGTCTTTTATCAACCCTATTTGAACTAATTTAATAAATCTTATTTAGCAATCTCAACATCTGCTTGGACGTGAGCAGCATTAGCTCTACCACTTGGATCTTGATTCTCTTGCCATTTTGGAATCCATTTTCTTACTGTTTGAGCCGCACTTACTTGCGGGTAGTATTTATGAAATATGCTTCTATAGAAATACGCTTCTTTAGTTGTTGGTGTATTGTAAGGAAACTCAGCCTCTGCACCTGCTAATTGCTCATCTGTAACTTGAGCAGAACAGTATTCAATTAATTGATCAATCCAGTTGTACCCTACACCATCAGAAAACTGCTCTTTTTGTCTCCACAATACCTCATCTGGTAAATACGGATTGTCTGGTGTATCAAATGCTTTTCTTAAAATGTATTTTTCTCTACCATCATAGGTCTTCGGCATTTTTTCTTCTGCTTTGATACGAATAGCCATATCCAAGAACGCTTTATCCAAGAACGGAACCCTTGCTTCTAAACCGTGAGCCATGGTTGACTTATCTGCTCTTAACAAGTCGGCAGTGAATAATTTTTGAACTCTTTCAATCGTTTCTTTTTGGAAATCCTCAACGGTTGGTGCATTTCTAAAATACAAATACCCTCCAAAAATCTCATCAGCACCTTCTCCTGAAAGCACCACTTTAATTCCCATATCGGTAATGGCTTTAGACAAGAAATACATAGGCGTACTAGCACGAATAGAAGTCACATCATAGGTTTCTAAATGCCAAATCAATTTATCTAAGATTTCGATACCTTGCTCAATAGTAAAGTGTACTTCGTGGTGTTCTGTTCCTAAAAACTCTGCTACTTTTTTAGCCGCTTTAGCATCTGGCGCATCTGCATCCAAACCAATTGAGAAGGAATGTAATTTTTTGCCACTTTCTTTCAATAATCGTGACGCGATTGAAGACGTTAAAGACGAATCCAAACCTCCTGAAAGCAACACCCCAATTGGCACATCACTCATCAAACGTTTACGAGTAGCCTCAGTCAAGGTTTCTCTAATTAGATCCAAATCTAAATCTTGATCTGCTTTAGTATAATCTTCGTATTCTGGTTGGTAGTATTTTACAAAACCAGTGTTAGGTGTGTAATAATGTCCTGGAGGAAAAGTAGAGAATGTTTTGCATTGGTCAGCAATAGGTTTCATTTCAGAAGCAAAATAGATTCTTCCTCTATCGTCTAATCCATAATACAATGGCTTCACTCCCATTGGATCTCTACCCGCAATAAAGTCATCTCCATCAACTACAACAAAAGCCCAATCCCCATCTAACATGTTACAGAAATCGTATTTGAATTCTTCATACAAATGAACAATTACTTCTGAATCGGATTTAGTTCTAAAGGTATGTCCTTTCAAAACACCATCTCGCAATGCTTGGTGGTTGTACACTTCTCCATTATGCACCATCCAAGCAGTTGAAGTTCCTTGAATAGGTTGGCGTCCTGAATGCAAGTCAATAATTGACAAACGTTCATGACTTAAAATATGTCCATTCTCTGTAATATGTAAATCACTTTCATCTGGACCACGGTGTGTCATTCTTTTTGAAAGCTCTCTTACTAATTGTTCATCTTTTCCTTTTCCAATGATGGCTAATATTCCGCACATAATCTTACTGTTTACTTTTTGTTATTTTGATACAGCAAAGATGCGTTAAAAGTTATGATTGAAAAACACAAAATGTATTTTTAGTTATAAATAAAAACTAAATATCGTGTTTTATGGTTAAAATGTAATTTAAAACAACAAAAATTGAAACTTGAAGTTAAAAACTGTAAAAAGGGAAGGTTTTTTACTGTTCCTGGTATTATGCTGAAGCAGTATGTTTGGGTTTGTTGGTAACGCTTTGCGGCTACCCGCAGTAGCGATGCAAGCGAACAAATTATTTTCTGCTAAAGATAGAGTTTTTCGTGAAGAAAAAACGTCAAGGCACTTAAGCGACTCGCTATTGCGGGTAACTGCTATTAGCGGTAGTGTGTTCTTTTTCTATCTCGGTTTTAAACTCTGCAACTTCACTTTGGCTTTTTTCTCCAAGAACATTTGCTACTTCGTCAAATTCTATCTTTCCATTAAGATAATAGCTAATTAATTCTTGCCTTACTTTCTGAAAATCATTACTGTTTATTTGCTCAAATTGATATCTTTTTGATTCGCCTGATTCAAAATAGATTATTATAAAATTTCTAGTTCCATTTGAAAGTGCTGGACCAAGATTCCCTCTAGATGTATTTACTAATTTTCCACTATAATCATCATTGGAAATTTTAATTGTTCTAATTTTTTCAATCGGATAAATTTCTTCACAAACGGTAATCTTTTCTTTCTCAAATATTAAATAACCTTCAAATTTCCCATGAATTAGTTCATATCTACCAATGTTGTAAAATTTTAAAATTACTCCAAACATAAATGTACAAACCGCCAACCACATAAACACTTTGTCAATTAAATTTTCTTCAATATTGAGAATTTTTTGTTTAAAGAGCATTGTTCCGCAACAAAAGAATATAATTGAATATATTATGATTTCTGCGCTCCAGTAGAATTTATTAGATTTTGTGTAAATTGAAAATTACTGCATATTTTCTACGTAGGTTTTTGAGCATTACCGCTAACTCGTTTATAAGCGAAACAAACTTTCGTATATACAACCATTATCGGGTAGATAAGCGAAGGTTTGTTCACTTTATTCTTTTCAAATATATTGATTTTTTCTTACCAATCATCAAAGGGACTTCCGGCTCAACAAAGTTTGATTTCGATTTTAAGGCTAAGGGTAGCCTGCAACTTTACAGCAAAAGCTTTTTTACTCAATACTTTGAATACAATAGTGCGTACTATTAATTTGAAAAGTAAACCCAATTGGATTTCCCATCAACTTGTTGCCCAAAGGGGATTGTGGCGACAAAGCAATCACGTTAATTCCTTCGATAGTAATCTTTGGCAAAGCCAAACTTAGATACAAATAAATCCCATTGGCCTTGACCAAACTCCCTACAACAATAACATCGGTTACTTTTAAAGCGTCTATTTTGTCCAAAACGGCTTTTTGAGCTAAAACTTCGCTTAATTTATGGTTCAATTTTTCTTGTTCCAAATGCATCATCGACAAAGCGGTTTCATGCTTATCGCCTGCCGAACCTTTGGCATCGTTCTTAGAATCTTCTGTCAATGCCGAAATCATATCCCGAAAGACATCTATTCGATCTTGAACCAATAACAAGTAATGTGTATGTATTTTTTGTTTGAAAGTAGTCAATGCAAAACCCTGATTAAAAATCAAATTTATAATTGGCTCCCAAAATCACCTGAAATCCTTGAACTGGGTAATTCAACCACTTTTGGTACGCTTGGTTCGCAATGTTATTGGCTTTCAAAAAAGCAGTCAATCGTTCGCTGTGTTTGTACCCCACATGAGCATTCAAATCGATATACGATTTCAAAGTTGTTGGCACATAAGTTGGTGGATAAACATAAACCAAATCATTGTTAATTTGTAAATCTTTTCGTGAACCAACAAAAAACACATCTGCACCAGCATACCATTTTGAATTAATGGTATAATCCAAAGTAGCATTTAATTTTATCATAGGTAAATTCCATGCTTCTGCTTGGCTTTTTGTATTGTAAACAGAGAAAGTACCATTAGCTCCAAAACTAATCGCTTCAGTAATATCTGCTTTCAATTCTCCAAATAAACGGAAGGTTTTTACATTGTCATAGACCACTTGCAGGGAATTCCCGTAGGCATACGGACCATAATTAAAATTAGCCGAGAAATCATTGCTTTTAAATAAGGCTTTGTTGTTTTCATCTACAAAAGACCCTCTTACATTATAGCTTATATTATCTGCTAATTTTCCTTTCAGTCCTCCAAATACATCGTACTTTTTATTGGTTGGCGCAATCAACAAAGTGGGAGACAAAAACGGATTTTCGTCTACAAAATTCAAATACGAATTTTGGTCTAAGCCACCTTCAGCTCCTGCATAAAAAATCATCAAATCACCCACTATTTTATGTGAGGCTGTCACCTGCGGATACAGAAATAGTTTATTATTGCTGTTTTGGGTATCCAAACTATAGTACAATCCTAAACCTAAATGTAGGGTCCAATTGTCTTTTTCTAATTCATAACTTGGAGAAAGTCCAAAATTAGTATAGCCATATTCAATAGGTTCTGTATTAGTTCGGGTGTAATTATTATCAAATTTCCCTCCTAAATAATCTACAATAGCATTCAGTTTTATTTCTTTTCCAAAAGCATTAAATTGAAAAGAAGGTTTGGCATAAAATCGGTTTTCAGACGAACCAAAAGCATCTGAAAAATGCGCAAATTTAAAGCTCGAAGCTTCCAAAATACTCTCATCAAATTCTATTTTAGAATCCAATGCAATGGTGTTATACGATTGTTTTGGATTGATTCCTGCTACTATAATATCATGAATTGTTGGCGTCAATGCATCCATAAAATTAGTTGGCAATCCATACCAATGATAAATCTGATTTTGATAGCCTAAATTGATATTCCAAGACAATTCTTTTGCTTCTGCGCCATAAGTTACATCTAAAGAAGTATCATAAAAAGAATGTTCTAAATCCACTCCCTTTATACCTCCTTGCGATGAAAGATGACGAAACATTCCTGCCACATATTCTTCCGAATTCAAATCTTGAGTAGCAAACAATTCTGCATTCAATGTTCCAAAATTACCTCCTCCAAAGGTGGCGTAACTTTTATAAAAACGGCCTAATTCTTCCTTATCTACTTCTTCTGCGCCTCCTTTTGATGGCGTAAAAGTAGAAGCTACAGGAAACGAAAAAACACTGTACTTCACCGTTTCTTTGGCTGCAGTTCCTTCTTCATTCAAAGACGGCGTTTCTTTTATTTTAAAGGCATCCGAAATGGTCGGGGTGTACGATTTAACCACATTCACCTCCTCTGTACTCATTTTGTCTTGTTTTTTTTGTGCCAAAGCCAATGAACTGCATGCTAAACTAAGCGCCAATACTGTATATTTCAAACTGTTTTTTCTCATATTATTTATTTTTACCAAAATGCAAATAGGGGTTGTCAACTATTTTAAACTTCCCATTCTCCTTTTGCAATGAATTGTGTTTTTCCACCAATTTTGATTTCGAAATGATTTTGACTCCATTTCCCATCAAAATATATTCTTGAGGGACGACTTATATAGTCTCCTTGTTGATTTATTAATTGTAAATTTGGCGAATAATACCGTAGCAAATAGGCTTGCAAACAAGTACTCGCACTTCCTGTAGCAGCATCTTCCTTCAATTGATTGTTTTCTAAATACAACATTCTACTGAACAAATTTCCGTCTTCTAAATAAAAGAAGTACAATGCTCTAAAATTAGTTTTGCAATTCAACTGCAACCATTCGTTCATCTTGGTAGTATTCAATTCCAAGTTAGCCAAAGCCTCCTTATTGTGAAGCGGAACAATTACAAACGCACTTCCTGTACTTACTTCTTGTATTAGAAACTCAGTCGAAAAATCCGTTTTTTTCAAATTACTGAATTCTAAAAACCCTTCTGACGAAAACATATCAAAAAACTCCGGTTGGGCTGCTTGCAACCACACCAAATCTCCTTCTTGAGAAACCGGAATAGTTCCTACCGGAACAGTAAGATTTATTTTTTTAGATGAATTGGTATTGATTCGATTCATCAATACCCATGAGGTTCCAATAATGGGATGGCCGGCAAATTTCATTTCAAATTCTGGCGTGAATATTCGAATCTCAGCCGTATTGTTTTCAGTATCTAATTGCGTGATAAACGTACTCTCGGCAAAATTAATTTCGCTAGCAATAGCCTGCATTTGTTCTGTAGTCAAGTTGTGAGCATTTTCAAAAACAGCTAATTGATTTCCAGCATACTTTTTTTCAGCAAAAACATCTACTATATAAAATGGTAATTTCATAGTTTAATTAGTGATTGACGAATTTGTTTTAGACTCCTCCGCTTTTATCGTTTCCAAATCTTTTTGGGCTTGAGCCACAACCTCTGGGAAATCCGTAAAGTTTTTAATGATGGTTTCTAAAATATAGGTGGCTTGATAACTATCTTTCAAAGCATAAAAGTTAGTTGCCATTAACAACAATCCTTTGGCTCCAAAATATTTGTAATCAGAATAATTTTTTGCCAATTGTTGTATAGCTACATTCGAATCCTCAAACTTTCCTGCTTTATTTTTAAAATACGCATCATAATACAATGCTTCTGCTCCAAGTTCTCCTTGAGCAGTCATTAATTTTTCGTAACCCGATTTGGCTTTCGCCTCATCGCCCGTTTCCATTGCAGAACGCGCAACTACAATTTGAGCATCACTTTTAACATCGGCCTCTGTCTTCGGATTTTCTAGTACTTTTTCAGCATATACCACGGAATTTGCATAGTCTTTTTTATCGTAATACAATTTCATCAAATTGGCTTGTGCAAAGGTTTTATTTTGCAACAAATCTGCTTCGGTTTCAATTCGAGATAAAACTACAATTGCTTTTTCTACTTCTTTTGCTTTTAAGAAAATTTGAGCTAATCGCACTAAAGACGGCTCTGTAAACTCGTTTCGTGGCTCTGCAATTACAGATTCATAATGAGCAACCGCTTTTTCTTCTGAATCATTTGAATAGAGCGACTGTGCCAAATAGAAATGAGCTTGCAAGGCGTGAATTCCTTTAGGGAATGCCGTCAAATACGCTCCAAATCCAGTAATGGCTTGACTAGTATTACTTTGTTGGTATTGTTTCTCGGCAGATTCATAGGTATCATTATCCAAATCGGCATCCGAAACGGATACGAAATCTAACGTGCGAACCCAAGAAGCATATTCATCTACTTTTCCATTTTCGACATAAATTAATCGAGCGGTGGAAACGGCCTCTAAAGCTTCTGCCGATTTTGGAAACTCAGCTACAACTTGTTTGAATTTTGCTAATGCTTGTGCATCTTTATCTGCATTATAATACACCAAACCTTGTCTCAAAATGGCTTTAGACACAAACGAACCATTTTCAAATTCTTTAATCAATTGATCATAGGTTGCAATGGCTTTCTCGTCTTTATTTTCAGTCACATAAGTATTCCCTAATTCAAACAACGCATCATCTCGGTATTCTGATTTAGGATAAAGTTGTAAAAACGACACCAAATTCTCGATTTTTTTATCATTTTTACCTAAAAAACCATACGAGATGGCTCTTTGATAAAAAGCATAATCAGCATCAACACCCTTTTGTTCAATTACTTTGGCATAGGCCTCCATAGCTGGCCAATACTTTGACGTTACAAATCGGCAATCTGCTAAACGCAAATAAGCATCATTCATACGTACCCTGTCAGTTCCTTTTTCAATTTGCTTTTGAAAATAATTTCCAGCCTGATCGTACTCTTTCATTTTGAAATATGCATAGGCTATATTGTAATTGCAATTTTTAAATTCAGCGGTGTTAATCGCTTCTGCAAAACCTATAAATTGTTTAAAGGTCAATAAGGCATTTTTAAAATCATCCAATACAAATTGGGTTTCCCCTTTCCAAAACGTAGCTCTCGCAGTAATCAAGTCGTCTTGTTGTTGGCTAATTGCTTTTTCAAATCGCTGTAACGCTTCTTTGTACTCTCCATCGGTAAAGGATTGCAAACCACTGTAAAAAAGCACTTTTTGATACGCTAATTTATTTTCTTGAGTTCCATTTTTCTCTAAAATCGCTAAGGCTTCTTTATAATTTTTAGAAGATATATAAGAATCAATCAATAATTTTTCAATCGCTGATTTATTTGAATTTTGAGGATATTGTTCCAAAAAAGCCATCAAAATAGCAGGGACACTTTTGTATGAATTGCCAATTTCGTAACTCAATTTTGCATAATTCAAACTCGATTCTTCTTTTAACGAAGCATCAAAATCCATTTCAGAAGCATTTTTAAACGCATTCAACGCTTCTTGCTTTTTGTCCAAATTCAAATAACTCTGACCTAAATGATAATAGCCATTTTGTGCTACAAAATCCTTCCCATCAATAATTTTATTGAATTGCGAAACCGCCTCTTGAAACTCTTTTTGTTGGTAGTAGGCAAACCCTAATTGATAAAAATCAACATTCGTCCACTTCCCATTTTTACCTTTGTATAATTTCAAATACGGAATTGCTTTTTCATATTCTTTCAAATTGAAATAGCTTTCGCCAATAATTTTATTCAATTCGGATTGTTCTGCCGGTGTCGATTTTGACATAGCCTGTTCTCCCAAATCAATCGCTTTTTGAAAATTCCCTAGCTTAAAATTCATATCCGATTGATAATACGACATGCGTTCTTTGTATTTCCCTTCGGTAGAAACCGCATCAAAATATTTAGTTGCTTGCTTGTAATCATCTCCTTCGTAGGCCATAAAACCTAAATAATATTTAGCTTGCGAACCGTAATTGGCAGTATTCAATACCTTTTTCAAATAGAGTGAGGCTTCTTTTTTGTCTTTAGCAACAAAAAAACTATATCCTTTTTGGAAATTGTATTTTTCGGTTTCATTGGCTCCCAAATACATTTCATCTACTTTTTCATACCAAGACAAGGCTTTTTCGTAATTTTCTTGTTGAAAATAAAAATGACCTAGTTCAACATAGGCTTGATTTCTCTTCGTACTCGTTGGATAATCCAAAATAAAGCGTTCCATCAAGTTTCCTGCACTAGGTTGGCGTTCGCGAATAGCACACATGGCGGTATAATACAAACAATCAGACAGCACTTCTTGATTCACTGAATTTATTTTGACGCGATCAAAAACTAATTTTGCAGAAGCATATTGACCCGCAGTATATAATGAAACTGCCGTTTCAAAATCTTTTGAATTAGAATTATAAATGGTTGATTTTTGAGCCGAAACTGAAAAAGTTCCCCAAAAAAATAGGGCAAATAATATCCCAGAGAGTGTACGCATTATACTATTTATTTAAAATTCAAATGTATCATATTATATAGCGTATAACGAAATGGTTTTAGTATTTATTATGAACAATTGTTTTAACAAAAAACAAAAAAAATTGCGATAGATAATTGATAATTGCCAATTGATAATTACTTTTACCACATAAACAAATGCAAATTATGTCACAGTCCATTTTATCTTTACGAAACGCTACCATATATCAAGAAGGAAAAACCATTTTATCTGACGTAAACCTTGAAGTAAAACAAGGTGAATTTATTTATGTTATTGGAAAAACAGGTTCAGGTAAAAGTAGTTTATTAAAGACTTTGTATGCCGATTTAGAGCTAAAAGAAGGCGCTGGACATATCGTAGATTTTGATTTGGCTACTTTAAAAGAGGATGACATTCCTTTTTTGAGAAGAAAAATCGGAATTGTTTTTCAAGATTTTAAATTGCTTCCAGACCGTACCGTGAAAGACAATATGCTTTTTGTTTTAAAAGCAACAGGTTGGACAGACAACACTGAAATGCTTCAAAAAATAGACGAAGTATTGGATAAGGTAGGAATGAAAGATTTTGCCGCCAAAATGCCGCACCAACTTTCAGGCGGAGAACAACAACGTGTTGCTATCGCTAGAGCCTTATTGAATGACCCTGAATTAATTTTAGCGGACGAACCAACAGGTAACTTGGATCCACAAACGAGTGCCGAAGTATTGGAAGTACTTCGCAAAATCAATGAAAATGGAAAAACCGTTTTGATGTCAACTCACGATTATGCATTGCTAGTCAAATTCCCTTTTAAAACGTTGAAATGTGAAGATGCTAAAATTTTTGAAGTAGTTCAAAAAACGGCTTAAATCCAATGAAGCAAATTAGCTCTGTACAAAATCCATTTATCAAATCATTGGTGTTATTGCAGGAAAAAGCAAAAGCACGCAAGCAAACAGGTACTTTTTTAATCGAAGGACAACGCGAAATAAGTATCGCCATCAAAGGGGGATACCAAATCGAAACCGTACTTTTTTTACCTGAAATTTGTACTGAAAAAGAAGCTCATCAATTAGCTCCTAATGCTGAATTAATCGAAATCAACAAAGAGGTTTTTCAAAAACTAGCCTATCGCGATACTACCGAAGGCATTTTGGCTGTAGCCAAAACCAAATCAACCCTTTTATCTGATTTACAATTATCTCAAAATCCATTAATCTTAGTCGCCGAAGCTCCTGAAAAACCAGGCAACATTGGCGCTTTATTACGCACGGCTGATGCGGCTAATTTAGACGCTGTAATAATTGCTAATCCCAAAAGTGATTTGTACAACCCTAATATTGTCCGTTCGAGTGTAGGTTGTTTGTTTACCAATCAAATCGCCACTGGAACTACCGCAGAAATCATTACTTTTTTAAAAGAAAAAAAGATTAATTTTTATTGCGCAACCCTACAAAATTCTAATGGATACCATTTAGAAAATTATACCACCCCCACCGCGTTAGTCGTTGGAACCGAAGCTACTGGTTTGACCCAAGAATGGCGCGATGCTGCCACACAAAATATCATTATCCCGATGCAAGGCGAAATTGATTCCATGAACGTCTCTGTCGCTGCGGCTATTTTAATTTTTGAAGCCAAAAGACAAAGAGGTTTTTAATTTATCCATCAAAAATATTCTCTCATTTCACTTGCGTAATTAGTCGGTTTTTTCTATTTTTAGAAATTGAACCCCGCCTACCATGACTGAAATAGATATCGAAAAAGAAAATAAGGCCATTGCCCAAGAATACAAGGAGTTACTTCGTATTAGTTACCAAACGTTAACCGATAGTGACAAAAAACTAATTCGTAAGGCTTTTGACGTTGCCGTTGATGCACATAAAGATCAAAGAAGAAAATCTGGCGAAGCCTACATTTTTCATCCCATTGCGGTGGCAAAAATTGTAGCCTCTGAAATTGGTTTAGGAGCTACTTCCATTGCGGCTGCACTATTACATGATGTAGTAGAAGACACCCCAATTAGTGTAGAAGATATTGAACGCCTCTTCAATCCAAAAGTAGCGCAAATGGTTGAAGGGTTAACCAAAATTTCCTTGGTTCAAAAAGATTTAAACGCTTCTATACAAGCTGAAAATTTCAGAAAAATGATTCTAACACTCAACGACGATGTTCGAGTGATTTTAATCAAACTCGCCGACCGTTTGCATAATATGCAAACTATGGAATCCATGCGAGAAGACAAACAAACTAAAATTGCCTCAGAAACTTTATATATTTATGCGCCTCTCGCTCATCGATTGGGTTTGTACAACATCAAAACCAAACTGGAAGATTTAGGGTTAAAATACACCGAGCCTGCCATATACAAAGATATACTAAGTAAAATTAAAGAAACTAAAGAAGAACAAGACGCTTATATCAAAGACATTTCGGACGTACTAAAAAAATCATTGGACGAAGAGGGAATTGAATACACTATTAAGGGCCGTCCAAAATCCATTTATTCTATTCGTAGAAAAATGAAGGCACAAGGCGTTAGTTTCGACGAAGTTTACGACAAATTTGCTTTGCGAATTGTGTATAAATCAAATCCACACGATGAGAAATTTTTAGCCTGGAAAATCTATTCCATTGTAACCGACCATTACCGTCCAAGTCCGAGCCGCTTACGTGATTGGATTTCATCTCCAAAATCAACTGGTTATGAAGCCTTGCACATTACAGTAATGGGACCAAAAGGACGTTGGGTCGAAATTCAAGTTCGTAGTGAACGAATGGACGAAATTGCCGAAAAAGGCTATGCTGCCCATTACAAATACAAAAACGGAGCCACCGAAGAAAGTGGTTTAGATGTTTGGCTGAACTTATTGCGTGAGGCTTTGGAAAATGCCGAAACAAATGCGGTTGACTTTGTAGAAGATTTCAAAATGAATTTGTATTCCAAAGAAATCTTTGTGTTTACCCCAAAAGGAGACATCAAATCCTTACCCAAAGGAGCCACTTCTCTCGATTTTGCATTTGGAATTCACTCTGAAATTGGAATTCGCACCCGCGGAACCCGTGTTAATGGAAAATTAGTTCCCCTTAACTACGAATTAAAAAGTGGTGACCAAATTGAAGTGATTACCTCTCCTAACCAAAAACCAACTACACATTGGCTAGATTATGTAACGACGGCTAGAGCCAAAACTAAAATAAAAAATGTTCTCAATGAAGACACCAAAAAAATAGGTGAAGAAGGAAAAGAATTATTAAGTCGTAAACTAAAACACTTAAAAATAACTTTAAACGAGAAAACCGTTAACGAGTTAGTCAATTTTTTCAAACTTAAAACTAGTTTGGATTTATTTTATCGCGTTGGTATTGGAGCTATCGAAAACCAGCAACTCAAAGATTATGCTGCGCAAAAAAGCAATACATTCATCAGTTTCTTCAAAAACAAAATCAAACGTAACGCAACTACTCCCGACGAGGAAATTAACAAACCTATCATCAATGCAAATTATGATATGTTAGTTTTTGGGAAAGAACACGACAAGTTGGATTATAAGTTTTCTCCTTGTTGTAGCCCCATTCCTGGAGATGATGTTTTTGGTTTCATAACCGTTAATGAAGGCATAAAAGTACACAAAAGCGATTGCCCTAATGCCATTGGTTTACAATCCAATTATGCTTACCGAATCATGGCTGCCAAATGGATTGATTCCAGTCAAGAAGAATTCAAAGCCATTATTAAAATCACTGGCATGGATTCGTTAGGATTAACTAATCAATTGACTAAAGTCATTTCAAACAATATGCACGTGAATATCCAAAGTATTTCATTGAGCACCGAAGCTGGAATTTTTGAAGGACAAGTCACCGTAGTAGTACAAAACAATAGCATTTTGAAAAAATTAATTAACAACATCAAAAAAATAGAAGGCATTGAAAAAGTGAGCCGAGTGTATACTTCATAATTGATTTTTCAACAAAAGACAAACTTATCAACGGAACTTTAGAGATTAAACAAAAAAAATTATCTTTGCATGATATGACACTTATTTCCACAGACAACAATAAAAATCAAGAGATTGTAAAAAACGTTTTTACACTATATCTTGAAAATAAAGGGCATCGCAAAACTCCAGAGCGCTATGCTATCCTTCAGGAAATTTATGAAAGTGAAGAACATTTTGACATAGAAAACCTCTACATCAAAATGAAAAATAAGAACTACCGTGTCAGCAGAGCCACTTTGTACAATACAATCGAATTGCTTTTGGATTGTGCTTTGGTTCGCAAACACCAATTTGGACAAAACCAAGCCCATTACGAAAAATCGTATTTTGACAAACAACACGATCATATTATTATGACGGATACAGGAGAAGTAATTGAATTTTGCGATCCACGAATTCAAACCATCAAAAAAACCATCGAAGAAATTTTTGATATTGAAATCACCAACCACTCACTGTATTTATACGGAAATAAAAAAACAACTAATTAGAATTAGCCATAATTCTAAACAATATAAACAACACAAATAACACACAGAATGACCATAGATTTACTATTAGGATTACAATGGGGAGATGAGGGAAAAGGAAAAATTGTCGATGTATTAACTTCTAAATACGACATTATTGCTCGTTTTCAAGGAGGGCCTAATGCAGGACACACCTTAGAATTTGACGGAATTAAACACGTTCTTAGAACAATTCCTTCTGGGATTTTCCATAAAACAGCCGTGAATATCATTGGAAACGGAGTAGTAATTGATCCTGTAGTTTTTCAAAAAGAAATTGAAGGTTTAGAAAAATTCAATATTGATATTAAAAGCAAATTGATTATTTCTAGAAAAGCGCACTTAATCTTACCAACACACCGTTTGTTAGACGCTGCTTCTGAAACAGCAAAAGGAAAAGCTAAAATTGGTTCTACTTTGAAAGGTATTGGACCAACGTATATGGACAAAACAGGTAGAAATGGAATTCGTGTGGGAGACATTGAATTAGCTGATTTCAAAGATCGTTACCGTGCTTTGGCTGACAAACACGAAGAAATGATCAAATTCTACGATGTTGCTATTCAATACAACTTAGCTGAAATGGAAAAAGAATTCTTTGAAGCTATTGAAGAATTGAAAAAATTAGACTTCATCGATAGTGAAGAATATTTACACCAAGCGCAAAAAGCAGGAAAATCAATTTTATGCGAAGGAGCTCAAGGTTCGTTATTGGATGTTGACTTTGGAACCTATCCATTTGTAACTTCCTCTAATACTACCGCAGCAGGAGCTTGTACTGGTTTAGGAATTGCTCCGAACAAAATCAAAGAAGTGTACGGAATTTTTAAAGCGTATGTAACCCGTGTAGGAAGTGGCCCTTTCCCAACAGAACTTTTTGACGAAGATGGTGCCACAATGGCAAAAATTGGAAATGAATTTGGCTCGGTAACAGGAAGACAAAGACGTTGTGGATGGTTGGACTTAGTTGCTTTAAAATATGCAATCCAAGTTAATGGAGTAACCCAATTAATGATGATGAAAGGCGACGTTCTTTCAGGTTTCAAAACGTTAAAAGTATGTACCGAGTACAACTACAAAGGACAAAAAATCAGTCATTTCCCTTACAACATTGAAGAAGAGAATGTAACTCCAATTTATAAAGAATTCAAAGGATGGCAAGCTGATTTAACAGGTATGACTACTTACGATGAATTACCTACAGAATTGAAAGAATACATCGAATTTATAGAAAAAGAAGTAGAAGTGCCAATTAAGATTGTTTCTGTTGGACCAGACAGAAAACAAACCATCTTAAAATAATCAACTAAAAACGCTCTGAGAATTCAGGGCGTTTTTTTTATAAATAACCTACATTTACTTTTTAATTGATTTTCAGTGAAGTATCGATATTTAATTCTCAAGTCGTTTGTATTACTTTTCTTTTTTGGCTCCTGCCAAAAAGAAGAAAGTAACATCAATAACAATTCCGGTTATCAAATAATTAATTCTAAGATTACATACAACTCAAAAAACATTCAATTGATTGGAGCCAACACAATGCATGTTTTTAGTGCAGGGAGTGCCAATATGAATTCTTGGAATCTAGACATTGCTCGAGAGTTTATCGGTAATATCAAAGAGACTCCTCTTTCAGGATCTCCAATTCAAGACAGCCATGGAACCTATTTGTATTCTATTCAAAATATTGTTGATGAAAATAGAAAACAAAATAAAATAAGTTGGATTTGTGCCTTTGGATGGGATGGAAATCCTTCTACCCTATTCACTGGAAAATCTCCCGTAAGTACATTTTGGTGGGAAGAATATAAAGCAAAGCTTCGATTATGGGCCATTCAATTCAAAGATCAAAATGATGTATGGATCGAAGTTTGGAATGAGCCTTATCGCTATGATCGTACTGATGGTTATACTGATGCTATTTGGCTACAAAACATGAATGAGTTAACTGCAATAATCCGTGCTACGGGAAATAAAAACATAATTGTTATTCCTTGTGCAGAACAAGGACAAGACGAAAGTGTTTTACTAAATAAAGGCAATGAATTCTTAGTTGGCAAATCCAATATTTTATTTGATATTCATGCCTACGAAAAATGGCTATTAGACTCATCTACAAATATAAACAACAGGGTTAATGTATTGAATCAATACAATTTACCAATTATTTTTGGAGAAACTGCACCTATGAATGCGGGTGTTTTAATGAATCCCTATTCGTTTCTAAACTTGCTATATGACAAAGGAATTTCGGTTTGTGCTTGGGTTTGGAAAAAAGACGAGTCCGATCAAGATGCATTAATGACACGAGATGGCCTTCCTAATAATATCAACAATAACAATTGGGGAACGACTTTTAAAAATATTGCTCTCAAACCAAGAAACCCAAAACCTTAATTGTAATGAAAAACCCAAAAATAACGATCCAAAAAACCGAATTACTTTCTGATAATTGGTATATCTTAAACAAAGTAACGTTCGACTATAAAATGGGCTCAGACGATTCCGAAACTCAAGTTCGAGAAGTATACAACCGTGGTAATGGCGCTGTGATTTTACTTTACAACACCTCCCATAAAACCGTTATTCTAACGCGCCAATTTCGTTTACCAACTTACTTAAACGGCAATTCAACAGGAATGGTAATTGAGGCTTGTGCTGGTTTATTGGATACTGAAAATCCCGAAGAATGCATTATTCGAGAAACAGAAGAAGAAACTGGATACCGTCTTTCATCAGTTAAAAAAGTGTTTGAATCCTATATGTCACCAGGAGCAGTTACCGAAATATTATACTTTTTTGTAGGAGAATACGAGTCAGACATGAAGGTTTCTGACGGAGGTGGACTTGAAGAAGAACACGAACATATTGAAGTGCTTGAATATTCATTTGACAAAGCCTACCAAATGATTGCTTCAGGAGAAATTACCGATGCCAAAACGATTATGCTACTACAATACGCTAAAATAAATCTACCCTTGTAAAGTAGACTACTAAGTATATTTTAGTATTTTTACTCTTCAAATTATTTTGTATTGACTTCTAAAAAAGCACATTCTTCGGCATTACAAGAAAAAGCTGGTATTTCACAACCCGAAAGTATCAGTAGTCAATCTATAGAGCATATCCAGCATTCTCGAAAAATCCAGCCTTCAGCTGAAGAACTAGTCAAAGGGATTTTAAATGGAAATATTACCGCTTTAAGTCGAGCTATAACCTTGGTTGAAAGTACCAATCCAATTCATTTGGCAAAAGCCAATACCATTATCAACAGTTGTTTACCCCATGCTAATCCATCTGTTAGAATAGGAATTACCGGAGTACCAGGAGTAGGAAAAAGTACCTTTATTGAAGCTTTTGGAAAATACCTAACGGGACTTGGTAAAAAAGTAGCCGTACTAGCTGTTGACCCAAGTAGTTCAATTAGTCACGGAAGTATTTTGGGAGACAAAACCCGAATGGAAGAATTAGTCAAAGACTCTAATGCGTTTATTAGACCATCGGCCTCTGGAGCAACTTTAGGAGGAGTAGCTAGAAAAACTCGTGAAACCATAACACTTTGCGAGGCAGCCGGTTTTGACATTATTATTATTGAAACTGTTGGTGTAGGACAAAGTGAAACTGCTGTTCATAGCATGGTCGATTTCTTTTTACTTTTAAAAATTGCGGGAGCAGGCGATGAACTTCAAGGTATTAAACGCGGTATAATGGAAATGGCAGATGCTATTATTATCAACAAAGCCGATGGCGACAACATCAAAAAAGCACAATTTGCTAAAGTTGAATTCAATCGAGCTTTGCATTTATTTCCAGCTAAAAAATCAGGATGGACTCCTAAAACAGCTACTTGTAGCGCACTCACTTCTGAAGGCATTCCCGAAGTTTGGAACACCATAACCGAATTTCTAAACGTAACCCAATCCAATTCCTATTTCTTTCAAAAACGCAAAGAACAAAACCAATTTTGGCTGTTAGAAACGATTAACGAGCAATTGAAATCAAATTTTTATAGTAATTCTGAAATTCAACAATTACTTGAATCTACAAAAAAAGCGGTGCAAAATGATGAAATTTCACCTTTTACAGCCGCCACTTTATTGTTAGAAAAGTATTTTAAAAAATAGTTATTCCTCGTATCGACCAATTTCTCGGTCATAAAACTCATTAGCCTCAACAATCAAAGATTCCATTTCAGCATTGAGTTCGGCTTCATCTAAATCTTCTGCTTCTTCCATAAACTCTACTTCATCATCTTTTAAATTAATGATGAAACGTGGGTAATCTAAATGAATGATAAAGATATCATCTGGAAAATCGGTATTGTCACCTAATAAAAATTTTGGTAATTCCATTGTATGTATTTAAACGTTAATCAATTATTTATCCGAAAGAATAACAGGCGCATTGGCTTTACCATTCATGAAAATGATTTTGGTATTGGGCGAAGCGGCTAATTCTTTTTGTGCTTTAATTTGTTCGTATTGCAACTGTTTGTCTGACAAACCTGTCGAAATAATTCGTTGATAATCAGCAATACCTTGAGCTTCTACTCGTTTACGCTCTGCTTCTTGCTTTTCTTTTTGCAAAATGAACGTCATTTTTTGCGCATCTTGTTCGGCATTAATTTTACTTTCAATAGTAGTCTTTACAGATGTTGGCAAATTAATATTTCGAATCAACAACTGTTCTAAAATCAAACCTCTAGTTTTGAAGTCGGCTTCAATAGTTTTAAAAATACGTTGTTGAAATTCATTTCGTTTGGTAGAATACAAAGCCACTGCATCATAATAAACTGCGTTGTCACGAATACGGGTTCTGGTAACGGGACGAACAATTTTATCAGTATAATTCACCCCTATTTCCTTAAAGATTTTTGGTGCCAATTCGGGCGAAATTCGATACAAAACGGTCAAATCAATTACTACTTCCAATCCATCATTAGACAACACTCGAATAGCATCGTCACCTTCTTTCGATCCTTCGTCATGAATGGCTGACATGGTATAATTTTGAGTTTGGATATCAAAATCAGTAACATCCAAAAGCGGATTGATAATATGCAATCCACTTTCTAAAACATCTGGCTCTACATTTCCATACAATGACTTCACACCAACACTTCCTGCATCAATTTGCTTAAACATTGACGAAAATGCGCCTACTACAAGAAAGGCAAATCCTGCTATTTTAAAAATGTGGGTAAACCTTGAAAGAGGATTCAAACTGTTTTTCAATGAAAAACTAAGAAATAATAATATACTTCCAAAAACAACAAATGCTATCATATTTTGAGATTTAGGGGGTTAGTTTCAAGTACTAATGTACTTAAAAATAGTTTGCTATTACGTATTTAGTTCGAAAATCATTTTCTTAGTAAGTTTAGCAAAGCGAATATACAAAAATAAAGCCGCCGCTGATAATCCTGCCAAAAGGCCAATCCAAATGCCCACCGCTTTTAACTCCGTATAACGCCCTAAATAAAATGAGATTGGAAACCCAATTAACCAATAGGCCACAAAAGTAATATACATTGGGATTGTAACATCTTGCAATCCACGTAATGCGCCTAAAACCACCACTTGAATTCCGTCTGACAACTGAAAAATAGCAGCCACCAAAAGTAACTGAGCTGTAATTCCTATAATTTCCTGATTGTCTACCAATTGAGCCGAATCGGTCATATTCAAAAACAAATGCGGTAAATAATTATGGAAAACCACAAATAAAATACCGAATATCGTTTCTAAAATAATAGCTAATAAAAAGATAGAACGAGCCACAACAACCAGATTTTTAAAATCGGCCATTCCTTTGCTATGACTCACCCGAATCATTGCTGTAACGCTCAATCCCATAGCCACCATAAAAGTAGAAGAAGCTAAAGTCAATGCAATTTGGTTTGCTGCTTGATTGTTTTTACCCAACGAACCTGAAAGCCAAATAGCGGCTGTAAACAAAGTTACTTCAAACAACATTTGCATAGCCGATGGCAAACCTAAATTGATAATTTTTCGCAACATTGATTTTTTAATTTCTCTAAAACTAAAATTCTTGAAATACTTGCTGAATTTCTTATTATGCCTTAACAACAAATGAAGAAAAACCACCATCATAATTCGCGAAATAACAGTCCCTAAAGCCGCTCCCAAAACACCTAATTTTGGAAAAATCCAGAAGCCATAAATCAATACATAATTAAAAAAGACATGAACCACATTGGCCATAAAAATGGCATACATCGAATATTTAGTTTGAGATAAACCGTCAGCAAATTGTTTATAGCCTTGATATATAATCACAGGAATCAATGAAAAAGCCACCCAATCAATATACGGAGCAGCCATATCCGCAACTGCTTTAGGCTGGTGCATCAAATACATTAACTGTTTGGATAAAACCGTTACAATGAATAAAAAAACTCCCAAAACCGCACACAACAACAAGCCGTGATGAAAAGTAGTTCTGATTTTTTTATCGTCTTTTTCTGCATCGGCTTCGGAAATTAAAGGTGTAATCGCTGTAGAAAAACCAATCCCTAACGACAAGGCAATAAAGATAAAACTGTTGCCTAACGAAACCGCAGCCAATTCAGTAGAACCTAAATTTCCTACCATGAAATTATCCACAATTCCAATCAAGGTATGGCCTAACATTCCCAAGATAACAGGATAAGCCAATTTAATATTATACGAAAATTCTTTGGTGTACGTAGCGAGTTTCAAAATAGGTTGAAGTGTTATAAAGGCAATACCTTTTGATTAAATCTAAACTAAGGCTTCTACAAATTGAACCCGAACGCTTCCGTCCTCGTCAATCTGTGTCAACTGAATTTTATGCAGTGTATTAGCCAATTCTGGATTCCAAGGCGCTTTTACTTTGACATAATTTTCGGTAAAACCGTGAATATAGCCTTCTTTATTTTCTACTTCAAACAAAACGGTTCTTTCCATTCCCAACTGGCTTTCGTAGAAAGCACGGCGCTTTTTTACCGATAATCCGCGGAGCATTTTACTGCGTTTGGCACGCACATTAGCAGGAACAACTCCTTCCATTGCAGCAGCTTCGGTATTGTCTCGCTCCGAATAAGTAAACACGTGTAAATACGAAATAGGCAGCTCGTTTAAGAAATGATAGGTTTCTAAAAAATGTTCGTCCGTTTCTCCCGGAAATCCCACAATTACATCTACCCCAATACAAGCATGCGGCATCACTTCCTTGATTTGAGTCACCCTATCGATATAGACTTCACGCAAATAACGGCGTTTCATCAACTTCAAAATGTCATTACTTCCTGATTGCAACGGAATATGAAAATGAGGCACAAAAGTGCTGCTTTTAGATACAAAGTCAATCGTTTCATTTTTAAGTAAATTCGGCTCAATCGACGAAATTCGCACTCTTTCAATCCCTTCCACTTGATCCAAAGCCTGAACCAAATCTAAAAAAGTATGTTCGTGTTTTTTATTTCCAAATTCTCCTTTGCCATAATCACCAATATTCACTCCGGTCAACACAATTTCCTTGATGTTTTGTTCTGAAATTTCTTTGGCATTTTTCAAGACATTTTCTAAAGCATCACTACGCGAAATCCCTCTTGCCAAAGGAATCGTGCAATAGGTACATTTGTAATCACACCCATCTTGCACTTTTAAGAAAGCACGCGTTCTATCGCCTATGGAATAACTGCCCACATAAAAATCGGCCTCGGCAATCTCACACGAATGCACTTCGCCAAAATCATTCTTAGACAAATCATTCACATAATCAGCTAATTTGAATTTTTCTGTCGCACCCAATACCAAATCTACTCCATCTACAGCGGCTAATTCTTCCGGTTTCAACTGCGCATAGCAACCTACCGCCGCCACAAAAGCTTTGTCGTTCAACTTCATCGCTTTGCGCACCACTTGCTTGAACTGTTTGTCGGCATTTTCAGTCACAGAACAGGTATTAATCACATACATATCTGCCACTTCTTCAAAATCCACACGGTCAAAACCTTCGTCTTGTAAATTACGTGCAATAGTCGAAGTTTCCGAAAAATTCAGTTTACAACCTAGCGTATAAAAAGCTACTTTTTTTCTTTCTGACATTCTTTTGATTTTTTTGGGCGAGTCCCTACTTCGTGGGTCGGGCTATCCGCTGTATCTTTTATAGTTACCTTCGAGAGCCTCAGTCAACTATAAAAGGATGCCGCTGCTATCCCTTTCGCGGGACAAAAATACGTACAAAAAACAACATATAAAACTATGTATTATTTAGTCATTGGAAGAGGCCACTTCTTGTCATTGCGAGGAGGTACGACGAAGCAATCTCATTTGGATTTGTAGGGAATTTTCATTAAACTTGTTTTACCATTGCAAGGACGAAGGACGAGTCATTGCGAGGAGGAACGACGAAGCAATCTAAAACTAGCCCCCATGAAACCCGGATTCATTTACATTATTACAAATAAAAACCACACCGTTCTTTATACGGGAGTTACTTCTAATTTACCTAAACGAATCAAGGAACATCAAGATAAAAAATACCAAGGCTCTTTTTCTGCACAGTACAATGCTAATAAGTTAGTATATTATGAAGCCTTTCAAATGATTGGAGATGCCAAAGTAGAGAAAAACAAATCAAAGCAGGTTCAAGAGCTAAAAAAATAGCACTTATCAATTCCATAAATGCAGAATGGAATGATTTGTATGAAGAAATTCTTGGGTTGTTTGGATAGATTGCTTCGTCGTGCCTCCTCGCAATGACTTGGGATTGCTTCACTACGTTCGCAATGACTACAAAATAAACCGCTCTATCACCTCAGCTACACCATGGTCGTTATTGGAAGATACAATCACATCCGCTTTATCTCTTAAATGGGCATCGACATTAGCTACCCAAACGCCAAGTCCTGCATATTCAATCATGGACAGATCATTACCTGCATTGCCTACAGCAATTACTTCTGATTGCAAAATATTCAATCTATCTGCCAAAAATTTCACGCTAGCTCCTTTATCAATTCCTATTTGGGCTGCTTCTAAAAAGAAGGGTTTTGACATACAAATGCTTAAATGAGGCATCGTAGCTTTTAAGTCGGCTTCGACCTCTTTCAAATAACTAGGTTCCTCTAACAAAATACATTTTATCGCTGAAGATTGTACTCTTTCTTTAAAACTAGGTACAACTTCATGTTCCAAGCCCGTAATCGTGACCTCAACATCTATGTATTCTGAATGAGTTTCACTAATCACTTTTCCGTCTAAATAAGTAATAATATGGGTTTTCTTTTGTTGACTATAATCATACAAGGCATGAATTTGCTCTTGTGTCAAACTTTGTTCAAAAATCACTTCATCCTTTTTCAAATCAGTAATAATTGCACCATTAAATGAAATCATATATGAATCCATCAATCCTAAATCCCTAGCATATTCAACCATTGCAGGCGTGGGTCTTCCAGAAGCCAAAACGATATGCACTCCCAAGGCTTTGGCTTGAGCCAACATATTTCTATTTTTTTGCGAAATGGTATGATCATCGGTCAACAAAGTATCATCCATATCCAAAACGAGCATTTTATATTTCATCTCTAAACTGTCTTGAAATTAAATACTCATTCGGAAGGCTTCAATCACAGGATTGGCTTTAGCAAAATCAGTTTCCTGAATAAACAATTCGACCGCTAAATCAGCATTACCAAAACCACCCAACCGTGCCGATTGAATATTATCTTTCTTCATTGTAGGTACTCCCGCTTCTTCTAATTTTTCCTGCAAGGCCATCGCTAAGACTTCACTCCCAGAAAACACTTTCATTAATCCCATATACTATATATCTTTTCCAATTAATTATTTTTTCGCCACTGATTATGGGATTTAAAATGATTTTTTTAATCGCTTTAATCATCTTAATCTGTGGCAAAAACTACTCTTCCTCTTCGTATTCTTCGAAATCAAATTCATACGGCTCAACTAACATTTTATCAGCCAAAATAGCGACTCTTTCTGTATAATCATCTGTAAAAATAAGTCGTTGTGTTTTTGCAATACTATCCGAAATTCGCATCACTTTGGTATCATGGCGCAATTTCAAAATAGCATCGGCATCGTCTAAAATAAATAGTTTCAAACGGTTTACATTATATCCAGCCGAAGAAAACATATCACTCAATTTTGCAGGCGTACCAATCAAAACATCAATCCCCGTAGAGATATAATTTTTATCATAGTCCATATCGCCTTTGTCGTGAACTCCATATACCTCAAGCGGAGCATATTTACCGAATTCTTCAAATAACGCCTCCATCTCTAGCACCTTCTCTTTATCTTCCACAAAAATTAACGCACGAGGAGACTCTTCTTGTTTACCTGCCAATTGCTGAATTACATTCAAAACAATCGTAGTTGTTTTTCCGCTACCTTTTGGGGACACAATCAAACAATCAGCCCCACTTTTTATGGTAGAAAATGTTTCTTGTTGCAACTCATTGGCTTCGGTCAATCCCTTTTCAATTAAAGCGTTTTGAAGAGCTTCATTTATTTTTTTTAATTTCATTATATCGCTTTAATTTTATTTACTCGCAAAAAGTGTCACATCACTCTCGGAAATTTCACTTCCTCCCAGAATAATCAAACGCTCTACTACATTGCGTAATTCTCTAATATTTCCTGTCCAATCGTATTCTTGCAATAACTGAATTGCTTTTTTTGAAAACGTCTTAACGGCAGTACCTTGTTCAGAAGCAATCTTTTCAGCAAAATGCGACACTAACATTGGGATATCTTCCCTCCTCTCGTTCAAAGCAGGAACTTTGATTAAGATGACTGCCAATCGATGGTACAAATCTTCGCGGAAACGCCCTTCAGCAATTTCTTTTTTCAAATCTTTATTGGTAGCCGCTACCACACGCACATCGACTTTGATGTCTTTGTCGGCACCCACTCGCGTAATCATACTTTCTTGTAAAGCACGCAACACTTTGGCTTGAGCCGAAAGACTCATATCGCCAATTTCATCTAAGAAAATCGTTCCTTTATCCGCTGCTTCAAATTTACCCGCACGGTCTTTCACCGCCGATGTAAAAGCGCCTTTCACGTGACCAAACAATTCGCTTTCAATCAATTCTGATGGAATCGCAGCACAATTCACCTCAATTAAAGGAAAATTAGCGCGTTCACTTTTTTCGTGCAACTGATGCGCAACCAACTCCTTTCCAGTTCCGTTAGGACCTGTAATCAAAACACGAGCTTCGGTTGGCGCTACTTTTTCAATCAACAATTTGATGTGATTAATCGCTTCGCTTTCGCCAATCATTTCGTAATTCTTGCTGACTTTTTTCTTCAGAATTTTATTTTCGACTACCAATTGCTTTTTGTCTAACGCATTTCGAACCGTATTCAATAATCGGTTCAAATCAGGCGGTTTTGAAATGTAGTCAAAAGCGCCCAAGCGCATGGTATTAATAGCCGTTTCCATATCGCCATGACCTGAAATCATTACCATCGGAATTTCTGGTTTTATCTTTTTAACCGCTTCGAGTAGTTCGACACCATCCATTTTTGGCATTTTGATGTCGCACAAAACCAAATCGTAATCCGTATTTTTTATCTTTTCGTAACCCGCAGCACCATCCTCGGCTTCCTCCACAACATAAGCCGTGTTTTCTTCCGAAAGAATTTTCACCAAAACTCTTCGGATAGTAGCTTCGTCTTCTATGATTAATATTTTACTCATTTTTTGAATGGGTTATATGTTGATTTGGTTATGTGGTGATTGTTTATAGGGTTAAACTTTTAAACCTATAAACATTTAAACTCAATACTTCAGCCATCGATACAATTCTTTCCAAGTTGGTTTTTTACCATACATCAAAATCCCTACACGGTAAATTTTAGAAGCAAACCAAACCACAAAAAAGAAAGTAGCAAATAGTATCGAAATAGAAAGTGCAATTTGCCACAGAGGTACTCCAAACGGAATACGCATTAACATTACGATAGGCGACGTAAGCGGCACCATTGAAAAAACAGTCGCTACCGTTCCGTGTGGATCATTTACTACTGTGAAAAATCCGATGTAAACACCTAAAACCAAAGGCATAATTATCGGTAATAAAAACTGTTGCGAATCGGTTTCATTATCTACGGCAGCACCAATTGAAGCATAAAAAGAACTGTACAAAAAGTAGCCTCCAATAAAGTAGATTACAAAACTAACAATAATAGTAGCAATAGGTAAATTCCATATTTCAGCGATATACAATTGAGCCGTATTTGCAAATTCATGTTGCGCTGATTGTACCATTTCGGGCGGAATTTGATTAGAAGCTCCTATTTGTGCTCCCATAAAAATGGAAGCTGAAAACAACAAACTCAAACCGATAATCGCCCAAATAAAAAATTGCAAAATTCCTGCTAAAGAAGTTCCAATAATTTTACCCATCATTAATTGAAACGGTTTCACTGACGAAATAATAATTTCGATAATTCGGTTAGTCTTTTCTTCAATTACAGAACGCATTACCATATTACCATAGATGATGATAAACATCATAATCAAATAACCAAAAGCGCCGCCAATAGCAATTTTAATCTCGTTCAGCCCTTTTAAACTTTGTTCTCCTGAAGCTTTTTTCAAACTAATCGCTACTTTGGCTTCCGCTTGATGAATTGCTAACGTATCCAAATGAGCCTGCTCTAAATTAGTCAACGTCATTTTCTTAGCAATAACTTCCTGCATTTTTTCGATAAAGGAAATACTTGGACTTTCGTTAGAAATAAATTGAATTTGGTGTTCCAAAGTGGCATTATCTTTTGCCTTTGGTATGAACAAAACTCCTTCATAGGCTTCATTCATGATATTTTTTTTAAGTGTTGGCAAATCAACCGCGGTCAAATCAAGATAGTTGTATTCTTCATCCTTTTTATTTTTAGCTAAAAAATCTTTTACAAACATTCCTGATTCGTCATGAATCGCGATTTGTTTTGTATCTGCTTTCATAGAACTCAAATACCCAACAAACAAAGCAATACCCACAAATAGCAACGGGCTCAAAAATGTCATTACGATGAACGATTTATTGCGCACTTTGGCAATAAACTCTCTTTTAATAATTAATGAAATGATACTCATTTAACTTTTATTTACTGGTTACTGTTTGAATAAAAATATCATTTACACTCGGTATTTTCTCGACGAAATGAGTGACTTGTCCACGTTGTGTTAAAATATGCAATAACTCATTCGGACTTGCATTACCTAGTTGAACTTCTAATTTCAATTCATTATTCAAAGACTTAAATTGGGCCGGTGCCAAAGTGAATTTTTGAGTAATATCAAACATCAAACCCTCTACATTGTCAGACAAAATACCCACTTCAAAACTATTCGTTCTGTATTGCTTTCTCACATCGTCTAGCTGCCCTTCAATCAATTTATTGGATTGATGAATCAGCGCAATAGAATCGCATAATTCTTCTACACTTTCCATTCGATGTGTCGAAAAAATAATGGTTGCCCCTTGTTCTTTCAGTGCCAAAATCTCTTCTTTAATCACATTCGCATTCACAGGATCAAAACCTGAAAAAGGCTCATCAAAAATCAACAATTTCGGTTGATGCAACACACACACCACAAATTGGATTTTTTGCGCCATACCCTTAGAAAGTTCTTGGATTTTTTTATTCCACCAACCTTGAATTCCCAATCGGTCAAACCAATACTCCAATTGTTTTTTAGCTTCGGATTTGGTCAGCCCTTTCATTTGAGCTAAATACAAACACTGCTCTCCTACTTTCATACTTTTGTACAATCCTCTCTCTTCAGGAAGGTAACCAATGTGTTGTACGTGTTTGGGTTGTAATTTTTCGCCATCCAAAATAATCTCACCGCTATCGGGCAACGTAATTTGGTTGATGATGCGAATTAACGACGTTTTTCCTGCGCCGTTTGGTCCTAGTAAACCGTAAATACTGCCTTTAGGAACCGATAAAGAAACTTCGTTTAGCGCTACGTAGTCGCCGTATCGCTTTACTATTTTATTAACTTCAAGTAAATTACTCATACTGAATTTAGTTTTTAGTCACATTCGACTTTGGGTCTGTAAAAGTAAAGAATTAGTCACTAAATACTTGGTTTTGTTACATAAAAAAACCCACCCTTACTAGAATAAGGATGGGAAATAATTTTTATGCTACTAATTGAAAAAATTAAGAAAACATATCTTTTACTTTTTCAAAAAATGACTTGTCCGATTTTTCTGGATTAGGAGCAAAGTTCTCATCTTCAAGGTTTTTCTCAAAGAATTGTCGTTGTTCTTTATTCAAAGTTTTTGGAGTCCAAACATTCACGTGAACTAACAAATCACCATTACCATATCCGTTTAAACTAGGAATTCCTTTTCCTTTCAAACGAAGAATTTTACCAGATTGGATTCCTTCTTCGAGCTTAATTCTCACTTTTCCGTTAACCGCTTCAATGTCTTTTGAAATTCCTAAAACAGCTTCCGAAAAACTAATGTATAAATCGTAATGTAAATTTTCGCCTTCACGTTTCAAGAACTCATGTTCAATTTCTTCGATAGCTACAATCAAATCTCCTGGAATACTATTTCCTGGTGCGTCATTACCTTTGTTAGACACTTTCAATTGCATCCCGTCCACTACTCCTGCCGGAATTTTAATCGCTACTGTTTCATCTTCTTGAATCATTCCTTGCGAATCCGCATTGGCTGGTTTTTTATCCAAAATTTGTCCAGATCCACCACAAGTTGGACAAGTTGAAGCCGATTGCATTCTTCCCAAAATAGTATTCGTAACGCGCATTACTTGTCCTTGACCATTACAAGTAGAACAAGTTTTATACGTTACTCCTGGCGCTTGAATTTTACGCTTTACTTTTACTTTTTTCTCTACACCATTGGCAATTTCTTCCAAAGTCAATTTAACTTTGATACGCAAATTACTTCCTTTAGCACGACGAGGTCCGCTACTTCTACCGCCAAATCCTCCACCGAATCCGCCACCAAAAATATCGCCAAACTGACTAAAAATATCATCCATGTTCATCCCGCCATGGCCTCCACCAAAACCTCCTGCTCCATCAAAAGCTTGGTGTCCGTATTGGTCGTACTTAGCTTTTTTCTGAGGGTCGCTCAAAACTTCATACGCTTCTGCAGCTAATTTGAAGTTCTCTTCAGCCTCTTTATCCCCTGGATTTTTGTCAGGATGATACTTGATAGCCGCTTTTCTATAGGCTTTTTTTATTTCAGCAGCATCAGCACTTTTTGAAATGCCTAATACTTCGTAAAAATCTTTTTTCATGATCGTACTATTTGGTTTAATTACCAATAACTACTTTTGGGAAACGGATAATTTTATCTCCTAATTTGTATCCTTTTTCTAAAACATCTACAATTTTTCCTTTCATTTTATCAGAGGGTACCGGGATTTGAGTAATTGCTTCTGCAAAATCAGCATCAAATGCATCACCGGCTTTCACCTCAACTTCTTCTAATCCTTTGGCTACCAAAGTAGATTTTAATTTCTCGTGAATTAATTCAACTCCTTTTACCAAAGACTCGTCTCCTGACTTACTGATTTCAACCAAAGCTCTGTCAAAATCATCCAAAATAGGAAGCATAGCTAACAACACTTCTTGATTAGCCGTTTTGAATAACTCCACACGCTCTTTTGAAGTTCTTCTTTTATAATTTTCAAACTCAGCAAATAAACGTAAAAATTTATCCTTTTCTGCCGCTAAATCTAAGGCTAATTGTTCTTCAACAGGTAATTCTTCGACACTTGTTTGTTCTTCATTTGCTTGTGTTTCCACTGGCGTTCCTTCTATTTCTTGATCGATTTCTGTTTTTTCAGTAGTCATAGTATTTGTGTTTTTAAAAATATTCTTAAACTTCATTTTATTCCTTTTTTAAATTACAAAAGTACTGCCAAATCTTTAAAAATGTCAAATTGTCACCCTAAAAGACCGTTTTTTTTACTCTTTGATAGTACTCCAATCATTTTTAAGCGATTTTGAAAATGCCCCAAAAAATTAATAAAATTTTAAGACTATTTCGATTTCGATTGGATTAAATTTGTATCAGATTAGTGAAAAAGATTCGATTGAATCTATAAAGTAGAAATTAAGGTTTGTCTCTAAATAATTATTAATTCAATATTACCTTATATTAGAAAAAGCTTCGTTTTTGTCAAACGAAGCTTTTTTTTATACTAATTCTTTTTTCAATCCTTCTAAATCAAGTGATTTTTGCTCCCCAGTTTGTAAATTCTTTAACGTATACGTATTCGAATTCATCTCTTGGTCTCCCGCCATCACTGCAAACGGAATATTTCTTTTATCGGCATGTTGAAACTGTTTGGCCAACTTAGCATTGTCTGGATACAATTCAACTTTTTTTCCTGATTGACGTAATTCTTTAATCGCTTTCATGGCATAAAAGGCTTCATTTTCACCATAATTAATAAAGAGCGCTTGAGAACTTGCCGCTACTGTTGTTGGAAACAACCCTAATTCTTCTACAACCAAATAAATACGGTCCAAACCAAATGAAATCCCAACACCACTCATGTTCTTTAAACCAAAAATACCCGTCAAATCATCGTAACGTCCTCCTCCACCTATTGAACCCATAGCCACTCCTTGAGGTGCTGCTACTTCAAAAATAGCTCCGGTGTAATAATTCAATCCTCTCGCCAAAGTAACATCCAAATCTAAGATGGCAGTAGCTAATCCAAGTGCTGTCACTTTATCACAAATAAAACGCAACTCGTCTACCCCTTTCATTCCTTCAACCGAATCCGCTAACAAGATTGATAATTGATTAATTTTCTCCGAAAAAGTTCCGGTAAAACTAAACAACGGTTGCACTTTAGCAATAGCGGTTTCGGAAATTCCTTTCTCTACCATCTCTTTTTTCACTCCGTCTTCGCCAATTTTATCTAACTTATCCAAAGCCACCGTAAAATCAATTAACTTATCCGAAGCACCAATTACTTCGGCAATTCCAGAAAGAATTTTGCGATTATTAATTTTAATGGTTACGCCATTCAATCCTAAAGCAGTAAAAACCCCATCATACAATTGCACCAATTCTACTTCTTGCCACAATGATGTTGAACCTACCACATCAGCATCACATTGAAAAAATTCTCTAAAACGCCCTTTTTGAGGACGATCGGCTCTCCAAACAGGTTGAATTTGGTATCTTTTAAAAGGAAATTCGATATCATTTTGGTGCTGTACCACATACCGTGCAAAAGGCACTGTCAAATCATAACGCAATGCTTTTTCAGAAATACTTGATGTTAATTTAGTACTATCTTTGGCTTCTAAATGGCTTTCATTGGCTTTCGCCAAATAATCTCCCGAATTCAGAATCTTAAAAATCAAGCGATCGCCTTCTTCACCATATTTTCCCATTAAGGTTTCTGAATTTTCAAAAGAAGGAGTTTCTATCGGCTGAAAACCAAATTTCTCAAAATTACTTTTGACCACTTGGATAATATACTGGCGTTTTGCTACCTCTGCAGGTGAAAAATCTCGAGTCCCTTTTGGAATACTTGGTTTTGATGCCATTTTGAATATACGATTTATGATGTACTATGTACGATTTATAATTTTAATTGCTAAATACTGAAAAACGGTACAAATATCTTATTTTTAAAATAAATATCAGCTCTTCTAGAGCAAACTTGTAACAAAAATTGTATTTTCGTGACAAATTGGTACTATGCTAAATTTATTCAGAGAAAACGTCAAAATCGCAATTGGTTCGGTACGAACTCAATTGTTGCGTACCATATTAACCGTATTAATTATTGCCATTGGTATTACTGCTTTGGTAGGAATTCTAACCGTTGTAGCTGCATTAGAAAACACCATTTCGGCTGATTTTGCTTCGATGGGAGCCAATACCTTTAATATCAATCAATACGAAAACACAACTAGACGGCGTGGAAATGAAGAACGAGAAATTATCAATCCCATTATTTCTTATCCTGAAGCCGTTGCTTTTCAAAATAAATTCAAATACCCATTTACAGAAACTTCCCTTTCATTTACAGCTACTTCCAAAGCCGAAGTAAAATTTGGAGCTACCAAAACCGATCCTGAAATAACAATTGTGGGAGTAGATGAAAATTTTATTCCAAATTCCGGTTTAGAAACTAGTTTAGGTCGCAATTTTAATGGATTTGATATCGACAACAATACCTATATGTGCGTTGTAGGTTCTGATTTTGAAAAAGGACTACTCAAAGATGTAAACCCAATTAATAAAATCATCTCTATTCGTGGCGCCAAATTTAAAGTAATTGGTGTACTAAAAGAAAAAGGCTCGACTTTTGGCAACAGTCAAGACTTGAGAGTTTTAATTCCAATTCAAGTGGCTCGTTCGTTATTTACAGCACCAAAAATAAACTATACCGTTAGCGTCATGGTAGGTAAAAAAGAATTACTAGACCAAGCTATTGACAATGCGACGAGTACCATGCGACGAGTGCGAAAATTAAATCCTGTAAAAGAAAATAATTTTGGAGTAGTCCGTTCAGACGATCTGATCAACCGAATCCTAGGAATTACCAAATACCTTGGCTTAGCCTCTTGGCTTATCGGAGTAATCACTGTTTTAGGTTCCTCTATTGCTTTGATGAATATCATGATTGTTTCAGTAACCGAACGAACTCGAGAAATTGGCGTTCGAAAAGCATTAGGTGCTAAAAAAACCACCATTGCTTTTCAGTTTTTTATTGAAACTTTATTGATAGGTCAATTGGGCGGATTAGTTGGTATTATTTTCGGAATATTGATTGGTTTTGGGATTGCGACTGCTATCGATTTTGCTTTTGTTATTCCATGGGGAGCTATCATGGCCGCTTTTATTACTAGTTTTATCGTTGCCATTGTTTCTGGCTTATATCCTGCCATTAAAGCAGCAGTATTAGATCCAATTGAAGCGTTACGATACGAATAAGTGAATTTACGATTTAAGATATTGGATTTACGAAATACCCAACATCGTAAATCGTATATCGCAAATCGTACTTCTTACTTCGTACTTTTCGTCATTCTATCATTTCCATAAATATCTTTACGAAGTGTTGTATTTTGAAAATTCATTTCGTGTAGTAAATCCACCATTTCTTGACCCAAATATTGATTGATTTCAAAATACAATTGACCATTTGGACTTAGATTTTTCTGAGCTAATTGCGCAATTTTTCTATAAAAAAGCAAAGCATCATTATCGGCTACAAAAAGTGCCAAATGGGGCTCATTGTCCAATACATTTTTCTTAATTTCTTGTTTTTCCAAATGACGCACATAGGGCGGATTTGAAACAATAATATCAAATTGGCGTTCTAAATCTTCGGTTTCTAGAATACTTTGACAAATAAACTGCACCTGAACTTGATTCAACTCGGCATTTCTTTTGGCTGTAGCCAACGCTTGTTCAGAAACATCTAAAGCAAAAACCTCGGCATTAGGTAAGTTTTTGGCTAACGAAATAGCGACACAACCACTTCCCGTACCAATATCGAGGATTTTCAAACTCTGATTTCTTTCCTCTACCTTCTGACTCCTAATGATCCAATCCACTAACTCTTCCGTTTCAGGCCTCGGAATTAAAACAGCTGAATTCACCTCAAATTCCAATCCGTAAAAATGAGTCTTCCCTAAAATATATTGAATTGGGATTTCTTTCTTCAATTGTTCCAAAATCGATTTCCAAATTTCCAACTCGGCAATTGAAAATACCAATTCGGGTTGCAAGGCTATATCTATTCGCTTTAACTGATGTTTGGCTTCTAGGATACGATAAAAAAAACTCTCCGCCTCTCCCGCATCATATAGCGGAGTCAGTTCTTGAATAAATTGGCCTCGGTACTGTTTTATAGTCATGCTATGGTATTCAAAGTGGTTTTACAAATCCCGCAACATCCAAACTGGACAACTAGTATGTCCGGTGCAACCCATAGGAGCATCAAGATATTCAAAACCTGATTTTTTGTATAATTTTTGTGCCGCATGCATAAAAGGCATAGTCTCTAAATAACATTTTACAAAACCGAATTCCCTCGCCGACTGCAAACAAATTGACATCATCTCGCTTCCAATTCCTTTTCCTCGAGTTTCGGGTAAAAAATACATTTTTTGCAATTCGCAAATGCTAGGTGCTTCATTTTCCAAAGGAGCAATCCCGGCAACACCCTTAATTTTTCCTTCCTGTTCCACCACATAATACACCGATCTAGGTTTGTTGTATTCTTCATACATCAAATCTAGATAAGGGTCTTCATAAGCGGTTCCAACCTTTGGAATATTCAATTCGTCAAAAACAGCACGTATTAATTGTGCTACTGCTGCGTTGTCTTTCTTCTCTATTTTTCTAATGAGCCAATTCTCCATTTGTATTCAAGCTAATTTGAATCGCAAAAGTAACTATTGTTTGTTACAATTTTCGAAAGTTATCCCATAAATCGGAAAGCTAAAAAGTAGTACTTTTGCAATATGAACAATCACGAACACTATATTGCTCGTTGCATCGAACTGGCTAAAAATGGTTTTGGAACTACTTATCCGAATCCAATGGTAGGCAGCGTGATTGTATATAATAACCAAATCATTGGTGAAGGTTGGCACCGAAAAGCGGGCGAACCTCATGCCGAAGTCAACGCCATACGTTCTGTAAAAGATCCTTCATTATTAGACAAAGCTACTATATATGTAAGCTTAGAACCCTGCAGCCATTTTGGAAAAACACCACCGTGTTGCGATTTGATTATCGAGAATAGAATTCCAAACGTCGTAATTGGCACTGTCGATTCGAATAGTAAAGTAGCAGGAAATGGTATCAAGCGATTGAAGGAAGATGGAGCGAATGTCATTGTTGGGATTTTAGAAAAAGAATGTCACGAACTCAACCAACGTTTTTTTACGTTTCACGAAAAGAAAAGACCTTATATTATATTGAAATGGGCACAAACCCAAGATGGTTTCATAGCTCCTGTAGAAAAAAAGGAACAAAAACCTGTCTGGATTACTAATTCGTATTCCCGACAATTAGTTCACAAATGGCGCACCGAAGAACATGCTATTTTAGTTGGAACACAAACCGTGATTGATGACAACCCCAAATTAAATGCTCGAGATTGGGAAGGCAACAACCCTATTCGAGTAGTGATTGACCAAAATAATCGTATTCCAGAAACAGCAAATGTATTTGATAATCAGCCGAAAACGATTGTTTTTTCAAAAAATAAAACAGTAGTATCTTCAGAAAACACTATCTTTGAAATAATTGATTTTCAGCAAAATATAGCAACTCAAATTATTGAGCGACTTCACCAACACCAAATCCAATCTATCATTATTGAGGGAGGCGCTCAAACATTGCAAACATTTATAGACGCAAATCTTTGGGATGAGGCACGAGTATTTATTGGGAACAGTAAATTTGGAAACGGAATAAAAGCACCTGTAATACACACATCCCCTTCTAAAAAAGAAAAAATTGGAACCGATGAATTACTAATAATTAGAAATTATGATTGATACAATTATTTTTGATTTTGGAGACATTTTCATCAATTTGGACAAACAAGCTACAGTTGATGGACTAAGAAATTTAGGTTTATCTACTTGGAACGAAGAGTTAGACCGTTTGAATATTTCGTTTGAAAAAGGAGAAATTTCGAAAGACAACTTTTTATTAGGAATCCAAAAACATATTCCTAACGCTTCTATCGATGAAATTGTAGCAGCTTGGAATGCCGTTTTATTAGATTTTCCATTGCATCGATTAGAATTTTTACAACTATTATCTCAAAAATACCGTCTTTTCTTATTGAGTAATACTGATTCCATTCATATCGACCATTTTGAACAAAGAGAAGGTGCTTCTTTTTACGGGGACTTTTACCAATGCTTTGAAAAAGTGTATTTCTCTTATGAAATGGGCATGCGAAAACCTGATGCCGAAATTTACAATGCCTTGATTCGTCAACACAAACTATCTCCCAAACGCACTTTATTTGTAGATGACAAAAAAGAAAATACGGATACTGCCAAAGATCTTGGCTTACATGTTTGGAATCTTCAAGTAGGGAAAGAAGATGTAATTGAACTATTTGACAAAAAATTAATTTTAGAATAGAAATACTTCTTTTGGAAATCAAAGACACTTACAATACCATAGCACAAGCTACCGAAGAAATTCTGTTTAAAGAAAAAAGCAGTAAATTCTATGGCTATGCTTATCCTATCGAATCTGAAGAAGAAGTAAAACCTATTATTGATCAATTGCGAAAGTTGCATCCTCACGCGGTCCATTATTGTTATGCGTACCAAATTGGTGCAGAAAAAATAAACTATAGAGCTAATGATGATGGTGAACCAAGCAATACTGCAGGAGCTCCCATCTACGGACAAATTCAATCTTTTGGATTAACCAATGTTCTTTTAGTCGTGGTTCGCATCTTTGGCGGAATCAAATTAGGCGTAGGCGGATTAATAACCGCCTACAAAACCACCGCTCAAATGGTTTTAGAAGAAGCAGAAATCATTGAAAAAACAATCGACATCCATTTTTTGATTTCATTTGACTATAAAAATATGAATAAAGCGATGCGGGTTATTAAAGAGAAACAACTTGATATAGTAACTCAAACTATGGAATTAGAAGAAGATTCCGGAATTGCTTTAGGAAAAATAGAAATCAAAACCCGAAAAAAAAATGCCGAAATAATTTTCGACATTTTTGACAATCTATTCGAAATTACAATAGAACGTCTCTAAATTAGGTTTATTCCACCTCTTTGAGAAGTTCCAAAATATAATCAGGTGGGGTAATTGGACGACCTGTTTTTAAAGACACAAAAACCAAAATAAATTCAGCAGTTGTTAATAACTCATCCAACTCATTATATATCTTACAATCAAATTCTATCTTAACCGAAGATTGACTTTTGAAAGCAGTATGAACAGTGAGTAGTTCATCATACCGTGCAGATTTTTTGTAATTAATATTCATTGAGACAATCGGAAGCCCAATCCCTTCTTCTTCCATACTTTTATACGAAACTCCTTTATTTCTGAGCCATTCCACACGCCCCATCTCAAAATAAGGAATATAATTTCCATGATACACTACCCCCATTTGGTCTGTTTCAGAGTAACGAACACGAACTTGAATTTGATGATCTTTCATGATTTATATTTAATTTTTAATGATTCTAAAAAGCTTTATACGACAATTTTTTTAGAAAAAAATCTATCGAATAATTTTTTTTTAAAGAAATTTGTTCACATATTTGTTTTCCCAAAAAATTACAAAAACAGCCCCTCCTTTTTTGTAATAAAAATGTTAACCAAACTTAAATAATTTAACCGAATATATGAACAAAACTGCTCAATCAGTATGGGAAAACTGTTTATCCTTCATAAAGGATAATATTCAAGATCAAGCCTACAAAACTTGGTTTGAACCTATCAAATCAGTTGAACTTACCGATAACGCATTATATATTCAAGTACCAAGTAAATTTTTCTACGAATGGCTAGAAGAACATTACGTTAAATTATTGAAAGTAGCGCTTACTAAAGAACTTGGAAAAAATGCAAAGTTACTCTATAAAATTAAAATGGAGAACACTTACGGTAATAAACAACCATATACCGAACAACTACCAAGTGCTAATAGAATACAAATGAAACCTCAGGATGTAGATGCTCCATTGAAAAATCTTAATCCGGAACTTAAAAATCCATTTGTAATTCCTGGTATTCGTAATTTAAAAATTGAATCACAACTTAACGCAAATTATAGTTTTGATAACTTCTTAGAAGGAGATTCAAACCGACTAGCTCGTTCTGCTGGTATGGCTGTGGCTAATAAACCAGGAGGAACTTCTTTCAACCCTCTTTTGATTTTTGGCGGAGTTGGTTTAGGAAAAACACACTTAGCACATGCCATTGGTGTTGAAATTAAAGACAAGTATCCCGAAAAAACCGTTTTATATATTTCCGCAGAAATTTTTACACAACAATATATTGATGCGGTAAGAAAAAACACAAGAAATGATTTTATTCATTTCTATCAATTGATTGATGTACTAATCATTGACGATGTTCAATTCCTTTCTGGAAAATCAGGAACTCAAGATGTATTCTTCCACATTTTCAATTACTTACACCAAAACGGAAAACAGGTTATCTTAACTTCGGACAAAGCGCCTGTTGACATGCAAGATATTGAACAACGCTTGTTGTCTCGTTTCAAATGGGGACTTTCTGCTGAATTACACCAACCAGATTACGAAACTAGAGTATCCATCTTAAACAACATATTATACCGTGATGGTGTTGAAATGCCTGAAGAAATTGTAGAATATGTAGCACGCAATATCAAAACGAATGTTAGAGAATTAGAAGGCGCTATCATTTCTTTGATTGCTCAATCTTCTTTCAATAAAAAAGAAGTAACTATTGAACTAGCAAAAAGTATCGTAGAGAAATTCGTAAAGAATGTCAAACGCGAAATTTCTATCGACTACATTCAAAAAATTGTTTCTGATTATTTCCAATTGGATTTAGAAACACTTCAATCTAAAACTAGAAAAAGACACGTAGTACAAGCAAGACAGTTAGCCATGTTTTTTGCCAAGAAATTTACCAAAGCTTCTTTGGCAAACATTGGATCTCAAATTGGAGATCGTGATCACGCTACTGTGTTACACGCTTGCAAAACGGTTGATAATTTAGTTTCTACCGACAAACAATTCAAAAAATTTGTCGAAGACATCAATAAAAAACTAACCTTATAGACAGCAAATGTCCGTAAAAATTGTAATGGTTTGTTTGGGTAATATTTGTCGGTCACCATTGGCCGAAGGAATATTAGCTTCAAAATTACCCCAAGATAAATTCATTGTAGATTCTGCAGGAACAGGTTCTTGGCACATTGGTCAATCTCCTGACGAGCGTTCTATCGCCGTGGCTAAAAAAAACGGACTCGATATTTCAAATCAGAGAGGAAGACAATTTAGCAGTGCCGACTTTGATACTTTTGATTATATTTTCGTAATGGATAATTCCAATTATGAAAATGTTATCGCTTTGGCGAAGACCAACGAACAAAAAGAAAAAGTGAAACTCATCATGAATGAGTTAACTCCTGAACAAAACAAAGACGTACCCGATCCGTATTTTGGAATGCACAACGGATTTGATATTGTATACAATATGTTAGATGAAGTTTGCGACGTTATTGCTCAAAAATTGATTGCAAAACATCAATAGACTCTATTTTTCCAAACTGAAAACACACCCTTATGAATACTAAAACACCTGTAGGAAAACTGTATTTAATTCCAACTACAATGGGAGAAAGTGACCCTATGGATGTATTGCCTCAAACAGTAAAACGAACTATCGAGTTCATTGACTATTATATTGTAGAAAATGAAAAAACAGCTCGTAAATCAATAAAAGCCGTTCTTCCTGAAAAAAAACAATCAGAACTTATACTTTTTGCACTAAATAAACATACAGATTCTAGAGAACACCTTAGTTTTATCCAACCTTTATTAGAAGGTAAAAATGTAGGTTTAATGAGTGAAGCCGGTTGCCCGGGCGTTGCCGACCCAGGTGCTGTAATCGTGAAATTAGCACACGAAAAAGGAATCCAAGTCATTCCTCTGGTGGGTCCCTCCTCTATTCTTTTAGCGATGATGGCTTCAGGAATGAATGGACAAAGTTTTACCTTTAACGGTTATTTACCCATTGACAAAGGCGAAAAAAAATCAGCGCTGAAAAATTTAGAAAAATTGTCTTTTGACAAAAATCAATCGCAAATTTTTATCGAAACTCCCTATCGTAATAACAAACTGTTAGAAGACATTCTACAAACGCTACAACCCAACACCCACCTTTGTATTGCTACAGACATTACTTTACCAACTGAATACATCAAAACATTGAGAGTGGGTGATTGGAAAAAGACAAAAGTGGATTTACACAACCGCCCTACCATTTTTATCATTCATAAATTGTAATGATTAAAAATCTTTCTTTTTAATTCAACTAGTATGCGTGCATACAAAATAATTGTATATTTACTTTAAAATATATATTATATGAGTTATACAGATAAAATGCTTCGCGATGACGCCCTAAAAGGAAAAGTAATTGTAGTTACTGGTGGCGGAAGTGGTTTGGGCAAAGCAATGACTAAATACTTCTTAGAATTAGGTGCAAAAGTAGCTATCACTTCACGTGATTTAAACAAACTCAAGAATACTGCAACCGAACTAGAAACACAAACAGGCGGAAGTTGTTTACCTCTTCAATGCGATGTGCGTCATTATGAAGAAGTAGAAAATATGCTTCAAGAGACGCTAAAAGCTTTCGGCAAAGTCGACATTTTAGTAAACAACGCGGCGGGTAATTTTATTTCACCTACTGAACGATTATCTTCTAATGCTTTTGATACTATCATTGACATCGTTCTAAAAGGCACCAAAAACTGCACACTCGCTTTTGGAAAACATTGGATTGACAGCAAACAACCTTCATCTACTGTATTGAATATTGTAACTACTTATGCTTGGACAGGCTCCGCTTATGTGGTACCAAGTGCAACCGCTAAAGCAGGAGTCTTAGCTATGACCAAAAGTTTAGCCGTAGAATGGGCAAAATACGGAATTCGTACCAACGCCATTGCACCAGGACCTTTTCCAACCAAAGGCGCTTGGGACAGATTATTACCGGGCGATCTAGCCGAAAAATTTGATATGGCCAAAAAAGTGCCGCTACAACGTGTAGGAGACCATCAAGAATTAGCCAATTTAGCTGCTTATTTAGTCTCTGATTTTTCAGCCTACATCAACGGAGAAGTGGTGGTTATTGATGGAGGCGAATGGTTAAAAGGCGCTGGGCAATTCAATCTGTTAGAGGAGATTCCTACCGAACTTTGGGATGTTTTAGAAATGATGATTAAAGCGAAGAAAAATAAATAAATCACTTCAAAAAGAGAGCACTAAATATAGTAGCTCTTTTTTTATTCTTAATTCAAAATAAATATATCAAATTAGCAAACATTTGAGAAAAAACGAATTCACTCTGAATTAAATCCCTATTTTTGTTAGGTAAATTATAGAATACAATTATATGCTCATTATTGGAATTGCAGGAGGAACAGGAAGTGGAAAAACTACTGTAGTAAATCAAATCATCAACGAATTA
>JACCDQ011729774.1_pt1 | contig 62928 bp, 109 predicted proteins | sample 7446031 | NCBI WGS metagenome assembly JACCDQ01 (sample SAMN15323442, study PRJNA562643) | freshwater metagenome | isolation source: river surface water | place: USA:Blue River Watershed | collected 2017-08-17
AAACGATAGTAAACTTACACAAATTCCTGTAATCGGGCAATTTTCTGGTTCTTTAATAGGCGCAGCAAATTACCTAAGTATATATAATATTTTAGAAAAGTTTGGTGATGAAGATACCATCAAAATTCTGTCAAGATATAGTCAAAATTTTAATAGCTTTAACGATTATGTCAAAACAATAGAATTAGGTGTTTTGCTTGGTGTAAGTGTTGACAAAGTAATTTACATCATGGAGAATTATGGCTCTAACACTGCAATTACTCAATTAGTATTTGAAGCTGTTGGGCAAAGAACAAGTAAATTTTTAGACCTTAGTTTTTTAGATTACTTACATCAAATATATGAAAACAATGTAGATGACTTTAATTTATTGATTCAATCTATAAAAACAAATGAAGTGCCTGTACATAAAATTGAACTTGTCAAAACTAGTTTATTCAAAGTACTAAAATTTAAGCCTGGTTATTTGAAAGAAATTTTAGATTATTACAAGACATGGAAAAGTGAATCAGATGATTTATCTTTCATTTCTACTTATATTCAAGCAAAATATTATCTTGGTGATGAAATATTAAATTATTCTCCAAAAATATTATCTACTGCTACAACTTTTAGCGGACGAGATATAAAGACTGCTGCAGAAAATCTTACAAAATACGGCACGGTAGACTCCCCAGAACCAAATTTTGATTCTGAAAAATATGAAGAAGTCAAAGAAAAAGTTTTAGCAGATAATACGTTACTAGATTTTGACGAACGCAAAATTATGCTATTTTTTGATGGTGATATGGAATATGCTCATTTAGCATCAAAACTTAACATGCCAACAATGAATGATGAGGATGCCACTAAAATTGGTATGTCATATAAAAATCTTGAGGTTAAAGGCATTTATAACTTAAGAGGATTGATACAAAATTATAAGTTTTTTCCTGAAAGTATGATTCAAAAATATGACACAAATGAATTAGGTGTCTTATCATCAATTTTTACAGAAGACAAATTGATGATACCAGGATATACCAACTATGATGATCTACTTTTTGATTCAAATTATCTAAGTGAATTAGATCAAACATTACAAAATGCTATATCTTTTATTGATAAAAAATATCCAGACTTATCAAAAACTAAAAGTGCTGATTATTACATAATATTAAGATATGTTTTGAATAATCCAAATAGCATGCTGAGCGATCCATATCAACTAGCAGAGATACTCAAAATACACTCTAAAAGCATAATAAACGGGGATACTGAAAAATCAAATACATTTCCAGATGCTGATATAGTTGAGGCATTTTTATTTCATAAACAATTATTTACCTATGGTACAAAAAATGAATTTTATGAAGAAAGACAACAATTTTTAACTGAATATGGAACATGGGGTGATAAATTAAAATCATACAATCCATCACAGTTTTTAAGTGCGTATTCATCATCTTCTAACAATGGATCTACTTGGCGTGTAGAAGCTGTTACGATTAATACAGAATTAGATGAAATAGAAGAAAGTAAAGAAGATTTTTTTGAATTTATTGAAACATACAAAAATTACTTAATAGAGCCAGTAACAACATTTATTTATGATCTTGATGAATTAGAAAGCAAATTTAGACCTGAAGTCAAAGAAATTGAATCTTTCAAAGAAGATATGGATGAAATTTATCCTGAATCTGTTGAAATGATGATTTATAATGATGAAAATCAATTAGTTTTATCTATGTTGAATGAATCAGATCCAGAAAAAGCTGCTATTCTAAGAAAGCTTTACATTCAACACAGATTCAATATAGTAGATATGAAAGATATCAAATATTATTTAGATAATCCTGAATCAGCAAAACCTCCAATTGTAAAATACAGATTTGATATAAATTTTGATGAAATTAGGGATTATTATAAAAAAACATTTGCTGAGCCTAATGACGCTTTTAACACAAAATCTTTATTGACAAATGCAGGTGAAAGCTTAACAAACATTCAAAAAATTATCAACTTATTTGGTAATGAAACATTTAAGTGGTTGAACAAATTTACAACTTCTAAATATTTCAATCCTGTAAGAACAAAAGATGATCCTGAAAATATAACAAAATTTGAAGCTCTTTCTGATGACGAAAAAGCTAAATTAATACATGATGCTTCTCAAATTATCCCTTCTTTGAAAAGATTCAAGAATAAAGGCGCAAAAGAGTTTTTACTTCAAAAATACACCAAAAATAATGATGAAAATATAAAGACTATTTTGGTCAACTGGGATACTCAAGTTGATTATATTGACGACGCAGAAAATCACATATCATATATTGTTGCTCAAGTGGCAAACTTCAAAGATTTAGATAAATTAACAAATGAAATTAGAACTAATGCACTTTTGAAAATTTTTGGTGATAATCCTCCTAAAGAAATTGCTTTTGCAGAAGAAGTGGCAAAATGGTATAGACCCGCAGAAAATGATGATGAGGATGATGAGGATGTTGTTGAGAATGAATTAGGTCAAGACATTATGATCTTTGATATTGATAAATATCAAAGATTAGAAGAATTTTATATAGAGTCAAAACAAACACCACTTCCAAAATGGGCACAAACAGCACCAATTTCAGAATCAAATTTAACAGCTAAATTTTTACCAAGAGAGGACACAAGAGGTATATTTTTAGGACAGTATACATCTTGTTGCCAACACCCTGATAACGCCGCATATTCAGCTGCTATAGATGGAACGATTTCCCCTAATGCTTGTTTCTTTGTAGTGGAAAATCATTTAGGAAAAATTGTGGGACAATCTTATGTTTGGCAAGACTTGAATGGAAATGTTTGTTTTGATAGCTTTGAAACAGGAGGCGCAGGTTCAAGCATATTCCATAGTGATTCAAAACAAAAAATAGTAAAAAATTTAATACAAAAATTTGCTTCAAAAATGGGTAATGTAAAAGTTACAATGGGTTCCTCAGCAATCAATATTACTGACAAAGCTACTACTGCTTTACAAAATCCAGCGCTCGGACTTGCCAAGCTCTACAATACATATGGAGCTCTTCCATCTATATATTTTGCAGATTCATCGACACAATATTTGATTAGTGATAATAGAAGTAAAGAAGAATCTGATAGACAAGAATCTCAACCTAGATTACGTGCAGGTTCTCCAGATATGTACAATCATGTATTAGGTAATCCAAATCCTAAATTGATGAGTCAAGATACCTGGTATGAAGATGACTTTTCTAATGCATCAACATTAAATGAAAGAAATCAAGGGTTGCCTCAATTGGATAATGATGGAGATATAGTTTTGGGTGATTGGGATGATGATGAAGACTAAGGAGCCATATTATTAACCCATTCTTCTGTAGATAAAATTGCCAACATTTCCTCATATGAATAATATGGGGATTTTGTTGTTAATGACTCTACACAAACAGGCACAGAAACACTATCCCACTTTACAAATGTTTTAGTGCCATCAACAGACAATCTTAATGTGTCTGCTGAGGTTTCTAAAACTTCACTAAAATCAATAGAACCAATTTCACTTACACTAAAAACAACAAAAGTTCTTTCCAATTAATTTTCCTCACTCCACTTTTTTATATAATTTGAAATTTCTGTTCCTATAGATCCTTTTAGTATAGGACCAGGATAACCAAATTCATCTATATCTACTTCCCAAACAACTAACCTAGAATAACCATCTTCATAACTTAAAGAATAATAAAATTCCATGTTTCCAAAAGAAATATTTTTATTCAAATTAGATAAAATAAAAGACTTAAATTCTTCTAGCTGTTCTAAAGCTCTAAATATAAACATTTGAGACATCAATTTTTATACAATACATAAAAGTAACGAGAAAAGGTAATATGAAAATTTAAATGTAAAAAAATTATATCACTTATTAGGAAAAACATTTGAACACCAGAGTAGCAATTGCATCTATCTTAAATTCACTCAAGATATTAGATCAACAAAAACAATTTAAGATTGCAGATAAGATTTTTGAAAATTTAAAAACTGCTCAAGAAGTAGAAGAAAAAAAAGTAGAGCCTAAAACATTACAGCAATTAATAGATGAGTTATCCACTTATAATGTTAGCCCAGAAGCGCTAAAAGCTGGTTTTAAATCTTTACTCTTTAAATATCATCCTGATCTATACAATAATGATCCAATAGCGAATGAAAACACCAAGCTGTTAAATAAAGCATATTCTGTCCTAAAAATGAAAAGCTTTCAAGATGACAGTGATGAAGAAGATGAAGATGGACAAAAATTAAGTAGATTATCCATCATTATAGAAGAAGCAAGTGCTAATATAAAATTAGATCTTTTTAACAATGAAAGAATGAAATTAAACCAAAATGAAGTAATTCAAGCCTATAAAGATCATTTATTATGGAATATTTATTATAAAGAAGGCATGTTAGATGATAGGCAAAACATCCCTCCAGTAAGAATTTCTTTTGTAGAAAAAGACCTTCCAACAATAGCATTTGGAATTTATTATAGAGCTTTTGAAGAATACAATGATCTTAAAGAAGTAGATGTTGAAATAAAGTACAGAATAGATGGTGAATCAAATATTAAATATTACTTTAAGAATTTCTCAGAAGATCTTTTACAAATACCTGGAACGTCTACAGCACAATTGAATTAATAGGAAAAAATAATGAATAAAAGACAGATTTTAGCATCACTTAACAAAATAGCAGATCAATTAGATAATAATAATTTATTTAAAGAAGCTAATACAATCACAAATGTCATGATTAAAGTAGCTGATGAATTTGATAAACCAAATCTTTCCGATTTTGATGATGAAGAAGATGAAAGAGAAGATTGCTGCCCAAATTGTGGAAATTGTGAAGAACGCTTAGCCTCAGACCCAAGTGTAATTATTCTGGGTAGATTCAGCAATGGTGTAGTGGCATGGTGCGAAAACAATAATTGTAGCTATGATTACTGGCAAGATGCCAAAGAGGGCTCAGAAGATCCCGTATGTCCTCTATGTAGTAGTAATTTATTTTTTGATGATCCAAATGATCCATATCGCTTAATGCATTGCGATAATACAGAATGTAATGCAGTGTTTAAAGATGGATTGGAAGTGAAACAATAATGAATAAAAGACAAATTTTAGCATCATTAAGTAATATAGCTAACCAATTAGATATAGATTCACTCTATCAAGAAGCAAATATTCTTACAGAAATAATGCAAAAGTTAGCTAAGAAAAATTATGATGATGACAGTATTGATGAAGAAGTTTGTCCTGATTGTAAAAGCGAAGTCATTGAAACAGATAAAAATGGTAAACCAGTGATTTGCTATGATTGTGGATGGCCTGCAAAAGAAGACGAAGATAGAGATAACGAAGAACCAAGATAAAAACTTAAAGAGAAAAACATAATGAATAAAAGACAAATTTTAGCATCGTTAAATAATATTTCTAATCAATTAGATAATAGTGGATATATTACAGAAGCAGATACTCTTACAAATGTCATGAAGAGAATAGCACAAGAAGATAGAGTTCCGCTTGACAAAAAGCCAGGATTATACCTTAATTATCATAGAGGGAATGAACCCACCCTTAGAAATTTTGATCCATTATTGCCTGTTGAAGGGCAAGAAATATCGAAAGGTGAATTATGGGAAAAATTCTTGGAATTCTTAAAAGAATTCAAGATTAAGGCTTACGATGGTTATGCATATCAAATGTGGAATTTATTATTAGAAAAACACAATATGGAAAAAACAACATTTAGAGCATATCGCCATAGATTTACAAATCCTGAAAAATATCAAAATGATGGACTAAAGGAAGCGGAAACGCCATCTGGAGAATCAAATAAAGAAGTTTTTGAATTAGGCCCTATTGATAAAAACCCTAATTGGTGGAATACAGCTCCTGGTCTATAAAATAGTCGGTAAAAAAATTATTTCAAAAGATTGTGAAGATTTATAATATCAGAATATTGGTCAGACAAGAAATTCAAAGATGAACTGTTTGAAATTATTACAAAATCATACAAATTATAGAAATTGACAAATAACAACCAAGATAAAAATTCAAAGAAATAAAATGAATAAAAGACAAATTTTAGCTTCAATAATTTCTCACTTAAATAAATTAGATCAGCAAGGACAATACAAAATTGCTGATCTAATACTTAATAATTTAAGATTAGCTCAAGAAGTGGAAGCTAAGACATTTGATGATTTTATAGATGAATTAGATCAATATACAAGCTCACAAGAAGCACTTAAAGCTGGTTTTAAATCTCTACTATTCAAATATCATCCTGATCTATATAATAATGACCCAATAGCTAATAAAAACTTAATAGAATTACAAAGAGCATATAATAGATTACTATCCGAAATTAATAAAACTAAATCAATGAGCGCATGGGATCAATCATTACTTGCAAAACCCATAGTTCCAGATAAAGCAACTATTGAATGGGAAGGCATAAGAAGCTTTGAAAAAGACCAGTTGACTCTTACCCCTGATCAAGTTTCACAAATTATAGTGGATGATTACAAATTTTCAATAAGAAGAAAACTTAAAGATAATAACCCTAAAACACAAGAAGAAATAAATAATACACCACCAATCAAAGCTCCATCATCAGAATACGATATAGATGATATTCATGATTCTCTTATGAACTTTGCAGAAAATTTGCTTAGCTATGGATACGATATGAAAATTCCTAACCGTGAAGGAGCTACCGAAAAAACACCTCACGTTATGAATGTAGAATTAACCCAAAAACAAGCTGATCCACTTATCATAATTCCAGAAATAAAATGGCTTACTGTCACATTATGGTATTACGACGAAAAAGGAAATTACACTGGCTTATCTTCAACTAGATTTGAACCACAACCAAACCAAATATCCGAAAGAAAACAAAAATTATTAAAATAAAAGAAAGAGGAGATTTATTCTCCTCTTTCTTTTATTACACTTCTCAAAGATTCTCCCACTAAATTCCACTTCTCACCACGAATATTATCATCTTTACTTTTATTAAATATTTCTATAACGTTATCATGAAACTTTACAGATATATAAGAATCATTACTAAACAAACCCTCTAATAAATTGAAAATAAGCTTGTCTTTACAATAAAAACCAATATAACCCACTACTTCTTTCTCACCACTACAAATACTACTAAATTCACTATAACTAAATGGTATCTCCCAATTAGGATCCATCAAAAAATATCTATCATCGTTCTCACAATTACAAAGCCATAAACCAACAGAACGAATCTTCTTCCTATCATTTAATAAATTCTTCCAAGCCTTATCAATAAAATTTTTTGTGCGATTATGACCCTCACAACTTGGCAATGTATCATATCCACTACTATTCAAAAATTTTACAATACCTTTTATCTTTGGATCTAAAGTGTCATCAAGCTCTGAACTATTAAAAGTATCACTCTTACGCTTCCTAAAATAATACCAAAGATTATGATCCTCACTGTAAAACCAATCATAATACTTCAACTTGTCTACACTAATAGGACTTATTCTCATATATATATTTTTACCTAAATAGTAACAATATTCCTAAAAAGGACCATAGAAGAAATAGATAAAATAATAATTATGGAGTAAATTATGAATAAAAGAATAATATTATCATCACTCGCAAATATAGCTGAATCTTTTGAAAACGATAGAGAAATTCTCTTAGCTAATAGAATCAATCTTGTAATGACTAAAATAGCAGAAAAAGATGAAGATTGTCCAGAGCCAACTCAAGATATAAAATTGAACCTAAAAAATAGACAAAAAGCTATAAATGAACATGGATACGGACCTGCAGATCCATCACAACCAAATGAAAAATTCTGGAAAAAGAAAATGGACATGTGGAAAGTGGACGATCTATCAGAAGTGAAGAACATGCTTTGCGGTAATTGTGCAGCTTTTGACATTACAACCAAAACACTAGATTGTATAGAAGAAGGTATCGGAGAAGATGCAACCGAAACCATAAACGCTGGAAAATTAGGTTATTGCAAATTTTTAAAATTCAAATGTGCAGCTAAAAGAACTTGTGATGCTTGGGTGACAGGCGGACCAATCACTGACAAAAAAGAAAAGAAATAATAATATGTCAAGATATCAAGAAGTAAAAGATAGATTTCAACACCTTAGATCTTCTCAAAATATAATGCGAATAATTGGAATTGAAATAAATAAAACTATCGAAGAAGAATTAAGCTATTTACAAAGAAACATAAAACTAGCAGAAAAAAGCTATTCTGAAATGATGAGTTATAGACCTTCTGATAGAAATGAACAAAGACAATGGGAAGACAAATTAAAAGATAGACTTGACAATCGAAAACTAGAATTATATGAAAATGGAATACAAAATACAATACAAAAATTCAAAAACACATTGTCACAACATTATGGAAAACTTATTGGTCTAAATATAAAAGATAATGAAACTGCTAGAGGGTTTATTATTGGATGGATAGATCAAACTATATTTGAAAATACACAAAAATTTAAAAGAGAATATGGTGAAGAAAGTTACAAATTTAAAAAATACAAAGAACCATATCTTAATTATCTTAACACCATCCAAACAAAACTACAAGAAATTGCAAAACAACTTAAAACAGCAAACCCTGAAATTGTTAATGAATATGTAAATGAAATATTACCAACAAACCCAGAAGAAATAAAGATATACCTTACAGAATTACTTCAATCACCTAACTCAGGACTAACAGAAGAAGATAGAGATAAATATTCTTCCTTATATTACAATAAAATTTTATTGCCGTTTATTCAAGAAAATGCTGGCAAAAATCCATCTGCAGCAAAACAAGAAATAGAAAACTTAATTAAACCAGATAGCAAAATACTTACAGAAAGATTCAAAGGATACGCTAAAGAATACTTACCATACCTTACAGAATATAAATTTGATTTTGAAGACCCAGAATCTGAACAAAAAGCTAGAAATGAAATAGGAACATTTGACCCATTTACCACTGCCAAAGCTAAAATATACATAAAAATAGCAGAACAATATGATAGAGAAAATAATTACAAAATGGCAGACCAAACAATCAAAACACTTGAAAGCAAATTTAAAGAATATATAAAGTAAGTTAAAGGTTTTCTTTCTAATAAGGAAATTAGAAAGAAAACTAGTAAAATAATACTATCAAGCCTAAAAAGGAAAAAATATGAACAAAAGAACTGTATTAGCATCCCTCAACAAGATTGCTAATGAACTCGACAATAATGGACTCTATTCTGAAGCTAGTGTAATAACTAACGTAATGAAGAAATTAGCTATGGATATGCCTAAATATCAGAATGACCCTTTAGCATTAGGAGATTATATGCCTCCAGATCTTACAGATAAATATGATGATGAGTGGAGATTTGAACAAGATTTATTCAACAAACAAATTGAAGGTTTAAGAGAAATATTTATGCCATATGGTGATGAACAAGATGTTGTTGGCGATCTTATGAGAGATTATAACGTTGATCCTGAACAACCATCAGAGAGAAGTTTAAGAAATTTGTTCAGAGATTTAGACGATATTATTGATGATCCAAGGTCTAATATTTTTCATGAACAAAAAGTTAATGTAGATGGAAGAATGGTCAACTACAAACAACTTAAAAATATGATATTAAATCAAGGCAGCTAATATTTATAATAAAATAAAAAAGAGAAGAAGAAATTCTTCTCTTTTTTATTTTAAAGGAATGACAAAATTTTACAGATATAAAAATCCAAAAAAATTAAAACTAATATCTGGCAAAAAGGATGGTTATTTCTGTGGCAAAACATGAAATTTTAAAGCCCCCCCTATGTCCTCCAAAAAAAATACCGAGCAAGAATATTCTAAAAAAAATTATATATATACCGAGGACAAAAAGGATGGTTATTCTCAGGGGAAATCAAAAAAATTTAAAGCCCCCCACCCAAACTCTGTAAAAAATATATATGAGTAAAATTAAAGTATTTTCTATAACTCAATGTAAATGCTGTCAAAGAGAATTTAAATATAAAGATGGACAAATACAACTTTGTACTAATTGCAAAAGAAAATCAAAAAGATTGGCATATAGAATCTCAGCATCAAACTATAAAAACAATGAATGCGAAATATGTAAGCTTAAAAGAACAACTATAGATGATTTAGAAATATTTGATTTTCACCATAAAGATAAATCTAATAAATCTTTTGAACTAGGCGATAACATTGAATCTAAAAATTGGGAAATCATAAAACAAGAACTAGACAAATGTATGATGCTGTGCGCAATATGTCATAGAAAGCAACATTTATATTCTCGCAATGAAGCAGTAGTACAATTTGCTGAAAATCTTATATCTAAGTACAACTAAAAAGGATGGTTATTCTAGGAAGGAAACGAAAAAATTCATAGCCCCCCATGCCTTTCCCAAAAATAGCTCTGACGATTTTCTCGCATATGGCCTTTTTTTTAAGACGGGGGTAGGGGGAACCCAAGGCAAATATTATAGTACCCCCCTACCAATTCTATAGCAAAAGAGTAGCTATAGACAGTAACTTATATTAGCATTACTCATACATACAAGACTCATAGCAGCAAGAGAGTTATACTTATCATCTCGTACAATAGGATAGTCTAAGTAACATACATCATCTCTGTTATAAGCTTTCCATATATATAAAGCTACTTCACGTTCTACAATTATATAAGTATCTGGCACACTGATAGGTAGCTCTATAACATCTACTACTCTCTTAGGATTGAACCGTATACCATCAGATACATATGAATCTTCTTTAGTGTATTTCAATTTACATGATAAACCAGTAGGCATTATAGTGTGCCAGACATCATGTATCATAAGTGCAATAACATGATCAGTCTTGTTTATTATCTTTATCATTCTTCCACACCATAAAAGAAAACACACATAGCCAAAGTAAGCAAAAACAACTTAACGTGTTAGTCAGTATCAAGAAATAGTTCATATCTATTATTAGTTTCCTTACTAGCTATCATTTTCATCTCACTCCAGGACACTAGATATCCTACCATGTTCTGTAATGTATCTGACTTTAGCTCCCACTTTCTGCCTACGTTCTCATTGATAAATACAGCTAATTTCCTATCATTAGAAGAAGTTTTGGCATGACAACCTTTTAATGGATTTACATATAGCCAAACATTAGATATCATTGATTCAAAGTCTATAGGATAAACTTGCGGATCTACTTCACTCATGTTAATGTTATAAATAATTTTTCTTGACAAGTATATACTATGTGTTATAATAAGACATGAAAAGAATGACCATTGCAGAAGCCAAGCGTATCAGCATCGACAAATTTGGTAACTTGCCTCCTATGGGTTACGAGCGGGTTGTGTGTATACGCAGGGAAGAAAACCACATAACCTATAATGAGTGTGCTGGTCCAAAGTCCTTCATCAACGTTGGAGAAGTGGTGTACTACCTGTGCAATAAAGGCGGTAGGTTCTCATTGGAAAAACACTACAAACAATAAATAAAACTAAAGGAATATTCTATGAATATTCCTTTAGGCATGGTAATACCATGCCTAAAAATTTTTATCAAATTTTTTTATTTATTTGACAGGTATATACAATATGGTATACTGATGCTGTAGGGAGATAGATATGGAAATTTTGATTAAAGAGAATGCCGCTAGTAATTATGTCCGACGATGCTACAAGGGCGCACGTCCTGATGCTGTTGGCTTGCATAATGAGGGTTTTTATAACATTCTCAAGGGTCTCCAAGGTAAGTGGGTTGAGGTAGACACAACACATCTTTTTAGTAACCAGTTCAATACAGTACCAGTGGAAGGCGTAACAGGTTCCGGCGCACGTATCAACATGGAAGATGTAGAAGAAATTAAGGATGATGTCCGCCATGGTGTATACAAGTGTGTGTGGTGCTATGGATATGACCACAATCACGATGGAGTGTGCGATAGATGTGAACAATCAAAATATTTATCACCATTATTGTAGTAGGAGGATTATTAAGATATGAACACTTTAATTCTATGTATTGCATCTTCTGTTTTGCTTCTCTCACTTGTGCTAACATATAAAGCAAAACAATAAACCAGCTAAAATAAATCCCAAGAAAAATACTTGGGATTTATTTTTAGGTATGGTAAGTACCATACCTAAAAAATTTTATCAAAATTTTTAAATAAGAATATCCCTTGACAAATGTCAAGGGATATGATAGCACTAGTTCTCTTGTTTCAGAGACTCAGAATATGCTTTAACGCTTTCTGTGTTTTGCTTGGCTCTCAGTTCACTTGTAGCGTAAGAGTCTGCAAGTTCTGCCAGTACTTTTAAGGTGTACGGGTCTGCTTTAATCTTGCCATCATTCAACAGTTGACCCAGTTTGGCAAATGAACCCTTAAGCCATCCAAGCCTAAAATGGAGTTCCTGCGATTCTTCCATCAGACGGCGATTCTCTTCACGGTAATAATTTTCCATATTAGCTCCTACACTGATAGTATATAGCACAAAGTATATAATGGCAAGAAGAAATACATTAAGATCTAATAAATAAAAACATTATTTATGACCAGATATATTCTTGACACTATATATACAAAGTGATATATTAATGTTGTAAGGAGTTAGGACAATGGTTTATATGAGCAAGACAGGTGACAAGTGGGTAGTTGTGCAAGACATTCAAAACGGGCAGAAGGTGCTTTTCAGTGCAGATAATTTTGATGCAGTGTGGGATGCATGGGTGAGTTATCAAAAGTAACTTATCCCTAATATCACTACCACATCCCTTGGCTGTTGTCAAGGGATGCTTATTTTTATATATTTGTGGTTTTTTTACTTAGGGATGGTATATACCATCCCTAAAATTATTTATCAAATTTTTCTTAGCTACCATAGATCAGATCCATTGTCAACAAAATAAATATTTATTTTTGGGTATTGCAATGTGGTATATTCTGTTGTAATATATAGACATGAACAACACTACTGACCAACTGGTCGCAAACAATATCGACTCTGACACTGATCCACGCTTTGCTGGGTTTATCTCAGACGCTTTGCAGGAACTGTGCCGTCAACAGCCTGATGTCAATCCTGAATCTTTGATTCAAGATGCCACCGAGATGGCATATGACCGCTGGGATGCCTATATGGAATCACAGTACTTTCAGGGAGACTGGTAAACCCTGATCACATCCCTTGACATTTGTCAAGGGATTATTTTTTTGAACTTTATATTTAGGCATGGTCATTACCATGCCTAAAAAATTTTGTCAAATAAATTTTTTTACTTGACAAAATTCAGGTCATATGATAGAGACTACATCTCCATTGCTTTGGCTTTAGCACGGTCGTAGGCAGTGTTTGATTCTGCAAGTATGCGGTCTGCTTCAGCAAGAAGAAATTCATTCTTGATGCTGTTTTTGATGATTCTGTGGAGGATTAGCACATATGCTTTTTGCATACCGGCTTCGATGACGTAGGTTGTGGCTGTTTGCATTTCGTTCATGTACATAATATATCATTATGTATATAAGAATGCAAGCATTATTTAGTTAATAGATCTTACATAAATTAGTATTGCAGAGTATATACAATATGATATACTTAAGGCATGAACAAAGATACACAAGTAGAAATCATCTACCCTAGCGACTTCTGGTGGAAACACACTATGGCTGAAGTCGGCTACACAGAGGGTATGACAGAAGAAGAATTCAATGCAAAGATTGCAGACTTCATCAACAGTGATGACTTTGATACAAGGTACATTCCTGAAACCAATGAACTGAAAATCTACCCAGAGTAGACATACCATATCCCTTGACAGAAGTCAAGGGATATTTATTTAATTTATTTTTTTTGAACTTTAAACTTAGGTATGGTAAGTACCATACCTAAAAAATTTTATCAAAAAATTATATCCCTTGACATTTGTCAAGGGATATAATAGTGATTAACCTCTTGAAACAACAACTATAATGCTGTGATATTCTTCGTTATATCCTGTAGTAGTACACTTAACACCTAAACGCTTAGAAATTTCTGCTACGATGTTTTCTACTGTAATATCTTCAGAGCAGAAAAAACCAGCAGTGTAAGTACCAAAAAGAGCAGAACCATGGTCAACGATTACTGTAGTGTCTTTGTTCATGTCAATATAATACACTATATATATCTAATGTGCAAGATATATTTTTATTAAAAGATATGCACAATATGATATACTTCTCTTGTAAGTGAGGTAATGAGATGCAAAAACCAAAATACTGGGTTTATAATCCAAAAACCAATTTAGGAAGGGAAATATTTTACAATAAAGATTATTTTATTGTGATGTTTGGTAAAGAAATCTTTGCTGATGGTGTGTTCCCTTCAAGTGATGGTGAATCATATTTGATAAAACTTTCCTATAGTGATTTGAAAGATGAATTGGATTTTTATGTTTATGAATGGAAAACTGACCAAGAAGAAAGAAATTTGATTTGGAATCAAAAAAAAATCTTGATTGGTTTTGTCAAGGATGTAGAAATACCAAAAAGAATCAAAAATAAAATCCTGTCTAAATTCAGCTAGATGGGATTTTTTGAGTTTTATTATTAGGGATGGTATATACCATCCCTAAAAAATTTTGTCAAATTTTTTATTTATTACCATAGATCTTTCAGTTTGTCAATAAAATAATATTGTGCAATTAATAACTAAATAGGTATTGCAATGTGTTATATATTGATGTAATATATAGGCATGGAAAACACTATGCACCTCTGGGAAATCAAGAATTTCCAATCATCGTCGGTCAAGTCTCTGTTTGTTGGTCGGACAGCCAACGGTCAAGATTGTATTGCCTGTGCTTGGAATTCAAGTGAACTTTATGTCTTTGCTTATGAAGGCATTGTTGATACCTTCCTTTGGGCTTTGGAAACGTTCAAGTCTGTAGGACAGGCTATTGCATACGCTAGATTGGGAAATGGCAAGGAAGACCGACGCTATTCTCTCCCTTACCATGAAACAATGGAACAGCGTACACATAATCAACTCTATATGTTCCAACTTGATTACCTTCACATCTTTGAAGGTACACTTGAGATTCATTCTAACCTGTGCGATGATACGCCAGAAAACGCTATCAAGAACCTTATCTCAAGAGGTGACATTGAAGCGGAAAACAGCAGATTGATTGACATATTCCGCAAACGTGAGGTATGCGCCTAACTACCATATCCCTTGACTCTTGTCAAGGGATATTTATTTAATTTATTTTTTTTTGCACTTTACATTTAGGGATGGTATGTACCATCCCTAAAATTTTTTATCAAATATTTATTTTTTCTTGACATATATATAATATATGATATATTAGTGTTATGGAAATCAAAACTACAAGATATGGTCTCTGCTTGGTCGAGTTAGGCACACATATGAACAATGGTAATCTATATGTAAGCCTTGTGCATGAATGTGGTGAGCCTATTGCTGATATTTCAAAAAATATCATTCCATTAATTGCCAAAGATGAGTTCTGTGCTAATATTTTCAATATTAGTGAATCGCTTTGGAATGACATCATGGCATCTGGTTACTTTGAATCAACAGGTGAGAATGTTGTGTCTGGGTATTGTGACTACCCAATCTACAAGCTTGTTAAGCAAGTAGCATAATAATATAAAAGATAAATCCCAAGTTTTTTGGGATTTATCTTTTAGGCATGGTAATACCATGCCTAAAAAAATTTTGTCAAATTATATTTTAAATTTGACACATATATACAATGTGATATACTTCTAACTGTAAGGGGATAGAGATGACGTATACAAGCAAAGTGATAAAGCGTGAAGTGACATTGACCATGTTCAAGTTTAGTGTTTCATCTGCGCTTGAGGCAGAAAACGTAACACCAGAACAAAGAATCGTTTGGATAAAAGAAGAACTTGCCAAACTTGAAGAGCGATTAAATACCATCACCAAGGACTACCATACAAAAGATGAAGTTGGTGACCCGTTTGTAGGAATTGAGGTAAAGTAATGGAAGAAACAATTGAGACTGTAAACGCATCAGATATTTTTCATGCGATAGAGCTTGGTGATTATGAAAAACAAGAATTTCTTGACCAGTATAGTTACAAGATGGTACATGAAGACAAGATTATAAGTGGTAGAAGTGTGTTTGTATTCTCTTTGAAAAATTTCATCAAACAGTGTGAAGACATTTATGAAAAGAGTGTCATGATTGAAGCTTTGAATAAGTACAATACAGAACTTTCATCTGGTAAAAAATTCATCAATATTGAAGCATAAGTAGTAATCAAATCCCTTGACAGAAGTCAAGGGATTATTTAATTAAATTTTTGAACTTTATATTTAGGGATGGTATATACCATCCCTAAAATTTTTTATCAAATATTTTTATTTATTTGACAGGTATATACAATGTGATATACTGATGCTGTAAGGGAGTTAGGGCAATGGATTACACAACCTTCGTAGGTCAGACTGATAATGCAAAGACAATCTTTGTCGCAGGTGTTTTTTCTGCACTTACTGTAGAAACTGCAAGCGACAAGTTGAAGATTGAATGGATTGAAAAAGAACTCAAGCAACTACATGACGAGTTGCAGAAGATTAACAAAGCGTATGATGATGCTCTTGAAGCAGAAGGACTTTTAGACCCGTTTGAAGGCTTGGAGGTAAAGTAATGGCAGTAGAAGTGGTTGGTTATTGGAACTCGTCTTATATCTTTGATGCTATTGACTTAGGTGCAGAAGAGCAAGACTTGTTTATGGAACAGTTTACCACGGGCGATGATAAAACAGACTTGACATTGGTTTGCAGATTCAAGTTCTTTACAATGTTGAAAAACTTTGTAAGCCGACATGATAATGAGCAACCCAAAGAAGCAGTGTTAATGGTTCAACATTGGTATCCTGAAGCCAAGTATGTAAACATTGAAGGCTAGCTACCACATCCCTTGACAAGAGTCAAGGGATATTTTTTTGCTTTTTATCATTAGGTTTGGTAGACACCAAACCTAAAAAATTTTATCAAATTTATTTTTTTATTTGACACCTTATAATCAATGTGTTATACTTCTCTTGTAAGGAAAAAGGTATGGAAACAAAAACAGTAATGTTGCGTGGTATTGTTACGATGAACTTTGAACTGGAAATCACCCCTGACCAGTTTAATGAAGTGTGCAAGGAAAACGATCTCAGCCCAGACAATGTAGAGAACTTTACATTTGATAACTGGCTTGCAATCCGTAGTTCTTTGAGTGACATTGTAAGTGACAGCGAGAGCGACTTGGACTGTGATACTATCTATGACCATAATAGCATTTCAGTTGATGAATGCTGTGTCCAAAAGAATGATATTATCACTTGTTTGTATGAGCAAGGTGATGCAGTTCATTCTGTTGAAATTTCTTAGTCAGCTCCATCTATCATATCCCTTGACATTAGTCAAGGGATATTTTTTTGTGCATTTTATATTTAGGGATGGTAAATACCATCCCTAAAAAATTTTGTCAAATTTTCTATTACTTATCATAGATCCGATCCATTGTCAAGAAAAAACATTTTTAAAAAGAGTATTGCAAGGTGATATATGTTTTGGTATACTTATGTCGTAAGGAACAAAGCAATGGTAAGATATCTGAATCAGAGTGGTACTAGAATCGTAACGGATGAGAAGATTCTCGTTACAGGCATCTATAATGGCAAGACCTATCATAGAATGCGCAAGCCAATGTTTTGGGAGCAACTCGGCAACTTTGCTGTTGCTTATGTCCGTGTTGGAAGCAGTGTATTCTCTGGTTTTCCTGACAACAACGAGTATGGTGTGGCAACTTTGGATATCATGAAGTGTAGGAAGGTAAAGTAATGTCAAAGTGGACTAAGGTTTTGTTTTTTGTTGCTATTATTGCACAATTCTTAATGGTTCTTGTGCTACTTGATTGCAAGCATGGTAATGCATACTATATAACAGAAACTGACTGGTTTTTGTTGGCACTTTGTTCATGCTGTTCTATCGTGTATGTGATTGCTGGATTAGTGTCGCATAAAAACGATGCAGTACTAGCTAATTTTTAATAATTATTAAATGATAAATCCCAAGTTTTTTGGGATTTATCATTTAGGCATGGTATTACCATGCCTAAAATTATTTATCAAATTTCTTGCATTTATAATATGTGTGATATAATCTTTGTATGGAAAACACTACCTATCTCATCAAGAACGTCAATGTCGTTGCAGAAGACCCTCAGACCATCAATGTCAAGAAGCCTAACAATAAAATAGAGCCTGTATCTTGGGAAAAGTTGCATGAAATCGTAGAAATGTACTTTAATGAAATCCAAAAAATTTACGGAGTTTTTGGTTTCAAGAAAATGGTTGTAACATTAGAATACGTTGATGTCAACGAGCCAAACCATATTAGAGCGATTGATTTTGGATTTGACAAAGAAGGCGACGTTTACTGTAGCTAAATAAATAAAGATAAATCTCAAGTTTTTTGAGATTTATCTTTAGGCATGGTATAACCATGCCTAAAAAAATAATGCAATTATTTTTGCATTATTTTTTTAAAAGTCTAATGGTCTTGCTTCAATAACCATTTGCATATCTTCAATGTTTCCAGAAGGTTTGAATGTGCAATAATTTTTTCCGCATTCACAAAGTGGTGCCCAAGCGTTCCAACCTTTGCAAGATGGAATACAAGCTTGACTATCAAATTTATGCCATCTCTCTTCAGCCATAATTGATGACCAAAGAGAGAGGAATTTTTTCCTATAGTTTGTCATCTGTTCACGCCTCTTTGGGTGTAGAACTTGTCCCCATCTTGGAGAATCCATTCTGTTGCATACTTAGATGCATAAAACTCACCCAAATCAACCGGGTCACGTCCAGATGCAAGCAAAAGCCCGTTGTAGTGTGCAGTGTAGAGCATTTTGGGCGTACGGCTCTTGAACTTTATGATAACCTTGTCTGTAGTGTTCATAGCATCAGTATATCATCTAGTGTATAGTATGCAAATTTATTTTTTTATTGAAATTTATTCTTAGGCATGGTACTACCATGCCTAAAAGAAAATCCCAAGAAAATTCTTGGGATTAGTTGATTATGAAATCTTTTCTCTGAGTATTGACTCTTTTGGTGCTTTCCAGTCAATCTTATCAGTCTCAGTCCAATATTGTGGAGTGTTTGATTCTACAAAATGTGCAAAATCAAATGATTCAGGATAATCATCATCCCAGTTGATTGCAACTTCGTAATAAGTTCCACCATCAGTTAGATTTCCTTTAATTGAGAAATAAGATTGCTCTGGTTTGTTGATAAAAATTTCATCAAGCATAATAGCAAATCTTTTACATTCAGCCCGATGTCCATCATGACCCATAGGAATGCCATCTTCACAGCATGGTACATTCCCAAGACACATATAATCTCTCATAGCTAACTCCTTACATGAATAGTATAACACATATTGTATATAGTGCAAATAAAAAAATAAATTTGATAAAAAAAATTAGGGATGGTTTTTACCATCCCTAAAGATAATAAACAAAAAAAATGGGGAGCTAGTCCCCATCATTGTCATCACTATCCTTGAATCTGTCGTTGATACAATCTTGACAACCTACAATCCATCTGTCATTATAGTTCCAGACTTTGCCCATACCGGCTGGAACAACTACTTTACACCAACAGCACTTTTTAGCATATAAATTTATCATCTCAACCTCCACAAATAATATATCACTTTGTTTATAACTTGTCAAATAAAAAAAATCCCCATATTTCAGGGGATTTAGTTTAGTCCATGATATTTGCTAGTCGGTCTTCTTTGGATTTGATTTGACCAGAGAACCAACTTGATTTTTTAGGCTCAATACTTTCTGCCAGCTTGACAAGAGTGAGTTGATGCTTATATACTTCTTCTAGTGCGGAAATCTGTTGTGCAATCTGATTAGCCAACTTAATATCTGTGTCAATTATATCAATCTGAATATCTTTCATTGACACAATCTGATGGCGAGTGGATGTCATGATATCACGCAGACGAGCAGAATTTTTATTTTTCATATTAACCTCTTGATAGAAGTATATCAAAATGTATATGATGTGTCAAGTGAATTTTTAACATGATATAATACAGGCATGATAGGAACAGTTAGATTTGAGTTTGGCATGATGAACTTGTATGTCAATGGTGTTTGTGTTGTTTCCACTAATACGATGGCTGGAATAAAACACGCTATGAAAAGATATAATTTACAAGGTTATACGATGGTCGCAGCAGAGTGAGAACTCTGCTTTTTTTTGACAAATTTTTTTAGGTATGATCTAATCATACCTAAAGAATAATCGCCAGAATTTTTAGTCCTGGCGATTCTTAATCTAATAGTTCATTTCACGCACTTTGGCTTTATATCTAAATATGGTTGATTTACTAACACCATACTTTTCTGCACATTTTTCAACTGTTGTGCCTCTTGCAAGTTCTCCAAAAATCAGATGCACATGGGATTTAAGTGGTTTCTCTTTTACAATTTTAGAAGAATCGTATACTTTTTCTAAAAGTATAGTCACGACTTCTGAAGATTTAAGGTCTTTATCTAATTCATAAGAAAGTTTTCTTCTTATTTTTTCAAATTTAGATTCTAAATCTTTATAATCGCTTTTATTTCTTGTTCTTACAGATGCAAATTCTCTTACTATCAAATTCTCAATGGTTTCACTGTTAGTTAAATCCATATTCATTTCAAGAGACAATATTCTTCTGACAAAGTTTAATTTATCAATGTCGAGACCTGATTCTAAATTAATCATTGTTTCCGGCTTTCTTGTGCTTGGTCTTTCTTGTATACTTTGATTTGTCCTTGAAACTTGTAGGACGCATTTGGCTAGCTCGCATCATTTCTGTACCTGATGCGATAGCCAATTCTTCAACAAACTTCTTGAATTTTTTCATCTTGTTTTACCCTTTTCTCGTTTTTGATAAATTGTTGATAGATATAATCTTTTTCAATATCTTGTTTATATCTATGAGCATTTTCTCTGATTACTGAGCCATGCTTAACAGCCTTCATATTTTTACCGATTCGCATTGCTTTCATTACGCTACCTCAATCTTTCCATTATTGTCCGCTTGATAATTGAATTTTTCTACCAGTGTTTTGTATTCATCTTCATATATAGAATACTTAATGCGGAACATTCTATGATATTTAGTATCACTTAATCGTTTTGCCATATACTTGACAGATTCAGAACATAGACTTTGTTTCAGACTAAAACCTGTAATATCCTCAATCAATAGTTCATAATGATGATGATTAAACCATCGCTCTGAATTATTCCAAAGTACTGTTCTCATAGCACTAATATACCAAATTATATATATGTGTGCAAATATATTTTCAGATAAAATAATATTGAAAATAATATTTAGGGATGGTAAAAACCATCCCTAAAAAATAAATGCAAAAAAAAGAGGGGTTTTCACCCCTCTACAACCTCTACATGGTCTTTTAATTTGAACACTGGATATTCACAAAATCCTGAAAAATTTGTTTTTCCTGTGTCTTCAAAATGTCCAGAATTTAGTACATCTTCTTTCATAGAACCAGCATCATTACTATTGAAATGAAATTCTCTCGGTTCTAAAACAGTGTCGATAAGATTAGCTGAAATTTTGGCTAGAGGAGAGCCATCTTGGAATAATTGAATCCCAAGATGACCATTTGAATATCTACCTATTTTTGCACTAGCCCAGCCATATTTGGTATTAATCTCGATTTTTTGCATTATGCCTCTTCTTTCACTTCAAGCGCACGGATGATATATTTGAGTTGGTCTACTTCGGCTTTGGTACGTGATTCATTAGCACGGGCAAGTTCCAAAAGATATTCTGCTTCACGCTTTGCAAGAATCAAATCTTGTGTTTGCTCGGAAATCTTAGCACTTCGTACTTCTGCATTGCTACCAAGTTCCTTAAGGTCAGAAACTCGATAAATGGTGTTCACTGCATCTTCAAGAGCATAAACTGCTTGCTTATACTTAATGTTATGATTTGCTGTGGAATCAATAGCCTTTGTGTAAAAATTCACCGCTTTCATGAACGATGTGATGGCTTCGTGTTTATTCATATCTAACTCCTTGGTTTGATGTCTTATTATATCAACTAGTATATGGATTGCAAGAAAAAATAAAATATTTGACAAAATAATTTAGGCATGATCTTATCATGCCTAAAAGAAAAACTCCAAGATTTCTCCTGGAGTTTCTCGCCTTATTGATACATATATGCTTTTTGTGGATACTTGTCATAGTCCACCAATTGCTCGTATCCTTTAGAATATTTGTTATTATGAATCTCTTTGTTGAGAATACCGCTATACTCGTAGACTGTCTTGACACAACCATTTGTTTTCATAACTAGCAATATCTTCTTACCCTCTTTAGATACCAAAAACATGAGAGACTGTCCAACTTTACCTTTGAATTTTGCTTTGACTGGAAGAAATTCAAAAAATGGTAATCTTCTCTCTAGTGTTCTCTCAATAGCATGATTAGTGTAAACGAGTTTTTTATCAAACCAATGGATAGGTTTGATAATATCTGGCTCCATGTTAGCCTCCTTGTGTAAATCTTAAATATATACTACCATATACATACCAATTTTTCAATTTTATATTTAGGGATATACTCTATATCCCTAAAAGCTATTTAAACAAAAAAGACCCCATTTGGGGTCTTTTCTTAAGCTTGTAACCGTAATACTTGTAACTTCTCTAATAGTTCTTCTGGATATAGTTCTAAGATTGTAGATAATTTAATTAAGTTCTCTGCGTTGGGAATTCTTTTGCCTGATAACCAATTACTAACTTGTGGTTGTTTTACTCCCATCATTTTTGCTATCTCTGTTTGTGTGAGTTCCCTCGTCAAATCATTTCTCGTTTCTGTCATCTTTTTATCTCCATAATAATTGCAATAAAATTGTGCATCAAAACTGTTCCACTTTGGTCTAAATCAAAGCAAAATGTTTTTATCACAATTTCATTTGACAATCTCTAGTATACTACAGAAACTATAATTGCACAACAAAGAATGTTACAAAAAAAATCCCTCTTTTGGAGGGATTTTTTCTTAGTTTGTTAGTCTTTCATTTCCAACTGGTATAATGAATTTTGCACCATGTTCATCTGTTTCAAGATTATATTGAACAGCATAAGCAGGTGTGTTTTCTTTCCTAGATTCCCGATAAGCAACTTGATAAGCCGCTTGTTTGTTTGTACCATACCATAAGATTGAAGATGAATTCTTCTTCTTGCTAATTACGTAATATGTGGTCACGCCTTCTACTGAAAGATAACGTGAGATTTGAATGTGATTTCCCATGCTTCTATATTATCCTATGTATATAATCTTTGCAAGTTTTTTGACAAAATATTTTAGGCATGGTAATACCATGCCTAAAAGAAAATCCCCATAAATTGGGGATTTATTTTAGAACTCGTTTTGAACTTCAATGCCGTTTTGTTGGCAATATTCATATAATTCATGTTTGCGGTTTTCATTCCTGACCATAACTACTTGCATACAGGAATCCAATAGAAAGTATCTGTCTTTCTTCTTTTTCACAAACCAGATAACAATAGGAAAATCATCAAGAAACATATCAACCTCCGAGAGTCATTATATCATAAAGATATAATTATGCATCTTCTTCATCATCATCTTGTGGTTCTTCTGTTTCACAATCAGAATCTGTTTCGATAACCCAGTCTTCAAAAAAATCAAGAGGGTCGATATCAACACTCGGAAAAATACGTGCTTCCAATTCTGCTTCAATGTAATCCATGTCTAGCTCCTTACTGCTTAATTATAACTATTATTTTATATCATTGCAAGAGGCGTTTGATTTATTTTTTGGCATCAGCAAGCAATCTATAAAATGTACTTTTACTTACACCAAGTTCACGCTGGGCATCAATGTGGTTCATTCCTTTGGCAACTAATTCCAATGCTTGTTGTTTACGTGTTTCATGCTTACGACATCTAGAAACAGGAGACATATGTTTGCGAGGCCAATTCAGATACAATTCATTTAATACTTGTTCAGGTACAAGTGTCAAAGATAAATGCTCTTCAGATATCAGATAAATATTCTTTTGTAGTGCTAAGTCCATACAACACTGCAATGTTTTAGCATTGCCAAATCCTGCAAATGATTGAACCAGAAGAAATATATTTTCAGGCAGTTCTGACAATAAACCTTTAAATAATGACACTCTAGTCTGTCCGACAGGTTCTGGTGCAACTATAATTTTAGAACAACCTAATTTTTCTAATTGTTTAATATCGTTTTCAGTTTCTTGAAAAAGCTCATCATACCTTTTGCGATAATTTTCTATTGAATTCTTACACCACTTTTCAAATGTCTCATTACCGTTATTTCCTCTTGACAATATGTATTGAGAAATCACTGGTGTTTTTTGCCAGACAAAACCTATTAAATTGTTCTTTACTTGTGCTTTCATACCAGCAGTATAGCACATTGTATATACTGTGTCAAATAAATAAAATATTTGATAAAATATTTTAGGTATGGTCTAAACCATACCTAAAGAAAAAACTCCAAGATTTCTCCTGGAGTTTTTTTGGAAGTAGTGCAAGCCCAGAGTTATTATACTCTATTTTACCCGGCTTGTGTGGCAGAGAATAGCATCTCCTACAATCCCAAGGCTTCTATCGTTATATGCACCTTGATAAATGACACTTGCTACAAAGTTATAAGGTTTTGACTTAAGCAAGCCTTCTTCGTCAACAATCATGATGATGTCATTTGGAAGGTATACAAGTTCGATGTAATCAAAGTTGCACAGGTCTTTAATCTTTTGAATGTCGTATGTTTCACCGTCAAACTTATACTCTTTGATGCTTCCGTCTGTGCTGAGCCTGTAGCCTTTTTCATTGCTTACTACCATGTTCAGCATTCCGATGATATCAGTTTTTGTCTGCATAACTAACTCCTTACATATAGATTATATCAAACTGTATATACAATGCAAGAAAAAATAAATATTTGATAAAAATTTTTAGGTATGGTCTAAACCATACCTAAGTTTAAAGTGCAAAAATCCCCCATTTCTGGGGGATTTATTATTTAGCATAGTCAGTGCTTTGTCTGGTAGTGTTTTTGAAAATTTCTGCTACTTTGAACGCTTCAGAAATATATGCGTGAATTGCACTAGTCAAACTCAAAGTTGAAATGTAATTAGCAGTGAGAGATTTTATTGGCAAAGTATATTTCAACTCTGTTTCATCATCAAGGAAATGGTATATGTCTGCTTCTATAGCATCCATTGTTGGACTTACAACTATATCAATAACACCATTACTATGTGTTACGCTTAAAACTAAGTCTTTTTGACCAAATTCTAATACTTGCTTGACAAACTCTTCTGTATTATCTACAGTCTTGAAACCGTTTCTAGAGAATAACATCTTGGTATTGCTTCTTTCCTTGTAATGCTCTTGATGATTGTACCATAACCATCCAAATACCGCTCAATAAACCTACACCACAAAGACTTGCTACAAACATCATTGTGGTGTGAATATTGCCACCCAAGACAAATTCTACTAGTGCAGAAATTGGCATGATGCATAAAACACAAACAGTCATAACAGAAATGCACTCAAGCAATGTATATAGCACTTTAGGCATATGCTTTGTAATCTGCCAAAACGCAACTAATCCACCAGTGTAAACAACAACATACAACAAACGATTAATCATCTCTAAGGTCATCCTGCTACCTCCCAATTTTCAGCCATTACATCTTCTGTTCTAAACCTATAGTAAGCCCAATTTATTTCATCTCCATTAGACCAAATACACTTAAACTTAAGTTTAGATTGTTCTATCTTAACAAACAAAATTGTATTGCGCTCAGCTTGGAATGCTTTGCTTCTTGTAATTGTTTGTCCTTCACGTAATTGTGGTAATACCTGTTCAAGTTTCATAGATAGATTATATCAAAAATATATAAGTAGTCAAGAAAATAAAAAAATTAGATAAAATATTTTAGGGATGGTATGTACCATCCCTAAAAATAAACCCCCAAGAAAATTCTTAGGGGGTTTATTTAATGGTTACACTATAGGAGATTTGATTTATGGTTGGCTGGAGTTCAACCAGTACGGAACCTATAGACAGTTCTTTCGATGGACTCTGCCTCCGATGTTGCCCGTGTCTCATAAAGAGAGCATAGCACCCAACCACAAATCATTATACTTGGATAGATTGTTTGCGTCAACCATCTCCAAGGTTTCAGTAAAAGATTGTGGACTTAACCACTCCAAGGTTGCGACCCTTGTTTGAATCTCGCAATAGACTCTCGCCGTTCTGGTCTTTTACTGGGTGAGGCTGGTTCTCAACTCCATCCCTCACACCAATATATTACTGCATCTCTAGGGTGTATGCAATAACTATTTAGTTAACAATTAGTACATAAATAAATATTGCAAATCTGTATATATGCTTGTAATATATATGCATGGAAAACACTACTACAGTTCGGATGTCGATGACGGTTAATGTCAAGGACGTTAGCAACAAGTCATCCTGCATTGGTTTTGTCGGTCAAGGTACTTGGTTTGATGGTAAACCGTTCATTGTAACACAATACCAAGCAAGCCCATCTTACTGGTATTTCTTTGTTTACAATGATTTTGTTCCACAAGAAAATTTCTTTGAGGGCTTTGATAGCATCTATTCTTATGGTAAAGAGATTTGGCACTTGAACCCAGACAATGGATATATCTCAGGAACAGTTTATCTATATAGCGCAATGACAGAAACATTGTACATCCCTTACAGTATCTCACAGCCAAACAAAGATACATCACCAAGATTCTTGTTTGAGATATCGTAGCTACCATATCCCTTGACAAATGTCAAGGGATATATTTTTTTTGATAAAAAATTTTAGGGATGGTATGTACCATCCCTATAAAAAAACCCCAAGATTTCTCTTGGGGGAGGCAGGTTGAACAACAGGAGTACTTATATATTACAGGTCAATTCTTCTGTTGTCAAGACATATTGTGGAAAAAATGACTTAACATTTTGCCATCCATCATTTTCAATCAGATTATAAACCCACCATTGACCATCATTGAATAAATAATAAAAGTCAATAAATGAAGAGAATTCTACGCTTAACCATTCATCCATTGAAACAAATGCAGGTTGTGTGCCAGAATCTCCACGGTCTCTGCCATAGAATACAGTTACACCATCTGCGGGATTATCAAAAGAATGTGGCTCGTCGGTGGAAATTTCACGTCGTAATGAAGAAATATCACCAAGGTTAATGAGTTCCTTAGCTAGTTCAATTGAATCGTAGTTCTCAATCAGTGTAAGACCTGCGCCCTCAATATAACCATCCCAATGACAATAAACCTGTTTGATTGTATTGTCATCCATCATAACACCGATTCTGCTTCTAGTTGCCATATATATCTCCTTGTGTATATTATATCAGAAATCTACTAAGACCAAAGATTTTTTTTCTTTTCAGGACGTTCACCGGGCATATAGAATTTTTTGATTTTGCCATTATTGTATGTCCAACGTCCAACCAAGTCGCCTAATGGATTTTCATTGGTGGCTTTGTAAATAGCAAAGTACCAGCCTTCAAGAGCGTATTTCTTTGCATTTTCTTTTGCTTGTGTTAATGTTGAACAACTTGCAAGCGTTTTGGTATTACGCCAATCTTCACCGATTACAACTCTAAATATAGTCATGATTTTCACCTAAGAGAATTATATCATGCATTATATATAAATCAAAATATTTGACAAAAAATTTTAGGGATGGTGAATGCCATCCCTAAACATATTTAATAGAATAATTTCCTTCAAAGCGAGTTTTGAATCTATCGTAAATGTCGTCACCTACATTTTGTGGAATATTAATAGTGATAGTTTCCCCAAAAAGATCGCAAGCAAGATAGTATTTTTTACCATTAGTCCACAATATACATTCTGTTCCTTCAGGATAGATTAATCTTATTCCGATACTGCTTGATAGATGTAATTTGAGCATTTCATTCTTTTTGAATTTGAAATTTTTAGATATGGGAGCTATTAGTTGTTTCATAATGTTGTCCAAGGAGAAAAAAATGATTTACCTTATTATCGGTTTGGTCATATGTGCATTTTTGCTTATCTTATTAGTCTTATTGTACGGAGAAGCAAAGAATGAAAATTTTAGATTAGAAAAAACAAACAATTCTCTCATAGAAGAAGTGACATCATACAAAGCTAGAAATTCACAATTATCATACAAAATAAATGAATTGTCTACTATTACAGAAGAACAAAAGGCCGAGCTAGATACACTTTTAGCTGATAAAGAAATATTTAAGTTCAAAGTGGAAAGCAAAGTAAAATGGTTGGATTCACATGGAGAAACAGAATATGGAATCGTTTGTGATGATTTCTTTTCTGATGGTAAGCATTTTGTTGTTGTAAGGGGAATAAACAAAAAAGGTAAAGTAACTGGACGCTACTTTACCGTTTCTGCTCAAAAAATTTCTATTGACTAAGATTTTTTAGTTTAGAAACTGTGTAAGGGTCATTGGGGAATCGTGTAAGAGTTAACTTACAATACCCAATGGCTCTTTCTTTATCATTATTTTTTAAACATAAATTGATTAGGGAATGATGTGTTGTTACCTGAGAATCTTTCCATCTAATTGCTGATTCATAAAAACGCAGTGAAAGTTTGTAATCAATTAGCATAGTTCTATAAAACATTCCAAGATATTCATAAGCACGATATCCATTTGGGTTTAATGATAAATATCTCTTGGCAAATTTTTCTGCATCAAATAATAATGCAGTATCTTTCTTGTTGATAGCCAAAGACCAAATCAACCAAATCATATTTTCCCATGAGTCTCTGTCTTTATAATCAAGCTTCAACACTTCTTGATAAAGATTAATAATTTTGGGATAATCGCCTTCTTTAGTATCTGCTACTCCGTGCCACAATGTTTCAATTGTTTTCTTGAGTAGTTTTAATTTCTGCTCACGAGTTTGCATTTTTCAATTCCTCTTCATCCATGTATTCCTTGTAAATGGCTTGTCGCACATTATGACATACATGAACATTTTTTGCAAAGTTTACTAGGATATTTTGTCTTTGATAACCTTCAAAAATTGTTCTACGCTTCTTTTGAGAATTATCCCATTCATAGATAAAGAAATGCATCATATCTTTTATATCTGAAAAACAATACTCTATAAGGTACGTTCCATCAGTGTATATAAAAGCATCAAACCCAGACACTACATCAGAACCTTTCAATTCATATCCTGTGCCTGTTTTTGAAAAGTAAATCCAAACTGTTGATTCCATGCCTACATTTTACCAGTTTTCATATATTTTTGGTATAGATTAATGTAGTAATCCCATAAAACTTTAGCGCCTTTTGATGTGATAGAATGCACCATATGATATTCAGCTAAGATTTCTAAATTAGCATTCTTATCTTTCATTTTTGCATAGAATTTACGATGCTTTGCTCTGTCAATAATAGAAACATTCATAAAGCTTTTACTTATAGAAACAAACTCTATGTTGCTGCCAGGTTTTCCCTTAAGTTGAATTGCATATTTAATATCAAAATTTCCAATGTTAAATACACATTCTCTTTTGATTTTTTCAATCCATTCTTTTTCTGTCATGTTTTTTCCTTAAAAAATTATAGGGTATAAGTAGTATACCCTAAAAAAAAGAGTGGAATTAACTTCCACTCAAAACCATTTGCTTATTTATTTTTTTGCAATCATTGATGAAGCATTTTAGATTGTGTCTACTAAAACTCAATGATGAAAAAGTGATTTCTCCACTCTTACCAGTGAAATAGAATGTCTGATTATCTAAATGCACTTTTGTATCAGTCATCATATATCTTTGTGTAATCGTGAAATCTTGAACATTGAAAGTATATTTGTCAGATTCAACATCCTTTATCTTAAATTGCCGTCTGATTGTATGATAAGGGGCATTGAGAAGATACATACTCTCAACACCAAAAGTAAGCGCATCTTGAATTTTGATTTCTGTGATTGTTTCTTGCAAAGCTTCAAAAAAATCTAAATCAAAATCAATCATAAAATATGACATATTGGTCATATCAACATCGGGGTAAGCTTCAATAACAAATCTCATAACAAATGTATTATATCTCGATTTTTACCATGATTCAAAAGAAAAGAGGAGGGCAAGCCCTCCTCTTTTAGACTTTAGTTGCTAGTCTTAAGGAGACTTTGCCATTGTTCAATCTTGGTGAATGCATCTTTGAATGTCAGTTCATCAAGGTCGATTGACTTAATCTCATCAACAACAAGGTTTGACTCTTTGTTAGGATTTTCAAATTTCAATGTTGTTTGAATCGTGCGTTGAGAAGAAATGGAAACAGTATTCTTCTTCTCTTCTCGATTTACTGCATTAGTCGCACGTTGGTTCTGATAACGTGGCTCGACTTCCTCAGAGAAATACTTATGGCGCAGAGCATCAATCTTTGCATAGATTTCTTTGTTTATAATCTTGATGCTCGATTTGTTTACATCGACATCAAAAATCAATTCATCAAGTTGCTTTGCCTCGTAAGTGATGATTCCTCGGAAAGCATTCTTTGGAGGAGTTGGTGCCCACATATCAAAGTTCTGTGCCCAACAAAGTTCACGACCATTGCGGATTACACTGAATCCCTGTGTCGCAAGTGATGGATTCTGGTATTTTGGATAAATACGCTTTGCATTCCTCGATTTGATTACAGAAAATTGAACTGTAATACTTTCATCGATTTTGTTACCTTCCTTGTCTTTAGTGACAGGAATAACATATACAGGGGAAAGATGAGAAGAATTTGCCTTCTCAAGCGGGTCATAGAATCGCACTGGATTTCCATTAACATAGACAGAGAGTTTGTCCTTGAGACTGTAATATCCACGAGCAAATGCTACCTCGGTTTGCTTGCGTAGGTCATCTACTACATTACGAGATGCAGGTAGACGGCAAAGGTCAGAGAGGATTACCACTGTTCCTGTTGAACCACGGCGTAGGTAAGGATTCAAAACCTTGTGAATCTCCTCAACCGTGCATTGTCGTACCAAGTTTACAGGTGTTGGGTTTACTTGCTTCTCTCGATAATCGATGTAAGAATAGAAGCAACCAGATGCAGACCTTGTGTATACTTGAATGACGTTTCCAACACTGAGACCTGAAGAAATCAGACCAATGCCAAAGTATCCAAGGTCATTAGCCAAGTTACGGTCACGACCAGTTTCAGCTGGAACTAGAGACTTAAGAATTTCATATTCTGTCATCCCACGTCCATTATCAGAAATTACGATGCGCTCTAGTTGCTTTCCATTGTTGCGACGTTGTTCTGTTGTGAGTTTCTTCTCTTCAAGATAAACACGCAGTTCAGTAGCACCAGCATCATAGCCATTGTCTGCAATATCACGCAAAGCATCAGATGGCTTTGTGTTCAACGAGCGGAACACCTTGAGGATGTTCATGTAGTCCGTTTGGAACAAGTTTTCTTCCATTGTTATTTACCAACCAATTAGATTAGTGCTTATTAGGCACTGATTAGTTATATCACAGCAATATAAAGAATGCAAAAAAAGTTTTGACAAAAAAGTTGAATTCAAAAAAAAGTTTTTGTGAAAAAATATTTTAGGGATATAGATGATATCCCTAAATAAAAAAAGGTAGATAATTAGCTTATCTACCTTTTCTGGAGGGAAGTCCCTTACGGACATTATTCTTATACATTGTTCAACGCAGTGGTTACAAAGAAATAATATTTTTATTTTTCCTAGTTATGTAAACGCCTCCAATATAAATTGGCTCGGAAATTTCATTTGGAATTGTAAGTGTTGCGTCATTATCCCTAAGTATTGAAAAATCAAGCATTACATCAAGAAGTGTTTGAAATTCTTCTTCTGTAAAATTCAATTCCTTAAGTACATTCTTTCTCGGTTTACCTTGATTCAGTTGGTCAATAAAATAAACTAAGCGAGAGAATGTTTTTCTTATATTGATTTCAGGGTAGTCAAATGGCATTAATAACAACTCCTCAAAAAATGACCTGCCTCAACGTGAAGCCTAAACATCCTAACAAAATCATCATAATCTTCTTGTTCAAGCATATAAGGATTTTGACAAATATCAGAAAAATCAAAGTTTTCAAAACGCTCTAACATTTCTTTGCATTGGTCATTTGTAATAACATCATCATACAAAGAAACACCAGTGATTTCTTCTACGATGGAATAATAAACCTTGCCACGGAAAGATGTATTCCCGTTGTCTGAAAAACCACCAGACCAGACCTTAAATTCACCTTCAATTTCCCCAGCTTCAGTATCATTTTTGCGCCACATTGAATCAAGTCCCATGTCGTTATCCTCTTGTTGATATAATAACATATATATTTCATGGAGTCAAGTTAAAAAAATAGACTCCTCAAAAAAGAGGAGTCTACAAGATGATTGGCCATTTCATTTACTTTATCTAATAAAGAATGACAATTAGATATTCTGAATAAATATATTATTTACCTTGTCAAATATCAATAACAGCAAAATCATAACCAGAGGCCCATGTAACAAACTTCTTCTTTACTTCAAGATCATTAATTTCATCAATAATTTTTGAAATGTTTACTGTTTGTGTTCCATGGTCAGATCTTTTACTGATACACTTTTTCACTACTTGAAAGCTAGCATCATCAAACTTCTTACGGAAATTAGAAATAGGAATTTTCTTCATATCAAAACCTATGTTGTTATTATGAGTAGTTAGCTCACAATTAGATTATAGAAAGATTCTTATTATTTGTCAATAGGGATATTTCCAATATCCCTAAAAATTTTTATCACAAAAAAGCCCCTCCGGTCAGAGGGGCTTCCTATTTATCTTCCAAACAATATCTGCTTTATGATACTTTTGATTGCCCGGAAGTTGACTGGCTCTCTAATGCCTTTGTCTTCTTGTGCTTGTGGGGTATCTATTTTACCCAAGAAATGTGCAGTGCTAACCCATTCTCCCCTACGAGTATATGTCGGATAAGGGTTCACAGACATACCATAAGGTTTTGTCTCCTTAACCCATTCACGATAAGCTTTTAGGGTCTTGAACTTGAGTGGCTTGATGATACTACGTGCCTCATCATATGGCAATACAAAATTCCACTCCGGATTGCCTACTTTTCTTCTAACACCGTCTTCATTAACTGTCAGGCTCATTTTGGCTTCCTCACTATTAATAGTGGATTTTCTAACACACAAAGTATACCTGATTAAAATATATTGTTCAACGCAATCGGAGAAATTATTTTAAATATCTTTAGGGCAATCAAAGATTGCCCTAAAGAAAAAACCCTAGAAAATTCTAGGGTTTTGTTTTTATTTATCGTATCCGTCGTATTCAAAATGAGGTTTACTAAAAAGAAAAGACAATGGATACAGAACAAGAAATGCAAGAAAAGCAATAGCAAAATACATAATCATCCAACACATCTCCAGAAAATTAATAACAGGTTTCATCGTTGATTCCTTACCGCTTGATTGTATAGATTATACCACATATTATATAAAAAGAACCCTTCCAGAAAACACTACTAAACTGGAAGGGTTAGCTCTCATTCTGTTATATAAAATGCTACCCCAAAGGCGCATCAGAATGAGAAAATTTTAAATCACCATATTCTTCTTGATATGCTTGCACTGCTTCCAAAGCAAACTGATATCCAGAAAGTTTGTCAAGTATTTGGTTATAATTAAAACCTAAACCAGCAAATGTCATCCATTCATTTTCAGTGTAATTGTAAGTAATGGTAACAGCCCAATTATTTTCACTTGTACTAAACATCTGGAAGCGCAAAGTAATTGGATATAATTTATTTAATTCATCCACTCTATCTTTGATTTTATTTGCTTGTTCTAGTGTCATAGTGTTTATTAAAAAGTAAAGGAAGAGACAGGACTCGAACCCGCACACCCCGTCAAGGGCGAGACCGCTTTCAAGGCGGTTGCGATACCATTCCGCTCACTCTTCCTTATAAACTAATTATACCTCATCTACAAGAACATCTTCAAGATAATTTTGAACATCTTCTCTCAATTCAATTAGACAATCATCATTGTAATCTAACTTTTCAGCTAGCATATCAAACAATTCTGCATCAGCCAAAAGCATTCTGAATCCTTCAAGTATGACCAACAAATCATGCTCGGTTTTATCAGATAAATAATTCAATGTATCGTTTGGCATTTCTTTTCCTCAGTAATAATATATCACTAGTTTTATATATTGTCAAAAAAAATCCCCTCATATATTTCAATGAGGGGAGGAGTAAGGACATGCAACACCAACCAACCACAAACAATGGGCGATGAGGGACTCGAACCCCCACTCAAGGGATTATGAGTCCCCTGCTTTAACCATTAAGCTAATCGCCCTGAATTCCTGATTGATTTTGTTCATACCCCACGTATAAATTTTTTCAAACCATCAATCAGGAAATAGATGGTATGGGAATTGCACCCATATCAAAGGTTTATTCCTCTGCTTTACTTTAAGCTAACCATCTAGGAGTGAGAGAGACGTGACGGACATACATCGGTAAGGAGTAATAACGTCCCTCTCACAATTTTGCAGAATCACCACATTCTGCGTTTGTTCAAAAAGCTGAAGTCTTCTTGAACACCCTTATAATACCACTAGTCTATAAATTCCACAACATATTTTTTGGATGTTTCTTTAGCACCATCAAATGTTCTTATAAAAACGATATCACCTTCACTATCTAATTCAAGTACGAGAAACTTTGGCTCGTAATTCTTGTCTTTAGTGTGTTGCTCGATAAAAGCATTAAGATAATTTAAATTTTCAAAAGACAACTTAATTATTATATCAAAATTTTCCGTAACTTCATAAAGGACAAATTTCATAAAGTATTGTATATTCTTTAGGCATATATAGCAAGAAAAAAGCCTACAATTTCTCATAGGCTTTTTCTCTCTGAACCGGAGGTTGGGAGACAATAGTTCAGAAATGTGCAGTTATTAACCGCCGTTAATATATTACCACTCATTGCGTTGATATGCAAAAAATTAGATAATAAACTTTAGGGAGATCTTTGATCTCCCTAAAAAAATAAAACAAAAAAACCCCTCTTCCTATGAGCGGAGAAGAGGGGTTGAACACAAGGCTATGAGCGGTCCTTGTGAAATTATTATATCACGGTATATACTGTTGACAAGTCTTCTTTTTCAACAGGTTTGCTCGAAACAAAATAGCAATGTCTGTTCACCCAATGGAATCCTGAAATTAATTCAAAATCATCACCTTCTGCAACCATAGTCCATACTGTATCAGGAGCTTGATTCTTCACAAAACTCCATTCCATGCAAGAAATACAATCAGTATCACCACAATCATTGCAATAGTCAAATGCATAACCTTCAAAAGAATTTGATTCAGAAATTTTATTCTTAACTGGATTGTATTTTTCAACCCAATCATCAAAAGTTAACACTCGTTTTACCTCAATCACTTTTATATTACTTGTAGTGCAAACACCAATTTGATAATTCTTAATAAATGATTCTATAAATTCATTAGCAACATCATTAGTGTCAACAGAATCAGATTCAAAGTATCTCTCATATACAACTGTACTTACTGGTTGACCGGGATAATGCCAATCAAATTCAACATTACATAAATACGTTGGGGTTGTAGTGTTTTCCATACTCGAATTATATCATCTGTTGTATGGAATGCAATAAAAATTAAATATTGTATTTTAAATTTAGGGATGGTAATACCATCCCTAAAGAATTTTTAGTACTTTTTTATTGGTCAAGAGTTTCAAATATTTGGTCGTAAGCATATTGCCAAAAAGTTCTATTATTGTCAATTTTGCGTGATATGACATTTCTATCTATCTTAACTACTTTGCTTCCTAAGTTTTTATCAACAGCTGATGAAAAAGCAACAGCAGTGGTAAATACATAAATTGAATTTGATTGCATCAAGTCACATTTCAAAATGAGCAAACCTGATGTAAATGTTTTAGCCAGCTCAGTATATGTCACTGGTTCAAAATTTTTATATTTGCACTGTACAGCAACCTTAATACCATTTGGGTTTATTCCTACAGCATCAACCCCATAATCTTCATCAATTGCTACAGGCGCATATTCTTTTATTCCAACTGCTTCATCATTTTGGAATGCATTGAAGAAAATTTCTGATAACACTTCCAGCATATCTCCTCTTAACTTAAGAGCAGAATCTGTATCGGGCATTGTGTTAGCCAAAATTTCTACATCATTTATCCATTCATTAATTGTTTGAAAGGATGTTTTTTGACTCCATCTATCATATAAATCATGATACATTCTCGAATTAGCAAGTATATCTGTATGCTTAAGCATCATATGCCTCTAGTTCTTTTTTAATATATGCAAACTGCTCATCGGGATTCATTTCACTAATCATATCAGACCAGTCAGAAAGCCATATATCTTCAAAAATATGAGAAAGGTCGCATTCTTTTTCTCTTTTGGCTAATTCATCTTCACTTGTTACTTTTGGCAAAACTGCTTCAAAATTTGCTATAAATCTATCCATGCTTGCAAATTCTTCAGGTCTTACATCATAAGAATTCATAATGTCTCGCAATAACCGCTTCATGGAGTTGAAATCACCAAGGGATTCAAATAATTGCGGAACGAGAAACCAACAATATGGTTTTACATATGTTTTGGGTTGGTTTGGTGAAATTTGACCAGAATATAACTGCTGTCTATCATAACTTAAAAGTCTAGTAGCACGACCTATTGTTTGGATGAGTTTAGATTGATTTAGGTTACGCAAAGGCATAACACCAGTAATTGATGGCAGGTCAATACCTTCAGTAAGAATATCAATGTGAAAAATAATAGCATCTTCACTATCGGTAAGGTCATTCATCTTGGAAAATAATTCTGTGCGTGTGACCTCTTTGAAATTGAATCTATATCCTACATCATCGTTAGTAGAAAAACTAAACACCTTAATATTATTGTCATCACACCATAGTCTGAATGGCATTGAAGAAATAATTGTTTTTAACTCTTTACTACCTGTACATGACACAAGTAATTTTGCGCCTATCAAATCAGGTTTTGCAGAGCATTCCTTTATCATAACTTTATGTTGAGCAAAGCTTTCAGATATGGTTTTGATGAGCATTTTATTGTTATCATAATTACCATCTTCAGCATCTTCTGAAATTCTGATAGAATGCAATCTTGGAGGTACAATCTCACCTGCTTCAATCATACTTCTTGGTGAAAGAGAATAAAGAACCTCACCAAATTTTTCAGTATCATTCATGCCACTAAAAGTACCAACAACTTTTCTTGTAGCAGTGAAAAAGAAATTTTTCTTTATGATTGGTTGTACTTGAGAAATATTGTCAGTAAAGTTTTCTCCTAATGTGATATGCGCTTCATCATAAGTACAAATATCAATTTCAGGCAAAACAGAAAGTTTATTGATTGAGTGGTATGTAGAAACAATAATCACATGACGATTATTTGCTTTAGCTGTATTGACAAAATCAAAAACTTCATCTTGTCTTGTTGTACTTTTACCTTTAGATATCAAATCATTGAAAGCACGTAAATTGTCATCTATCTTGCCTTCTTTTCTTAATTGAGTGCGAATTGCGTCATTGGTAAAAGTATTAGAGTTTACTTGAAGAACGTCAAATTGCAAACCACAAGGAATTGCCACTTCTACAATGTCATAGAGTAATTGAGAACAAAGTGCCAATCTATGTGCGCCAATAACATACACACCAGTCTGATTATTTTTTGTTTTCTCAATCATATCTGAAATATGAACGTCAACTTGAATTCTGGTTTTACCTGTTCCTGTTGGAATCGTAATTTGACCAATAATTTCATTTTCAAGATGCTTTAGTGCTTTATGTTGATGAGGGCGATGCTTTGAATGAAAATTTTCATACTTGCTAAAATCTTGACGATATTCAGCCATCAAGGATTTGGGCAATCTTTTTTGTTCCACTACTATTGGTTGTGGCTGTTCCTTAACGAAAATCTTTTTTATAGCACCTAAAATGTCCATACCGTATTTTATCATAGTTAGTATATACCGCAATAGGAAAAAATTAGATAAATAATTTTAGGCATGGTATTGCCATGCCTAAATAAAAATCCCCAGAATTTTATCTGGGGATTTGTTCACTTTCTTATTCCGTAATAATCTGGAAGAAATTCTCTTATGTAATCTTGGAGGTCTTGGGATACATTAAATTTTGCGAACAATTTATCATCATCCCATTCTTGCGTGAAATCAAGCCAAGGCACAATTTCTAATTCACCTCTGTGCAAATTTGCATTGTTTTTGAATAAAGTAAGACAAAAACGAGCAAAATCTGTCTTTAAATAATTTATAAAATTATTCTGTTCTTCTTGAGAATTAAATGCAAAGGTGTTTGATATGTTTTCTTTTCTGATGCCAAGATTTTTATCAGAATCCTTCATAACAAAGGTATAAAAATCATCTTTTAAAAGTTTATCTGGGTTGCTAGAATGATTTCCAATAATATCTGCAAGTTGAACATAAAAAAGACTCTTATCATGTCTTTCTTTAGTGGCGTGGCTTAGCATATGGGAATTTTGAGAAATAAAATTCTGAAGAGTATTGTAAAAACTCTTGACTTTTGTATTCCATTCTAACCCATATTTAGTGACATCTTTTATACTTTCTGTCTTGTAAATATTACCAAACCAAGAAACTTCAGTCTCTCCATTGAATCTTTTATCAAGATGAGTTATCATACATGGTAAAAATAATTTGATATCAAATATGCCATTACCATTGAAGAATTCCAAACCTTTAGCATTTTTATAATTTTTCTCTATAAAAGAAGAATATAGTATTTTTTTTCCTTTTATATCCATAATCCATGTAGATGGATGTACTGCTATAATTTCATTGGAAATATTGCAAACTTCGTTGAGAATCTTAATGTCAATTCCGTCATTATATGGTGGGTTGCTAAAAACCAAATCAAATTTCATGTCAATACCTGATATTAATTTCTTTAAAGCTGGAACAGAAAACTCATCTAACTTATATGATTGTACTTTAAAAATCTTTATTCCGCTAAGATATTCCAGTTCATTATCAGCAATATAATAAATATTTTCTGGATTGATTTTGCGCTCTTCAATCAAAACCTGAAGAAATTCTATGTTGAAAATGACAAGAATCTTTTTATTTTCCAAAGATGTTTTATCCAACATCTTACGAACAATGGATAATGGTGTTGGATTTTGTTGCCAATTTTCAGGGTGTTTGGTCAATGTTTCAAAGAATGTAATACGACCCTGTTCAAATGAAAGTAATTTGCTAAGATTCATTGATAAACTTTTCTAATTCTGAAACAAAATTTGCTTCTAAATTGGGTGAATATTTCTTTTTTGGCTCGCCCATCAATTCTTTCACTTTGTCAGTGCAAGAATGCCAACCATCTTTAAAGTAGTATATCCCAGAACAATCTTCAGGTAAAGATTTCAGCTCTTTAGAATCACCTATAAACAAATTGATATTACATGAATAAATATGTAACAGTTTGTAGCATGATGACAATTGTAATTCAGAGAAATAATGCTTATCAAATAAAAACTTTAAAATATCAAACTTATTGCCCATCAAACTGAATTTTTTACGAATCATACGAATTGTGAATTGACCATAGCCAGCACACAAATCCAATGTAGTCTTATTACCATTACGCCAGTCATAATCTGATACTCTTTCAAGCATAGAATCTACTAGCCATATTGGTGTGAAAACTTCACCAAATGTGTCTGATTTTTCTTTGTTTGTTGTAACCTGAAGATGATATTCTTTAGGCATTGGCATTAGAGAAAAATCACCTTCAAGATTTGCTACATCCTTGAATCGCTTTTCAATAGTTTCAACAATTGTCTTTGTTCTCATTACTAGGAATATAATACCTTACATATCATAAAGATGCAAATTTAAAAAAAATTGATTATTTTTATATAGGGACAACTTTGTTGTCCCTAAGATTATTTAAAAGGAAATCCCCCACACGACCTGAAAATGTGGGGGATTTGTTCACTTGGGGAAACAACCACGAAACTCCAAGTGAATGGGTTGGGTGGGATTTGAACCCACGACCAATGCCTTAAAAGGGCACTGCTCTACCACTGAGCTACCAACCCAAAATCCTCCAGACGAGACTCGAACTCGTACACCTTGCGATAACAGATTTTAAGTCTGTCGTGTCTACCATTCCACCACCGGAGGATATGTCTAATTATACCACCTGATTCAGTGATTACAAGTGCTATTTAGGAAAATTCTATATTCATTGAAATCCTATTATTTACTGTACAGTGAATAATCTTTGATAAAAAATTTTAGGGATATAAATTATATCCCTAAAAGAAAAAGCCTCCCATTTCTGGGAGGCTTGCCTCACTAGATTTTGTAGTGAGATTTCAGTATCAACTGAGTCCGGTCAAACGATGATGGGTAAAGCACACCACTGACTCGCTTTTTATGAATGAAACTATAGAGCTTGTTCTTCCAATATGGACAGGAGTTCTTGCTATCTAATTGAAAATCTTGAGATGTAAACCGATGACCATATTGACGCTCAAATTCAAGGTAGAATGCATTTACATCAACAGTGCCATTCCTCAATGTGCGATTGAAGTAGTTTTCAAAATCACTAACCCCAACACCAGACTTGCGCTTTCTAATAATACCTACTCGCTTTGGTTGAACAAAGTGAGTAGCAACATTGGTTTCTTTTGCCGGAGTGACAACAGGAGCAACAACAGGAGCGACGACAGGTGTTAATTCAGATGCAACCTTAGTGGTTTGCACAAACTCTACAATCTTGATAATATCTTCAAGACAAATACCAGCACGATTAACGAGGAAATCATTTGTGAACTTTACGAGTTCTTCATGATAGGTCTTCAGGGAAACTGCACTCATATCAAACCTCTCAACCATTTGATACTAGTATTATAATATAGATTGTATGAGGTTGCAAGTAGAGATTGAAAAAAAGTTTTTTTAATAAATTCTTTTAGGGATATTGAAAATATCCCTAACGATTATCTTACCCAAATTTCAAATGTTCTACCTAAGCCTGAACCTAAACCAGAAACACTTACTGAATTTACTCTTGTGTATTTTGTTTGACTTCCGATAGCTGATTCTATGTTGTAATATGATGCCCCAGCTCCAGAAATAGGAATTGTCACACTTACAGATTCAGTACCACCACCAAGTTTAGTTAAGCTTAATGCAATACTTCCACCAGATCCAGAACTGAAATATTTTCTCAATTCTAACAAACTTCCTGCAAAATCAAATGTAGCTCCAGTTGATACTAAAGCTGGTGTTGTATTGTAATCATATAATTTTGTAATCAATTCAGATGTATACACTCTTCTATACAAATCTCTAAAAGCTGAAAATCCTGTAGCTGAAACTGTTGGACTTCCTGGTGCAAAATCAATTGTTTTATCTGTTGTTTTGCTGTTAAAGTAATCTCTAAATGAAGATCCAACAATGCTGATAAAGTATCCATTTACAGAAGCTAAGGTACTTCCATAAAATTTAGAAAAGGAATTAGAAAGAGCTTGTTCTGTTCCTCTAAGTGATTGAGATAAATTTAATGTAGCATCAACATTACTATCACTATTTCCACTTGAGCTTAAGGTATCTGTAACTACTATTCTTGCCAGCTTAGTATATGATGCAGCAGTACCAGCAATATCAAATCTAGTTTGATCTTGAATCATTTTATCTGCATTACCTAAATCAATACAGAAATTAGTGAAAATACCAGCTTGAAAAAATAAAGACATTTTTATCTCCTAAACACTTCTACCTTAAATTTTTCTTGCAGCTTTATCTAACTACCTGTTTTTTAAATAAATATATTTAGGGGATACTTCTTATCCCCTAAAATTTTTTGTCGCAAATATTGACAAAAAAAATCCCCAGATTTCTCCGGGGATAAGCTTGACATTACCTGATTACTGTGATGTGTATTCTAGGTAAATCTTGTGAGCATCTTCATCAGATGTAAAATTCAACAAGACATTGAATTCAGGGTTAATCAGATGTTGATGACCTGTACTCTTATAGAAATTACGCATAGCATTGGCTACAGCGGGTCTACGATTAGAGTACAACATATTGAGCATCTTGATGTATTCAAAACGCCTTACTTTCCAGTCATCTTCTTGCATCTTATTATCAAGATTCAATTGGAGTTGAACTTCAGTTTCAGGGTATGCATCCTCTAATTCTTCATCATCGAAATCGCAATCACAGCATCCCTCACAGCAATCACAATTATCGCAATTACCATATGATGCTTCCCTGCATTCTGAGCAGAAAGGCAGTTCTTCTTCATCTTCCCACAAATCGTCTTCATCATTCTCAGTGTTGAATCGGGTTTCATAAACTGGTTCTGACAATGGGCGGTCGATTTCTTGAACGACCTTATATCGGCAGGTACGCAATTTCTGGAATTCACAATCAACTGGAATGCTTACAACATCAGCAGGGTCGATTTCAACTAGCACAAGCCTGTCATTACCACCAGCAAAATTAGATGCATATGCATAAGTACCGGCGTGGAAACCATAAGAGCATCCAACCTCTTTGTCATCATCTACCTTGTTGCGAGGCATTTCTAACACGGCATCGATGGTATTAAAGAACTTGCCAGTATGCTTGTCAGAATAATCATGTCGCACTGCTTTGTATGCTAAGAAATTGCCATTTGTTGTGATGGGCAAATGCTTATGTTCTAGGAACGTATACAATTCATCAACAGCACGTTTGGATGGATTCTTGTTGAGCTTAAGGATGAATTTGAAAATGTGGGTGCAATCAATACCGATAACGAGCATATCAAGGATGCGCTGAACTACAACACCATGCACCTCTTCACCAAAGACATACAAACAGCCATTCTTGACCTCGACATTCTCATAGGATGCATAAATCTTGCTGAGTTTGCTGGCAGGGTTTACAAGGTCGATAAATGTCTCGTAGTCATTCTTTGCGATACAATTAAGAGCATCCTTAAACAGCGGGTTGCTTGCTTGGATGTTGTAATTTTGACCTTCAATTATTACATTGATAAAACCGTGATTTGGGTTTGTATCAATTATCTTAGGGTAGTCATTCATAACGCCGTTTTGTCTCCGTAACCTTTGTGATATAGAATATTATCATATAACACTATAGTTATGCAAGAATTCAAAAAAATAAGTGGAATTTGTTTGAATTTATTTTATAGGGTAGACTAAGTCTACCCTAAGTTTTATTTAAACAAAAATAAAGGGAAGCTCGAAAGCTTCCCTTTATATGAGAGGGATTGATTTTGAGGAAACCTATCCCCTCTCAATATAACTGTTTGCGATATCAATTGACGCACAACTGCCAACCAGATGACGCTCACAGATAATTTGTAGGATTGGATAATTTTCAGAAAGATGCTTTATCCATGCTTTGATTTCTTGCTTTTCTGGAATCGCAAATCTGTATCCTAAGCCTGTCAAGTGGGTGATGGCATAACCTAACTCCCTGTCTCGAAATTGATACACATATTTACTTAAGAGAGATTTCAGACTCGAAAATTCATCATCCCCAGAATACAGTCCTTTATCAAACAGGCTCTTCCATATACAGGTTTCATCTGTTGTGATACATGATTGATACACCTTGAATTTTGTATTCTCATCCAATGTATCAAGATATGTTTGGATGTATTCATCAAGAGGAATCCAATTAGAATTCAACTTGTCAACATCTGATGCTCGAATTCCATATATGGTTTCATTGAATCCTAATGCTCTAATGAACTTGAACAACACCTTGAAACTATCCATGGATTCTTGCTTTGTTCTAGGAGCAGAAATCATAGGCTGGTAGTATTTCATTGGAACATAAATACCGCCATAATTCATGTCGAAATCATCTCTCACTGGATTCCAACAATCCATAACAGCATTGCCATTTCTAAACCAATAGCATTCTGCCTTCTGCACTGAAACTCTACCGCTCAAAGATACATTCTTTGGCAACTCGATTTCTGCCAAATTAATCTTCTTCAGTGATAAGAAATCAGGATTTTCAAGAAATGCATCTGCGTCTTCTTGTGTATGGAATTCAAGCACAAAGTTTGAATTGCATCGAAAATTGTGATTGAGAGACTCGCCATATTTCTTTAAGCGTGGAATAAGCCCTGATTTAGAGAATGCCTTGCTAACATAGTAAAACGCTACTTGGTCTGGATTTACCTCAACATTGATAGCATCACTGTTTAGAAATTTTCTTTCCCAACGTGTTATCGAATATCTAGACTTGGCATAGAATCCAGTAAGGTCAATAGTGGGTTGGAACCTACTATAATCATGCCCTCGATAAATTACAGGTACACGGAACAGATTGTATATAGATTTGAATTCATCATAACTAACCATGAATTCATACATCGTTTCAATAGACTCGATTTTTTTGGGCGTTACATCCTTAATCATGTGAAGGATTTTATGCAATTGTCCCTTGATGTAATCGACAGTCTTGGAATTCATCTCAAGCGATTCTCTTGACGCAGATGGAACAACAGAACCAATTTCTGCTTCCAAGTAAATGCTGAAACGTGAATTGTTGAAGCATTGCAATTCTGATTCAAGAATCTTAAGAGTATCAAAGTCAAATAAATAATCAACATTGCCCATGCGAACGATGTGGCGACCTGAACCTCTAATGATTCCCCAATTATCACCGTTTACAATGAACTTGCGGGTATTCTGCTTTACAAGATTCTCAAAGCCGTCATAGTTAAGCACTGTTGGCGTTGGCTGGAATCGTGAGAGATATTCTGTGAATGTATAGGTGTATGAACGAATGTGGTTTGGAGATATCGTGATGCATATTTCCAAACCTGTTTCATTTGTTGGCTCGGTGTGAATAAGAGATATCTTTCCAATATTAGTCTCGTCGATGTAAGCAATGTAAACCGAAAGCAAACCATCGTGATATGACTTGATGGTAAAATCGTTAACATAAGAGAATGCTGATTTGCTACCAATACCAAGCATTCCAACCAAATCATCTGTATCACGCTTGGTAGATTCACCATAGGAATTAAACACTGAGAATATGCCATCGTTGCTCAATCCCTTGCCAAAGTCCCTGATGGTTAAGGTGTTGTCAAGCAATGTTGGCAACTTGACCTGAATTGGAAGGTCTTTCTTTCCTGCATCAACGTGAGCATCTTGAGCGTTGGTGCAGTATTCACGAATCATTGCTAATGCTTTGTCAGAATAAAGCGAACTACGAAGAATTGAAAACACATGGGCAAGATTCTTTTGCTTAACAGAAAAGAATGCTTCAGACTTTGTGCCTGATGTTTCAATACTTGGCGGTCGTACATCAATTTTCATAATAGGTTTCCTCACAAGAATATTACCATCTGTATATACACTATGCAAGAAAATAAATAATTTTGATAAAAATTTTTAGGGATGGTAAGTACCATCCCTAAGCTAAAAGTTCAAATAAAAAAACAACCGTTGCGGATGCAACGGTTGCTATCTGTTATATGTTTACTGTTATTAGGCAGAAACATATTGGTATTGGTTGACGGTCTTTTCTTCCAAGTCCTTAGCACGTTGTGCTATCATGCCCCATCGTTTTGATATTGCTTGGAGGTCGCTATCAATCGAAGGTGCAAGAATCTTGGATGCTACCGTTTCCATGCTCTCTCTCATGCTACCCTTGTAATCTTGGGCAGAACGGGTCAAGCCATTGACAATTCCAAAAGCGGTCTTGTCACTGAAATGACCAGATGTTTCATGGAGGGAATCTAAGTAGCCCTTGTGCCAGAGCTTGCCTTGGGCTGTTGTCATCTTCTCATCACGGCAGATTTGTGCAATGACTGGAAGGACATTATCTACCTTTACTTGCTTGGAATATCCCAATAAGGTAAGCATATCATTACCTTGTGTAAGAGCCACGGCGATAGCATGACGTACCTGCTTTTGCAAGTCATCAGTATCAATCTTACCAAGGTGTTTTTGATTGATTTGGATGTCTGAATTCTGCCGACCCCAAATCATACCGTTAAGGCAGATGGCTCTAAACAAGAATGGGGAAATGCGGAATGTAGCATTGCGGATTTCAGAATTGCGGAATGCAATACCAACACCATAATCGCTATCAGGTTCTGATTTCATGTGGTCTGGGATGAGGATATTCCCATAGATGTCATCGCCATCATTGAAGATATGTGATGCAAGAGCATCATCAATTGATGGCAGGGCATTGACAATCATTTCCAATGCTTCATGGTTATCAATCACACCATATCGTTCTGATACAATCGCACGAACGATATCATTGCCATCATCATCATGTCGGACACGGATGCGGAAATCTCTTGCATCTTTACCCTTGCCTGACCATTCTGCCTCACGACGATTAAGGTCATCGTTGAAATACCGTACTAGGTCATCTTCATAATTGCGTTCCTTCATGAATTCAACCATGGAAGATGGAATGTCGGTGAACAGGCGTAAGGATTTCAAGCCTGATTCTGATAGCGGTGTGCCATCTGCCAAGGTTTCAATATCCTTGAGGCGGATTTCAGATTCTGGCTTAACGGTATCGACCTTGTGAACCGATTGAGATTTGACTGTCTCAAGGAATTCTGCAAACGGGATACACTTGTCTTGCCATACTTTGGCAACATGACGGTGAGATGCTGTAGACTGAAGACCTATAGCATTGACCCAATTACCGTTAGCATCTTGCTTTGCGGTAGCACCTTCCTTGACTTGCAAACCACCGGCTTGCTTGAAGACTGATGCATTGGGTTGGGACTTGACTGGGGCATCGTCCAACTCTAGGAACGATGAACGAACATTCTGGTCTGACATAATAGGTTTGGCTTCCTAACTGATTTGTTTGATGTATTGATATTACCAGAAATATATAACCTATGCAACAAAATATTTAAAATGATTCAGCCAGGAAACTAATCACACATATGCAGCTTTGTCAAGACTTTTGAAAAAAATTTGTTAAAAATTTTTAGGGATGACGTTGTCATCCCTAAGTTTAAAGTTCATATTTTAAATCAGAAACCGGGTGGAAAGTCTGATGGAATGCAGTAGTAATTCATATATAAATCTACTGGTGCATTCTCAGCTACTACATGAATTTTATTTGTCTTACTACAAATCCAAAATTCACCACGCTCTAAAGGAACAATATTCACTTTATTTAATTTTGGTAGATTCTTTAAATAATCTGAATTAGCCCACCAGAAATTTCCAGAAAAATGTTTCATTGGGTTGTCTGCATATAATCCGCCAGCAACATCATTGGTCTTTAATGCTTGGACACATTCTTCCCATTTTGCTATTGTATATAAATCTAGATATCTAACCCAGCCATCAATATTTCTTCTAAGTATTGGGTCTAAATGTGTAATACCTTTAGTATGCATATAAAGCATAGGAGTATTTGTTTCATACTCATTAGCTTTCATAATCATATAATTCAATGTATCTGGTTCATTATTGAATAAAGGATCTTTAACCACTACATATTCAATCTTGGGATAAAGACCTAATACTTCTTTAAGAAAAACTTCATGCTGTTCAACATTTCCACTGAGCATTACATGAATTTTATTTAAGCTTTCATACAATCCAGAAATCTTCATCTTCTTTAATTTTTGAAGAAGAATCTTACCGTAATCATATTTTAAATAACAATGAAAAAAGACATCCATATAATTGTTTTACATTATTCCATAGAAATAATAAGTGGAGTGCCGACACCAAGATATCCACCTGCTATATTATAATCAACCCATTCCATCGCATCTACTTCTGCTTCATCTTCTGTAAGTGGATTTTCAGAGTCAGACAAGTATTCATTTTTAAAATGAACAACAAGTCTTTCATAGGAGTAGATGGCAATTTCTACCATCTGCCCCTCTCTGATAACTTTAGCGATACCAACAAGCGCAGAGTCACAATCAGTATACGTAATTAGTTCATCGCAGTTGGTATCGATGTATTCTCTAAGTAATTGGTATTCAGTCTTCATAGAATCTCTCATATTCACATTCAAGGAAAAGGGATGGTTTAATGCCCAGTCTGTCTAATGCTTGTTGTTTTAGTTTTTGACCGTTCCTGGAAAAGGTCACTTCAATGGTAATGTCATCTTCACCTTCAGCAGACAAGACATTCTCTTTTATTTTGTATCGGTCAGGAAGGGTTACGATGTGGTTTATTTTGAATTCATAATCACTTGTAAAGCCAGAGAATTGTTTATCTCTACAGTACATATCATTGAACTTTGGTAAACAGTCAAAGTAGTCTTGATTATATCTTTCACACTCTACAAGGTTAACATCGTATCGTTCAAGTTTCAATCGTTTGGTGAGCAATGTAGCATCACCATCTTCTTCTACAAAAACTGTCCGGCGCAACACTTTAGAATATTCAGAGATGAGTTTTGATATTCTTAACTTACGCAACAGAGACAATGGCACTTCAATATAACCGTGGCGTTCAGTGATGTGATATTTGAGTTTTAAGGGCTTGGCTTCCATGGCTTAATTATATCACCTTAGAGATAACACGCAAGAACTATTTTTTAAAGTTTTTGTTTTTTAAATATAGGGATATCTTTGATATCCCTAAAAAAATATCCCAAAGAAAATTCTTTGGGATAATGGTCTAGTCAAGATTATCAGTCCAGACAAAGGTGTGAAAGATTTTAATTTTGAATTTCTCACCCTTCTTATATGTCTTTTTATTTCTTAGATAAACTACATACCATCCAGAAGTTGCAGCTGAGAAGTATGTAGCTTTATCATATTTGCGTTGTTCTAATATTGATTTATAGAGACTTTCAATGATTTCCACTTCTCTAAGGAAAGTAAATCCTGGGTTGATTCCAGTGTACTCTCTAATAGCTTTTACTCTGTCTTGTTGGTCACAGAGATATTGGATTTCTTTATCCAATATATTTCTTTCTTTATCTGTCATTTTGGCTTCTTATTGAAAAAGTAGTAACTACCCACTTGAGTATGTTCTATTCCTATTGTATCAAGATATCTAAAGAATTCAACCTTACTTTTCTCTATTACATTAACACGGGGAAAGTCAGGGATCTCTTCATTAATAAAATAAACATGACAATGAACTTTGGCATTCTCTGATATATATGTTTTAAGAGAAACAAAATTCTTGATCGGGTCTAAACTGATAGAAAGAAAAAATAATGTTGAAATGATGTTTGTCATGTTTAGAGTATACCTTGCTCCTTTAAAATTTGAATACTTTCTACTATCTTTTCATTCTTATATTGTCGTTCTTGAGCAATACATATTTTTGCATATCTAAGACAGAGATATTGAAATTTATTCTCGAAAACCTTAGTGCCATTTTTCTCAACAATGTAAGAATTATTTTCCTCGAATATCTCAAAAGGTAAAATGTTGGTTTGAGTCTTGATTAGCTTTTTCAATTGCTTCTCTTTCAGCTGCTCTTCTTGATTGTAATGTCCTCGAAATATAAGAGCTGCAAGTCTGGGATGTTTTAGCTTCTTTTAAAATATTATCATGCTGGTCTTTTACTATATAAGAATTGTTTGTCTTATAAAGAAATAAACCATCAGCCATGTAAATCATTTTCATTCAGCATCCTCGAAATAATCTGATTCAATTAGAGAGCTCGATTTTAGTTCTTCTACTAATTGTGGTTTTAAAAATAATCCCTCTCTAAATGCTCGAATAATTAAGTCTTTAGTTTCATCATCATACTCGCTCGAAAGTTCATCTCTCAAACGAATACACATTGCACTTATCCACTTTAAATTTTCCATGGCTAATTATATCATCTCTAACATAAAAGAAAGGGGAGACCTGAAAATCTCCCCCTCGAATTTATTCTTCTGTATATATTTCACCAGTAAGAACAATTCTACAGATATATCCTGAGTGTGTATCTAAGGCTTTATGCACTACCTCATCGATATAATCTAATGATACTTCTTCACTAAATTCATTATCATTATGAATTGCTAATACCACTTCAGTATCTTGACTGTATTGTGGATATTTAGCCTCGATTTCTTGTAGTTTTTTAATCAGTTCTTGGATACTCATACTTCTTCACTTTCTTCAAGTAATTCAGACCATTCATCCCATCCGCCCCATTTACCATCTTCCACTGCTTCCTTAAAAGAATCATAGGAACAGGTTTCTTCATATTTACCATCTTCACAGGTAAACTCGTAATGGGAGTCATTCTCGATTGAACCAGAAACCATCTCAAATGTAGAGGTAGGATACTTTACAGATAATTCTCTAACAAAGTGTTCTGGTGTACCCCAAGCAGTATCAAAAGAGAATATGATGGTGTTGAAATCAGATAGTTCTTTGGCTTTGCAATCTTTGGCTTCCCACTTCACGCCCCAATTGTCAAGATTCCAAGAATACCAATCGTGATATCCAGTTTGCTCAAATGCTTTTATATTTTGAATTATCTGTTTAGCACGTTTAGCATCCCATTCATCACCAGCAACAGAGATTCCCTCAAGTGTTATGAATTGTGTACCTTTGCTCTTATTTACTCCATCAATAAAATTACCTGGAGCGATATGAGGAGCGAGTGTATTCTCTAACACTTCTGGCATCGGGAAGAAGGATGCGAATAATTCTTCTGTGTTTGCTTTCATTTTAAAAGCATTGTATTCTTCCGGTGTTTGGAAGATACAGGTAAGTTCATTCATTACCCAGTTTGGCATTTGTTTTGGCTTCTTTCTCGTACATCATGAATGTACAATTAGTTATATCATTACCTATAGTGAATTGCCAATAATTTTTTGACACATTTCTTTTATAGATCCTGTATCCTCGAAAACTAGTGGAATAAGAATTCAAACATATATAATTCCAAATAGCCAGAGCTTTTGATTCTCTGGCTATTTGTTTTGCAATATTAATCTTCAAATTCTGCATCATCATATATAAGATTAGTGATGCTATGATTTTCCATTTCCTCGAATTGGTGGATTACTTCATATCCACCAGCACCAGCTTCAGCAACAATACATACTTGAAGCATATACATTATGTCATTGAATTCTAATGCATATAATTTTCCAGCAACATCGTAGTGTTTGATAGCATCGTCTGGCACTTCCATAGTACCTGTTACATTGAATTTGATTTTCATTTGGCTTCCTCAGAATCAATATACTCTACATAAGAATCTAGTGCAAGATTTTTTATTTCATATTCCTCGATGCTCTCAATGTCATTAGGAAATCTTAATGGGTCTTCTGGGGAATATGGGTCGATTTCTATACAATCAAAATGTAATTCTGGATGAAAGAAAACGCCTTCAGTTTCAAATACAGAATCATGCAAGATAACATGGTCTGGCACTTCAAACTCAGCAACAACAGTGACTTTAATCTTTTTCATTTGGCTTCCTCGAAAAGTATTATATCATTTATATATGGCTTCTTTGGGAGGGAGAACGCCATTGTTCTCCCTCGATTTACCAGAGAACAAGAAGCCAATATCATTCTCTGGTAAATTTTAAAAATCGAAATGTAATTGGTTCTCTAAACAAGAAGACCAATACCTCGAATTTTTATATCCTTGTTTAACATCCCAATAAATACACCGGGCAATATAGTTTGGAGCTTTCATCTTCTCTGCTCGATAATGCCACTTTCTTTCTCCACGCTCATATTCTGCCACGTCTTTAGGATTATCTTTCTTATATCCCTGCTCATTCATACCAAGCAAGCGTAGCATATGAACATCAAGACACACTGCTTGACATTTATCAGGATAGCATAACTCTAAAGCGAAAGATGTTTTTGCTAATCCAATTCCCCACAATTCATTAGAGAGACGATTTCTAAACTTAAACCAATTCTCTCTATTAGTCTTTTTAAATCTTTCAGGATTAGCCCAGAACTTACTCGAAAAATCCCAGATATAATTGGTGCGCTGATTATGACAACCTGCTCTACCAATTAATAATAAGTGAGCGAGTTTATCCTTATCGCCAATCCAAGACTCGAAATTCTTAATATGGTTGTATGCTCTAACATTGCTTTCCCATGTAGTGTGAATGCTAGTGTATGCAAACAGCCATCTTTGAAATATTTCTCCATCTGTCTTTGGAGCAACATTATTCCAATATTCTTTGTAGTGATTCACACGATGAAAATCAACACTTTCTAAAACACTCTGATAGGTCATTTTGGCTTCAACCTTTTCTTTTGATAGCCTATATTACCAGAAGGATACTAAGGATGCAAGAATATTCTAGAAAGTCTTTTTCTGGGATTTCATATAGTATTCCCAAATTTCACGATACATTTCTTTAGTGATTATTAGCTGCTCGAAACTTGATGGATCTTTTTTCTTAACTCTAGTAATTGTGCAATAGCTGTTAGAAAAATGATTAATAATACATAGGGCATTATATCTATCTACTAAATATAATCCTCTAAAATTTTTGGCCTCGATATGTGAAACTCTACTGTCTAATTTAAATTTCTTATATAGATCATTTTTATAAGAAAAGAAATCAGCTGGGTCTAACAATGGCGGCTCGAGTTTATTTATATTCATTTAAAATTTTATCCGAGAAACTTTCAGGAATATTAATATCTAAATCTACATTGATCATTAAAGATTGTTCATCTTTTAAATCTTCACTTGTATATTCCACTTTTTGATGATTAGCTGTTTCAAAAGTTTTAATTAATAAAGAAAAGAATAAACCAGCTTCTTCCTCTGTTAATATATTAGATAAATTAATTAGTTTGTTCTTCATTGGAAAATAAATTTAACACCTTATAGATAATAAATATATCAAAGTCTTTAACTTCTGAATATATATTAATTTTTCCATCCTTATAATTATCTAATAACAAAAGGACGAGCTCTGATATTTTGGCAGCTTCTTCTTCACTCAAAAGATCTGTTAGTTGTTTAAATTTCTCTATCATTATATCTCTTTAATATATCTAGAATTGCGTAGTCTTTACTCTTTAATTCTACATCAAACAATACATCCATATTATAATTTAAGGGTAGTTCTTCTGGCATATCCCTGTGAGCTCTAGTACCATTCTTGCCTTCACTATAATGGAATATAGGAATTACGGGCCAGGTATTATAAGCATCAAAGAAAGCATCCATTTCAAGAACATTATGATTTAGCATTTTGTGATGTAGATTATCAAATGTAACAGGAATACCATAAGGCTCGAAAAAATATTCTTTTAAATTTTTCACAGTCCAGGTATTTCCAGTATCGTTGTTCTCTAATACTAATCTTCTCTTCACTATGTCAGAAAGCTTATCATAATTGCGCATAAAGGTAGAAGATAATTCTTTTGCTTCTCCTTCTTTTCTAATATGAATATTTAAAGGATTATAATAAGACCTCTCTAAACCTAAGCGCTCGAAAATCTCTCCATGAAATTCTAAATCAATAATAGAATGATTTATTTTTATTGGATCATCGCTAGTAAGAGTAATGTATTCTGAAGGATGTGCACTTACTCTAATGCCTGTTTCTTTAATAGCTGCAGAAACATTATTTATTTCTTCTTCTATTAAATTATAATTTGGCAGGTCCTCTAAAGATAACATTACTTCTGGATGTTTTATCACTGGGCAAAGATCGCTCGAAAGTCTATATCCCTTTATTCCTTTAGCAGCACAATGATTAATAATTTTTCCTGTAACAGAAAAATTATTAATAATAATACCTGATAGCTTCTCTAATGATTCTTCCCTCGATTTTGAAGAGAAAGATTTAAACGTCATTGTTCTAAATTTATGGCCCTCTTCTGCCAATATGTTAGAAATACAACAAAGGGAAAGATTCATATAAAGATGATATCATAGAAGGAATAAAGTAACAATATACGGAACAAAAAATCATCATGAACGAAGAAAATTTGAAAAAGCTTGGTTATTATAATATTGCTCTCGAAATGTTATTAAAAAGAGAAGCACAAATTAATATTGATGGTCTAGAAATATTAGATAGAGTGCCAATCTTAAACAAGGACCCATCTTTAGACGATATTTCTTCTGATGTTGAAAGTGATGTTAGAAATATCTTAAATAAATTAGAAGAAGTAAAAGAATTATTAAATAATCTTCCAGAGTATACCGTAGCTGAAGAAGAGTATGATGAAGATGTAAGATCTTTTCCTATGCATAAAAGATATGCTAAGGATGAATTAGAAAATCTCATAGAAGAAATAAAACAATTACAAAGATATGCATAATAAAAAAGGATCCTTCTAGAAAGGATCCTTTTTTATTTAATTCCACAACTAAATAAGTGTAGGGAGAAGTAAATTCAGAACCTCATTGTTCTTGCTCGTCCTCTCAAATATATTATAAGAGAAAAATTATTATTATTCCTATGTAGTAATCATGTCCAAGGAAAATTGCATTTGTCTCATTACAGGGATAAAATCATTAACATCTATTTTCTCATCTTGTAATAATTCAAATATTCTTAATGCATTTAGTTTAGCACTATCCGGCATGTCAGAACAACTATAAAAATAAGAAACATAATCTATCAAAGCATCATACAGCATTTTGTTTTTCCTTGTCATTTTTCATACCTCTAAAGTATTATTGTATCTATATCTTTTACTGGAATATATTTCTTATCTACTGCTTTAATACAATTTCTCAACGCAGATTTATAAAGCTCGAAATCTATACACCAAACATCTTCACAATCATTCTCTCCATCAAACTTATATATTAAAAACGGCGCATAATTAAAACACAATTTAAAATAAACTGATCCCTCGAATTCTAAACAAAAAATATCTATCCCCTCTAATGCTCGAAAATTAATTGAAAGATCTGCAAACACTGAGAAAGCTGGATGAATTTTTTGATTATATAATAAAGCAAAAAATTCTTCCACATTACTAACCTTTCCCTCTAACATTAATAATTCTCTTATTGTCATTTTAATATCACACCAAATTCTTTTAAAAATTTTCTATCAACACTAGGAAAACCAGTGACAGAAATTATATCCCCCTCTAAACAAACTTCCACTTCTTGATCTATATTTAATTCTTCTTCTTTTATCTTGCTCGAAAAATAAATAATATTCTGATTTTCACTCCCCCTCAAACTACTCGAAATTCTTTGGTCTTTCTCAAATCTTCCATCTATCAAAACATCAATATAATTTAAAGATTTTCTCAAGAGAAAATCTTTATTTATTTCATCTATCGTAAATCCAGTAAAAAGAATTATTCCATTAGATAAATTTAAACTCTCTAATAATATTAATAACTCTAACAATTCTTCTGGCTGCTCTAAAGGATCTCCACCAGTAATTGTCACACCACTAACACTAGAATTTTTAATTAACTCGAAAATCTCTAATGGTGTTAATAATTTATATTTCTCAAAACTCCATGTCTCAGGATTAAAACAATTCTTACATCCCTTAGAACATCCTTGAGTCCATAATACAAATCTTAACCCAGGGCCATTCACTCTACTCAAACAATAACCTCGAATATTCATAGGCTCGAAATTTATCCTCTAACATATATTATAAACATGAACCTAAAATCTATATAAGAAAGATACCTCTAACACACTAAGACAACAATAACATTTAGCCTCGAAATATTCCAAGACAAAATTATTAATTATCCCAACCTAATTGATTCAGCAAATATTTATAATGTATAATTTTTATTGTGTTTGAGAAGGATGGTTTGATTGTTCTGGCTCAATTTATCTTTCTCAAACCTTAAATTTTTCTTGCTCGAAAAAGAAGAAGGAAAAAATAAAAGCTATGTAGAATATTATATATTACGTCTCAATTTATAGTTGATTTTTGATTTACTTTGTTTTTGTTTGAAAGCCCCGATAAAAATTTTAAATCAATTAACCTAATTAAGATGTATTCCTTCTAGTATATATCCTAAAAACCATTAAAATAAAAGAATCAGTTGAGCAATAAAATGTTCTATTGGTTCTTTTATTTTTTTATATGGTATCAATGTTTTTATTTTTATCTCTAACAATATATAAAGATATAATTCTTTTATATGTAATCTTTTTTAGAGGATATGGTATAGATTATATTAAAGATATATTTTGTCTCCACTGTTTCTCCACTAGGTCTCCACTCAGTATCCACTTAAGATTATAATATATATATCTCTCTATATGTATTATTATATTTTTGGGAATAGCTTTATGGGTTATATATTTTTTTACAGTTGGTATTTTGCTCGATTTTTTATGCTGGAGAAATATAGTAGGCTTTAATTTTAGGATGGGAGTGGATAGAAAATTTTATCATCCCTCGAAATTAAAGCACAGGGGATTGTTATGTCTCTAATGGTGTTTAATATAGATTTTTTATATTAGTTATATTAATGGTATTTTTTTATTTTGCTAGGATGTTTGTTGTATATTCTTCTAATAACTATATTGGTGAAAAGTTATGAATAAAAAAGATATTAGTTATATTTTGAAAGTTGCTAAGAGGTGTGATCTTTCTGGTGATTATGTATTAGCAGACAAGTTTAGTAAATTGCTCGAAAAAAATTATCGTTATTCTCAAGCTAATGAATTGACCATGGATAATTTTGTAGATAGGTTGTTTGAATTTGTTGCTAGGTCTGGTTTAAGAGATGCTAATGGTAATGTAAGTTTTGTTAATGCATTTAATTTATTTTCTTCTTATGGTGCAAGAATAAATAATGTTAGTATTAGTATGATTCCTGAGTTGGTAAATCTTAGAAATATTGTTGGTAGTAATCCGGGCAAAGTTTATATGCCTGATGATTTAAGGAATATGTTGCGTGGTGGTGTTAGCTCGAATTCTGGAAATGCCAATAATAATAATGCTGGTAATAATAATCAGAATAATAATCAGAATAATAATTTGTTAGTAAGTAATAGTCCTATGGATTTTGCTGTTAAGTTATTTCAATTTGCTCGAAATAATAATTTTTCTAATTTGACTCGTGCTTATGAATATTATATGAACAATGCTTTTTACAATGGTGTTAAGATAAGTAACAATCAGCCGTTCATGCAATTATATCAAAGAATACGTGCAACAAATAGTGTTATTAATGAATCTATGGTGGCTGGAGAATTAACTATGATTCTTGGTGGTGGTTATTCTAGACCTGATAGTAACGAGCCACAAAATGATGAACAAGCTGCTGAGAGAGATCCTGCAATGAAAGAGCAGAGACAACAGGCAGAAAATAATTATCAAAGTAATGAAACTTATAAGGAATATGTTGAATTAATAAATAATGAGCCAGGAAGTGGTTTAGAGTCTTTACGTGATGATATAAATAGAAATAGTTATTTGACTCAAGAAGATAAAGCAGCATTAATAAAATTCCTTGATGCTATGAAAGCTTATCGTGGTGTTAAATAAAAATATTCCCTCGATTTTTAGTAGAGGAAATATTGTTTTGATATAGGTTGTATTATTATTGATTTTGGGGTGTTTTTCTTATTTTTATTATATGTTTAGTGTTTTGGTATATGTGAGATAAAATTGCTCGATTTTTGTATGTTTTTTAAATTATAAATCCCTCTTGTTTAAGGAGGGATTTATTTTTTTATTTTGGTTGGTAATTTTCTGTATTAGTGTTGTTAGTATTTTGGTATCCTAAGTATTCAGCTAATGTTTTTATTACATAGGATTTAAATTCATCTTTCCATTTTTGTCCTTTTGATTTGGATGTATATTCTGGAATTCTTATTAATATTATTTCTTGTTTCTCATTTTTAAGATATTCATAAAATGCGCTTTTTATTTGATCAGCTGTAAGTCTTTGTATGAAGTTATCATTTTTATTGTATGGTTTGTAGTGATAAGAGCCATCAAATTCTATAATGGCATACACTAGATTATTCTTTTGTAGAACAGCATCAAATCTATAATTAGCGGGTGAGAAATTAGCTATGTTAAGTTTGAATCTATTAGCTTCAATTTCTCCAGCTTGTATCATATTGCTTTTTACATACCAGCCTTGTTCTGTTCCTGTTTGTTGATAAAATATTTGAAATTCAGGAGTTTCACTTTCTTTTGTATTGAAATGGTGTGTTGAGAGATTAAAGCTTCTCATTCCCTCGATTTCTTCTATGCCTCTAAATTTAAGTGCATTGAATAGGAAGTTAAATATATTTTGTTCTTTTCTAGTTTGTAATTTTTTAAGGAATGGGATAAATCTTGGATCTTCTGTGCAATAGAATTCAGTTTGGAAATCAGCTTCTAGGTTAAGTAATTCTTGTTGATTTTCTTGTATGTCTTTAAATACAAGGTTAGCTACACTGTCTTTTGTTGTTACTGCAATTTTTAAAACATTTCTTAAATCATCTGGTAGGTGTGTATAAGCTGGAACATAATAATTTATTCCATCTAATGCTCGAAAATAGGATAATGGTTGTTGAATAAGGCTTGTTTGTTTATAGCAGAGGGGCAAAGTTTTTCTATAATCTTCATATTCTATTTTTGTTGAATTTTGTAGATTGCCTCTTATTTCTGTCATAATTTGTATTGTAAGATTTTGAAGATCTAGTGTTGGGATTGTTTCTTCTTTTATTTTTTCTATAATAGCTACAAATTCTGGTATAGCATTTTTTTCTAATCTTGGTACGCTATAAATTTGTCCATTAAGATTGTATGTATTATATGTTCTGTAGTCTCGCCAATTTTCTAATGTGAGAGGAAGCTTAACCCATTTATTCTTTATGAATTCTCTAACAATAATTTCAAAGATTTCTGTTGTTGGTTGTAATATTTTGCTTGTTTGTATATAAGCTGTGTTAATATCATCAGGAATATAATAATTAATTCCTATGTGTCTAAATGTGTTGGATAGGTTAAGTCCTAGTGTATTATATTTTTCTCTAATGGAGTTAAGTGAGATTCTTTGATTCTTAAGGAAATAAGAATAAATTTGTTGTCCTTGTGTTTCTTCTAATGTGTTGTTTGTTCCGGGGGTTGTTTGGGAATCAGAGAATATTAGGAATGGTTGTGTGTAGTAATTGTTGAGAAATTCTTTTTGTTCTTGTGTAGGATCCCAAATTATTTTTTCATTATTTATTATTATATTATTTATATTATTTGCAAGAGCTATGTGGTTTGCATAGTTGTTTAGGATATCTAGCAATTGGTTATAATTTAATGTGCTTAAATTCTTCTCTGTTATTAGGGAAGTGCCAAATTGTTTAGTGATATTTTTGGGAAGCTTAATTTTGATTGTATAGTTCATCTCGTTTATTTTATACGATGTGAAATAAAAATATCCCTCGATTATGAGGGATATTTTTATTTAGATAAGAGAATGAATACCAGAATATTTCCTATTAATATTGACAGAGCTGAAATTAATAATAAATATTTTCTTAGTGAATTTTTCTTTGTGATTATTGCTCGATATATTGAATAGAGCATAATCGGGGCAGAAAGGTTAAGATATAAGATAGCTAATACATTAATCATTTACAAAGATGTCAACTTCTTTCATATTGTAATTTTCAAGTAGATAATCTTTAAGAATATCATCATTTATTTTTTCTTGATATTTGTATGTGTATGGTGATGTGTTAAGTCTTTTGAAGTTGATATCTTTTTGTTCAATCATTTTTGATATATAGCTACAGATTTCATTTTGTAATTGGATTTCTGTTTTGTCTATACTTTGGAAATAGTTGTTATATATATATCTGGTAATTTGTTTTACATTATATATTTCTTTTTTATGTTGGGAAAAGAAATAGATAATTTGTTGTCGTCTTGTTAAGTTCATAATTTAGTGTATTTCTATGTGGTGGATTTGTCAAGATATGTAGGAGATTATTTGTTCCTATTTATAATAAGAATATAACATCTTATTTGTGAGAATTTATTATGCCTAAAAAGTTACATGACAAAGTGAATGAATTGTTGGAAAGTGATTCTTTTTATCCTGAGAAAAGTGAGAAGGAAAGAGAAGATTTAGCTTGGCCTATAGCTACAAATATTTTAAAAGAATCATCTTTTAATTTTAAGAATTATAGGCTTGCTCAAACTCAAAATGTGAATGAAGAATCATTTAAAAGTAAAACATTAAGTGAATTTGCCTCTAAATTTTTTAATTATGCTCAATCATTAAGATTAAGATTAGATATGGCTTATACTCAATATGCTAAAAAGGCAACTTATAACGATAATAAATTGTCTGGATATAAGGGTTTCAAATTATTTCAAAACTACCTTACTGCAAATGTAAGTAAAGCCCTTACTGTCATTGATTTAACAAACGAGCTGACAAATCTCGAAAAAGACGAATCTAATTTTGTTTTTAATGAATCTACAAGTCAAGAAGCAGAAAGTGCTGAAACTAGCACTACAACACCAGCAAAAGGCCAGGGAATTACTGGAGATACAGTCATACAAAATTTGCCTGGTGCACAAAAAATACCTGGAAATTCTGGTGCTACAGGCATTCAAAATATAATTCAATACAATTCTCAATCAGCTGCAAGAGCTCCAAAAACTGAGGAACAAATAAAAGCAAGTGAAAGAATGTTCATGATGGATAACATGGATGCTTTGAATATTTTATCTAGAAATATTTATGATGTTAATGCTTTGAGAAATTTTGAAAAAGATTTAACATTTAGTAAAAACCATTATGGCACAAGATTTGAAGCCCCTGTAACAAATATGATGAATTTGTATGGTTCAATTATAAATGAAAAAGATCCTAAAGTGAGAAATAAACTAGGAGCTCAAATTCAAAGCATTATTCAAAATCAATTATTAGGAAGTGGAGTTAAGCCATCTGTTGTATTTGATAAAATTAATCCTGTAACAAGAACTGAATATTTGTATAGTGGAAAGCAAGCGCCCACCCCTTATCAATTTAGATATCTTGAAGATGTATATAATGAAAAAAAAGTACAAATGGAAGCTGAGTTTGAAGCAGCTAGAAAAGCATTCAGAGATAAATACTTAGCAGAATTAATAGCAAAAAATCCTGATACACCTGCTGTAAGATTAGAATTTGATACATTAGATGAATCTTTATATCCAGACAATTTGAAAAAAGTAGCTGGGCCAGGAACTCCAATACATAAAAGAGATTGGATGGAAAAAAATAAAAAATCTATCATGCAGGAGCTTGCTAATCAACCAACTAAAGATTCTTCACTTAAAACTACAGAAGGGCCAGCTATTAATGCACCTCTTGGGGAACCTAACACAACTGGTCCAAATCCTCCACCTTCAAATTCAGCTTATACTTCATTAAACCCAAAATCAGCAGATCCACAAAAAATTATTGATAACAATAGTTTGAAAGGAATTTTAACTCCTCCTCCTGCTTCTGGTGAAAAGAAAGCAGCAGTAAATAGAATAAAGAAATTTAATTTATTCAAGCATTCATAAACTGAAGCATTAAATGTAAAAGCCCCTCGATTTTGAGGGGCTTTTGTTTTTATGAATTGAAAAGTATATTTTGTATAGATCGCAATTGTTCTTGGTTTAATACACCTTTTTGGATAAGTTTATTTATACTATCCAAAATTGTATCAAATTCTTCATAGCTATTAACTTCTTGATTTTGTGATATTCTGATTAATTTACTTGTTAATGTATCAGCTTCATTATGGAATTTATGATTATCAAGAATGGATGCTATTTCTAGGGCTTTTCTGTATTCTAAATTACTCATTGCCTCTGCCATATTTCTGTTTATATTCTGCTAAAAGACTGTCAAAAGATGGCTCACCTTCTACATCTTCAGGCATTTTTCCATCAACAAAGAATTCTTCTTCTTCAGGATTGTATTCTGGATTTTGATTCATTCTCATAAAAGCAGATTCTTCATCTTCTTCATCATCCATCTCAGGCATTTCTGTTTCAAATGTCAATTCTTTTACTTTGCTAGAAGAACCTGTTGAATCATCAGCCATAGAAGCAACAGCAGAAGCAAATTCTTCATCTGTCATTTTGCCAGCTTTATGTGCTTTTAAAAGAGCAAGAGCCGCATCATATACTGGGCTGGAAATAGTTTTAGCTTCAGCATCATCAGCCATATAATCAGGATTAAAATCAGGGCTATATTTAACTGAAACATCTTCTGCTACTTTGGTCAAGCTATCAGATTCATTGATTAGATTCATTTCATCTAATTGGTTTGCAATCTTCACTAACTTTTCAACAATTTGTTTTTTATTCATAATTTTCTACCTTATGAGGTTTGTGTTATAAGTTATTTTACATTTAAGAAACTGTAAATCCTCGAAATGTTTAAAAGTAATATTGTTTTTAAAATAGAAATATAAAATCATGTGGTACAAAATTGCTATACACAGTTTGAAAATAACATATCGTCCATTAAGAGAGGATGATTATGTTGGCCTTTACAGAATTTACAATAATAAAAATGTAGTTAAGAATACTAATTGGGAAGGTGTAGATGTCACCACTGATTTGATAAAAGAATTTACAAATGAGTGTTTAAAGCATCCCACCAGAAAAACTTATTCTGTTTGTAATGATGGTAGAGTTATTGGTGTAGTATTTTTACAT
>JACCDQ010110369.1_pt1 | contig 62744 bp, 56 predicted proteins | sample 7446031 | NCBI WGS metagenome assembly JACCDQ01 (sample SAMN15323442, study PRJNA562643) | freshwater metagenome | isolation source: river surface water | place: USA:Blue River Watershed | collected 2017-08-17
CCCTTCGGGTGAAGCAAGAACCCGGTTGGGCCTGCGTTGCCCGAGGTGGCATGGGCCTTCAGGCCCACCTCCACCTCGGCCGCCTTGGCCGAACCGGGTTCTTGCTTCACGCTGCTCATGCCGGGTTTGAAAACACTCCCTACTCGCCGCGGAGGTGGCGGAGGCACTCGCGGATGGCGGGCACGAGCGGCGGCAGGCACTCGCCGATGGCGCGGGGGTTGCCGGGCAGGTTGACGATCAGGCTGCGGCCGCGCGTGCCGGCGGTGGCGCGGGAAAGGATGGCGGTGGGGACCTTGGGGAAGCTCACCGCGCGCATCGCCTCGCCGAAGCCGGGCAGCTCGCGTTCTAGAACGGCGCGGGTGGCCTCGGGGGTGAAGTCGCGCGCGGCGGGGCCGGTGCCGCCGGTGGTGACGACGAGGTCGCAGCGTTCGTCGTCGCAGAGGGCGCGGAGGAGGGCGGAGAGGCCGTCGCGGTCGTCGGGGATGAGGCGGGCAAGGATCGTGTGATCGGTGCCGAGGTGCTCGCGGAGGACGCGTTCGATCTCGGGGCCGCTGAGGTCGGCGTAGACGCCGGCGGCGGCGCGGTCGCTGAGGGTCACGCGCGCGATGCGGAGGGGGGGGAGTTCGGATTTATTGCCCACGGAAGACACGGAGGGACACGGAAAAGAGGTCGGAGGAAGGGCCCACGAAACACACGAAATGACACGAAATTCTGAACCATGCGGGTTTCATTTTCGTGTCGTTTCGTGTGTTTCGTGGGCTGAAGGATTGGATTTTTCCGTGTCGTCCGTGTGTTCCGTGGGCTCTTCAGGCTTTGGTTTTGGCGGTCACTCGGACGGCGGTGAGGGTCATGGTCTTGTCCACGGCCTTCATCATGTCGTAGAGGGTGAGGCCGGCGACGGTGACGGCGACGAGGGCCTCCATCTCGACCCCGGTCTTGGCGGCGACGCGGGCGGTCGCGGAAATCTGGATACGGTCGGCGAGGACGGCGAAATCGACGGAGACCGAGTCGAGGGGAATGCCGTGGCAGAGAGGGATGAGCTCGTCGGTGCGCTTGGCGGCGAGTATGCCGGCGAGGCGGGCGGCGGCGAGCACGTCGCCCTTGGGCAGGGCTTGTGCCCGGAGGAGTTCGATCGTGGCGGGCTGGCAGAGAAGTTCGCCGGCGGCGGTGGCGGCGCGGGCCTGCACGGGTTTGTGGCCGACGTCGACCATGCGGGCGGCGCCGGTGGCGTCGAGGTGGCTGAATGCGGGCGAGGAGTCGGACATCGGAGGGGAACTTAAATCACGAAAGGCACGGAATACACGAAAGGATCGGCTTAGACGAGGAAGGCGTCGGCGGTGGTTTCGGGGGCGGCGGCGCTAGGGACGCGGAGGAGGGCGTGGGTGCGGGTGAGGACGGTGAGGTCGCTGCTGTCGGCCCAGGGGAGCGGGGCGTAGCCGTCCGACGTGCGCGTGGCGGGCCACCAGGTCTCGCGGGGGTTCGGGCGAAGCGAGGCGCCGGCGGCGAGGGGGAGGCGGACGAGCGGCGCGGGGGCGGCACCGGCGAGGCGGGCGAGGAGGCGGGCGACGAACAGGTGGAAGCAGACGAAGTGGGAGAGCGGGTTGCCGGGCAGACCGAAGGCGATCTGCGGGCCGCGGGAGGTATCGCGGCTGGCGACGAGGAGTGGTTTGCCGGGGCGCGAAGCGACTTGGTTCACGGCGAGGGTGAAGCCGTGTTCGGCGAAGAGGCGCGCGGTGTGATCGTGTTCGCCGCCGCTGGAGCCGCCGGAGACGAGGAGCATATCGGGCTCGGTCGAAAGGAGACGGGCGAAGGCGGCCGAGGCCGAGGCGTGGGTCTCGTCGGCGCGGGCGTGGGCGACGAGGTCGGCGGAGCTGGTGGAGGCGAGGAGGGCGGCGATGAGCGCGGAGTTGGAGTCGCGGATCTGGCCGGGGGCGGGCGTGGCGTCGGCGGGGACGAGTTCGCCGCCGGTGACGAGGTGGGCGACGCGGGCGCGGCGCGCGATGGCGGGCGTGGTGTGTCCGAGCGAGGCGAGGAGGGCGAGCGAGCCGGCGTTGAGGACCGAGCCTGCGGGAAGGAGCTGATCGCCGGCGCGGCATTGGGAGGCGCGGCGGCGGATGAGCGAGGCGGAGGGCGCGGCGCGGAGGGTGATGGTCTGGGTGCCGTCGGTGGCTATGCCGGGCGTGGTGTCCTCGTGCATGACTAGGCCGAGGAGACCGGCGGGGACGGCGGAGCCGGTGAAGAGTTTGAGGCAGACGTCGGGGGCGTCAGGGAAGACGGGGGCGAGTTGTCCGACCGGGATGGCGCCGGCGAGGCGGAGTGTGGCGCCGGCGGGGGTGGCGAGCGGGGCGACGTAGCCGTCGATGGCGGAGCGGTCGAAACCGGGCTGATCCTCGGGGGCGGCGACGGGCGCGCGGAGGACGCGGCCGGCCGCGAGGGCGAGGGGGAGGGTCTCGGTCGGGAGCGGCGCGGCGAGGGCGTCGAGGCGTTGCCAGACTTCGGCGACGGTCAGCATGGAGGATAAATTAACCACGAAACACACGAAATACACGAACGCCGAGCCGTCGGATGCCTGAGTTTTCTTTTCGTGTGTTTCGTGGCTCTAAAATCAGGCGAAGACGACGTCGGTTTTCCAGATGGGGACGTCGAGTTTGAGTCGATCCATGAAGCCCGAGAGGACGGCGAAGGCCTCGGCGCGGTGGCGGGAGGCGACGCCGATGTAGATGGCGGTTTCGCCGACGGGGATGCGGCCGAGGCGGTGGCGGACGTGGACGGCTTGGCAGGGGTGGGCGGTGACGAGCGCGTCGAGGATGCGGGTCATCTCGCGTTCGGCCATGGGCTGGTAGGCTTCGTAGACGAGGGCGGCGATGGGGCGGCCTTGTTCCTCTCCGCGGACGACACCGCGAAACTCGGCGAAGGCGCCGACGCCGGGACCCGCGGAGGGCGCGGGGATGGAGTCGGGGATGGGATCGGCGCCGAGCTGGATGGTGAGGCTCATGAAGAACAAGCTGGTTTTTTTACAGAAGGTAACAAAGAGAACGAAGGGGCGGGCGCGGCAGGCTCTTTCTTCGTTTCCTTCGTTATCTTCCGTGAAAATCGCCGCTCAGGACGAGGCGCTGGCGTAGCGGCGGAGGCCGGCGTGGAAGACGGTGATCGCGACGACGAGCCAGAAGAGGGCGGCGCCGACCAGCCAGGCGGCGTGGCCGGGCTCGAAGCCGTGGATGAGGACGCGCGCGGGAAAGTTGCTCACGATGATCACGGGCAGGAGGTAGACGAACACGACGTTGGCGACGCCGCGCAACGCCTCGCGCGGCAGGCGGGAGAACTCGGTGAGCCCGAAGTAGCCGCCCTCGATGCCCTTCGCGCTTTGCAGCCAGAAAACGAGGGAGATGATCGTGAGCAGGGTGGCGTAGTGGAGGATCAGGCCGCAGAGAACGAAAAGGGCGTAGATGGCGATCTGCGCGGCGGAGGGGGCGAGGCCGAGCTTGTGGGCCGCGTAGACGATGACGGCGAGGGCGACGGGGACGTTGACGAGACCGTCGAGGTCGAACTTGCGCGTCGAGACCATGAACAGCGGCGAGCCGGGTTGGGCCAAAAAGAAGTCGAAGTGCCCGCTGCGGACGTTGCGGCCCATCTCGAAGAGGTTGCTCCAGAAAAAGGCCATGAGCAGCCGCTGCACGAGGAGCGTGGTGCCGACGAGGAGGAGCATCTCGTATTTCGACCAGCCGGCGATGCTGTCGGTGTGGTTGTAGATGATGCCGACGAGCAGGACGTTGACGCTCATCCAGAAGAGCTCGACGAGCGCCCACATGAGGAAATCGCCGCGAAACATCATGGCGCGCACCAGCGAGTAGCGGATGCTGGCGAGCCAGATGCGAGCGTAGCGGGCGGTGGTGGCGATCATCGGGACGGAGGGCGGAAACGGATTTTTGATTAACCACTGATGAAGCGGGACAATGTCCGCTTTTTGGATGCGTGAGCCTCGGCTTTGGGCCGAGGCGGCGGGGTTCGATGGGCGGCCAACGGCCGCTGGGTTTTATCGGCGTCCATTAGTGTCTATTAGTGGTTAACCGGTTTGGGAATCAGCCGCCGACGGCGGTGTGACGGCGCAGGCCGCGGCGCCAGAGGGTGGTGGCGATCCCGAGAAGCAGGAGCGTCCAGCCGAGCTGGATGGCCAGGCCTTGAAGCGCGACGCCCAAGTCGGTGATGCGGCCGGTGATCAAGGCGGCCGGGAAATACATTTGGTAGTAGTAGGGCAGCCAGCGGGAGATCTCGTAGAACCAGCCGGGCATGAGATCCAAGGGGAAGATCTGGCCGCCGAGCACGGCCTCGACGGCGAGCGAGAGGATGATGAAGGACTGGATCTCGAGGAACCAGAAGGTCAGCAGTCCGAAGCAGTAGGCGATGGTGAATTGGATGAGCGCGGAGAGCAGCAGCGCGGGGACGGCGACAAGGTAAAGGGGCAGGTGCTCGACGCCGGGCAGCGAAAGGCGAGGCCAGAGCAGCGGGAGCGCGAGGAGGACCGGGAGCAGGGCGAGGCCGCCCATGACGAGGCGCGCGGAGAAGTAGAGGCTGAGCCGGTAGCCGAGGTAGTTGATCGGCTTGGTGAGGAACTGGTTGATCAGGCCGTTGCGGATCTCCTCCGAGATCTCGTAGTCGTCGTTCGCGGCGCTGAGGAAGAACTGGAGGACGAGCAGGAGCGTGAAGTAGGTGAGCGTGGCGGAGAGCGGAAAGCCGCCGATGTCCTGCTTTCCCGAATACGCCGAGCCCCAGAGGATGAAGACGTAGACGAGATGGAGGAGGGAAAAGGCCGCGCGGATCGCGAAGTTCCACCGATAGACGAGGTTCGTCTGGAGGCCGGTGAGGAAGACCTGGCGGTATTTGGCGAGGGCGGACACGTAAGAGCGAGGAGCAGGGAGCGAGGAGCGTGAAGCCGGAAGACGGCGGACGGGGCGCATTTTCGCCGACGACGCAAGCGGAGCGCCGGCGAGCCGGCCTACTTCGCGGCAAGCTTGAAGCGCTCGATCACCTCTTTGGCGAGGGCGCGGTAGGCGGTGGAGCCGGGGGAGCTGTTGTCGTAGGCGAAGATGGTTTTGCCGAAGCTCGGCGCCTCGCTGAGGCGGATGGTGCGCGGGATGACCGTCTTGAAAATCTGGTCGGGCAGGTGCTTTTTGACCTCCTCGACGACCTGGCGGGAGAGGTTGGTGCGCATGTCGAACATGGTCATGACGACGCCGCCGAGGGTGAGCTTGGGGTTGAGCGCGCCCTTGATACGTTCGAGGTTGCGAAGGATGGCCCCGAGGCCCTCGAGCGCCATGTATTCGCACTGGAGGGCGATGATCAGGTGGTCGGCGGCGCTGAGGCTGTTCATCGAGAGCATGCCCATGGACGGGGGGCAATCGATGACGATGGCGCCGAAGCCGCCGGAGGCGCGGACGGGCTCGAGGATGGAGCGGAGGCGGCCGAGGTAGTTTTCGGTGCCGGCGAGCTCGACCTCGAGGGCGCCGAGGTCCTCCTCGCTGGGGATGAGCGCGAGACGTTCGACCGGGGTGGGGGTGATCATCTCGAGGGCGGTGCCCTCGCCGCGGAGCGGGCCATAGAGGGAGCGGCCTTCCTGCTTCTCGACTCCGACGGCGGAGGTCGCGTTGGCCTGGGGATCGAGGTCGACGAGAAGGGTGTGGATCTTCTTCTCGGCGAGGGCCGCGGCGAGGTTTACGGCGGTGGTGGTCTTGCCGACGCCCCCCTTCTGGTTGGCGATGGTGAAAACGGTGGTGGGCATGAGTGCGAGGATGTCCAATGACCAATGAGCCGGCCCCAATGCGCAAGCGCGGGCTGGGGCGGAAAACAGGCCGCCCGCCGGCTCGGAGAGCGCGGCGGGCGGGGATTGTAAATTGGAGGCGCGAGCCGGAATCGAACCGGCGGTAGAGCTTTTGCAGAGCTCGGCCTTACCACTTGGCGATCGCGCCGTCTGAACTGACGGGACGCGGAACTTGTTTAAGCGGGGCGGGCCGCGCAAGTCCCGAGTTTGCCGAATCCGGGTCTTTGGTTCGATCGGTTATAGACGCCCTAGGGTGACAAATTATTGGAGAAATACGCGGGACGGCGGTAATGAAGAACTCATGAAAGAGTGGCTTACGGAAGTATGCTCGGGGAACTTCATGCCGCACGGGCAGTGCTATCTGTGGACGCCCAGCCTGCTATGGCTGCACGCCTTGTCGGACGGGCTCATCGGGCTGGCCTATTTCTCCATCCCGCTGACGCTTCTCCACGTCGTGCGCAAGCGCCGCGATCTGCCCTATCCCTGGATTTTCGTGATGTTCGGGGTCTTCATCGTGGCCTGCGGGACGACGCATCTGCTGGAGGTCTGGACGATTTGGAACAGCCACTACTATCTCACCGGCGCGTTGAAGGCGTTTACGGCCGCGGTTTCGGTGGCGACCGCGGTGATGTTGTATCGCGTGATGCCGGAGGCGGTGCAACTGGCCGGGCCGGCCGAGCTCCGGCGTCTGAACGAAGGTCTCGAGGAACGGGTGCGGGGACGGACCGCGGAGCTGGAGGCGGCGAACACGCGCCTGCGGACGGAGGCGGAGCAGCGGCGGCAGGCCGAGGCGGAGCTCCAGGCGGCGATGCAGGCGAGCGCGCGCCTCGCCGCCATCGTCGCCTCCTCGGAGGACGCGGTGGTGGGCAGCACGCTGGACGGCGTCGTCACCGATTGGAACCACGCCGCGACGCGGATCTTCGGCTACGAGCCGGAGGAGATCGTGGGGCGTCCTTTGCGGCTTCTCATCCCGGCGGACCGGTCCGCGGAGGAGGACGAGAAAAACCTCGCCGATCTCACGACCGGCTCCGTCCCCAGGCCCTTCGAGACGCGGCGCAGGCGCAAGGACGGAAGCCTGGTGGACGTGTCGGTATTGATTTCTCCGATACGAGGTTCGGACGGACGGGTCGTCGGCTTCTCCAAGGTGGCGCGCGACATCACGGAGCGGCTTCGGGCGGAGCGCCACCGGCAGGAGCTGGAGCGGCGGCTCCAGGACACGCAAAAGCAGGAAAGCCTCGGCGTGCTGGCGGGAGGGATCGCGCACGATTTCAACAATCTCCTGACCGGCATCCTCGGGAACGCCTCGCTCGCCCGAATCACCATGCCGGCGGGCTCGTCGGCGGCGTCCCACCTGCGCGACATCGAGAAGAGCTCCGCGAAGGCGGCCGACCTCTGCGCCCAGATGCTCGCCTACGCGAGCAAGGGGCGTTTCGTCGCGCAACCCGTCGACATCAACCGGGTGGTCGAGGAGGCCACGAGTTTTTTCCGGGCGACGATCGGCCGCTCGGCGATGATCCGCTGGAACCCGGCGGCGGATCTGCCGAAGGTGGTGGGCGACCCGGCGCAGCTGCGGCAGACGGTGGTCAACCTGATCGTCAACGCGACGGAGGCGGTCGATCTGGGAGGCGGTCTGATCACGGTGGGCACGGGAACGGCGAACGTCGACGCGTCGCGCCTGGCGGATATCCTGCATCCGCTGGAGATGCATGAGGGCGAGCACGTTTTTGTCGAGGTGCGGGACAACGGCTGCGGCATGGACGCGGCGACCTTGGCCCGGATCTTCGATCCCTTCTTCTCGACCAAATTTGTCGGACGCGGACTGGGCCTCGCGGCGGTGCAAGGCATCCTGCGCGGCCACAAGGGCGGCGTGGACGTGAAGTCCGCCCCGGGGGCGGGGAGCGTGTTCACCTTTTATCTTCCGGTCGCGGCCGCGGGGGAGTGTCCGTCGGCGAAGGGCGCTTGAGGCGCTTTTGGGCCGGAAGGGAGCGCGAATCCGCGGTCGCGCGCGAAACCGCGAAAAACACCGGGCTTTGGGCTGTCAGCCGGGGCGGGGGTGTTTTTAAGGTGCGGCATGGTCTTGCTCGTTTTCCCTTCAAGGAGTCGTCGGGGATGAAAAAGAAATTCGACTGGTTTCTTTGCGGCCTGGCCGTGGCGGCGGGACTGGCGTTTCTATTTCCCGCTCCCGGGGCGAAGGGCGGATGGATGCAGCCGGAGTTGCTGACGAAGGCGGGCGTGGCGCTGATTTTTTTCCTTAACGGAGCGGGGCTTTCCTTCGCGGCGATGCGCGCGGGCGCGATGCGCTGGAGGCTGCACGCGGTGGTGCAGGTGTGCACGTTTTGGGTTTTTCCGGTCATCGGCCTGGGCGCGTTTTTTCTGTTGAAGCGGCTCGTGCCGGGAGATCTCGGGCTGGGCTTTTTCTACCTCTGCGCGCTGCCCTCGACGGTGTCGTCCTCGGTGGCCTTGACGGCGGCGGCCAAGGGCAACGTGCCGGCGGCGGTGTTCAACGCGACGCTCTCCAGCCTGATCGGGGTGGTGTTGACCCCGCTTTGGGTCGGGCTGGTGCTCAAGACCTCGGGGCAGGCGCTTCCTCTCGGGAAGGTGCTGCTGGACCTTTGCCTCTGGCTGGTGCTGCCGCTGCTGATCGGACAACTGAGCCGGCCGCTGACGGGGGCGTGGATCGCGGCGCACAAGGCGCGGGTGGCGAAGATCGACCGTGGGACGATCCTGCTGCTCGTCTACACCTCGTTTTGCGACTCGGTGGCCGAGGGCGTGTGGTCGAGCCAAGGGTGGGACGTGCTGCTGTGGACGCTCCTGGGCACGACGGCCCTGTTTTTCGCGGTGATGCGGATCTCGGACGCGGCGAGCCGGAGCCTGGGCTTTTCCGAGGAGGATCGGATCGCGGCGGTATTTTGCGGCTCGAAGAAGACCCTGGCTTCGGGCGTGCCCATGGCGCAGCTGATCTTCGTCGGGCATCCGGGCATCGGACTGATTTTGCTGCCGATCATGATTTATCACCCGCTGCAGCTGATCATTTGCAGCGTGCTGGCGGGGCGTTGGGCGAATCGGCGGTGACGCGACGGATGGTGTCTCGCGAAGAATGAAAAGGCAGCGAAGGCGGGGCCTTAGTTTCCTTTTAGTCCTTTGCGAGAGCTCGGTTTCAGGCGCGGCCGAAAACATGGGCGATGATGTCCCCGTGGGGAATGTCGAAGATGGAGATGGCGGCGGCGGGGGGGCGCGAGCGGCTGCATCTGGGGAGTCGTTTTGTTTATCGAATATGGCAGGTGCGAAAATACTCAGCGCATACGGGCTAGCTTTTTCGGGTCATCCGGAGGTAACTGCCTCCCGTGTCGGACCATGCCATCGCCCCGTAAACAGCCTGATTTGGCTTCCATCCCGAAGGAGGGAACGGCGTCGCCCTTTGGCGGAGGCATTCCGTTTCCGCTCGTGGTTTTGCCCGGCGGCGTCGGCGCTAGGGGACCGTCGCCGGGGCGGGAGATTTTCGATGCGTGGGCGCGCGGAGTGGCGTCCGCGGAGGTGACCGCGCGCCAGGCTTTGGTGCGCGCGCTTCGCGGAGACGAGTTTCCCTGGGGGGCCAAGCCGGGCGCGAGCGTCGTGGCCGGGTCCGTCGCGGCTCCGGGCGGGCGGGAGCGGGAGAACCTGCGGTCCAAGGACGATGGTTTGTCGGAGCGTTCCCGAGAGCCGGCCCGGGAGGCGGGTCGTCCGAAGCTGCGTATCGCCAACCGGGCGACCGCGGCGCCTTTTCCTTCGTCGGCCGGGGCGCCGGGTGGAGTGGCTGGAGCTTCGTCCGCAGCCGCACCGTCGCCGGTCGTTCCCTTGCCGCCGGTGGTCCCCTTGGCCGGGTGGCCGGCGGCCGGCGCGGACACGAGTCCGCCCATGTTGCCGCTTCCCGAACCCGGAATGATCCCGCCGACGGGACGGGGAACGGCGACGCCCTGGGGCGGAGCCGGAACGCGTTCGCCTTGGCCGGCGGCGGCGGTGCCCGCGCGTCCCGTGCGGAGCGAAAGGGCGGGGGAGGCCGGGAGCGTTTTTACGGCGGGCAAGGCGCCGCGCGGGGGGCGGCGCGGGGCCGTTGTCGCGGGTGCGTTGTCCGCGGCGTTGGTGCTTGGCGCCGGAGCGTGGTGGCAAGGGGAGAAGCGAGCGCGGGAGGCGGAGCGCGCCTCGGTCGCGGCGCGCGCGGCTCGCCCGCCCGCCCCGGTGGCGCCGGCCGATTCGGGACCGAAGCGGCCGTCCGAGGCGTTCGAAGCATGGGCGCGACATGCACGGATAAAGGGGGTGCTCGAACGGGAGAGTGGCCAGGTGCGCGCCCTGGTGAACGGCCGCTTGGTGGTGGAGGGCGACTACGCGGACGCTTTGTTGCAGCTGCGCCTCGTCGGGGTGAACAAAGAGGAGCGCCGCTTGATCTTCGAGGAGCGCGGCGAGGCCAGGCTGGAAGTGAATTACTAAGACTCGGCTGCCGGTTTCCGGTGTCGGCGCCCGGGCGCGATCTTGTCTCGGACGGTGAAGGAGGTGCTTTCGCAAAACCAGACGCTCAGCGCCCGCCGAAGAGCCGACGAAAGAATCCCGGTTTTTCCGCGGAGGGATCGCGCGTCTGTTCCGGGGCGGCCGCGGCGGTCTTTTCGACGGCGGGAACAGCCGGAAGGTAGAGGGCGAGGAGCGCGGCGACGTCGCTTTCTACCGTGATGTCGTCGAGCGGAGCCACCAGGCGGTTCGCGGGGGTGCCGGCGCGGTGTTCCTCGAGGATGAGGCTGGTTTGGGCGTAGAAGTGGCGGATGAGACCGTCGGCCTGGGCGCGCGCCTCGGGGGAGAGCGCGGCGGTGGGATCCCGATGGAGCAGCGCGCGTTTGTCCGCATCGAGGGCGCGAACGATGTGGGCCAGGCCCTCGAGCAAGTGCAGCCCGGAGGTTTTCGGCCGGTAGGGGAGGTGGCGGGCGATGACGCTTTCGTCGATGTGGACGCAGGCGTTGAGCAGGGCGCGGAAGTCGCCGCTGATGATGATGAATTGGGCGGCGCCTCGGGCGAAGGCGAGGAAGTCGGCGAGCACCTCGAGACGTTCGCGCCGGCACATCTCGTGCGTGGCGGTCGAGAAATTGCAAAGCGCGGTGGGGAAATCCTCGGGGATGCCGAGGTGGGCGAGGTTGCGCTTGATCGGATCGTGGTCCGCTTCGGCGCGTCCGGCGACGCCCGCCATTTCGCCGAAGGACTCGTCGAAGACCAGGGTGCGGCGGAGGATGTCGGCGAGTTTGTCGAGGTGGGCGGGCGAGAGGTTGAGCGAGGCCAGGCGCGCGAGAGCCTCTTTGTGGGTGAGTTCGAGGTAGGCCGCGGGAGTTTCGTCGGCGCCTTTTTTCGGCCAGTGGCAGCCGTCGATGTTGTCGGCGAGCGCGGAGATCGAGGTGTCGGCTAGAAGCGAGTCGCGGAAGCTGAAACGCACCTCGTCCCAATCGACGGAGCTGATACGAGGCTGGGCGGAGGGGCGCGAGTCGGTCGGGGTCACGAGGGGAGGGTGAGCGTGTGTTGATGAAGCTCGCGCGCGACCGCGTGGTAGTCGCCGACGATGCCGTCCGCGTCCGCGCCGCTTTCGGAGGAGACAAGCGGGACGGGCAGGCCGAGGGTGACCGCGCGGCGCACGACGGTGGCGTCGCGAACCCGGGCGGCGAAGATCTTGGCCGAGCGAGCGACGCGTCGGGTGGTCTTGAATTGGTTCAGGCGAAGCTGCATGCGCATCTTGGGCACCTCGACGTCGGTGTTGCCCTTGATGGCGTTGAAGATGATGCCCTGGATCTGGGCGACGGGACCGAAGGAGTGGCGGCGAAAGCCCGCCGAGAAATCCTGGAAGGCGGCGAGTTTTTCGGCGAGGAGGGTGAAGCCTATGAGGGAGAGCGCGTCCGGATTGGCCGGCACGTATATGTCGTGCGCGGAAAAGACGCCGCACTGCGAGGCGCGCAGGACGTTGGGCGGGCAGTCGAAGAGGACGAAGTCGTAGTCGCCTTCCACTTTGGCGAGTTCCTCGCGGAAGTGGACGTAGGCGGGGCGCCCGGGCTGGCCGATGTAATCGGACTCGAGATCGACCAGATTGAAACCGGTGGGGATGATATCGAGACCGGGCAGGATGGGACGGCCGTCGCGGTCTTGCACCACATCACGCATGATGAGGTCGGATATCGGCGGCGGATTCGGCTGGAAGAGCCTGAAGGTGGTGCCGGCGCCGTCTTCGCCCGAGATGATGCGGTTCCATCGCTCGAGTCGGAGCAGCCAGATGGAGGCGTTGGACTGGGTGTCCAGATCGCAGAGCAGAACGCGGGCGCCTTGCTGGGCCAGGCAGCAGGCGAGGTTGATCACCAAGGATGTTTTACCCACTCCGCCCTTGTAGTTCAAAAATGCGATGCGGCGCGCCATGCGGGGGTGCTTATGGGTTAGGTGAACGCGGGCCTAGGGTCGGCAAAGGCGCTTGAGCACATGCCTAATAGGGCCTAGTATGTAAACGAAATGTTATTCGCTAAATTTTCTTTTTCGAAGACATGGGTCTTTTCGCCCGTAAAATCGGGGAGTCCGGCCGCCTCGCGGCCAAGGGCATGACGATGCATGTGCCTCTTTTGCCGCTCTCGGCGTTTCGACGACTGCTGGCCCCGGAGCTGATCGCCCAGCTGGAGGGGTTGCGCGCCCGAAGCGCGGTGGGAGAGGCGCTGGTTTTGTTCTCCGATACGCACGGGGAGTCGCTGGCCCTGCTCGCGGTGGGCCCCGGGCGTCGCTTCGAGCGGCTCGAGGAGGTGGCGAACCTCGAGATCGACGGGTTGCGCGCGTTGTGCGCCTTGGACGAGCCGGCCTCGGCGTCCTCGCCTGGCGACGGCGACGCGCGGCATGTGGACGAGACGCTGAGGACGCGCGAGAGCTTCGTCGAAGAGTGCGAACAACGTCTGGCCGACGCCGGGCAGCGGTTGGCGGAGCGGGAGGCGCTGGTGGAGCAGCGTGAGCAGGCCCTGCTCGCCAAGGAGCGGGACTTTTTCCGGCGTGGCGGAGAGGCGGCGGCGAAGCCTTGAGCTTCGCGCTTAGGAGGATCTCGCTTCAGGCGCGGCCGAAGAGGTCGGCGATGATGTCCTCGAGCGGGACGTCGGAGATGGAGATGTCGGCGACGGGGCCGGCGGCGAGGATGCGGGCGGTGAGCGCGACGACGTCGGCGGAGGGCACGTGGAGGACGACCTCGCCGTCCTCGGTGGCCTCGGCCTTGCCGTCGGCGAGCTCGGCCAGACCCGGGAAGGGAACCTGGAGCGGGCGGAATTTGACGATGCGCTTCTTGCCCCCCGCGGATTCGAGACGGTCGAGGGTTCCGTCGTAGATCTTGCGGCCCTTGTCGATGACGATGACGCGATCGCAGAGTTCCTGGATGTCGGCCATGTAGTGGCTCGTCAGGAGAATCGTGGTGCGGTGGCGGCGGTTGTAGTCCTTGAGGAAGCCGCGCACGGCTTTTTGGGAGACGACGTCGAGGCCGATGGTGGGTTCGTCGAGGAAGAGGACCTTGGGGCGGTGGAGCAGGGCGGCGATGAGCTCCATCTTCATGCGTTCGCCGAGGGAAAGCTCGCGGACCATGGTGCCGAGCTTGCCCTCGACGCCGAGGAGGGCGACGAGCTCGTCGAGCGTTTCCTTATATTGGGCGGCGGAGAGGCCGTAGATGTGGCGGAGGAGGAGAAAACTTTCCTGCGCGGGGAGGTCCCACCAGAGCTGGTTTTTCTGGCCGAGGACGAGGGCGAAGAGGCGGCGGTAGGCGCTCTCGCGGCGGATGGGATCAAAGCCGGCGACGCGAGCGCGGCCGGAGCTCGGGTAGATGAGGCCCGAGAGCATCTTGAGCGTGGTGGTCTTGCCGGCGCCGTTGGGGCCGAGGAAGCCGACGAACTCGCCCTCGGCGATGGAGAAACTGATGTCCTTGGCCGCGGCGAGCTCTTCGAATTCGCGGTGAAAGAGCCCGCGCACGCCGGCCCAGAGGCCGGGCGGCTTTTTGTAGGTGCGGAAGACGCGGGTGAGGTTTTCGACTTCGATCATGAGGCGGGGACGGGCGTCGGGATTGGGTCCACGAAACACACGAAAGGACACGAAAAAGAAAAAGCCCCGCGATGACGGACGCAGGCGGGGCGAAAAGCCAGAGGCGCCGGCGAGCGCGAAGGCCCGCGGGGCTTTGGCGCGATCAGACGGTGGCGATCAGTTTGCCCAGGTCGACGTGGTCGGCGATGAGCTGCTTGATGATGGGGAACTTGTCGGTGTCCTGCGGCTGGGTCTTGACCGACATGTGGTTGATGCGGCTGGTGACGCCGTAACTTTCCTCCTTGGTGGCGATGACGGGGATGTCGGTCATCGAGAGGAGTTCCGCGAGCTTGGGGTGGGGCTTGATGTCGTTGGAGACGATGAGGCCCGCGATGGTGGCGCCGCCGGAGATCTTGGCGCTGGCGAGGGCGGCGAGGAGGATGTCGTCGCGGTCGCCGGGGGTGATGATGAGGGTGCCGGGTTGGAGGTAGTCGACGATACCCTTGGCGGACATGGCTCCGACCACGACGCGTTGCACGCGCTGCTTGGCGCCGCCGCGGCGGCCGTTGAGCCACTTGCCGCCGATCTCCTCGGCGATTTGCGCGAGGTTGGGCGCGCTGAGGGTGGGTTGGATGGGCAGCACGCCGAGCAGGGGGATGCCGAGGCGGGCGAGGCCGCGGCCGGCGTAGTTGTGGATCATGTCCATCTTGTCCGGCTCGACCTTGTTGAGGATGGCGCCGACGACCTCGACGCCGTGCTGGTCGAAGAGGGCCTTGTTGAGGGCGAGTTCGTCGACGGGGCGGCCGATGCCGCCGGGGGAGACGAGGAGGACCTTGGCGTTGAGCAGCTTGGCGACGCGCGCGTTGGACAGCTCGAAGACGGAGCCGACGCCGGCGTGGCCGGTGCCTTCGATGATGGTGAAGTCCTTTTCCCAGGAGACTCGGTCGAAGGCGCGGCAGATCTTGTCCTCGAGCGTGGGCAGCAGGGCCTCGGGCTCCTCGAGAAAGCGGCGGGTGAAGGTGCTGTCGATCGCGACCGGGCTCATGCTCTCGATCGGCACGCGGACCTGGAAGATCGAGTCGAGGAGGACGGAATCCTCGTCGATCTTTTTGCCCTGCACCTCGACGAAGCGCTGGCCGACGGGCTTGATGAAGCCGACTCGGGGGAAGAGCGCCTGGAGAGCGCCGTAGAGACCGAGGCAGGTGGTGGTCTTGCCGTCGTTCATGCGCGTGGCGGCCACGAAGACGCGTTTGGTGACGGTGTTGGTCGGCGCGCGCAGGAGGGGAAGGGCGGGCTGGGAAAAGGGGTTGGGGGCGCCGGAAATCTCGCCGCCGGCGAGGTGGGCGTGGGACTCGGGCTCGGGGGCGGGGATCGGGGAGGCGGAGGCCATTTGGCGAAGCGGTGCGAAAGGGCGGCGGAGGGGCGGTCGACGCGGGTGTTGAAGAAGTCGGGGGCGAAAGCGGGGACTCGGACGCGAAACGGGCCGAATTCGCGAGATTCGGCCCGGGAGGAGGAAAGCTCAGGCGGTTCCGTGGAGGAGGCGCCGGTCGATGGCCTGCACGGCGACGATGGCGGCGGCGCCGAAGACGTCGTGGGCGGAGGCGCCGCGGGAGATCTCGGCGGCGGGCTTGCTGAGGCCGGTGAGGATCTGGCCGAAGGTGTTGGCGCCGGCGAGAAGCTGCACGAGCTTGAAGGCGATGTTGCCGGAGTTCAGATCGGGGAAGATGAGGACGTTGGCGCGACCGCCGACGGCGCTGCTCACCTTCTTGGTCTGGGCGACGACCTGGTCGAGGGCGGCGTCGACCTGGATCTCGCCGTCGATCTCGATGTCGAGGAGGAGGGTCTTGGCGCGGGCGCGGGCGAGCTCGGTGGCGTGGCGGACCTTCACGAGCGCGGGCTGGTTGGAGCTGCTCTTGGTGGCGTAGCTCAACATGGCGACGCGCGGGGTCTCGTTGGTGAGGTGGCGAGCGATCTGCGCGGTCGAGAGGGCGATGTCGGCGAGCTGCTCGGCGGTGGGGTCGGGGATGACGCCGCAGTCCGAGAGGAAGAGGGAGCCGTCGGAGCCGACTTTTTTCTCGTCGAAGTCGAGGACCATGAGCGAGGAGGCGTGGTTCACCCCCGGGAGGCGCGGGATGATCTGGAAGATCGGGCGGAGCGCGCTGGCGGCGGAGATGGTGCCGCCGGAGACGAGCGCGTCGGCCTGGCCGGTGGCGACCATCATGGTGCCGAAGTAGCCGGTGTCCTTGAGGGCCTCGGCGGCCTCGGCGGCCTTGATGCCTTTGATGCGGCGGAGCTGCTCGAGCTGGCCGACGAAGGTGCCGAAATCCTCGCTGCGCTCGGGCTCGATGAGGCGCATGCCCTGGAGGTTGATGTCGAGCTTGGCGGCGGCCTCCTTGATCGCCGCGCGGTCGCCGAGGAGGATGGGGGCGCCCATGCGGCGGGTGACCCACTGGCGGGCGGCCTGCAGGACGCGGGGGTCGGCGCCTTCGGTGAAGACGATGCGCTTGGGGTGACGCTGGAGCTTCTCGGTCAGCTTCGGGATGAGCGGCATAGATGAGGCGGAAGGTGGTGCGCGGACGGGGGCAATACAAGTATCGACCTCGCTTAAATCGGGCAAAAAGAGTCTCCCGGCTCGACGTCCAAGGCGTGAGGGGGCGCCGGGAAAATGGGCCGATAAGATTCCGGAGGCGAGGGGTTCGGCTCAAGGGGGCGGAGGGACGGCGCGAAGGGACGCGTCGGAAAAGGCGCCAATCCGCCGGCGGCCGGGGCTGTGGTCCCGGACCTTTCCGAACGGATGTCCGCGACTGCTCAGGCGAAGGCCGCCGGAGGTTCGTTGATCGGGCGCTTCATGATGTCCGAGGCGGGGCGGCCGGCGCGGAGGAGGGCGGCCATCTCCCGCATCGCCGGATCGATGTGGCGGAAAAAGCGCGAGTAGTCGCCGCAGAGGTAGCTGACGGGCCGCTCGCCCACGCCGGCGCGGACGAAGCGGTGCTTGGGGCAGTCGCCGTTGCAGGCGAAGCGCACCGGGCAGGAGAGGCAGCGGTCGGGAAGCGATTCCTTGGCCTTGCAGAAGCAATCGATCGCGGCGCCGTTGGCGATGTCGCCGATCGGCGCCCGGCCGGCGTTGCCCATGGAGCGGCCGCGGTAGGCGTAGTGGTCGCAGCCATACACCTCGCCGTCGTGCTCGACGACGAAGACCCGGCGGCAGGCCCGGGTGTTGGGGCAGGCGGTGGGCTCCTCGCCGCACCAGGCGGAGAGGGCGGACTCGAACTGCTCGACGAAGACCCGGCCCACGTCGCGGCGGATCCAGTGGTCGAAGAGCGTGCGGAGAAACTGGCCGTAGCGGCCGGGGGGCAGGGACTGCGCGCTGGCGGCGAACTCGGACTCGACGGCGGGCACGGGCTTGTGCGCGGGCTCGTCCGGGGCGCCGTGCCGGTAGCCGCGGGCGAGCTCGCCGTCGGAGGCGCGGCGCTCCACGAGCGGGATGAACTGCAGGTAGCGCGCGCCGGAGCCGACGAGAAAGTCGTAGACCTCGCGCGGATGGCGGCAGTTGCGGCGATGCACCACGGTGGTGGTGCCGAAATCGACGCGGTGGCGGCGCAGCGCGCGCAGGCCGGACATGACGCGCTCCCAGGTGGGCTGGTCGCCGGCGTCCATGCGGTAGGCGTCGTGCATGGGACGCGGGCCGTCGAGGCTCAGGCCGACGAGGAAGTTTTCCTCGTGGAGAAACCCGGCCCAGGCGTCGTCGACGAGGGTGCCGTTGGTCTGAAGCGTGTTTTGGATGCGCCGGCCGGGGCCGTGAAGGCGTTGCCAGCCGACGATGCGCCGGAAGGCGTCGAGGCCGAGGAGCGTGGGTTCGCCGCCCTGCCAGATGAACGACACCTCCTCGCCCGCGGGCTGCGCGGCGATGTGGTCGCGGATCAGGGCCTCGAGGCGCGCGTCGTCCATGCGGACGGCGCCGGCGCCGGGATGGAGCACGAGCTCTTTTTCCCGGTAGTGGCAGTAGCGGCACTCCAGGTTGCAGCGCGCGCCGACGGGATTGACCATCAGCTGGTAGGGGCGGCGCGGGGAAGATTCCGGAGCGGGCTGGGTCATAGCGCGCGGGAGAAGCGCGTTTGCGGCGTCGCCTCCCGTGCGAGGTAGGCGTCGAAACGAGCGGCGACGATGCGCACGAGCAGCACGCCGGAAGGCGTGAGCCGGACGCCCGAGGGGGCGCGGCGCACGAGCCCGTCGGCGACAAGGTCATCGAGGGAGGAGAGCTCGGCGGCGTAGGCCGTCGCGAAGTCGAAGCCGAACTCGGCGGAGAGCGCGGCGAAATCCAGGCGGCGCTCGCACATGAGGCCCATGATGATGCGGCGGCGGCGGAGATCCTCGTCGGAGAGAACGAGGCCGCGCTCGATGGGCAGGTGGCCGGCGGCGAGGGCCTCGTGGTAGGCGGGGAGTTCCTTCAGGTTCTGGCGGTAGGTGCGTCCGGTCTGGGAGATCGACGACATGCCGAAGGCGTGGATCGAGGCGCCGGCGCGGGTGGAGTAGCCCTGGAAGTTGCGCTGCAAGGTGCCGGCGCGGAGGGCGCGGGTGAGCTCGTCGTCGGCGCGGGCGAAGTGGTCCATGCCGATGTGCACGTAGCCGGCGGCGGTGAGGGTGCGGAGCGCGAGGGCGAAGAGCTGGAGTTTCTCCTCGGGGCCGGGCAGGGCCTGGTCGCGCTCGAGGATGCGCTGGGCGGGCTTGATCCAGGGGACGTGGGCGTAGCTGAAGATGGCGAAGCGGTCGGGCTTCAGCGCGAGCACCTCGTCGAGCGTGCGGGCGAAGGACTCGGTCGTCTGGTAGGGCAGGCCGTAGATGAGATCGACGCTGATGGACTGGTAGCCGGTGTCGCGGAGGAGCTGGAACGCGGCGCGCGTCTGCTCGAGCGGCTGGAAGCGGTGGATGGCGATCTGCACGCGCGGGTCGGTGTCCTGCACGCCGAGGGAGGCGCGGCGGCAGCCGAGGTCGAAGTAGGCGCGGGCCTGCTCGGGGGTGAGTCGGCGGGGATCGATCTCGACCGAGCACTCGGCGTCGTCGGCGAGGCGGTGGCGCGCGTGGATGATGTCGCCGAGACGTCGGATCTGCGGGGCGGTGAGGAAGGTCGGGCTACCGCCGCCGAAGTGGAGCTGGGTGACGCGCTGGGCGGAGTTGAGCCAAGGGCGCAGCAGATCGAGCTCGCGTTCGAGATCGTCGAGGTAGCCGTCGGCGGCGGAGTGTTTTTTGGTGATGACGGTGGTGCAGCCGCAGAACCAGCAGCGCGTCTCGCAGAAGGGCAGGTGAAAATAGAGCGAGGCCGGGCGGGAGGCGTCGGCGCCCTCGGCGGCGAGAGACTCGAGCAACGCGGAGGCGGGGACCTCGGGCGAGAAGAGCGGCGCGGTCGGGTAGGACGTGTAGCGCGGCGCCGGGCGGTCGTATTTTCGCAGCAAATCCAGATCGAGGTCGGGGTGGGTCTCGGGAAGGGGCGCGGACGCGGGCGCGAGGCCGGGCGACGGAGATGCAGCGAGCATGCGAAAAGGTAGCCGAGGAAGGCAAACGGGGCTCGCCGTTTGTTGGCGGGGAGGGCGCGTTTTTTAGCCGGGCAAGGAACGCGCAGCGGCACGCGCGGCACGCCGCGACGATGGGGCGTGGCCGAAGGCCGAAAGGAGGCGCGTGCGCCGGCGGTGAACCGGGACGAGTCCGGCGCTGCGTTCAAACGAGCCGGTTGCGCGTAACGACCTCGCGATACCAGCGGGCGCTGAGCTTGGGTGTGCGCCTCTGGGTCTTGAAATCGCAGTAGACGGCGCCGAAGCGGCGCTCGTAGCCGTCCTCCCACTCGAAGTTGTCCATCAGCGACCAGAGGAAATAGCCCTTCACCGGGACCCCGTCCGTGGCGGCGCGGCGCAGTTCGCCGAGGCAGTTGCGCAGGAGGTCGCGGCGATGGAGATCGAGGACCTCGCCGTTCACGGGCGGGGCGTCGTCGTAGCCGCAGCCGTTTTCGGTGATGTAGACGGCTTTGACGCCGTAGACTTCCGTGGCGAGGCGCGGGCCCCAGTAGATCGACTGCGGCAGGATTTTGAGCCAGTGCGCGTCGGCCTGGGGGTAGGAGGGCGGGAAGGGCAGGACCTCGAATTTCGCGCGGCCGCGGGCGGGCGCGCGCACGAAGGAGCCGGTGTAGATGTTGAGCCCGAGAAAATCGGTCGGGAGCGAGATGAGCGCGAAGTCTCCTTTCGCGACGCGCGGGGCGTCCTTGCCGGCGGCGCGAAGGTAGGAGGCGGCGTAGCGGCCGCGGTAGATCGGATCCAGCGTGCGCGGGTTGGTCGCCGCGAAGTGGGCGCGGGCGGCGGCGATATCGTCCTCGGTCTCGGTCACGGGCACGCCGATGGAGCTGTTGTCGGTGAGTCCGACGCGCGCGCCACGGCCGCCGTGCTCGCGAACGGCGCGCACGCCGTGGCCGTGGCAGAGGAGGGCGTGGTGGTAGGTCCGGTTGACGACGGCGTCGGGGAGCTTGAGTCCGGGCGCCTTGGCGCCGGTGCCGTAGCCGAGGGTGGTGAAGCAGAAGATCTCGTTGAGCGTGATCCAATTTTTCACGCGGTCGCCATAGGCCCGCACGAGGGTGTCGACGTAGGTGGCGAAGGCGTCGGCGACGCGGCGGTCGCGCCAGCCGCCGAAGCGATCCTCGAGCGCTTGCGGAAGGTCCCAGTGAAACATCGTCACCCAAGGCGTGAGGCCCTCCTCGAGCATGGCGTCGAAGAGCCGGTGATAAAAATCGAGCCCCTGGCGATTCACGGCGCCGTCGCCCTGCGGGAAGATGCGCGGCCAGGCGATCGAGAGGCGGTAATGCCGCGCGCCGAGCTCGCGCATGAGCTTAAAGTCCTCGCGGAAGCGCGCGTAGTGATCGCAGGCGACGTCGAGCGTGTCGCCATTGCGAACGCGCCCGGGCTGGCGGGCGAAGTGGTCCCAGATGGACGGGCCTTTGCCGTCGGCGAAGGCTGCGCCCTCGATCTGCGGGGCGGCGGCGGCGAAGCCCCAGACGAAATTGCGCGGGAAGGCGAGCGGGCGGGGTTTCACGGGCATGGCTTCCGGATGGCAGGGTGGCGGAATCCGCGGTCGAGAGGATGGGCCGGCGGGGGAGCGTTTAAGCGTGGGAACGGCCTTTCGTCGGGCTCAGGAGGCCGGCCAGATGCCGGCTTTGACGAGGGTGCGCGTGACGTCGCCGGACCAGTCCTTGTTAGCCGCGGGGCTGGCGGGGCTGGGGTGGAGGATCTGGGTGATCTTCCACGTGTCGGCGGGCGTGCTGATCTCCTCGAATTTTTTCGCGGCGAAACCGCCGACGCCGACGACATGCTCGGGCCGGAGGGTGTCGAGGACGGCGCGGAGATGGGCGCGGCAAGGCTCGTCGACGGCGGCGCGCTCGGCGGCGGAGAGTTTGTCCTGGGTCAGGTTCGCGCCGGTCTCGCCCATCCAGACGAGCGGGCAATAGTTGAGCACGAAGTGGTCGGCGAAGAAGTTTTCCGCGGCGCCGAAGCGGGCGGCGAAGAGGCCCCAGAGGCGGCGTCCGCTGACCTCGCTGCGGGTGCAGGCGAAACCTGTGATCGGGCGCTTCGGGTGTTCGGGAAAAGGGATGTCGACCGGCTCTTCGATGCGCATCCAATCGCGCACGGCGGGGATCTCGCCGAACGGCACGCCGGTCTGGGCCATGCCGAAGGGACCGGGATTCATGCCGAGAAAGACGACGCGTTTACGACCGGCGCCGTAGCGCGAGAGGTAGGCGGCGTGCGGCGCCCAGGCGTAACGCAGGGGATCATAGGTATAGGCGACCGGGGCCTTGAAGGAAAGGCGGTCGACGGCGTCGCGGAGCGTGGCGGCGTGGGCGAGGAGGGCGGACATGGCGGGGCGGGGGACTCAGGGGAGTGCGACAGAGGACAGATCGACGGAGTCGGAAAATGCGAAAGGGGAGAGCGGGCGGAGGCGGAAGCGAAGATGTCGGCCGGGTGATCAGAGCCGCGTGTAGTCGAGGATGCTGTGGCTGATGTGGCCGGCGGCGACGGTGGCCTTGTCGGTGACGAGGCCGGGCGGGGAGCGGTCGATGGCGTCCGAAAACACGAAGCGATGCGTGCCGTCGTCGGCGGCGGGGCTGAAGAGCTTCGGCACCACGACGTGCGCGGGCACGGTGCGCACGACCTGGCTGGCGGAGGTGCAGGGCCTGGGGAAGTTGAGATTGTGGACCACAAAGTGTTCGCGGCCGGTGGCGGCGATGAGCTCGGCGGCGAGGCGGGCGGCGTGGGCGGCGCTGGCCTGGAGCGTGGCGCGCGTGGCCGGGATGGCGTCGAGCTCCCCGCCGGAGGTAAGGTGGCGCCACTCGTCGTAGTCGAGGTCTTGCGAGCAGGCGACGGCGGGGAGGCCGTGGAGGGCGCCCTCCCAGGCGGCGGCGATGGTGCCGCTGGCGTTGATGAAACCGAGGGTGGTGTTGAGCCCGAGGTTGATCCCGGAGACGACGCCGTCGACGGCGGAGATCCCGCCGGGCAGGAGGTGGGCGAGGGCGATGTTGACGCAGTCGGCGGGCGTGCCGTCGACCGTCCAGGTGGGCGCCCCCAGACCGTGGTCGGCGCGCGCGGAGGCGACGGGGCGGTGGCGGCATTTGCTGGCGCCGGTCCAGCTTTGCTCATGGAGCGGCGCGACGACGAAGAGCTCATGGCCGGCGGCACGGAGGGCGGCGACCAAGGCGTGGAGGAACGGCGAGCGGATGCCGTCGTCGTTGGAAATCAGGAGGCGCATGGCGCCACTAGGGAGGCGCGGGGCGCGGCGGGCGAAAGGAAAAAGGCGCGGGCGGCTCAGTCGCCGCCGCCAGAGCCGCCGCCAGAGCCGCCGTCGCAGCCGCAACCGGAATCGCAGGAGCTCCCGGAGTCGCCGCAGGAGGACGAGGAGTCGCAGGCGCAGTCGTGGCCTGAGTGGGCGTGCGAGCCGGAGTCGTGCGACGCGTGGGCGTGGGACGACGAGGCCTCGGAGCCGGACGAATGGAAAAGAAGCGGCGTGTAGACGTCGTTGGCCGAGGACGAGGCTCCGTTCCCGCCTTGGCCGAGGCGGCGATACCGGGCGCCGCCCGACAGGTTTTGAAAGCCGCGCCGGGCGAGCGCGACGGAGAGGGCGAGCAGGCCGATGAACAGACCGAAGAAGACGGCGCCGGCGATCATGCGCGCAGTCTTGCGAAGCGGGCGGTCTTGTCCAAGCCCCGAATAGACGGGCCTTAATAGGGGCCGCGGATGCGGGCGTGAACCTCCGTGCGATAAAAGTCCGCGAGGCGCATGTGCAGTTCCGGCGAGAGGCGAGGCAGGGCGGAGACGGAGGCGTTGTCGGCAACCTGCGAGACTCGGCTGGCGCCGGTGATGACCGTGGTGACGGCGGCGTGGTCGAGGATCCAGCGCTGGGCGAGCTGCGCGAGGGTCCAGCCGGCGGGAACGAGGGTCTTGAGCGAATCGGCGAGATCGACGGCCTTTTCGAAGGGGATCCCGGCGAAGGTCTCGCCGACGTTGAAGGCGGCGCCGTCGCGATTGTAGTGGCGATGGTCGCCTTCGGGGAAACGGGTGGCGCGGGTGAAGCGGCCGGCGAGCACGCCGCTGGCGAGCGGCAGGCGGACGATGATGGCGACGCCCTTGTCGTGGGCGAGCGGGAGGAGTTTTTCCGCGGGCTTCTGGCGAAAGACGTTGAAGATGACCTGGAGCGAGGCGAGGCCGTCCTGGGCGAGGCAGAGCAGGCCCTCCTCGACGGATTCGACGCTGGCGCCGAAGGCGCGGATCTTGCCCTCGGCGCGGAGGCGGCGGAGCCACTCGAAGATCTCGCCGCGGCGGAGCACCTCGACGGGGATGCAATGGAGCTGGGTGAGATCGAGCGTTTCGACGCCGAGGCGGCGGAGGGAGTCCTCGGTGGCGGCGCGGACGCCGGCCTCGGTGTAGCCGGCGGGGTAAAGGGCGGCGGTGCGGCCGAGCTTGGTGGCGACGAAGACGTCCCCGCGGCGGGACTCGCGGAGGAAGCGGCCGACGAGGGTCTCGCTGCGGCCGGAGCCGTAGACGTCCGCGGTATCGAAGAAGTTGATACCGGCGTCGGAGGCCGCGCGGAGGATAGCGAGCGCGGAGGCGTCGTCCACCGCGCCCCAGTCGGCGCCGCCGAGCTGCCAGCAGCCGAGGCCGATTTCGGAGGCGGGGAAGGAAACCTGCGGGAAGGAACGGGTCTTCATGGGGTGCTTAACGGGGAAGGCTTTGGATGCGGGCTGGCAATCTTTCCCTCCGATGACGGGACGATCCGGCGAGGAAACCCGCCCCGCGCAAGGCGGCGGGTTTCTCGGAAACAATCGGGGTGGAGAGACGCCGGCCCCGGGCACGGAAGCGCGCGAGCGTCGAGATTCGGGATTGGCCCGCGGCCCCGGAGCTTTTTTCTGTAGGACGCTCCCGGATCGGGAGGCTCCTGGATTTTCCCCATGACTATTTTTTCGACCCCTTCGGCCCTCCGTTTCGCGCGACCGGGTGCTTTCCTGGCCTTGCTGACGCTGGATGCGGTGATCGCGCGCGCCGAGCCGCGCGTATGGACGGCGTCGGACGGCCGCACCTTGCGCGGCGAGTGGCTCGGGAACACCGGGCAAGCGGTGAAAGTGCGTCGGGAGGACGGACAGGTGTTCGAGATCCCTTTTGACGGCCTTGCGGAGGCGGATCGCGCCTGGGCTCGGGAGCAGGCGGCTTCCCCGACGGCGGAGGCGATGCCGGCGTCTCCGGCCGCGCCGTTGCCGAAGGAGAAGAGCGACGCGGAGAAAAAGGCCGAGGCGGAGGCGCTTCGGAGGGCGCCCTTTTTGAAGGGGCCGCTGACCTACCAGTTGTCGAAAGGGGCGGAGACGTGGCCGGAGGACCGCCGGCGCGCGATCACGGAGGCGATGGACGCGGCGGTGGCCTTCCTCAACGAGCACGGAAAATTCAAGAAGGCGGTGACGGCGAACAACAGTCCGGGCACGCCGACGGCGGACGCGAACTGGAACGGCTGGATCAACTGGGGCGGCTCGATCAGCCGGCGGGTGGCGTTGCACGAGATCGCGCATACCCTGGGCGTCGGGACGCACGCGCGTTGGCGGGAGAACATCAAGGACGGGAAGTGGACGGGGAAAAACGCGTTGCGCCAGCTGCGGGAATTCGACGGTCCGGACGCGGTCCTGCACGCGGACCGCATGCACTTTTGGCCCTATGGCCTCAACTTCGACAACGAGTCGTCGCCGAAGAACGACCTGCGCTTCGTGAAGATCGTCGAGGCGATGCGCAAGGACATGGGCATCGAGTGAACCGGGTCTCGGGGCCGCCGCCCGGGCGGCCCGCGGGCCGCGCGATCAGAAGCGGAAATTGCTGCTGACCTGGAAGACGGCGGTGACGATCGCGTAGGCGATGAAGGCGACGAAGCCGAAGGCGCCGAGGAGCACGCCGCCGCTGATCGATTTGGTGAAGGTGTTGAGGAAGCGGTCGAGCTCGTTGCGGCAGGTGCGGGCGATGTCGCGCAGACCCGGGGCGAGGCTGCCGGTCTGCTCGGAGACGGAGAGGCGGTCGAGGAGGAGGGGCTCGAACACGCCGGTGCGGCCGAGGGCGACGGAGAGCGCCTCGCCTTCGAGGACGCGGGTGGTGGCTTCCGAGAAACGGATGCGGAGGGCCTCGTTGGCGACGGTGCGCTCGGCGAGACGCAGGGCCTCGGCGGTGGTGATGCCGTTTTCGAGGAGCACGGCGAGGGTGTGCGCGAAGTTGAGCACGGTGCCGCGAACGGTGAAGCCGCTGAACATCGGGATGCGCAGGGCCATCTCGTCGGTGGCGAGGCGGCCGGCCTGGGTGCGGCGCCATTGCCAGAAGAAGACAAACCCGATCGCGAGCGCGCCGACGAGGAAGGGGCCGTAGCGGAGGGCGAATTCGGAGCCGTCGACGAGGAGTTGCGTGGCCCAGGGGAGCTTGCCGCCGAGCGAGGCGAGCAGGCTCTTCAGGCGCGGCATCAGGAAGAAGAGGAAAAAGATGATGACGCCGGTCGCGAGGAAGCAGACGAAGACGGGGTAGGCGAGGGCGGCGGCGAGCTTGCCGCGCAGTTCCTTCTGCTCGGTGAAGTGCGCGATGAGGCGTTCGAGGACGTCGCGAAGGTTGCCGGTGGCCTCGCCGGCGGCGACGAGGTTGATCGTCTGCCCGTCGAAGACGTGGGGAAATTGCGAGAGCGCGACGGACAGGGTCTGGCCTTCGCTGAGGCTGGCCCAGAGGGAGGCGGTGAGGGAACGGAGACGTGGCTGGGAGACGCGGACCGAGAGGAGGCGGACGGCCTCGCCGGCGGAGAGGCCGCCGCGCACGAGGTCGGCGAGGGCTTCGAGAAAGGGCAGGCGCTCCTTCTCGGTGGGCTCGGTCTTGGCGGCGGAGGCCCGGGTGGGCTTGGCGAGCGGGGAGGGCTCGGCCTTGCCGGGGGCGGAGGATTTTTTCGAGCGGGCGGGCTTGGCGGGGCCGCCGTTGGATTCGTCGAGCCGGGTGGGCTGCAAGCCGCGGGTCTGGAGGCGACGAAGCGCGTCGCGGCGCGAGGGCGCGTCGAGCGTGCCGGAGGAGGTGGCGCCGGATTTGTCGCGGGCGGTGTAGCTGAAGGTGGGCACGGAGGGGGCGGGCTTGGCGGGAACGAGGCGACCGATCGCGGGGCTTAGGCCTATTCCGCGGTGCTGAGGGCGCGGAGGATTTCGTCGAAGGTGGTCTGGCCGGTGCGCACGCGTTGCCAGCCGGACTGGGCGAGCGTGGTCATGCCGTTGGCGATGGCCTGCTCGGTGAGGGCGTGGCCGGACTCGCGTTTGACGATGAGATCGTGCAGGGGCTTGGGGTGGAGGATCTCGAAGATGCCGACGCGGCCGCGGTAGCCGGTGCCGCGGCATTGGCGGCAGCCGACGGGGGCGAGGAGTTCGTCGACGCCGTCGGCGAGATCGGGCGGGAGGCCGAGGGCGACGAGGTCGGCCTGGACGCGGTCGCGCTCGACGGGGGCGGGCTTGGCGCAGGCGTGGCAGAGGCGGCGGACGAGGCGCTGGGCGATGACGAGTTCGACGGCGGAGGCGACGAGGAAGGGCTCGACGCCCATGTCGATGAGACGGGTGATGGCGCCGGGGGCGTCGTTGGTGTGGAGGGTGGAGAACACCAAGTGACCGGTGAGCGAGGCGCGGATGGCGATCTCGGCGGTCTCCAAGTCGCGGATTTCGCCGACCATGATGACGTCGGGGTCCTGGCGGAGCACGGAGCGCAACGCGGAGGCGAAGGTGAGCCCGATCTCGGCGCGGGTCTGCATCTGGTTGGCGCCCGGGACCTCGTATTCGACGGGGTCCTCGATGGTGACGATGCGAAGATCGGGGGAGTTGATCTTGCGGAGAAAGGCATTGAGCGAGGTCGATTTGCCCGAGCCGGTGGGGCCGGTGACGAGGATGATGCCGTGCGGGTAGTCGAGGACCTTGGTGATGACCTTCTGCTCGTCGGCGGACATGCCGAGGCGATCCATGGTGTAGGCCTCCTTCTTCTGGTTGAGAAGACGCAGGGAGGTGGATTCGCCGTAGAGGGTGGGGAAGGTGGAGACGCGGATGTCGAGGGCGGTGGTGCCGGACTTGAAGTTGATGCGACCGTCCTGCGGGAGGCGTTTCTCGGAGATGTTGAGCCGCGCCATGATCTTGAGGCGCGAGAGGATGGCGTCCTGGAAACGGCGGAGGTTGTCCGGCACGGGGACGGGCACGAGGAGACCGTCGATGCGGTAGCGGATGCGGAGCTGTTCCTCCTGCGGCTCGAAGTGGATGTCGGTGGCCTGGTCGGCGATGCCCTGGGCGATGACGTCGGTGACGAAGCGGACGACGGCGGCGTCCTCGTCGGCCTCGGCCTCGTTGGCGTTGGCGACGGGGTCGAGCGCGGCGAGTTCGTCCTCGAGGGAGCCGGCGCCGACGCCGTAGTTGGCGACGATGAGCTCCTTCACCCGGTCGGCGGGCGCGAGATGCCAGACGACCGGGAGCGAGGTGAAGGTGCCGATCCAGTCGCGGATCTCTAGGGTGGGGGGCCAAGGCGTGGCGACATGGAGCGGGCCGGACGCCGGGTGCGTTTCGGCGTCGTCGCGCGGGGCGGGCGACGCGGCGGCGCCGGGCGCGGCGACCTTGACCGGCACGATCTGGTATTCGTGGACGAGACGTCCGGGGAAGAGCCGGAGGTGGTCGGGATCGATGGCGGGGTCGGCGAGCAGCGGGAGACGGGCGGCCTCGGCGAGGGTCGAGAGGGCGGCGTCGGGCGGAACGGCGAGGTGGCCGGCGAGGGCGAGGAGGCGTTCCGCGCGCGGGGTTTCTTGAACGGCCTGCAGGGCCTCCGGGCTGAGGCTCGGGAAGGTGGCGGCGTCGAGGGCGAAAGGCATGGAAGGCGGGGCGACGGGCGCGCTTACTTGCCGGAGGAGGAGGTCTTGTCGGCGTCCGGAGCGACGGTGGTCGCGGGGACGGGCGTTTCTTTGGGCTCCCCGGCGGGCGGGATGTAGGGAGCGGCGGCCGGGCGGTGATCGACGAGTTCGCGGACCTGCTTCGCCTGCGGGGTGGAGTCGACGCGTTTCATGGCCTCGACGTTGTCGAGGTAGGTGTTGGTGAGAACGGTGGGACGCAGGAAGAAGATCAGCTCGGTGCGGGTCTTGGAGCGGGAGCGCGAGCCGAGGAGGTCGCCGAGGAAGGGGATGGGACCGAGGCGGCTGGTGGTCTTGGACTGGGAGTCGCGCTGGAGGCCGCCGAGGACGATGATGTCGCCGTTGCGGGCGCTGACGTAGGACTTGGTGGTGCGCTCGCTGATGATCGGTTGTTCGTTGCCGTCGATGGTGACCGTGCCGCTGACGTCCTGAACCTCGGTGGAGATCTCGAGCTGGACGTCGCCGGTGCTGCCGATGAGCGGGGTGACGGTGAGATTGATGCCGATCTTTTGCTGGGTGATGCTGGAGCTGGTGGTGAGACCGGTGGAGGAGCCGGACGAGCCGCTGGTGGTGCCGGAGATGACGGGGCGGGTTTCGCCGATGAAGATCTCCGCCTCCTCGTTGTGCGTGGTCGTGATCGACGGCGTCTGGAGGATCGAGGTGTTGTTTTTGCGCGGCGTGGTGCTGAGGCCGATGGCGCCGCTGAGATCGTAGGAGCCGTTGGCGTTTTGCACGACGCTCGCATAGCTCGTGCTATTGGCGCTTGTGGTGAGGCCGCCCACGGTGCCGCCCGCGACGTTGCCGTTGAATCCGGTGAGCTTGTTGCCCTCGACCTTCAGGCCGAGCGAGCTGATGCCCGAGGTGGCGCCATCGGTCAGGCTGACCTCGGCGATCACGACCTCGATGCGGACCTGGGCGAGGAGGACGTCGATGCGGTCGACGAGCGATTTGACGAGTTTGATGTCGTTGGGCGTGCCCGCGATCACGATGCCGTTGGAGCGTTCGTCGGCGACGATGGTGAGGTAGCTGGAGAACTCCTCGGATGCGGCGGCCGAGTTGACCACCGCGGCGGCCGCGGCGGCGGCGGGGGCGTTATTGCCGCCGCCCGCGCCGCCGGGACCGCCGGCGCCGTTGCCGCCGGTGGCGTTGTTGCCGGTGGCGCGGCGGTTGTTGCGGCCCTGGGCGTTGTTGGCGGAGCCGCCGCTCTGGCTGGCCGCGGAATTTTGGCCGCTGACGAGCTGACTGAGAAGGGTGGTGACCTCGGGCGCTTTCGCGTGCTTGAGGAAGATGACCTCGCTGCGGGGGTTGGGCGACGCCTCGGCGTCGAGCTTGGCGATAAGCTGGTCGAAGAAGGCCTGCTCGCGCGGGTCGGCGATCAGGATGATCTGGTTGGTGCGGTCATCCGGCTGGTAGGTGGTGGCTGTGCCGATCTGGGCGGCGAGGGGACCGGAGAGCAGGGTGCGGAGCTTGTTGACCAGATCGGAGGCCTTGGCGTTGGAGACGGTGTAGGTCTTGACGGTGAGGCCGGCGGAGGCGGGGCGATCGAGGGTGGAGACGAGGCGCTCGATACGCTGGAGGGTGGAGATCGAGTCGGTGATGAGGACCGAGTTGTTCTTTTCGAAGATGATCGGGGCGGCGCCGATGGCGGGGCTGAGGATCTGGGCGGCCTGGGGCACGAACTCGGCGACGCGAAGGTAGGAGAGGGTGAAGAGCTTGGCGGCGACGCGGCCGCTGGGGGCGAAGTCGAGCGTGCTGCCTTCGATGAACTCCGGGGCCTCGGTGCGGATGAGATTAAGCGGAGCTACCTTCAGGAAACGGTCGCCGAGCGGGCTCAGGCCCACGCCGTTCATGTTGAGCACGGTCTCGAGCGCGCGGAGGGCCTCGGACTTCGGCACCTTTCCGAGCGTGAGGGTGTAGTTGCCGGGGGGAAGGCTGGCGGGGCGAAGGATGACGCGGCCCGTGTAGCGCTCGATGAGCTCGAGGATCTGGTCGAGCGGGGTGTCGCGGAGAACGAGGTCGCCGACCATTTCGTTGGGGTTGATCGCGAGGCTCGTGTTGACGGGACGCGCGGCGGAGGGCGCGGCGGCGTCTTGGGCGGCCAGGGGCGTCAAGCCGGGGGCGACGGCAAGGCCGAGGGCGAGGGTGAGCGGGAGGGGGCGGGAGGTGCGAAAGGGGCGGAACATCGGGACGTAAGACGCGCGAGGCTCGCGCGGGTTGCAGGCGGGTGGCGAGGTTGAAAAAGAAAAGCGCGGACGAGGCGATTCCGGCCCCGCTTGCGGGAAAATGGCCGTCGGGGCGGGTTCGGGCTCGCGCCCCGCGGGAGCGAGGGGCTGGACTGCGCGCTCTCTTTCTATGGCGACCGAAATGGTGATGTGGCTCGTGTGGGGCTTGATCGCGGCGCGGCTCGTCGCGCAGGCGGCGCTTTCGGCGCTGAACCGGCGCGAGGTGCTGAAACACGCGACCCGGCCGCCGGCGGCGGTGGCCGCGATGGTGGATGCGGAGACCTATCGGCGCAGCGTGGAGTATACGCTGGCGAAAAATCGTTTCGGCGTGGTCTCTCTGGTCTTCGACGCGGGCGTGCTGGCGCTGCTGTTGGCGAGCGGGGTTCTGCCCTGGCTGTTCGCGCACATCGGCGCGTGGGCGCCGGCGGCGAAGTGGGACGACGCGCTGTTCATCCTCGCCGCGGGCATCCTGTCGGGAATCCCCGGCCTGCCGTTCGAGTGGTGGGAGACCTTTCGCCTGGAGGCGCGATTTGGTTTCAACAAGATGACGCCGGGCCTGTGGATGGCGGATCGCCTGAAGGGCGCGGCGTTGCTGCTGGCGATCGGATTCCCCCTCTTGTGGGGGTTGCTGGCCCTGGTGGACGCGGTCGGCGCGTCGTGGTGGCTGTGGGGCTTTTGCCTGCTCTTCGGGGTGCAGTTGCTGATGCTGGTGCTGTATCCGCGCCTGATCCTGCCGCTGTTCAACAAGCTCACGCCGCTGCCGCAGGGCGGCTTGCGGGACCGTCTTTTCGCGCTGGCGGATCGCACGGGCTTCAAGGCCTCGACCATCGAGGTGATGGACGGCAGCAAGCGGTCGGGTCACGCGAACGCGTTTTTCACCGGCTTCGGGCGCTTCCGGCGCATCGTGCTGCTCGACACTTTGCTGAATCAGCTGACCGAGGAGGAAACCGAGGCCGTGCTCGCGCACGAGGTGGGGCACTACCGCCGCGGCCACGTGCCGAAGATGCTGGCGACGTCGGCGGCCCTGCAATTCGGCGGCTTCTTCGCGGTGGCCTGGCTGGCGAAGAGCGGATGGTTCAATCCGGGCTTCGGCTTTCCGGCGGGCGAGCTGGCGCCGGCTTTTCTGCTGTTCGGCCTCACGAGCGGACTGGCGACGTTTTGGTTCGCGCCGCTGGGCAATCGCGTTTCCCGCAAGCACGAGTTCGAGGCGGACGCCTTCGCTCGCGAAGCGATGGGCGGGCCCGACGCGCTGGTTTCGGCCCTGCGGAAGCTCGCGGGCAAGAGCCTGGTGAACCTCACGCCGCACCCGCTTTTCAGCGCGGTGTATTACTCGCATCCGGCGCTGGTGGAGCGCGAGCGGGCCTTGATGGCGGGCAAATGAAGGCGCCGAGGTCGGGGATGCGTTTCGGGTCGCTAGCGCTGCGGTGGGTCCTGGGGCTTGGCTGCGTGGCGCTGGCCGGGGCTTTGCGGGTCGCGGCGCAGCCGCTTACGGTGGCGACCTACAACGTGCAAAATTACACGCTCGCGGATCGGCGCGCGGCGGACGGGTTTCGTCCGGATTACCCCAAGCCCGAGGCGGAGAAGGCCGCCCTGCGCGCGGTGATCCGGGCCTTGAACGCCGACGTGCTCGTGTTGCAGGAGCTCGGTGGTCCGGCCTTTTTGGCCGAGCTTCGCCGCGACTTGGCGAGCGAGGGAGCCGACTATCCGTATGGAGAGGCGATGCTCGCGTCGGACGAGGCGCGCGGGCTCGCGGTGTTGAGCCGGGTGCCGCTGGGAGCACTCGTGGCGCACCGGGATCTGCGCGCGCGACGAAGGGGGACGGAGGAGGCCGAGCCGGTCAGGCGAGGGCTTCTCCAGGTCGAGGTTCCCCGGGCTGAGGGTGCGTTGACTTTATTCGTGGTGCACCTGAAGAGCCGGCTGGCGGTGGACAAAGACGATCCGCGCGCGGAGGATCAGCGCGTGGCGGAGGCCCAGGCGGTGCGCGATCGCATCCTCGAGGTTTTCCCGCTGCCGACCGAGGCGCGTTTTCTGGTGCTGGGCGATTTCAACGATCTTCCCGGCAGCCGCACCCTGCAGGCGGTGGAGGCTCGGGGAAAAACGCGGATCGCCACATCCGTCGAGGCCTTCGACTCGCGGGGCCATGGGTGGACCCACGCCTATCCGAAGGCGGGTTTGTATTCACGTTTCGACCACGCCTTGGCGTCCGGCGCCCTGGTCAAGGATGTCTCCCGCGCCTGGATCGCCGACCAACCGGAAACGGCTCGGGCCAGCGATCACCGCCCCCTCGTGATCGACCTGGCGCCGATTCCGCCGCGATAAAAGGCGTCGTTGTCGGCGGACGGGGCCGCGTCGGATCACCCGCGGGCGAACTTCAGCGGGAGCCCTCGGTCTTGGCGGAGTGTCCGTTGGCCGTGGTGTGGCTTTCGGTGAAAGGCGTGACGGTCGCGGTTACGCGGAAATCGGCGGCCTTCGCGGAAGAGTAGGGTTGCTGGGCCCGGCGGGCCGCGCGCCAGCTGTCGCGGTGTTTGCGGATCCAGTCGAGCAAGGCGCGTTCGAACCCGATGTCGTAGCCGAGCCGCTCGGACTCGAGCCACTTGTGGCGCAGGATCTCTTCCCGTTCGGCGAGGAACTCTTGGTAAAGACTCGATTGTTTCACGAAGTCTTTGCCGCCTGGGGCGTCTTGCGGGGAAGACAGAGGAGACATGGCTGGTGCGGGAGTCTTGATCGTGGGCGAAGGGCGCCGCGGTCGCGAAATGGATGCGGAACGGTAGGGTCGGGGGTCCGCCTGTCAATGCCCGCGCCCCGCCCCGCGCATCGGGTGGTTTTGCGCAGGCGCGAACCGGGTAAAAACGGGTTGCGGCTTCCGCGCCAGCGACTCACGTTTCGTCCCTTCGCCTCGCGCGCTTCGAGCGCCGACGCGTATCTCCGCCACTTCCCGCAATCTTCAAACCAACGCATCTCATGGCTCTCGCCGTAGGCACCAAAGCTCCTGATTTCACCCTAAAGTCCAAGACCCCCGAGGGTCTCGTCGACGTCGCGCTTTCCGCGAATCTCGGCCAGAAGCAGACCGTGCTGCTCTTTTTCCCGCTTGCCTTCACCGGTGTCTGCACGACCGAGATGTGCGACATCACCTCCGGCCTTTCCGCCTACGCCTCCCTCGGCGCCGAGGTCATCGGCATAAGCGTGGACAGCCCCTTCGCCCAGGAGGCCTGGGCCCAGCAGCACAAGATCAAGATCACGCTCGTCTCCGATCTGAACAAGGACGTGACCAGGGCCTACGACGTGCTTTTCCCCGCTCTCGCCGGCATCGGTGACACCTCCGCCCGCGCCGCCTACGTGATCGGCAAGGACGGCGTGATCAAATACGCCGAGCGCACGCCGACCCCGAAGGATCTGCCCAACTTCGAGGCGATCAAGGCCGCCCTCGCGAAATAAACCGCGATTCCTTTCCTCCTCGCCCGCGCCTGACCCGCGCGGGCGATTTCGTATCCGACCTTTATTAGATTTTCTACGACCACGATGAGCCTCCCGAATCCCTTCAACACCCTCCAGAAGTTCTCCGCCAACGGCGCCGAACACTCCTTCTACTCGCTGCCCGCGCTCGAGAAGGCCGGCTTCAAGGTTTCCCGCCTCCCGGTCTCGATCCGCCTCGTCCTCGAATCCCTCCTGCGCAACTGCGACGGCAAGCGCGTCGCCGAGGGCGCCGTGCGCGACCTCGCCGGCTGGCAGGCCAAGGCCCCCCGCACCGAGGAGATTCCTTTCGTGGTCGCCCGCATCGTCCTCCAGGACTTCACCGGCGTGCCGCTCCTCGTCGACCTCGCCGCCATGCGCTCGGCCGTGACCAAGCTCGGCAAGAACCCGAAGATCATCGAGCCCCTCGTGCCCGTCGACCTCGTCGTCGACCACTCCGTGCAGGTCGACTTCGCCGGCTCGGCCGACGCCCTCGCGAAGAACCTCGAGCTCGAGTTCTCCCGCAACCGCGAGCGCTACCAGTTCCTCAAGTGGGGCATGCAGGCCTTCGACACCTTCAAGGTCGTTCCCCCCGGCATCGGCATCGTCCACCAGGTCAACCTCGAGTATCTCGCGAAGGGCGTGCTCAAGGACGGCAACGGTATCTATTATCCGGATACGCTCGTCGGCACCGACTCGCACACCACGATGATCAACGGCATCGGCATCGTCGGCTGGGGCGTGGGCGGCATCGAGGCCGAGGCCGGCATGCTCGGCCAGCCCGTCTACTTCCTCACCCCCGACGTCGTCGGCGTGCACCTCACCGGCGCCCTCCGCGAGGGCGTGACCGCGACCGACCTCGCGCTCACCCTCACCCAGCTCCTCCGCAAGGCGAAGGTCGTGGGCAAGTTCGTCGAGTTCTACGGCCCCGGCGCCGCCGCGCTGCCGGTCGTCGACCGCTCCACCATCGCCAACATGGCCCCCGAATACGGCGCCACGATGGGCTTCTTCCCGATCGACGCCGAGTCCTCCCACTATCTCCGCGCCACCGGCCGCGCCGACGACCACGTCGCCCTCTACGAGGCCTATTACAAGGCCCAGAACCTCTGGGGCATCCCCCAGAAGGGCGAGATCGACTACTCGACCGAGCTCGAGCTCGACCTCTCCACCGTCGTCCCCTCCGTCGCCGGCCCCAAGCGCCCGCAGGACCGCATCGAGCTGGACGCGCTCAAGAAGGAATTCACCACCGCCTTCGCGAAGCCCGTCACCGAAAACGGCTTTGGCAAAAAGGCCGACGAGTTCTCCACCGTCACCGCCGAGGTCGGCGGCCAGAAGCTCGGCCACGGCAGCGTGCTCATCGCCGCCATCACGAGCTGCACCAACACCTCCAACCCGAGCGTCATGCTCGCCGCCGGCCTCCTCGCGAAGAAGGCCGTCGCGAAGGGCCTGAAGGTCAACCCGCTCGTCAAGTCCTCGCTCGCCCCCGGCTCGCGCGTCGTCACCGACTACCTCGACAAGACCGGCCTCCAGCCCTACCTCGACCAGCTCGGCTTCCAGACCGTCGGCTACGGTTGCACGACCTGCATCGGCAACTCCGGCCCGCTCGACGCCAAGATCGAGGAGGCCGTGGTGAAGAACGACCTCGTCGCCGCCTCCGTGCTCTCCGGCAACCGCAACTTCGAGGCCCGCGTGCACCAGAACATCAAGAGCAACTTCCTGATGTCCCCGCCGCTCGTCGTCGCCTTCGCCCTCGCCGGCCGCGTCGACATCAACCTCGCCGCCGAGCCCATCGGCACCGGCACGGACGGCTCGCCCGTCTACCTCCGCGACATCTGGCCCACGCTCCAGGAAGTCCGCGACCAGCTCCAGGCCGCCCTCAAGCCCGAGGTCTTCCGCAAGCTCTACACCGACTTCGCCGCGCAAAACCCGAAGTGGAACGAGATCCCGTCCACCACGGGCAACGTCTACTCCTTCGACGCGTCCTCGACCTACATCCAGGAGCCGCCCTTCTTCTCGAACTTCTCGCTCACGCCCGGCTCCATCAAGCCGATCAACGGCGCGAAGGCCCTCGGCATCTTCGGCGACTCGGTCACGACCGACCACATCTCGCCCGCCGGCGCCATCAAGAAGAGCTCGCCCGCCGGCAAGTATCTCCTCGAGAACGGTGTCACCTTCGAGGACTTCAATTCCTACGGCAGCCGCCGCGGCAACGACCGCGTGATGACCCGCGGCACCTTCGCGAACGTCCGGATCAAGAATCTGATGCTCGGCGGTGAAGAAGGCGGCAACACGATCGGCGCCGACGGCCAGAAGACCTCCATCTACGACGCCTCGATGGCCTACCAGAAGGCCGGCGTGCCGCTCATCATCCTGGCCGGCCAGGAATACGGCACCGGTTCCTCGCGCGACTGGGCCGCGAAGGGCACCAACCTCCTCGGCGTGAAGGTCGTCGTGGCGCAGTCCTTCGAGCGCATCCACCGCTCCAACCTCGTCGGCATGGGCGTGCTCCCGCTTCAGTTCAAGGACGGCGTCACCGCGCAGACCCTGAAGCTCGACGGCACCGAGACCTACGACGTCGTCGGCCTCGACGCATCGATCAAGCCGCAGCAGGACCTCACGCTGAAGATCACCCGCAAGGATGGCTCCGTCGAAAACGTGTCCGTGCGCTGCCGCATCGATACGCCCATCGAGATCGACTACTACCAGCACGGCGGCATCCTGCCTTACGTGCTGCGCCAGATCGTCGCCAAGAACTGAGGCCCGCACTCTAGGTAAACATCCCATCGGTTCGGCGCGGCCCTTGCTTGCCTGCGCCGGCCCGAGGGGGACAACCTGCTTCCACACCTTTCCGACGTATGCCCGAAGCCGCCGCGCCCACCTATCTCGTCGATGCCGCCAGCGATCCTGTGGTGATTCGCATCGAAGGGCGCGCTTCGTTCCAAAACAGCGCCAGCCTGCAGCAGTTTCTTTCCGAAATGCGCCGGCAGGGCCGCTCGCGTTTCGTGATGGATTTCCAAGCCTGCACCAGCATGGACAGCACCTTTCTCGGGGTGTTGGCCGGAGCGGCGTTGGAGCTTCGCAAGGCGGAGGGCGGCGGCAGCCTCGTGCTTTGTCGGGTGGGGGAGCGCAATCTCGAGTTGATCAAAAATCTGGGGCTTCACCGGCTGCTCATCGTGGACGATGGTGCAGGCGCCTCGGAAATCCGCGCCAGCGGCACCGCGCTAGCTCCGCAGGCGAAGATGAACGAACTGGAGAACGCCCGCCTGGTTTTGGCCGCCCACGAAAACTTGGTCGCGGCGGACGAGGCGAACCGCACGAAGTTTCAGGACGTGCTCGCCTTTTTGAAGAGCCGAGTCGCCCAAGGTTGATGGTGCGCTTTCAGGCGTGATTTTGGCCTATTTTAAGCCCCCGGCTCATATCGCCGGGGGCTTTTTTATGTCCCGTGTTCCGCTTCAGGTGCCGTATGCGCGACGCGGGGTATGCTTTTGGCCGTGTTGCTGCTGGATGATCGGATAAGGTCAGATCGCGGCACTTCGGCTACACGAATGTCCTCGCTGATTGGCGAAGGGAAAGAGGCGCGGCCTGACCTTCGCCTACGGTCCTATTGAGCAAAGGGCAAAGCGCGTTTATTCATGCCCCGTGTGGCGCCTTTTGTCACAAGATGTTCATGCGCACTCGTAATCAGCCAGCCTGGCCATCAGATGGCTTCGAGCCCTGAATGGATCACCGGCAGTCGGCGAGGGGAGTTTGTGGGAGCCGGATCTCGATCCCTGAAAATTAAGAGGCCGGACGCCTACCCCTAGGCGTCCGGCCATTGCTTTCTTAGTTACCCCAAAATCCTCTGCTAAGCAGAGGAACGAGCAGAAACATCAGAAACGAAGAGGAGGTGTTCAAGAGCTAGTTTTTATAAAAACATAACTTATTTTTGTGGAGTGTGATAAGTTGTATTTTGTGGTGGATTTTGTTTTTGGGAAATAAAAAACCGCACCCCGTCAGGGGTGCGGTTTGGGCGGAAAAGGCTAGGGGAGGGCGGCTTAGGCGACGTAGCGGCCAAGGGAGGTGATGGTGTAGGACTCCTCGCTGGAGCCGATCTTCACCTTCACGGTTTCGCCGACCTTCTTTCCGAGGAGCGCCTGTCCGAGGGGCGTCTTGTAAGCGATGACATTCTGCTCCGGCACGGAGTCCCATGCGCCGAGGACGGTGTAGCGGGCGGTTTTGCCAGAGGAGACGAGCTTGGTTTCGACGACGCTGCCGACGCCGACGATCTCGTTGGTGACTTCCTTGAAGTCGGTGATGCGGGCGCGGCCGAGATCTTTCTCGAGCTGGGCCTTTTGGGCCATGAGGACGGATTGGTCCTGCTTGGCCATCTTGTATTCGGAGTTCTCCTTGAGGTCGCCATGCTCGCGGGCGGTGGCGATGGCCTTGGAGTTGTCCGGGATTTTTTTGGAGATGATGAGTTCGAGCTCCTCGCGCTTGCGCTCGTAGCTGTCGCGAGAGACGAGCAACTGCTCTTCCTTGGACTCGTTCTCGCCGGAGAGGACGGTCTGGATGGAGGGGAAGAGTTTGATGAAGCGCGCGAGAAGGGACTTCTTGGTGAGGTCCTCGAAACCTTGGTTGAGCAGAAGCGCGTGGGCGAGGTCGCGGGCGGTCTCGGCCGAGGCGGCGGCGAGGAGGTCGGGGATGAGCTCGGCGTCTTCGCTGAGGGAGTCGGCGAGCGGGATGCGGCGGGCGGAGGCGGATTGGAGCGCCTCGTAATCGATCGCGTAGAAAATCGCCGAAAGCAGGCGGGGCGAGATCATGTCGCCGAGGAGCTTGGCGAACTTCTTCGAATTGCGATTCTTGACGATCCAGTGGAGGACCGGGGCGCGGAGATTCTGTTCGGCCATCCAGCGCTTGAACGTGGCGGCGAGCTCCTCGCCGTGGCCGTTCTCGACGAGGAAATTGATGCACTCGGTGGTGAATTTGCCCTGCGAGGTCTTGAGGAGCGAGATGACGACATCGCGATACTCGACGGGATGGGCCTCCTTCACGAGCTCGAGGAAGGAGCCTTGGAAATTCACGGGCAGTTTCTCGACGATGGCGGGGAGGTCGCGGACGTTGGAAACAAGGGAGACTTGCGAGGGTTCGAGCGAGGCGACTTCGGCGCCGGCGAGGGCGGCGAGGCGATCGCGGACGGAGGCGCCGTAAAGGCGCTGGGCGGCGTCCAGCTGGTTGGAGGTTTTCACGCCCTCGGTCAGGCCGGCGAGGATGGCGGAAAGGTCGGTCTTGCTGCTCTGTTTGTCGGAGGCGGCGAGAATTTGCTCGGCGAGCTCGATGCGGCGACGGGCGGAGCGCGTGGCGTTGAAGGCCTCGGCGAGCTCATCCTCGGCGGAGACGGGCGTCTCGCGCAGGAAGTAGCACTCCGTCTTTTTGACCGGGGAGGCGATGCGGGGATCCTTGGCGACGGCTTTCTTGGCGCCGGCCCACCATTTCTTGAATTTCTCTTCGCCGAGCACCTGGGCGAAAACGATTTCGATTTCGATTTGGGTGGCGGCGGAGTTGGGGTAGGCCGCGAGCGCCTCGATCAGGAGTTGCGCGGGGTTCTCGGAGGCGAGCTTGGCGATGACGGCGGGCTCGGTCTCCTTGCGAACGAGCAAGTGGGCGGCCGGAAGGATATCGAGCGTGTTGACGCAGAAAGCCGGATCCATCGCGTGTCCGGGCTTGGTCTTGAAATCGATGATGAGCTTCCCCGCCGCCTCGTCGTATTTTTTGATCTGACCGAAGCCCCAGCTCTTATGGATGCAGTAGGCGCCCGGCTCCATCGCCTCCAGCTTGGCTTTGGCCGTCTTGAGGGACGGGTTCTTGGCTAGGAGTGCGGCGATGGCTTCGGAATTCATGGCGGAGAGGTTACGGGACGGGATTGGTCAGCAAAGCGGACGGCCGGGCCGGGTGTCAACCGCCGCGGTCGTGTCCCTGAACGGAGCGTTTCCATCCGGGCGTTCTAAGGAACGCATCGGGGGCAAACAGGACGACTCCGGGCGGCCCTGAAACGAAAAGCCCCGAGACGTTCAACGGCGTCTCGGGGCGAAACTGGCGGAGAGGGGGGGATTCGAACCCCCGGTAGGCTTTTACACCTACGGTGCTTTAGCAAAGCACTGCTTTCGGCCACTCAGCCACCTCTCCGGGATAGGTGGCGAAAAAGGGTGGCCGGCTCGCAAAGCGCAAGGTCGATTTTACGGGACTGAAAATCAGTTTTTGCGCGCCAGCATCCGCCCGGCGAGAAAGAGCAGGAAGCTTGAATCGCCGGGCAAGGCGCGAAGCGCATCGTCGGCCCGGGCGGTTTCCTCGGCGGCCAGCGCGCGCGCTTTCTCCAGACCGTGAAGGCAGACGTAGGTCGCTTTTCCGGCGCGAGCGTCCTTGCCCGCGGTTTTGCCCAGGGCGGCGGTGTCGGCGGTGGCGTCCAGGACGTCGTCGACGATTTGAAAGGCCAGTCCGAGGTGACGGCCGGCGCGGCGCAGATTTTCGACCGGCTCTCCATCCAGACCGCCGGCCAGGCCGCCGCAGACGAGGGACGCCTCGAGCATGGCCGCGGTTTTGTTCAGGTGAATGAACTCCAAATCGTCCGCGGTGGCGGGGGCGCGGCCGGAGGCCAGGGCATCCTCCGCCAGGAGATCCTGCATCTGGCCGCCGACCAGGCGTCGGCCCGAGGCGGCGCCGGCCGTCTCGCGCAGCAGGCGGGCGGCGAGGACGGGACGGGCCGCATAGGCTTCGCCCAGGATAAGGAACGCCTGCGTGAGCAGGGCGTCCCCGGCGAGAAGGGCGGTGGCCTCGTCGAAGGCGCGGTGGCAGGTGGGGCGGCCTCGGCGCAGGTCGTCGTCGTCCATGCAGGGCAGATCGTCATGGATCAGCGAATACGTGTGGATGCATTCGAGGGCGGCGGCGACGGGCAGGGCGGAGGCGAGGGCGGCCTCCCCGCCGGCGACCTCTGCGGCGGCGAGGGCGAGGACCGGGCGAAGGCGTTTGCCCCCGGCCCGCAGGCTGTAGCGCATGGCCTCGTGGATGCGGGCGGGGCCGGCGGGGGCGCCGGCGGGTAGCGCGGGCACATGGGCGTCGAGGGCGGTTTCGACGCGGGCGACCAAGGCGTTTAATTTAGTTGAGAAGTCCATCGACGCGCGGAGGATTCGGGCGGAAATTCCGCGCTGCAATGCCCACGCTCGAACTCGTTTGCAAACGTCTCTTCTCGGATCCCGCGTGGATTCTGAAGTGTTTGCTCGGCGCCGTGCTGCTGGCGGTTCCGGTGGCCCACTTTTTCGCCTGCGGCTACCTTTACGAGCTTTTGAACCGGGCCCGGAGGGGCGAGCCGATCGAGCTGCCGGATTGGGAGGATTGGGGCCGGCTTTTCGCCCAGGGTGTGCCGTTGTTCGTGATTTTTCTCGTTTTCACGGCCGCTCCGCTCGCGGTGGCGTGGCTGCTCACCTGGCCTTTGCAAAAGCTGGGCGCGGGGTGGTTCGGCTACACGCCGATGATGCCCGTCCTGCTGCTGTGTTTCCCGCTGACGGCGGCGAGCGTGTATCTTTATCAGAAGCGCGAGGATTATCAGGACGCGTTTCGCATCTGGGTCCTCCTGCGCATGATTCGCTCCACGGGGATTCCCCTGCTGGTGCCCACCCTGGCCTTGGTCGGCTTTCTTGTGATCGGCCTGCCGTTCATGACCTTCACCCTGTTTTCCGGCGTCGCCCTTTTCGGGGCGACCTACGCCGCCGTGTTCCATCATGTGGAAACCTCCCTGCGCTCCGCAGGCCGGGGTTAACCGGCGTCCCGTTTTCTTTTACCTCCCTTTCCCCAATGGCATCTTCCGAACGCAAAGCTCCCGGCGTGATCAGCGTGTTTATCGGCGCGGTCTTGAGCATTTCTCTTGGCGCCCTTTTGGCCGGTCTTCACCTGGCGTCCCAGCCGGTCGAGGTGATGAAGAGCGCGCCGAAGGAAACCCCGCCCGCCGACAAGCTCTACTATGTGCTGGGCGCTTCGGGAGCCGCCGGCAAGAGCTGGCAAATGAAGCGCGACCTGCTCGCCTCGACCGGATCGGGAAGCGTGACGCTCAACGAAGCGGAACTGAACGGATGGTCGGCGGCGACTTTCGAGCAGGTGAAGCTTTCCGACGAAGAGAAGCGGTCCACGCTCGCGATCCTCGCCGGCGCCCCGAATTTTCGGATCGAGGGCTCTTCCTTTCATCTGGGACTCGTGAACACGGTGAATTTCTTCGGCACCGAGGCGCCGCTGGTCGTGCAAGCGCAAGGGGCGTTCGAACGTTCGGGCCAAGGGTGGCGCTTCGTGGCGCACGAGGCCAAGATCGGCGCCTTGCCCCTGCACAAGCTCCCGGCGTTGCTTCCTGTGCTGGCGGATCGGCTCGGCGCCGCCCAGCCCCCTCAGGTGGTGGAGAAGATCCTGCGTGAGGCAAACGACATCACCGTCCGTGACGGGGCCTTGGTGATTTCGCTGCGCTGAGCGGTATGGGCCTGCCGCGAAGCATGACGGGGCGGGGATGGGTTTGCGGCGCCTTGGCCTTTGCTGCGGCCGGTTTTATCGCCCGTGCGCAGGGGACCGCTTCCGCGGCTCCCGTGCCGCCGGCGACGCCGACCAAGCAGGCGGTGCGCCTGCACTCCGAGGGCAGCGGACGTTTCGAGGTGTTGTCGTCGCCTGGATCGGACGGCGCCAGGCTGGCCGCCTTGGCCGACGCGGCATGGACGGAGTGGGCCGGTGCGCTGGGTTTGCCGGCGCGATTGCCGACGGCGATCATTGTGCGTTTGTCGCCACGCGATGACTGGGGGTTTGGCGAGGTCCCGAGCCGGGTGGTCGTGGATCCTGCGGGCATCGTGAGCGTATGGATACGCGCGGATGGCGGGTCCGGGGTCTCGCGGGAACGTCTCTGGCTGAGGGCCTTGGCGGAGGGGGTGTTACGCCGAAAGGCCGTTCTTCTCGGACTGGATCCCGCCAAGACGCGGGCGCCCCGATGGCTGGCGGCGGCGGCGGCCGAGGCGGCCGTCGTGGCCGAGCGTCCTTCGATGATGGACGCCTGGCGCGGGGACTTTGGCGGCTTGGCTCACCCGGCCGGTCTTCGTGAAATCCTGCTGGGGGAGGTCGCCGATCCTGTCGATGCAAACGAGGCGCGCGACACGGCCGCCTACGGCGTCTGGCTTTGGCTGCGGGACGAGAGCGGCAAGAGCGGCGCATGGGAGCGTTTTGTCGGCGCCCTGCTCGGCGGAGAGTCTTCGGGCGCGGCTCTTGCGCGTGAATTCTCGCGTTTGACGCCGAGGCCGCGCGAGGCCCGCGAGTGGGAGCTGGCTTGGCGAGTCGCCGCCGCCCGCTTCGCCTTCGCGCGAACGACCCCGATGTTCACCGCGGAGGAGTCGCGCCGGCGATTGGAGCGGCTTTCCCGCGTCGTGGTCATGGAAGCTCGCACCGGTGCGGAGCGCGTGTTGCCGCCCTGGGGCGAATGGGTCTCGCGCGAGGAGCCCTGGGCAAAGGCCGTGTTGGCGGAACGCGCCGGGATCATCGAGGTCGATTTCACGCGATTTCATCCCTTTTACAGCAATGCGGCCGGCTCCCTTGGCCGGGCATGGAGCGCGTTGGGCGCCGGGCGGGAAAAGGATTGGCGGGCGGCGAGTGTCGAATGGGCGCGGGATATGGAAGACGGACGCGTCTTGGAGAACGCGAGCCGGGCTCTTTTGGATCAAGCGGAAGGGCGATAGGACGACCCGGATCTGTTCGCCGAGGGGTGAACGTCGACGACGGACGAGCCCAAGACGGTTTATCGGGGCGCCGTCAAAATCCAGGCGCGCCAAGGACGTCTCACGTCTTCGTATGGTCGTATGGCTCGGCCCCTATTCGACGCGGGCGGCTTACCAGGTGTCGAGGACCGCGGATTTAGCCTTCGCGGCCAGGTCTTCGCCGATATTGGGCACGATCGTGTATTCGGCTTGGGTCTGCTGGAGCGGGACGAGATACGATCCTTCGGGAGTGGCGATGGCGGTGCCGTCGTTGGTGAAAACCTGGCGTTCGACGCGCAGGGCGCGATCGGCGAACCAGGTCTTTTCGCCCTTCACGTCGCGAAGCGTGGCGGAGGCGTCCAGGACGAGTCCAAAGCTGCGGGCCAGGCCGGCGTCGGAAGGCAACGAGGTCAGCGTATCGCGGCGCAGTCCCTTTAGGCTGATCGTGAGGATGGCATCGGCTTCGTCGGGGGTGTTCACGACGCGGAGACGCGCGTCACGAATGAACGCCTCGCGAATCTGGGTGGTGAGCAGGCCGGCCGACTGGGGAATGACGGCATTCGTGTCGACCGGGGCGATGTAGATGGAGTCGATATCGCGCGAGACGCCGGTGCCGAGACGGTAATGCGAGCAGGCGGCTCCGAAGGCGGCGAAGACAAGAAGGGCGAGGGCGGCGAGGCGACGAAACATGGAAAGTGGGGCGGGGCGGTGGAACGCGCGTGTGAATGCGGCTTGGTGGCGGCTCAGAAGAGCCAGAAGCGCTTTCCACGTGGACCCGGGCGTTCGGAGGAGATGGCCGAGGCGTCACCGCCGGCCTCGATCTTTTCGATCTTGGCCAGCAGGCCTCGAGCCCGTTCGGCCACCGGCGAGTCCGGATAGATGGTGACGGCTTCGTTGTAGAAGATTTTGGCGGCCTTGTAGTTGGAGCGATGTTTGTAGTAGAAGTCGCCCATCGTCATCTTGCTTTCGGCGAGGAGCGTGCGCGCGTCGTTGAAGCCTTTGTTCGCGACGGCGGCTTCGGCGTCGCCCGGATAGAGGATCAGGTAATCCTGAAAGTAGGTCAGGGCGAGCTGGGTGGAGGCCTGGTCGTAGGGCGGGCCTTGGGTGATGGAAGCCTGGGCGGAGGCGAGCTTCAGGTAGGCGTCGGGAGTGAGGAAGCTCTCGGGGTAGTTGTTGATCATGCGGTCGAGCGCGTCGATCGACGCGTCGCGGTCGCCTGCCTTGGTGTGGGCTTGGGCGGCGTTCATCAACGAAAGCGGGGCGTATTCGCTGTAAGGGGCGTTGGTGACGACCTGCTCCATGAACTCGATGCCCTTTTCGCGCTGGCGGAAGCCGGGAATGAGGCCGAAGTAGAGCGGGCGGGCGCCGTTCACGAGTTTCTCGGCGATGCGATACTCCGCTCCGAGGACGTCGTTGAAGCGCGGGTAGGCCGGGTGTTCGGCAATGATCTTTTGGAGATTGCGAAAGGCCTTCGTGTAACGCCGCTGTTCCTCGTAGTGTTTGGCGGTGCGGAAAAGGGCCTCGGGAGCGTAGACGGAGGCGCCGTATTTCTTGATGACCTTGTTGTAGGTCCGGACCGCTTTGCCGGTCTGTCCGGCGTCTTCCGCGCGCCGCGCGGCGTCCATCAGGGACTTCGCGTTTTTGCCCTCCGCGCTCGACAGGAAGGGCGACAGCACGCCGCCCTCGACGCGCCAGCCGGAGGAGGGCTCCCAGACGAGGTCGGCGCGAAGCACGGCACCGGCCAGGAAGGCCCACGCGAGAAGAACGGTAGTGAAGATTCCGATACGGCGGGCGGCGGCGACCATGGTGTAAATCACCAGCGAACCAGCGCCCCCCCGTAGGTCAAGCCCGCCCCGAACGCGACGAGGAGCAGGAGGTCGCCGGACTTGAGCCGGCCGGTGCGGCGGGCCTCGTCCAGCGCGATGGGGATCGAGGCGGCGGAGGTGTTGCCGTAGCGGTCCACGTTGACCAGCACCCGCTCGTAAGGGAGCTCGAGGTATTGGGCGAGGGCGTGGATGATGCGAAGGTTGGCCTGATGGGGAACCACGAGCGTCACGTCGGAGCCGGCCAGTCGGTTGCGGGCGAGGAGATCGCGGGTGACCTCCTCCATGCCGCGCACGGCGAACTTGAACACTTCCTTGCCCTTCATCGCGATGCAGCGCGCGGCGTCGGGGGAGGCGGGCGAGGAGCCGCCGCCGGGGACGGTCAACAGTCCCGCGGTGCCGGGGATGGCGCCGAGCTGGGCGTCGAGGATGCGCGAGGCGCTGCCGGCCCGGGCGGGGCCGAGCACGACGGCCCCGGCGCCGTCGCCGAAGAGCACGCAGGTGCCGCGATCGTTCCAGTCGACCAGGGTGGAGATTTTTTCCGCGCCGATGACCAGCGCGTGGCGGTAGCGGCCGGTGGAGAGGAGCGCCCAGGCGTGGTCGATGGCGTAGACGAAGCCGGTGCAGGCGGCGTTGAGGTCGACGCAGGCGGTGCGCTCGCCGAGGCCGAGGGCCGTCTGCACGAGGCAGGCGGTCGAGGGCATGGGCATGTCGGGCGTGCAGGTCGCGACGATGAGCAGATCGATGTCGGACGCCTGAAGACAGGCGTCGGCGAGCGCGTTGCGAGCGGCGGCCGCGGCGAGCGTGGAGGTGGATTCGCCGGGACCGGCGATGCGGCGCTCGCGGATGCCGGTGCGCGTGACGATCCAATCGTCCGAGGTCTCCACCTGGCGCGATAGCTCCTCGTTGGTCAGGACCCGTGCGGGGGCGTGGGAGCCGGTGCCGAGGATGGCGATGGGGGAGGAAGACGGCGTGGACACGGGACGCGGTTGAGAAAAGGGCGGACGCGGGCGTCGCGCGGCGGCGACTAGGAGGTTGCGCTCGGCTCCGGTGCGGCGGGCGCGGGAGCGTCGACCAAGGCGTTGATCGCCGCGGTGTCCTGCGCGACGTGGGCGAGGAAGTCGGCGCGAACGACCTTGTCGGCGGCGATGATCGCGTGGTGGAGCGCGTGGCGGTTGCTGGATCCGTGGGCCTTGAGGACGTTGCCGCGGAGCCCGAGGAGGGGAGCGCCGCCGTAAACGTCGGGATTCATGCGGGCTTTCAGGGCCTTGAACGCGCCATTGGACAAGGTCGCTCCGGCCATGCGAAGCGGATTGGCCTTGAGCTCGGATTTGAGCGTGTTGCTGAAAAATTTGGCGAGGGACTCCCAGCTCTTCAGGAGCAGGTTGCCGACGAAGCCGTCGCACACGGCGACGTCGCAGTGGTCGGTGAAGACCTGAAATCCCTCGGTGGGGCCGGCGTAGTTGAGCAGGTTCGCGGCGCCGGCGCGTTTGAGGATCTCGTGGGTTTCCTTGGTGAGGGCGTTGCCCTTGCCTTCCTCGGTGCCGACGGTGAGAAGGCCGACGCGCGGATTTTCGCAGCCGAGAATCACGCGGGCGTAATGGCTGCCGACGAGGGCGTTGTGAACCAGGTGGCGTGGCTCGGCCTCGGGGTTGGCGCCGGCGTCGATCAGGATAAAGTGGCCGTTGGCGCGCGGGATGACCGCCGCGAGGGCAGGGCGGTCGATTCCGTCCAAGGTGCGGAGGCGAAGCGTGCCGCCCGCCATGAGAGCGCCGGTGTTGCCGCAACTCACCACCGCGCCGGCCTCGCCGGCCTTGATGAGTTCGATGGCGCGGACCATCGAGGAGTCTTTTTTGGTGCGGAGGGCCTTGAGCGGCTTGTCCTCCATCGTGATCACCTCGGAGGCGGCGTGGATGCGGATGCGCGGATGCGAAGAGAGCCCGTGCTGGCTAAGCAAGGGCTCGAGAAGGGCCGGCTGGCCGACAAGCGTGAGGTCGTTAGCCAGCCGGGAGTCGGCCAGGGCGAGTTGCGCGGCCGCAACCACCTCGGCGGGGCCGAGGTCTCCGCCCATGGCGTCGATGGCGATGCGTCCCGCAGGAGCGGTGGGCGTGCCCATCGGAGACAGAAAAACTTTGGGGAGTTTGTGGACGAAGGAGAGCTCAGACGGAGACGTCGAGCACCTGACGGCCGCGATACATGCCGTTCTTGGGGTTCACGCGATGGGGGCGGAACGTGGTGCCATCGACGGGATCCTTGGCGAACTCGGGGGCCTGGAAGGCGTTGGCGGCACGGCGGTTGGCGCTGCGGCGTTTGGACTGTTTGCGTTTCGGATTGGCCATGGTGAAGGCGGGTTTGGTGGTGAGGGCGAGGCGTGGGCCGCGCGGGTTTTAGGTGGAAAAAGTTGATTGAAATGAGTGTCGCGCGCGGCGTGGTCAAGCGCGATGTCGGCTCTTGTAGTCGGACCGCTATTTCACCGCACCAACGGCGTGAGCAGCGCGATCCCGAGACCGACCCGGTAGAGGGCGAAGGGCGCAAGTCCGTGGCGGGTGAGGAAACCGACGAAGAGACGCACGGCCAAGGCCGCGCTGAGGAAGGCGACGACGAGACCGACCAACACATTCGTCCATCCGAAGGCGGCGATCACGGCCGAGCCGCCGTCCAAGGCGTCTTTGGCCGCCGCGGCTCCGAGCAAGGGGAGTCCGAGCAGGAAGCTGAACTCGGCCGAGCGCACGGGACGGAGGCCGACGAAATAGCCGCCGACCATGGCCGTCATAGAGCGGCTCATGCCGGGCCAGAGGGCGAGACATTGAACAAACCCGATCGTCAGCGCCTGGACGGGGGTGAGGTCGGCCGCGCCGAGTTCGGTGGCGTAGGAGCCGACGGGCGCGGCGGCGTCGCGCCGGCGGCGCCAACGCTCCACAAACCACATCAGCCCCGCTCCGAACAGGAGAGCCCAGGCTACCGTCGTGACGGAGAAAAGGTGATGCTTGATGAATCCTTTGAACGCGAGTGCCGTGACGATGGGCGGGATGCAGGCGAGGATGAGGTTGCGCAGGAGGCGGAGGCCGGCGGGGTCGCGGCCCACGAGGCCGGCGATGATGCGCGAAAGCTGGCTCCAGTAGAGGATGGCGACGGCGGCGATGGCGCCGACCTGGATGACGACCGCGTAGGTGTCGGCGGCGTCTTTGAGCGTCACGACCTCGCCGTGTTTGTCGGTGTGCACCGGCGCGGTCGAATCGAGCCCGAGCAGATGGTTGGCGATGACGAGGTGACCGGTGGACGAGATGGGCAGAAACTCGGTCACGCCTTCCACAAGTCCCAGGACCACCGCGTCGCCGAGCGTGGGGACGGGGGCTTTCTCCGACCGCGGGGCGGGGGATGCGGGGGCGCTTTCCGTGGCCGCCGGGAGCGGACTGGCGAGGGCGATCAACATGGCGGCGAGCGGGACGGCGAGGAAGCGGCGCATGTCCGCATGGCCTCACGGAGGCGGGCCTGTTGTCGAGTTTATGCTTCCCCTCCTCGGCAGGGCTGGGGCAATTCTCCGCACCGATTTATGACCGCGCTCCACGAACTCACCCCGCGTTTGCGTCAAGGTCTCGAGCTCAGCGCCGCCGAGGCGACCGAGGCGGCCGCGGCGTTGACCGAGGCGACGGACGAGACCGGCGACGCCGTGAAGGTCGAGTTTCTTCGGGCCTTGTCCGAGAAGGGCGAAAGCGCGGCGGAGATCGCGGCTTTTGCCGAGGCGTTCCGGGCCCGCGCGCTGGATCCCGGCGTGGCCGAGTTTTCCCCGCGCGCGATCGACGTCGTCGGCACGGGCGGCGACCACACGGGCGCGTTCAATATTTCCAGCCTGGTCGTCCTGACGCTGGCTTGCGCGGGTGTGCCGGTGATGAAGCACGGCAATCGCGGCGTCACCTCCAAGTGCGGCAGCGCGGATCTGCTAGCGGGCCTGGGCTTCAAGATCGACGCGTCCCCGGAGAAGCTTCGCGGCGCTTTGCGAGAGCTGGGCTACGTTTTCTTTTTCGCGCCGGGCTTTCACCCGGCGTTCAAGCACATCGCCCCCGCTCGCAAGCGTCTCGCGGCGGAGGGGCGGCGCTCGATCTTCAACGTGCTCGGTCCGCTCATCAATCCGGGGCGGCCGGCGCATGTGCTGATGGGCGTGTTCTCCGAGGCGTGGACGCCGAAGCTCGCCGAAACCCTGCATCGGCTGGGCGCGGCGGGAGGGCTCGCGGCGCACGGACGGATCGACTCGGAGCGCGGGGTGGACGAGCTCACGAGCGCGACCGACACGCGCGTGCGTGGCTTCGGTCGCCTGCGCGATCTCGACGCCGTCTGGCGTCCCGAGGAGCTGGGCGCGCGGCGTTGCGACTTCGCCGAGCTGCGCGGAGGCGACCTCGCGGAAAATCTCGCGATCGCCGAGGCTCTGGTCGATGGCCGCGGCCCGGCCGGGCTGGCCGACACCGTGGCGCTCAACGCGTCCGTCGCGCTGTGGATCTGCGGACGCGCGTCCGCCCCGGCCGAGGCTCTGGGGCATGCTCGCGAGCTGCTGGTCGGCGGCGCGGTGAAGGCGAAGATCGCGGCGACCCGCGAGTTTTTCGCCCGCGCCTGAGCACTCTCTTTTATATCATGAAACGTCAGTATTTCGGCACCGACGGCGTGCGCGGTCCCTATGGCGGCCCGGTCATCAACGAGGATTTCGCGGCCCGTCTGGGCTTCGCCGCGGCGCGCTGGGCGCTTTCCCGGGGAGCCGCTCCGGGCTCGGAGGTGCTGATCGGGCGCGACACCCGCGCCTCGGGCCTCGCGCTGGCGGCCGCCGTGGCGACCGGTCTTCGCGAGGGCGGCCTGGAGCCCGTCTCGCTCGGCGTCACCCCGACCCCGGCGGTGGCGCGCGCGGTGCGCGCCCGCGGGGCCCGGCTGGGCGTGGTCGTGACCGCCTCGCACAATCCGGCCTCGGACAACGGTATCAAGTTTTTCGTTACGGGAGGGCTGAAACTTTCCGACGCCGACGAGGCCGCGATCGAGGCGGCCCTGCCCCCTGCGGACCAGGCTCCCGCCTGGCGCGGGGCCGCGGCGCCCGCCGAGGAAAACGGCCGGGATGCTTACGTGGCCGATCTGGCCGCGGCGCTGCCCGCCGGCGCCCTCGCGGGCTGGCGCATCGTGGTCGACGCGGCGAACGGCGCCACGGCCGGGACGACGCCCGAGGTGCTTCGCCGCCTCGGCGCCGAGGTGGCGGCGTTGGGAGTCTCGCCCGACGGCCGGAACATCAACGCGGGCGTGGGCAGCGAGCATCCGGAGCAACTGGCGCGCGAGGTCGTCGCCCGCGGGGCGCGTCTCGGCGTGGCGCATGACGGCGACGGCGACCGCTGCATCCTTTGCGACGAAACCGGCGCGGTGCTGGACGGCGACGAGATCCTCGCGATCCTCGCGCTCGATGCGCTGCGGCGCGACGCCTTGCCCGCGCGGACCCTCGTGGTCACGGTGCAGAGCAATCTGGGGCTCGACGCCGCGATCAAGGCGGCGGGCGGACGGGTGGAGCGCACCGATGTCGGCGATCGCCACGTGTTGGCGCGGCTCCTGGCCACGGGCGCGACCTTGGGTGGCGAGTCCAGCGGCCATATCATCGATCTTACGGTGTCGCCGACGGGCGACGGTCTCGCGGCGGCGATGGGCATCCTCGCGGTCATGCGCGCGACGGGCCGGCCCTTGTCGGAGCTGCGGCGCGTGCTGAAGAAATTTCCGCAAGGCACTCGCAATCTCCGGGTCGCGGAGAAGAAGCCGCTGGCGGCGTGTCCGGCCCTGTCGGCCGAGATCGTGTCGGTGGAGCAGGAGCTGGGCGCGGGCGGCCGCGTGATGGTGCGTTTCTCCGGCACCGAGGCTAAATTGCGTCTCTTGGTCGAGGCCGGCGACGATGCGTTGGTAATGAGCGCGCTTAATCGTCTGGAAAGCGCGGCGCGTAGGGACTTGCCGCCCGCACTCTAGCGTTGACCGAGCGAGGGGCCGCGGGCTTTTTTTCCTGATTCCCCCTATGCAGGAAGTTCCCCTTACCTCCCTCGACGTTCGTTTGCAAAAACAGGTCGAGACCGCTCAAGTGGCTCTGCAGCGCGGCAACTTCGACTATGTGATCGAAGTGACCGGCCAGGTTCTCAAGCACGCCCCCGGCTGCCTGCCTGTTCGCCGCCTCCAGCGCGCCGCGCTGATGAAGCGCATGGAGAGCAAGAACAAGCTTCTCTCCAAGGCCTTGGGTTCGGTGACGATGGCCGGCTTCATGTTTGCGGGCAAAAAGGACCCGGCGAAGTCCTTCGAGAACGCGGAAAAGATGCTGCAAGCGGATCCGTCCAACATCGCGGCGCTGAAGAGCTTTGCCGAAGCCGCCACCGCGCTTGGCCTGATGGAGACGTCCGCTTTCGCGTGGGAGTGTGTCCGTGATCTCCAGCCCAAGGACCATGACACGCTCGTGCGTCTCGCCGAGGCCTACATCGCCGCGAAGATGCACAAGGACGCGGTGCGCGTCGCCGACGAACTGCTCAAGATACGGCCCCAGGACGGAGACGCGCTCGCGCTCATGCGCAAGGCCTCCGTCGCCCAGACGATGGACAAGGGCAATTGGGAGTCGCAGAGCTCCTTCCGCGCGAAGCTCAAGGACGAGAATCTCGCGACGTCGCTCGAGCAGGCCAACAAGGTCGTCACCTCGGCGGAAATGACCGAGCGTCTGATCGCCGAGGCCAAGGAGCGCCTCGCGCAGCAGCCTGAGAATCTCAACCACTACCGTTCGATCATCGACGGCTATCGTCGTCTCGAAGATCCGGCCTCCGCTTTGGAATACGTCAAGAAGGCCCGCCAGCTGCCGACCGCGCAGGGCGACGCCACCTTGGAAAAGCTCCAGAGCGATCTGCATGTGGCGGTGCTCGATGCCAAGGTGAAGGCCGCGGTGGTGGCGGTCGAGGCCACGCCCGCCGACGAGGCGGCCAAGAAGGCCCTCGACGACGCCCGCGCCGAGCTGAACAAAGTGAAGCTCGACGACGCCCGGGCCTACGTCGAACGCTACCCGAACGACTACGCCGCCCGTTTCAATCTCGCCAACCTGCTTTACGACGCCGGCGACTACCAGGCCGCGATCGGCAACTACCAGCAGGCGCAAAAGGCGCCCAAGGTGCGTATCGCCGCGCTCGGCGGCATGGGCCGCGCGCTCAAGGCTCGCAAGATGTTCGACCTCGCGGTGCAGCAGTTCCAGACCGCCAAGAACGAGCTTCCCACGATGGACGACCTCAAGAAGGACGTGATCTATCAGCTCGCCGAGTGCTACGAGGGCATGGGCCGCCGCGAGGACGCCATCACCGAGTATAAGCTGATTTACAGCGAGGACATCGGCTTCCGCGACGTGGCGGACAAGATCAACGCCTTCTACTCGAGCCCCTGATCCCGCCTGCCGCGGACCGGCTTCGGTTTGCGACTTGTGGAAAAAGAAGGAGGCCGCATCCCAACGGATGCGGCCTCCTTCTTTTTACGGTGCGATCAAAAGGTCGACAGGACCGGGACGCGTAGGGCGCGTCTCGCGGCGGCGTGGATCAGTTGTCCGCCTTGCCGAATTTCTTCAGCGCTTCGTCGTGGCGGATGTCCAGGGCGTCGCTCAGGAAGACCATTTCCTCGGCGATGTTGGTCGCGTGGTCGGCGATGCGCTCGAGGCTCTTGCTGATGAACATGAGTTCGAGGGCGCGGGTGATGGTGCCGGGCTTTTCGACCATGTAGCTGCTGAGCTCGCGGTAGAGCTGCTTGTTGATCGCGTCGACCTCCTTGTCCCGCTTCACGACGGCGATGGCCTTTTCCTTGTCGGCGTGGATGAAGCAGTCGAGGGCGGCGCCGAGCATTTCGATGGCGGTCTCGGCCATGCGGGGGATGTCGACGTAGGGCTTGAGGGGCGGCTCGGCGGCGAGCTTGACGGCGCGCTTGGCGATGCTGGTGGCCTCGTCTCCGACGCGCTCGAGGTCGTGGGACGCCTTCATGCCGACGATGACGAGGCGCAGCTCGGTCGCGATCGGCGAGCGGAGGTTCATGTAGCGGATGGCCTCGGTATCGATGCGCTTCTCGAGTTCGTCGAGCTCGTCGTCGGCGGCGATGACGCGTTCGGCGAGCTTGGTGTCGCCGGTGACGAGGGCTTGCAGGGCGTCGCGCACCTGGCGGATGGCGACCTCGCCCATGCGAAGGAGGTCGGAGCGGAAGGTTTCGAGTTCGGCGTCGAAGAAGCGTTTCATGATTTCAGAGGGGGATAACCACGAAACATGCGAAAGACACGAAAGGATGGAGAAAATCCGGGCGTCTCCCTTTTCGCGCAATGCGTCTGTTCCGCGGGCTTTTTTAGGGGATTAAGGATCAGCCGAAGCGGCCGGAGACGTAGGCTTCGGTCTGGGGGTTCTTCGGGTTCATGAAGATGTTATGCGTGGCGTCGAACTCGACGAGTTTGCCCATGTAGAAGAAGGCGGTGGCGTCGGAGCAGCGCGCGGCCTGCTGCATCGAGTGGGTGACGATGATGATGGTGAACTGTTTTTTCAGCTCGTGGATCAGCTCCTCGACCTTGGCGGTGGCGATCGGATCGAGCGCGGAGCAGGGCTCGTCCATCAGGATGACCTCGGGCTCGACCGCGATGGTGCGGGCGATGCAGAGACGCTGTTGCTGGCCGCCGGAGAGACCGAGTCCGGACTCGTGGAGACGGTCCTTCACCTCGTCCCAAAGCGCGGCGCCGCGCAGGGATTTTTCCACGACCTCGTCGAGGCGCGTCTTGCTGCTGATGCCCTGGATGCGGAGTCCGTAGGTGATGTTTTCGTAGATCGACTTCGGGAAGGGGTTGGACTTCTGGAACACCATGCCGACGCGTTTGCGCAGTTCGATGGGATCGACCGAAGGGCCGTAGATGTCGACGCCGCGGATCTTGATCGAGCCGCGTTTCACGGAGGTGCCGTCGATCAGGTCGTTCATGCGGTTGAGGCAGCGGAGGAGCGTGGACTTGCCGCAGCCGGAGGGGCCGATGAAGGCGGTGACGCGCTTGTCGGGGATCTGGAGGCCGATGTCGAAGAGCGCCTGTTTGGCGCCGTAGAAGAAGTCGAGGTTCCGGATGTCGATCAGCGTTTGCGTCGGTTCGGAGGCGGACGCGCCGGCGGCCCGGGGCGGGGCGGCGAGCGGGCGGGAGGCGGGCGCGGCGGCGGGGGAGGCGGATTCCATAAACGCGGAGGAGAAGAGGCGGGCGGGAGTGGACGCGGGATTTCGGGCGCGGGGCGGGCCGGTTTACCAACGGTAGCGGCCGCGGAGCTTGTTGCGCAGCACGATCGAGGTGGCGGCGATGAGGGCGACGATGGCGAGAAAAACGAAGGCGGTGCCGTATTGGACGCGCTGCGTGTATTCGTTCTGCGGGATCTTTGAGGAGACGACGTAGATGTGGTAGGGCAGGGCCATCACGCCCTGGGAAAAGAAATCAGAGACCTTTTCGACCTCCCACGGGAGCTTGTCGCGCACGACGTAGGCGGCGGTGAACATGATGGGCGCGGTCTCTCCGGCGACGCGGGCGATGCCGAGGATGGACGAGGTGAGGATGCCGGGGAGCGCGTAGGGCAGGACGTTTTTGCGGATGGTCTGCCACTTGGTCGCGCCGAGGGCGAGGGAGCCCTCGCGGAAACCCTTGGGCACGGATTTGAGGGCCTCCTCGGAGGCGGTGATGACCACGGGCAAAACCATGAAGGCGAGGGTGAACCAGCCGGAGATGAGCGACACCTTGAGGTCGAAATAGATCACGAACATCGCGTAGCCGAAGAGACCGAAAACGATGGAGGGCACGCCCGCGAGGTTGAGAATCGCCAGGCGGATAAAGCGCACGAAGGCGGTGTCGCGGGCGTATTCGCTGAGGTAGATGGCGGAGGCGACGCCGAGGACCAGGGCGATCGTCATCGAGCCGACGACGAGCAGCACGGTGCCGACGATACAGGGCCAGATGCCGCCTGCGGCGTAGACGTAGCTGGCGCTTTGGAACTTGGGGGCCGGCAGTCCGGCCGCGGCGGCTTTGGCGGTTTCGGTCGCTTGAAACGTGCGATACTCCGCGTCGCCGAGTTCGTGCTTTTTCCCTTCGTGCTCGAAGACGTAGAGTGTTTCGGGCGCCTTGAGGAGGAACGTGTTGGTGAAATAGGGGAACTGGCCGGTGGCGCGGAAGCCGGAGACCACGGTGGGCGCGCCTTTCCAGATGATGTTGGCGAAGATGAAGAGCCCGCAGACCAGGACAAGGTAGGTGGCGAGACGGAATATCCAGGCGACGGCGTTTTCCGCGCGACGCGCGCCGCCGGGACGGGCGGCGAAGGGATTTGCATCGGGCGCGGCGGAATCGAGAAGAGGAGCAGGGGCGGAGGAGGACATGGCGACGCGGCTCAGCCGATGGAAAGTTTGTAGCGACGGACGATCTTCTGCGCGAAAAAGTTCAGCAGAAGCGCGATGAAGAAAAGCAGCAGGCCGACGACGAAAAGCGCACGGTAGTGGATGCTGCCCGGGACGACCTCGCCCATTTCCTGGGCGATGATGCCGGTCATGGTGTGGACGGGCTGGGTGACGACGCCGAGACCGGCGGAGAAATCGGGTATGGCGATGCGGTTGCCTGCGCAAAGGAGCACGACCATGGTCTCGCCGATCACGCGGCCGAGACCGAGGAGCACGGCGGAGATGATGCCGGAGAGCGCGGCGGGGACGATGATGCGGATGATCGTCTGGAGACGGGTGGCGCCGAGCGCGTAGGAGGCCTCCTTGAAGGCGCGGGGGACGTTGTTGATCGCATCCTCCGCGAGGGTGAAGATCGTGGGCACGGCGATGAGGCCGAGGAGGCAGCCGGCGGTGAGGGCGTTGAGACGTTCGGCGAAGGGAAAGCCGGGCACCCAGGAGAGCCAGGACCAGCCGGACGCCTGGCGGAGGAATTCGCCGAGGACCGCGATGCCGAAGAAGCCGAGCACGACGGAGGGAATGGCGGAGATGAACTCGATCGCGGGCTTGATGGCGCGTTGCTCGGCCGGGCTGGCGAGTTGGTTGACATAGACCGCGGCGCCGACGCCGAGGGGAACGGCGAGCGCGAGGGCGATCATCGAGACGAGGATGGAGCCGGTGAGCAGCGGCACGACGCCATACCAGTCCTGCCAGAAGCTCGCGGTGAGCCATTGCTTGCCGAAGACGAAGGCGGTGAAGGCCTGGCTGAAAGGCACGGGCTTGTTCGGGTCCCACGCTTTCATCGCCGCGGCGGTGGCGGGAAAGGTGGCGAGGTAGTCGCGGGTGAGCCGCTGAAAGCGCTCCATGCGCGCCGTGAGTTCGGCCGAGGGCAGCGCGGGGGGGGCGGAGACGAGTTCCTCGAGGGACTTGGCGAAGGCGGCGGTGTTTTCCTCGTAGAGCGGAAAGGTGCCGGTGATGGCGGCGAGCTCGGTCGCGAAGTCGATGGGCTCGATCTGGACGGCGACGGCCTCGTCGGCCTTGCCGGCGGCGAGGAGCTGGTCGCGTTTCTCGGCGAAGTTGAGGTTGTTCTGGTGGCGGGTCTTGATCGCCACCGCCACGTCGCCGAGGTCGGAGACGAGCCCCCGGAGCGGCTGGACGGCGTCGGCGTAGCGGCCGGCGAAATCGTCGAAGGCGGCGATGCGGGCGTTGGCCTCGGAGACGGAAAGTTTTTCCGCTTCGGTGTGCTGGCGAAGAGCGCGAAGGCGGAGGTCGGAGAGGTAGCGGGTGAGCGCGGTGTGGTCCTTCTCCTGCTGGCGGATGAAGTCGACGTATTCGAGGCCGGCCCGACGGTAGATGGTCAGGTTGTCGCGGTTTTGCTCGAAGAAGGTGGATCCCTCGCGGAAGAGAAAGAGGGTGATGAGGGCGAGGATGATGACGGCGACGAAGGCGTTGCCGCCGAAAAAGCCCTGGATGCACTCGTCGAGGGTGAGGCCGAGGAATCGCGTCCTTTCTTTCTGGATACGGAAGGGGCGCGCGGCGGTGTCGGCTGCGGTCGGCATGGTGGGCTCGGTCGGCATCGGGCGTGTTGGGCGGAGAGAGAGGGCAGAGCGGCCCGGGAGGACGGTCAAGCGGGGCTCTGTGACATCGAGGTTACGCTTTCGTAAGTGTCCGAAGGGGAGGCGGGTGGAATGTTACGACGCCTCGCGGATTGTTACGTTCGGGGCGGGAAACAAAACGCCCGGCGCGGTTCCCCTGGAGGGGCCGGGCCGGGCGGAATCGGAGGCGGACGGTTCGACGGGCGGGAGGTTTACTTCACCGCGGGGATGAAGCCGACCTTCTCGACCACGGCCTGGCCGGCGGGGCCGAGGGTGAACTCGATGAACTTGGCGGCTTCGCCGGAGGCCTCGCCGTTGGTGTAGTAGAAGTTCGGGCGGGCGTAAGCGTAGCTCTTGCTGAGCACCTCGTCCTTGGTGGGGAAGTGGCCCTCGACCGTCGCGACCTTGATGCCCGGCTCCTTGATGTAGGCGAGGCCGACGTAGCCGATGCCGTTGGGGTTCTTCGCGACCTCGGCCACGATCTGCTCGTTGCCGGCCATCTTCTGGGAGGAGGCGGCGTAGTCGCGCTTCTTCATGGCGAGGTCCTTGAAGTCGGAGTAGGTGCCGGAGGAGGTGTTGCGGGTGTAGATCGAGATCGGGCCGGGGCTGCCGCCGACGGCGGACCAGTCGGTGACGTCGCCGGTGAAGATCTGCTCGATCTGGCGCTTGGTGAGATCCTTGATCGGGCTGTCCTTGTGGACGATGACGGCCATGCCGTCGAAGCAGACGATGATCGGCTTCATGTTGACGCCCTTGGCGGCGGCGGCGGAGAGCTCGGTGGGCTTGGCGCGGCGGGAGGACATGCCGATGTCGGCGGTGCCGGCGGTGATGGCGGCGATGCCGGTGGTGGAGCCTTCGGCGGCGATCTCGAAGGAGACGCCGGGGTTCTTGGCCTTATACTCTTCGGCGAGCATGGGGACGAGCTTCGCGCCGAGGGTGTCGGAGCCCTTGATGACGAGCTTTTGCGCGTGGGCGCCTAGCGTGGTGGCGAGGAGCGCGGCGGAGAGGAGAACGAGTTTTTTCATGAGGTGATTGCGGTTAAAATACACGATGCCGGGCGGCGTCCGTGTGACGTTAACGTGACGTCGGGCGCCGCGGGGCGCTTAGAATTTCACGTTGAGATCGAGTTGGAAGAGCTCGGACGAGTCGAGGTTGGCGACGGAGGGGCCGGCGCCGGGCAGGGATTCCTTCTCGCGGGCGCCGATGTAGGTGGCGTTGAGCGAGGTGAAGTCGGTGAGGTTGTAGGCGGCCGAGATCTTGAAGCCTTCCTGGTTGAGGCGGCTGAAGGCGAAGTCGGAGTCGTTGATGTTCGGGTCGATGGAGCCGAGGCCGATCTGGCGGTAGTCGGCGGAGATCTTCCAGTCGCCGGCGGTCTTGCCGGCGCCGTAGCCGTAGCTGAGGCCGAGGAGCCAGGCGAGCGGATCCTTGTCGACGGAGGCGGGCTGGGCGTAGGCCTCGCGGACGCGGTTGTCGGCGTCGGTGTTGTAGGCGATGTCCCAATACGCCTTGAGGCCGTAGCCGGCGCCCCCGACGTTCTTGAAGGAAAGCTCCCCGGGGAGGACGATCACCTTGAGGTTTTCGGTGGTGCCGTTGAAGGCGGCCTCGTTGCCGAGACCCGCGAGGGTGGAGGCGTTGTAGAGGAAGAAGCCGGGGGCGGCCTTGAGCTCGACGCGGGAGCCGATCTTTTGGGAAAGCTCGGCCTGCTGGTAGAACATCCAGGCGTCGGTCGCGCTGGTGGTGGGGCCGGAGAACTCGTTGTTGTCGTCCATCAGGAGCTGGCCGGCGCGGAAGGTGACCGAGGTCTTGTCATTCGCGGTCCAGACATACTGCTCGGTGAGGCCCTGCGGGTTGATGTCGGCGTCCCAGACGAGGTCGGTGGTGTAGAAAATGTTCTTCTGCTTGCCGCCGACGAAGGTGAAATCGCCGTTGGTGTAGCCGACGTAGGCGCGGGCGAGGTGGATGCCGTAGTCGTCGGCGCCGTTTTCGAAGGTCTGGTTGCCGGAGTCGGAGGCGCTCGCGGTCTCGAGGGCGAAGCCGGCGCTCCAGCCGCGCTGGAGCTCGAAGTCGCCGTTGAGGCGGAAGCGGACGCGCGTGCGGCTGCGCTCGTTGGAGATGTCGGTGTCGGACGTGGGGGTTTGGGAGTCGAACTGCTGGCGCAGGCGGATGTCGCCGCCGAGCTTGAAGCGGGTGATCGAGGAGGACAGGTCGACCTTGCCGGGGGAGCTGGTGCCGAAGTCGCGCAGAAGCTCGGCGCGAATTTCTTCGCCCTCCTGGTCGGAGAGAATGCCTTTGCGGACGAGGGCGTCGACGAGCGGGCCGCTGTCCTGGGCTTGGGCGAGGGAGCTCGCGCCGGCGACGAGGGCCGCGCCGAGGGCGAGGCGGGAGACGGTGGATCGGGTGGTCATGGTTTCGTGGTTTGCTGGGAAAAGGGTTTGGTCGCGGGCGGTCGCCATGTGAGGACGCCGCCGACCGTCACAAAATCGCAGGTGAATGTTACGAAACGATGGCGCGTGTGTTACGAAGGGGTGATTCGTGGGGGGCGCCCGGGTATGCGTTTCGCAGCCGTCACGTTTGGGGCGGTCCGAGTCCCTGCGAAACGTGGCGGCTTTTTGCGTCTTTCCTTGGCGCGGGTGCCTGCGCGACAGTGGAGGCTTATGCGTTTCGCCCCTCGTCTCATGTTTGTTTTGGCCGTCTCCTCCGCATTGGTCCTCGCGGGGTGCAGCTCGCCCGGCGCTCCGGTGCCTTCGCGCTCGGTGAAGTCCGGGTCCAAGGTGGTGTCGGCCAAGCCCGACCTGATGCCGGCCTGGACGGACAAGAGCGCGGCGAAGCTCGCGTTGACGGGATTTGTCGAGCGAAGCCTGGTGCGCGGCGAGCGGGGCTACGTCCCGCCCGAGGACCGGGTGGCGGTGGTGTCGGCGGCGTTTTTGTCCGGCACGGCGGATCTCGCTCCCCTGCGGCAGGCCGTCGCCTACCTCGGCTCCAACGGCTATCGTGTATATCTGGTGAGCGACGTCGATGGTGCGTCTCTGCGCGGGCCGGCCGCGGAGAGGCTTGGCTTGTCGGAGCGGCAGGTGATAGGGGCCTATGCCGAGGCGGATTACGTGGTGCGAGGCGGACGCCCGCTGGTGCTGCCGCGCGCGGACGCGCGCCGAACGGCGAAGCCGGTGGTGATCGATCATGCGCTGGGCGGGCGTCGTCCGGTGCTGGCGCTCGGCGCGGAGGCGAGCGACGTCGCGATGTTGGAGTATACGACGCTGGCGAACCCTCTGCCCTCCGCGGCGTTTTTCGTGCCTACCGGTGTCGACGGGGATGCCGCCAAGCTGCGCGCCGAGGCGAAGGCTCGGGGATGGATGCTGGTCGAGCCGGCCGCCGACTGGGCGGGCGACAAGCGCTGACCACGCGTGCGGGACGGCTCGTGGCGGAGAAACCTCCGGGGCGTCGGGCCGTCCGCTTTCTCGTGAGGCGGCCGTCTTAGGTTATGTCCGCAGCGCCTCGCATCTCGGCGCACCAGCGGGCGAGCCAGGCGGATCTGGCGGCGACGAGACCGTCCCGCCACCGCGCGCCTTTTTCCGCGGTGGCGGCGGTCGCGTCGCCCATCACGCCGCTCGGCGAAATGTCCTGGGACGCCCAGGCGAATGTGGCGGGGGCGCACTCGGGCCTGAGTTCACCGGGGTCTTCGAGGTGGCCGGGGTAGTGGCAAAGCGCGGTCTCCATCGTCACGAGCCGCGGCGCGGTCGCGAGAAGCAGCGAGGTTTCGTATTCGCCGGCGTGGAAGCCGTAGGTCGACTCCTGCGCGGAGAGATCGGGCTGGTAATCGCCTCCGATAAAAGCGCAGCGCAGGCCGAGTTTGGCGCGCACCTCCCGCAAGGTGGAGTGGAGGACGGCCGAGTTGCCGCCGTGCGTGTTCACGATGATCAGGGAACGAAATGCCCAGGCGGCGATTTGGCGCGCCACGAGGAGGATCTGCTCCCGCAGCGTGTCCCTTGAAATCATCAAGGTGCCAGGGAATCCGACGTGCTCGTTGCTTTTGCCTATGGTGATTGGCGGCGCGACGTAGCAGGACGCTCCGGGCGGGAGGTGTTTGATCAACTCGCCGATCCACATCTGGCCGAGGAGCGAGTCGACCGCCACCGGCAGATGAGGGCCGTGTTGTTCGATCGCCCCGGTGGCGAGAAGGACGGGCGCCCACGCTTTGTCGGGCAGGGTGGCGATACGGCCGCGGGTCATCGCGGGAAGGTAGCGGTGGCGGTAGGCGGGAAACATCGGGAGGACGTGGGGCTGCGGGCGCGAATCGCGGCGAGGTGGTGTGCGGAGCGGTGGGGCGTGGGGAGGGCGGGGAAGCGCTCAGGGCCGCATCGTCCGAATCGCGCCGCAGTGGGAGAGGGGGGGACGGGCCGCGATCTCTTCAAGCAGGCCGCGCAGGCGGCGCCCTGCCGAGGCGAGCATGGCCGGCCCGAGCGAGGCGGCTTCCGCAAGCGTCGCGGCCGGGGTTACGAGCGGGACGATGGCTTCCTCCTCGGGGCGGAACGGGCGGTGGTCGGGCGAAGCAGCCGGCGCCTCCGGTTCCGCGCCGAGCAGCCAAGTCGCGAGCGTTTGCGCGTCTCGCCGGTTTTTTCCACGAGTCGGATGCAGGTCGTGGCCGAGTCCGCTCAAGTTCACGCAAAACATCTGGAGTCCGCGGCCGATGCGGATGTCGCGCGCGGCGACGTCGATCAGTTCCTCGTTCCACGGGCTGGCGTTGTAGAGCACGATGCGGGTGAAACCGCCCGCCGCCACGCCGGCCACGACCTCGTCGATGAAGCGATGCGTCTCGGGCGCTTCGGCGGCGAAGGCGGAGTCGGGGCCGTTTCCGACGACGAGGCGCAGGGGCGGCAGCGTCAGGAGGCGAAACCCCGCGTCGGACCCGATGCCTCCCGCCGCCTCCCGAAGAATCGCGGACGCGAGCGTTTCCTCGAGATCGAGCGGATGGCCTAGGCCCCAGTCCGCGAAGCCCGCCAGCGGAATCACCACGACGGTCCGGGACTTGTCGGACCAGCGTGCGAAGTCCGTCCAGCGCAGCCACGGCCAAAAGCTGGCGTCGTCGGCGACGCAAAGCGCGAGGCCTTGGGAAAGGGGCGAGACTGGCGAAGGAGAGGCGGACGGAGGGGGATGGAAGCTCATGCCGACGC